>Ga0070735_10000280_pt1 | contig 60488 bp, 60 predicted proteins | sample Coa_R1_FD_66443 | JGI IMG/M metagenome (GOLD analysis project Ga0070735, IMG submission 66443) | Surface soil microbial communities from Centralia Pennsylvania, which are recovering from an underground coalmine fire - Coalmine... | ecosystem: Environmental > Terrestrial > Soil > Unclassified ...
CTGCCTCGCCGCCGGGGCTCCGGCGCGGGTCGTCCGCAGTTGGGGTGACACACCCCCTCCCTAGGGTTCCGAGCCGTGGGACGAACGAGGACGGTGCACGTGTGCTCCGAGTGCGGCGCCCAGGCGCCCCGCTGGTCGGGGCGCTGTCCGACCTGCGGCGACTGGAACACGCTCGTCGAGGAGGTCGTGGCCCCGCCGGCCGAGGCGGGGCCCGGCAGCGGCCGGCGAGCCCTGACGCGCGACGTCGAGGCCCGCGTCCTCGCCGACGTCGACCCGGACGCCTCGGCCCCGTTCACGACCGGGATCGGCGAGCTCGACCGGGTCCTCGGCGGCGGCCTCGTCCCCGGCTCGGTGACCCTGCTCGGGGGCGAGCCGGGGATCGGCAAGTCCACCCTCGTCCTCCAGGCGCTCGCCGGTCTCGCCGCCGGCAGCCCCGTCCTGCTCGTCGCGGCCGAGGAGTCGGCCGAGCAGGTCCGCCGCCGGGCCGGCCGCCTCGGGCCGCTCGCCAGGTCGTGCTACGTGGTCGGGACGACCGACCTCTCGGTCGCCCTCGAGGCGGTAGGGCGGGTCGGGCCGAAGGTCGTCGTCGTGGACTCGATCCAGACCGTGTCGGACCCGCTCCTCGCCTCGGCGGCCGGCTCGACCACCCAGGTGCGCGAGTGCGCCGCCTCCCTCGCCGAGCTCGCCAAGGCGTCGGACACCGCCGTGGTCCTCGTCGGCCACGTGACGAAGGACGGCTCACTCGCCGGCCCCCGCACGCTCGAGCACCTCGTCGACACGGTGCTCTCCTTCGAGGGAGACCGCCACCACAGCCTGCGGCTGCTCGCCGCCACGAAGCACCGCTTCGGCGCGACCGGCGAGGTCGGCCTCTTCGAGATGACCGACGAGGGCCTCCTCGGCCTCGAGGACCCGAGCCGCCTCCTCGTCGCCGGCCGGGGCGAGCCGAGCCCCGGGACGGTCGTGGTGCCGGTCGCCGAGGGGCGCCGCCCCATCCTCGTCGAGCTCCAGGCGCTCACGGTCGACGCCCACGGCGGCGCCCCGCGCAGGGTCGTCGAAGGGTTGAGCGCCTCCCGCACCGCCCTCATGCTGGCCGTCATCGAGCGCTGCCTCGGATTCCCGACCGGGACGGTCGACGTCTTCGTCTCGACGGTGGGGGGCATCCGGGTGGCCGAGCCGGCGGCCGACCTCGGGCTCGCCCTCTGCCTGGTGTCGGCCCTCACCGGCCGAGCCCTGCCGCACGACACCGTCGTGTTCGGCGAGCTCGGGCTCACCGGTGAGCTGCGGCACACCCCGAGGGCGGAGCGGCGCCTCGCCGAGGCGGAGCGGCTCGGTTTCCGCCGGGCGATCGTGCCCGCCGGGCCGACGGTGCCGCCGCCGGGGGGCCCAGGCGACCTGGTCGTCCGCCCGGCTGAGGACCTCCTTTCAGCCGCTACAATGTTGGACCTGGTCGGAAGCGTCGTGGAAGGTCCGAGGAAGTCGCCGACCGCCGGTTCAGCGAGCATCTCCGAGCATTTGCCGCGCCGGCGACTCGTGCCTACGTGATGCCTGACGTCGCCGTCCCGTCTCGAGGAGGCCGTTTGTTGACAGTGGCCGTCCTCCGTACCCTGGAGAGTGTCTGGTGAGGAGTGTTGCCGTGTTCGACGTCGGGGACAAGGTCGTCTACCCCCATCACGGGGCTGCGGTCGTCGAGCGCCGGGAGATGCGCCAGGCCTTCGGCGAGGAGCGCGAGTACCTCGTCCTCCGGCTCGCCTACGGCGACCTCACCTTGATGGTGCCCTCCGACAACACCGCCGAGGTGGGGCTGCGCGAGGTCATCAACGACGAGGAGGTCGAGGAGGTGTTCGCCGTCCTACGCAAGAAGGAGGCGCGCATGCCGACCAACTGGTCGCGGCGGTACAAGAACCACGTCGAGAAGCTCAAGTCCGGCGACATCTACCAGGTCGCCGAAGTGGTGCGGAACCTCTCCATCCGCGACAAGGACAAGGGCCTCTCCGCCGGCGAGAAGCGGATGCTCACCCGGGCCCGGCAGATCCTCGTCTCCGAGCTCACCTTCGCCATCGGCGTGAGCGAGCAGGAGGCCGAGGAACGCCTGGACGCGGAGCTTCCCTGAGCAGGGAGGCGCCGGTCTGGGCGATCGTCGTCGCGGCCGGGTCCGGCGAGCGTTTCGGCGCCCCCAAGCAGTTCCTCGACGCCGGTGGCGTCCCGTTGTGCTCGTGGTCGGTCGCGGCCGCCCGCAGCGTGGCAGACGGCGTCGTGCTCGTCGTGCCCGAGGCGAACCTCTCCGAGCGCCGGCACGAGGCTGACGTCGTCGTCGCCGGTGGTGCGACCCGCGCCGCCTCCGTGCGGGCAGGGCTGTCGGCCGTCCCGACCGAGGCCGAGGTCGTGGTCGTCCACGACGCCGCCAGGCCGCTCGCCTCGGCGCAGCTCTTCGATGCGGTCGTGGCGGCCATCCTCGCCGGGGCCGACGGGGCCATCCCCGGCCTTCCGATCGTCGACACGGTCAAGCGGGTGCGCGACGGCGTCGTCGCCGAGACCCTCGACCGCTCCGAGCTCGTCCGCGTGCAGACGCCGCAGGCATTCCGCGCCGCCCGGCTGCGGGCTGCCCACTCGCTCGGCGGTGACGCCACCGACGACGCCCACCTCGTCGAGGCGCTCGGCGGCCGGGTCGTGGTGGTCGCCGGCGAGGAGGCCAACCTGAAGGTGACCACGCCGGCCGACCTCGAGGCGGTCGAACGGCTCCTCGCCGAGCGGGCGCCGCTCCCGTGAGGGTCGGGATCGGCTACGACGTCCATCGCTTCGCCGACGGCCGGGAGCTCGTCCTCGGCGGCGTACGTTTCCCGGGCGAGCGCGGCCTCGAAGGTCACAGCGACGCCGACGTGGTCGCCCACGCCGTCGCCGACGCCATGCTCGGCGCGGCTGCCCTCGGCGACCTCGGCGCCCACTTCCCCGACACCGACGAGCGCTGGGCGTCCGCCGACAGCCTCGAGCTCCTCGGCGCCGTCGCCGGGATGCTGCGGGAGGCCGGGTACCGTCTCGTCAACGCCGATTGCACCGTGGTCGGCGAGCGCCCCCGCCTCGCACCCCTGCGAGACGACATGATCGACAAGCTGAGCGCCGCCGCCGGCGGGCCCGTCCACGTGAAGGCGACCCGCCCGGAGCGGCTCGGGGCGCTCGGCAGGGAGGAGGGCATCGCCTGCATGGCGGTGGCCCTCCTGGAGGAGATGGACCGCACGTGACCGCCGACCGCCGGGACGAAACCCCCCGCCGCCGCCCCACAAACCCCCGCGACCGGGGCACGGGAGGCGCCGCCGGGCAGCAGCGTGACGGCGACTGGCGCTCGCCGCGGCCGCCCCGCCCGCCGCGCAGCCCGGAGGGAAAGGTGTGGGGGAGCCTCGCCCGCTCGGCGGGCGGGTACCGCGGCCGGCGTGACGACGAGCGCGGCGAGCCGGACGACCGCTCGGGCCGCCCGGGCCGCCCGGGGCAGGGCCGCGGCAACACCGGCGCTCCCCGCACCGGCGGCGCTCCGCGCGGCGGTGCTCCCCGCACCGGTGCTCAACGAGGCGGCGCTTCCGCCGGCGGCTACCGCGGCGCGCCCCGAACCGGCGGCCACCGCACCGGCGCACCCCGCACCGGGGAGCCACGCAGCGGCGGCTACCGCGGCGGCGCCCGCACGGGCGGGCCGCGCACCGGCGGCACGCGCACGGGTGGCTACCGGTCGGGCGCACCCGGCCGGGACGACCGTCGTGACGACCGCCGTGACGACCGCTACGACTCCGACGAGCCTCGCTCGCTCGGACGGGCCGCCACGACCGGGCGCAACCTCTGGCAGCCCCGCCCGGCCCGCAACGAAGCGTGGCGACGTACTCCGAGCCCGGCCGAGGGTCCCCGCCGCCGATCGAGCAGCCCGCGGGAGCTCGGCGGCGAGCAGGTGGAGGGCCGCCAAGCCGTCCGTGAGCTCCTCGTGGCCGGCCGCCGGCCCGTCCGTGAGGTCTGGATGACGGAGGGGAGCGACCCGGCAGAGATCCTCGGCGAGATCGACACGCTCGCCCGGGAGAAGAAGGTGCCCGTCCGCCTCGTCTCGCCCCGCCGCCTCGAGAGCGTGCAGGCGACCGAGACCCCCCAGGGCGTCGTCGCCTTCGCCTCGCCGCTGCAGCCGGTGACGCTCGAGGAGCTCGTGATCGGCGACTCGGCGGTGGCACCGTTTCTCGTCCTGCTCGACGGCGTCACCGACCCGCAGAACCTCGGGGCCGTCATGCGGAGCGCCGAGTGCGCCGGGGCGACGGGCCTCGTCATCCCCCGCCACCGGGCGGCTCACGTCACGCCGGCGGTGACGAAGGCGGCCGCAGGGGCGGTCGAGTATCTCCGCCTTGCCCTCGTTCCCGGCATCCCGAGCGCCCTCCAGGAGCTCGAGCGCCTCGGCGTGATGACCATCGGCCTCGACGAGCGCGGCGACCGCACGATCTTCGATCTCGAGGTCGGCTCCCGTCCCGTGGCACTGGTGCTCGGCGCCGAGGGCCACGGCATCGCCCAGCTGGCGAGGCGCCGCTGCGACGTACTGGCCCGCATCCCCCTCGGCGGCCGGATCGACTCGCTGAACGTGTCGGCCGCGGCGGCGGTGGCGTGCTTCGAGGTCGCCCGCCGGCGCTCTCAGGGCTCTGCGAGCGGGGCAGAAGAGGTCTGACTCAGGGCGCGAGCCCACTGTCGCAGAACGACCGCATCCGGGTCAGGCAGACGACGGTGACCGGCCCTGCTGCCCCGGAGAGGTTCACCCCGTCGAGCCGGTAAGTGACGCTCAACCCGCCGAAGGCTGCACGGCTCGTTCCGCGGCGCAGCACGACGCCGACCCAGATCGCCACGGGGTGACGCAACGACCTGGACGTCACCCGGAAGCCGGCAACGCGACCGTGAGGCGAACTCGCCACAACCGACGGAGGCCACCCGAGGTCGTCGCCGCCACCGTTGTCGTCGACCGCCTCAGCATGGCGAAGGACGGGCAGCGCCCAGCCGGCGACGGGAATCAGGCTGATGTGCTCGAGCACGAACGGACCCGACGTCGCCGGAGGAAGATTGATCCCGAAGTCGACGATCTGTCCGGGACGGATCGATAGGGTCAGGACGTTCTGGTCGACGAACGGTTCGGGGCGCGGGGACTGCGCCACCCCGAGACCTACCCCGAGGCCCGTTACCAGCAGGACTGCTACGAGGGCGACGGGCGGCCACCATGCAAGGTTTCGGCGGCCCGACACAGTGTCATCCTGTCATCGGCTAGGGCTGGAGGCGGCGGTGCGTCCAGCCGGCGAGGCTCCCACCGGCGCCCCGCTCGTAGAAGAGCCGCCGGTGCAGCCTCAGCTCCGAGCCCTCCCAGAACTCCATCGTGTCGGCTACGAGCCGGTACGCCTGGTAGGTCGGAGGACGGCGCAGAGGGTCGGACGACGCCACGAGCGACGCCACCGATGCGGCGAGCTCGGCCTCGTCGACGAGCACCGCCCCCTGCTCCGACACGATGGCGGCGGCCCGGTTGGCCCGCGGGCGCCGCTCCCACATCGAGTCGCTCACCTCGGGCGGCAGCACCGCCACCGAGCCCGTCGCGGTCACCTGGCGGGTCACCTCGCGCCAGTGCAGCACTGCCGCCGCGAAGGGGTTCTCGGAGAGCTCGGCGCCCTTTCGCGAGTAGGACTGGGTTTCGAAGAGGAGACCTTCGGAGTCGTGGCCCTTGACGATGACCGTGCGGGCGGAGGGCCTCCCCGAGGGGGAGCTCGTGGCGAGCGTCATGCAGTCCGGGTAGAGCACGCCGGCCTCAGCGGCCCGGGCGAGCCACGAGGCGAAGAGCGTGAGCGGGTTCGGCGGCGGCTCGTCGAGCCCCCAGGACCCGCCCGCCGCCGGAGGAGGCGGAGGAACCTCAGCGCTCCTCGACCGGCACGAAGTCGCGCCGGGCGTGGCCGGTGTAGAGCTGGCGGGGCCGGGCGATCTTGGCGTCCTGGTCGAGCATTTCGGTCCAGTGGGCGAGCCAGCCGGCTGTGCGCGGGATGGCGAAGAGCACCGGGAACATCTCCATCGGGAAGCCCATCGCCTGGTAGATGAGCCCCGAGTAGAAGTCCACGTTCGGGTAGAGCTTGCGCGAGACGAAGTACTCGTCGCCGAGCGCCGTCTCCTCGAGCTTGAGGGCGATGTCGAGGAGCGGGTTCTTCCCGGTCACGTCGAACACCGTGTAGGCGGTGTCGCGCACGATCTTTGCCCTCGGGTCGTAGTTCTTGTAGACGCGGTGCCCGAAACCTTGCAGGCGCCCGTGCCCCTCCTTCACGGCCTTCACGAAGTCGGGGACCGCCTCCATCGAGCCGATCGACGAGAGCATCCGGATGACGGCCTCGTTGGCGCCGCCGTGCCGTGGCCCGTAGAGGGCGGCGGCGGCCGCGGCGCACGCCGAGTAGGGGTCCGAGTGCGACGAGCCGACGACCCGCATGGCCGTCGTCGAGCAGTTCTGCTCGTGGTCGGCGTGCAGGATGAAGAGCACGTCGACCGCCCGGGCGAGCGCCGGGTTTGCGTCGAAGCGCGGCTCGGCGATCTTCCACATCATGGAGAGGAAGTTGGCCGGAAAGCCGAGGGAGTTGTCCGGGTAGACGAACGGCATCCCGACGCTGAAGCGATGGGCGGCGGCCGCCAGCGTCGGCATCTTGGCGATGAGCCGGATGACCTGCTTGTAGCGGTTCGCCGGGTCGAAGATGTCCTTCGCCTCCGGGTAGAAGGTCGACAGGGCGGCGATCGCCGAGACGAGGATGCCCATCGGGTGGGCGTCGTAGTGGAACCCCTCGAGGAAGCGCTTGCGCACGTTCTCGTGGATGAACGTGTGGTACGTGATCTCGTGGGTCCACTCGTCGAGCTGCGCCCGGTTCGGCAGCTCGCCGTGCAGCAGCAGGTAGGCCACCTCGAGGTAGGTGGACCGCTCGGCGAGCTGCTCGATCGGGTAGCCGCGGTACTCGAGCTTGCCGGCGTCGCCGTCGATCCAGGTGATCGAGCTCTCGGTCACGGCCGTCGTCATGAAGGCCGGGTCGTAGAACCAGATGCCGGGAAGGAGCTTCGCCCACTCCGTGGCCGAGACGCCGCCGTCGACGATCGGGATCTCGATCGTCTCGCCGGTCCGGTTGTCCGTGATCGTGATGCTCTCTGGCACGAAACCCGACCTCCAGTCGGCGCTACAACGCCCTGACCAGGGGCTTTAGCTGCTGAAGCTGCTGAAAACCAGGTGCGCGTTGAGTCAGTTGAGTCACGTACGAGTACTCAGGGCGAGACGGCTGCGTGAGCGAGCGGCGGGACACGGCTCGACCGGCGCCCTGACGTTCCACATCGGCGAGCGTACCCGTCTTCCGTAGAAGCCCTGATCAGCAGCCGGGCCATCCTCCTCCTCACTGGACTCGAGTCCGAGCCCATCTCTAGGGCCGCTCTCTTCGTTGATCAATCGCCCTGGGAGTCTGCCGACGACTGCGGGAGTCCGGCCGGTGACGGCGTCGCCGACTTCGACACCGCGAGCGCAAGCGAGCAACGAGGAGCATCCGATTCGGCGACTCTGTTAGGTGGGCCAGCCCAGTTCGGAGAAGCTAGCGAGGATCGTGGCGGTTCCCTGAGCGGTCCTCAACGGTGGGGAGAAGAGGACACCGTCGTAGCGCCCGTCGATCGAGTCGAAGTGGACGCCGCGAAAGCCGGGCGCTCCGACCTGACGGACTTTGGTGACGACGGCGCGGTTGATGCCGAGTGCTGGCACTCCTCCGCCCCGGATCGTCGTCCAGTCCACGTCGATGATGAGTCGTGAGAAGGGCCATGGCATGGGCCAGAGGCCGACGACGGCGTGCCCACGCAGCTCCACCGCACGCGGACCCGGTGGTGGCGGACGCTCGAACGGCGGCTGCCGCAGCATCCGGTAGCCCTGCCACCGCGTCCGTTGGACACCGACAGCGCAGACCAGGAAGAACCCGAGGAACAACAGGGCGATGTTGACCCCGGCCGGCACATGGGAGTGGAAGGCCACGAGAGCGCCGAGCGTGGCGATAAGGAGCGCGAGCGTAACGAGGAAGGCGCCCACAGGCTGTTCGTACCCGCTGCGCACTTACGTAGGTTGGCCGACTCCGAAACCCGTACAGGGTGCGCGCTGCGGCGTGGGTGAGAAACCAGCGAACGGACCAAGCTTCGACCTACCCCCCACCCCCCCCACGCGTTCGGGTGAAGCGAACCTGATCAAGGCACTGTCCGTCTCACGGTCGCTTCCACGGGCGAGAGGGCGACGGTGTTGAGCTGGCCCTTGCAGCAGTCGAAGAGCCCGGATCGCAACTTGAGGAAGTGCGGCTCCGTCGTGCCCGGCGGGACGAGGCGAAGAACAGCGGCGACAGCCTCGCCACCGACCGCACAGGCGTACTTGGCCACGAGGACGTAGGAGTCTTGACCCGGCCTCAGAGTGACCCTGCCCGGCGGCTTGGAGGTGACGTACCGGCTGCGCTCGTCGGTCCAGGAGAAGGGCAGCGACCTTCCTGATGCCGTGAGCAGCTCGGCTGACGGGTAGCCGAGGAGGTCGCGGGTGTCCGAACCCCGGTCGGTCAAGGTGACGAGGATGGCGTCCTCTTCGTTGGCACCTGAGACGTGTGGTCCGAGGCCGAGAGCGAGATCGCGGCACACGTCCAGCCGAGGCCTCGGAAGGACGCAGCCCGAGGGGATCGCCTCCTGCTCGACGTACTCGTCTCCTCGGGGACCTGGCGATGCGTAGAACACCAGGTACTGCCAGGCATCGAGCAGACGGTCTTTGGAAGGGTTCCCGAGGGGCTCCCGCATCCTGACCGCGCCGTTGGAAGGATCGGCGCAGTAGTTCGTCGCGGGTCCGCCCGGCAGGTCGGTCACCCACAGCAGGTTCGCCATCACGCGGGCGTAGATGCTGTTCGTACCCCGAACACACGTCGATGTGGGTCCTTCACCGCACCCTGCTCTCGCCGAGTCGAGTTTGCCCAGAGCGAGGAGCTGGACGTAGCCGAGCATCCCGGTCGACTCTGAGACCCACACCACCGAGTCGTTGTAGAGCTGGACGGCCGGAGCCGCGATGCCCTGCACAGCGGCGGAGGCAAGCAGCTTCCCGCTGAGCGGGTCTCGTCTCTCGACCGCGCCCTGTCCACCGCTGTTGGCCTCGCTCACGACGAGGGTGTCGCCCGACTCACTGGCAGCCACCCATGACGAAGCGGCGTCGCCGAGCGAGACGACCAGCGTCACCCGCTCCTGCTGCGGCGAGAAGCGAAGCAGCCGGTCGCCGCCAGCGAGCCAGAGCGCCCCTCCGGCAAGTGCGAAGGTCTCGGCCCCGCCGCCGGCGTGCTCGACCGACCAGTGTCCTTCGACCGCCAAGGTCGCCGGGTTGAGACGAAGAAGGGTCTGGCCGGAAAGGTGGTCGCTGGTCATGGTGGTCAGCCAGAGCGAACCATCGGCCGTGACCGCCTGGTCGAGGTCGAGATAGACCGCTCCGAGGTTCCGCCGCGCAAGGATGCGGCCCGCCGCCAGGTCCACGAGCGCAAGCTCCGTCGGTCCTTGCTCGCCCAGAGACGAGTTCAGCCACGAGAGGTACGCACCGCTCGCCGTGACCACCATGTCCGGCGAGTTGAACGCCCGGGCCAAGACCCGCTTGGACGGCTCGGTGGTGCCGCTTGGCCGGGTCGTTGTGGTGGACGTGGCGGCTCGGGTGGTCGTGGGAGACGACGACGGAGCCGCCGAGCAGCCCGCCAGTCCGAGGCCCAGGCCAAGGGCGACCGCTACCGCGAAGCGCCTCGACCCGTGACCGGATGGGACCATCCCGCTCACCACCTCCACCCTGTCTGATGCCGACCGCCCCGGCTACCTTGCCGGGCGATGGCGGGAGGCGAGGCGCGAAGACCTCCGAGGCAGCCGCTCACCTGCCGCCTCGGCCTGCACTGGCGAGGCTGGCGTTACCTCCTCAACACCCGGCCGCGGAGTCTTGCTCGCCTACAGAGACCGACCCGCCTGCCGAGTCTGTGGAGCGCCCTAGCGGAAAGCGCTCGAAGATGGCCACGTATGCGGACGAACATCACCCGCGGGTCGGGCCGCCCTCTCCAGAGCACTCGCTCTCCTCGCTCCGGCCAGCGCTCGTCGTTCGGAGGCTCGTGGACACCTCAGGTACCTTCTGTCCCTTGGGCTTCGCCGTCTTCAGCGGCCTGCCGGATCGCCGCGATGGCGCAGGCTGCAGCGACGCCTGCCGGGACAAGGTCGGCGAGGCATACGAGCGTCGTCGCAGCGAAGTTGCCGGCGGAGAACGGGATGTTGTTGCCCTGCACGATTACATCGACGGCGACCGCGACCGCACCGCCAGCCACCACGATGGCCAAGCAGAGTGCCCAGGCGCCGAGCACTCGCCGGGCTCTGCCTGACGCGGGGCGACAGAGGTACCACAGGGCCGCTGCCCCGATGAGCAGCGCAACAGCCAGCAGCGGCGGATTGACCCACTCGATGGCGTAGATGATGCGGTCACCGAAGGATCCGAAGCCCTGAGCCTGGGCCATCGCTGCGTTGACCGACGAGGAAGCGATGACGAGCGTCACGGAGGCCAAGATCGCGGCGACGATCAGGCCGCCGGGCTCGTTGACCCGCTGCAGTCGGTTGCGCTCACGCCACCGCCGCGCCAGCCGTTCAGCCGGCGACGCGCTCCAGGTCGCGTCCTCGTCGGCCTTCGCCATCACGTGGGCCGGGATCTCAGTACTCACAGACGAGGGTCCAGTGGTTGGGCCTGTGAGCCCTGACGGTGAGGTCCTGCACCGCGGGAGCACGATCTTGCGGACAACGGGTGACGACGAGGTAGAGGCCCGGTGGAGCCGAGAAGGAGAGGCGGCCGCTCTTCCCGACTCGGAGTGTTCGGGTTGAGCCCGCGTCAGCCATGGTGATCGTCCCGGCGGCGGGACGGTTGCCCGGATAGGGCAGGCCGGACCTCAGCTTGTACAGGTAGTAGTGGCCCGTCACGCTGACGCTCGCCGGAGCACCGCAACCGCCGAGAAGCGCCGCGGCGCCGACCGCCGCGGCGCCGACCGCCATTCCCCGCCGCCCCATCGGGCGGGCAGGGTACTTGTGTGGCGAGCCTTCGGGCGGCCCGGCAGGTCCTACTTGCTTGCGCAGTTCTCTGCCACGCGACGACGGCTCAGGAGGTCCTCGTCGCCGGGCGGCAGAAGTGCTCGGCGACGAGCGCTCGTTCGAGCTGGTGGACGTAGCCATCCGCCGCGCCGGCGTAGTGGATCCTGTGGGCTCGCAGGAGGAGAGCCAGTGTTGACCACACCGCTGATGTCGGCTCGAGGCGGCAGGCGTCGGCGGCCCAGGCGGAAAGCGGCCCTGGTTCGCTCTGATAGAGCGGAACGCCAGCGGACTTGTGGAAGGCCAGGTGCCACCACCGAGAGGCGTCCTTTCGAAGCAGGTCCGGGAACTGCCTCGTCACCTCCACGAGGCGACCGTCCGCGAAGTGCTGGACCACGAGCGGGAGGCCCGTGAAGGCGAAGGCGGCCCACCGGTACGCGAACACGGCACTGCGGCTGATCATGATGAACCTGCCGTCCTTCGAAGACACAGAGACGAGGCCCACGTCGAGGTACGAGACGAGCTTGGCGCCGTACGAACTGGCCGACCTCGGGTAGAGGATGGCGAGTTCGAGGGGGCCGTGGGCGCCCCCTTCGTAGATGCCGACGAACCCCGTCGGCGCCTCGCCCTGTGCTGGTGCGCCGAGGCAGGCGACGCTCGGCCGGTCACCGATGTTGCTGAAGGACTCGACGTGCCTCGCCGTGACGGTCGCGAGAACCCGACCGCTTCTCGACACGGTGCTCGTGATCGGTCCCGCTGTGCCCCACGGGGCGGACTCCGTCGCAACAAGGCGGTACGGTCCGAAGCTCACCGAAACGGCGATCCCTCGCTTCGCTTCGATGTTGCTCGACGCGTCGTTCTCGACCGTGCAGCGAAACTGGCCGCTCCGCTTGATCGCGGACACGATCTCGGGCGGCAGAGTCGTGGTCGGGGGATGGGAGCGAGACGGCGCCGTCGTGCTCGACGGGTGCGAGCGAGGCAGGGCCGCGTTCGTGGTACAGCCGGCGAGGAGGACCGCCCCGAGCAACCCAGCGAGCCCGCTCGTCCATGCCCTCATCGAGTGGCCATCCACGCCGACGAAGACGCTTCGCCGCCTTGGCGCCTTGCAGGAGCTGCCCGGGAGACGTGGGCAGAAAGAGTCTCCCCAGACCGCTACCGGAGTGACCCTCCTACGGTTGCCCTGGTCCTTCCTGACATCCACGGTCGGGGGCGAGCCACCCGGCGAGGAATTCGGCGCTCTCCTCGTCCTCATCGTCGGGCACGGCGCCGTGGCTCCCCGGGTTGGCGTGGAGGCGCTTATCGGCGCTGCCGATCGCCTCGAACAAGGCGAAGGCCGAGTCGCGGGGGAAGAGCTCGTCGGACCACTGCACGAGGAAGAGCACCGGGCAGGCGACGAGCGGGGCGTCAGCCGCGATGCGGCCGGCCGTCGGCCCGGTGAGGCCCATCAGCCCGAGGACGGCCGCCTCGATCCGGGGCTCGGCCGCCACGAAGGGGAGCCCGAGGATGGTGCCCATCGAGACGCCCCAGTAGCCGACCGGCCCGAGCTCGACGCCATCGAGGGAGAACGGCCCGTCGGGTGAGCACAGCCCGTCGAGGGTGCGGCGCCAGTCCGACACCATCCGGTCCGTCATGGCCTCGTCGTTCGACCAGGCCTTCACGAAGTCGAGGAACTGCAGGCGCCCGTCGTGCCCGCCGTCGGGACGCCGGTCGCCGTGCACCGGCCCGTCGATGGCGGCCGCCGCCACGCCGTGCACGAGCACGAGGCGGCGGGCGAGCGCCCGCACGTAGTCCTGGCGCTTGCTGCCCGAGGCGCCGTGGCCGACGAGCACGAGCGGCAGGCGACCGCGCACCTCGGGCGGCGTCCAGAGGATGCCCGGCACCTCGCCCGCCTCTCCCTCGACCCGGAAGGCCCGCGCCCGGACACCGCGCACGTCGCGGTCGTCGACGACCCGCAGGCTCACGAGCTGTACCGGTACACGTTCGTGTCCCGCTCGACGAAACCCATCTTCTGGTACAAGCGGTTCGCCGCCTCCCGGCTCGGCCGCGACGTGAGGTCGACGTGACGGGCGCCCCGCTCAGCCGCCACGGCGAGTGCTGCCGACACGAGGGCCGGGCCGATGCCGGCCCCACGGCGGGTTTCGTCAACCACGACGTCCTCGATGACGGCGTTGAGGCCAGTCGGGATGCGGTAGGTGACGAGGGTCAGCATGCCGGGATCTCGCCGGCGTCGTCGTCGCCCTCGCGGGCGAGGAACAGGACGGTGCCGGACGACCCGGCGATCTCGGCCAGCTGCTCGCCCGTCGGGGCCGGCGCGCTCGAGGAGAGCTGGGGGACGAGGCGGCCGATGGCCTCGACCACCTCGGCCGTGAGCCCCTCCGGCTGCACGACCTCGATCACGGCTCCCGCTTCCACACCGGCACGCGGGGCCGGTCGAAGAGCACCTGCACCGGCTCGCCCCGGATGGCCCGGAAGGCCTGCTCCTTCCACATGCCCGCCCCGGCGAGCGGCGAGGGGAGGGCGTCCTCGGGGAACCAGCCGACGTCGCGGCACTCGAGGGGATGCGCCTTCAGCTCACCGCCGAGCGGCCGCAGGAGGAAGACGAGCGAGTAGAGGGGGATCTGGGTGATCCCGAGCCGAAGGCCGTCGAGCACCATGATGAGCCGCTCGGGCTCGGCCTCGATGCCGGTCTCCTCGAGCACCTCCTTGGCGGCTACCTCGGCGGCCGAGTACCCCACGTCCGCCCACCCCGTCGGGTAGAGCCACACCCCGGAGTCGGCCCGCTGCACGAGGAGGATCTCGCCGCGCTCGTTCCCGACGACCGCCCCGATGGCGACCTTGGGGGTGACGTAGCCGGCGACGCCCGACCCGACCCCGCGCAGCCATTCGTGCACGAAACCCCCCGCATCGCGCTCCCCGACCGGCTGGCCCTCGGACTCGAGTGCCGCGGCCGCCGCCGCACGGATCTCACCGGCGACATGGAGCACCTCTTCGAAACGCTCCCGCTCGTAGAGGCTCTCGGTGAAGCCGAGGCCGGTCTTCGCGATGGCGGCGAGCGCCTCGCTCCAGCGGACGAGGTCCTGGCTCGAGGCGGTGCCCTGGTCGGCCACGCCGCCGACCATACCGCCGGGGCGTCAGGTGAGGGCTGGCTCGGCCTTCGGGGCGGTGGACGTCTCGCCGTTCTCGGCCATCTCGTCCATGCCGATCGGCCCGTTCGAGCGGCCGGCGAGGAACTGCTGGATGACGGGGTCCTTGCTCCTGTTCATCTCGTCCTTCGGCCCGAAGGCGACGAGGTTCGAGCGGAAGAGGACGCCGAGGTAGTCGGCCACCCGGTTCACCGAGGTGATGTTGTGGGTGATGATGAAGAAGGTCGCCCCGGTCTCCTTCTGGGCCGTGACGACGAGCTCGTCGAGGTAGGCCACCCGGACGGGGTCGAGACCGGAGTCCGGCTCGTCGAAGAGCACGATCTCGGGCTCGGTGACCATGGCGCGGGCGAGGCCGGCCCGTTTCTTCATGCCGCCGGACACCTCGCCCGGGAGCTTGTTCAGGTGGTCGAGCAGGCCGACGAGCTCGGCGTTCATGAGGACGAGTTGGCGGATCTCCCGCTCGGACTTGCGGGTGTGCTCGCGCAGCGGGAAGGCGATGTTGTCGTAGAGGTTCATCGAGCCGAAGAGGGCGCCGTCCTGGAAGAGGACGCCGTACTTGCGGCGGATCCGGTAGAGGTCGTGGTGGCGCATGCCGACGATCGGCTCGCCGTCGACGTAGATCTGGCCGGCGTCAGGCTTGAGGAGCCCGATGATGTTCTTCAGGAGGACCGACTTCCCGGTGCCGGAGGGACCGAGGATGGTCGTGATCTTGCCCCGGGGGACGTCGAAGGTGATGTCCTCGAGCACGGTGTGCGAGCCGAAGGACTTGGTGATGCCCTGCACCGAGATGATGGCGTCGGCGGGCTGATCCTTCTGCGTCTTGTCCTTCGGCGTCTCGGGCTGCGCCTCGGCCTTGGCCGGTTCGGCCGCTCCGACCGGCTCGGCCTCGGCCGGCTTGGTGCCGTTCACCCGCTTGATCGCGTCGTCCACGTCCGGAGGAACGCCCTCCCAGTCGGGTTCTTGCGCGCGAGCCCTGGCGCCACGCCGGAGCATCAGCGAGGGAGCCCCGTCGAGCTGGCTCCGATCGAGTCGGCCCGGATCAAGGCAGCCCGGATCAAGGCAGCCCGGATCAAGGCAGCCCGGATCAAGGAAGGGTTCCCCCGCCGACGACGGGGATCGTGGTGGGGACCGTCGGGAGCGGGATGGTGGTCGTGACTCCCTGCAGGATCTTCTTGATCTTCTTCGTGATCTTGTGGACCACGCTCGAGACCCCGCTCGTCGCCTTCTTCACGTCCTTCTTGATCGAGCTCCCGGTCTGGGACTTGGAGCCGCCGAGCCCGAGGATCCCGCCCAGCCCGCCTCCGGACCCGCCGGCCTTCTGACCGAGCTGGGCGAGCGGCGAGGTGTGGGTCGAGGCCGTCCCCGTCGAGGTCCGGGCCGACGTCGTGCGGGAGGAGGCAGCGCCGCCGTTGGTCCCGGACGACGTGGCGGCGGCGAGGCCGTTGACGCCCGCCGACACCCCCGAGACCCGGGCCGCGGCCGTCCGCGCCGCGGCGGGCGTAGGGGTGGCGGGTGCCCGGTGGGCGAGGGCGACGGCGAAGCTCGAGCCGACGATGGCGGCTGAGGCGACCACCGCGACGGCGCCGCCGATGGCGGGGGCCGCCGCCGCCCCTCCCGGGCCGAGGGCGCCGGCGATGCCCTTGGCCGCCGCCTTGAAGCTGACGAGCGAGCGGCGGGCGAGGCGCCGGAGGACGAAGAAGGGGACGGCGAGGACGCCGAGGGCCCCTTCGGACTGGGCGAGGGCGAGGAACTCCCTGCGCAGCGATTTGCGCGCCCTGAACAGGAGGGTCTCGATGGTGGAGACCTCGACCCCGGCGTGCGAGGCGATCTGCTGGTAGGTCCAGTTGCGGCCCTCACGCAGCTCGAGCACCTCGCGGTGGCGGTCACACAGCCGCTGGAGGGCCCGGCTCAACAGGTCGTGGTCGCCGCTCGTCTCGGTCATGGCGTCCTGCTCGGAGCTCACGACCGGCGCCAGCTGGTTGAGGTCCTCGTCGTCGACGGTCGTCCAGCGGCTCCGCTTGCGCTGCATGTCGATGCAGAGGTTGCCGGCGATGACGCTCAGCCAGGGGTAGAAACGCCGCTCCCCGGAGAAATTCGGAAGTGCCCGCCATGCCCGGGCAAAGGCCTCCTGGACGGCGTCCTCGGCCTCCGACGAGCTCCCGAGCTTGCGCAGGCAGAAGCGGTAGAGGCGGTCGCGGTAGCGGAGGTAGAGGTCCTCGAAGGCGCGCGGGTCACCCTGCTGGCATCGTTCGACGAGCGAACGGTCCCGCTCGAGATCGACGTCGTCGTGACGACGCAGGTTTGTCGGTACGCCGGCGCGCATCTGGTCGTTCCCCCTCAAGGCCGCCCCCTTAGGTGGGTTTGGCGGCAGGTTAGTACCCAGCGTCCCCGGGGAACACACCTGCCATCCGAGGGGGGACCGCAAGAAACCCTTCCGCCGCCCGTTGAAGGGGTTTGATGGCAGTCGGAGCGCAGCTGAGGAGGGGTGACACCGGTGTGCTGCCTCGGGTCGCGCCCCGGGAGCGGCCGAAGCGCCCCGAGACCAAGGCCGGCGCCCTCGTCCGTGAGACGGGCCAGATGGTGGCCACCTCGCTCGAGTCGATGCGGCTCCTCGTCCGCCCGAACTTCCCGTGGGCGGAGTTCGTCGATCAGTGCTGGTTCCTCGCCCGGGTGACGACGCTGCCGCTCATCCTCATCTCCATCCCCTTCGGGATCGTCATCGCCCTCCAGGTCGGCTCCCTCCTCCAGCAGATCGGCGCCCAGGACCAGCTCGGCGCCGCCATGGTGCTCGCCTGCGTGCGCGAGCAGGCGCCGGTCGCCACCGCCCTCCTCATCGCCGGGGCGGGCGGCTCGGCCATGTGCGCCGACCTCGGCGCCCGCCGCATCCGCGACGAGATCTCGGCCATGGAGGTGATGGGCGTCAACCCGCTCCACCGCCTCGTCCTGCCCCGCCTCCTCGCCGCCAGCCTCGTCGCCGTCCTCCTCGACGGCGTCGTGAGCGTGGCCGGCATCGGCGGCGGCCTCTACTTCGGCGAGCACGCCATCCACGTCACCTCGTCGAGCTTCTTCGCCACCTTCTCCGAGCTCGCCCAGCTGGCCGACTTCTGGATGGCGCTCGCCAAGGCGGCCATCTTCGGCTTCATCGCCGCCATGGTCGCCTGCTACAAGGGCCTCAACGCCAAGGGCGGCCCGAAGGGCGTCGGCGACGCCGTCAACCAGGCCGTCGTCATCACCTTCGTGCTGGCCTTCTTCGTGAACTTCGTGCTCACGCTCATCTACTTCCAGTTCGTCCCGCAAAAGGCGATCTGAGGCGAGCGAGATGGCAGCGATCACCCGCAACCCGCTCGCCCCGGTCACCCGCACCGCCACCGGCGCCGGCAACCTGCTCGGCGGCGTCTGGGACCAGATCCTCTTCGGCTTCAAGATCCTGCTGTCGCTGCCGAAGGCGCTCAAGTACCGCAAGGAGATCTTCGGTCACGTCACCGACATCTCCCTCGGGGCGGGCGCCCTCATCGTCGGCGGCGGGATGTTCTTCGTCATCTCGACGATCGCCTTCTTCACCGGCACCGAGGTCGGCCTCGAGGGCTTCACCGGGCTCCAGCAGATCGGTGCCCAGACCTTCACCGGCGTCGTGTCCTCGCTGGCCGACACCCGGGAGATCACCCCGCTCGTGGCGGGCGTGGCGCTCGCCGCCCAGGTGGGCGCCGGGTTCACCGCCCAGCTCGGCGCCATGAAGATCTCCGAGGAGGTGGACGCCCTCGAGGTGATGGGGGTGAACAGCTTCATCTACCTCGTGACGACGCGGGTGTGGGCGGCCCTCATCGCCATGATCCCGCTCTACCTGGCGGCGCTCTTCTCGAGCTACCTCGCCACCCAGCTCATCGTCACCCACTTCTTCGCACTGTCGCCCGGCACCTACTCCTTCTACTTCAACCTGTTCCTGCCGAAGATCGACATCCTCTTCTCGTTCGTGAAGGCGATGGTCTTCGCCATCGCGGTGACCCTCATCCACTGCTACTACGGGGTGCACGCCGAGGGCGGCCCGGCCGGCGTCGGCGTGGCGGCGGGGCGGGCGATCCGCCTCTCGATCATCGTGGTCGTGCTCCTCGACCTCCTCATGTCGCTCGTCATGTTCGGCGGCGCCTCGGCCACGGCGAGGTTGGTCGGATGAAGTCCCCCCTGCGCATCGGGTCCGGCCAGAACGGGCGGAACGGCCACGCCGACGGTGGCTCGGATGCCGTCCACGGGGCGGGCAACGGGACCTCCCACGGGCCCGCCGGCGGACCCGGCCACGGCTCGGGCAACGGCGGCGGCAACGGGTCGGGCAACGGCGGCGGCAACGGGTCGCTCCCGCGTGTCGCCCTGCAGCGGCACCCCCACGGGCGCGAGCGCCTCTACCGCCACCTCGGCCGCCCGCTCCTCGGCCTCCTCGCCACCCTCGTGATCCTGCTCGCCTCGGTCGTGCTCGTGCGCCTCGGCAACGGCGACTTCTCCTCGGCCTACGCCGTCTCGGCCTCCTTCCCGGCGGCGAGCGCCGGCCTGCACCCGGGCTCGCAGGTGGAGGAGCGCGGGGTGCAGATCGGCTCTGTCCGCTCGATCGTCCTCTCGCACGGCAAGGCGCTCGTCACGATGGGGATCGACGCCCAGGTGCGCCTGCCCCGCGACGTCGTCGCCACGATCGAGCCGCAGAACCTCTTCGGCGCCGACCAGATCGCCATCGCGCCGCCCGCCTCCGCCGGCGCCGTCCACGTCACCGGCTACCTCACGAACGGCTCCCGCATCGCCCACGCGGGCGAGCTCACCGAGCTCGGCCAGCTGTTCGCCACGGCCGACCCCCTCCTCAACCGGATCGACTCGGCCGACCTCGCCCGCGTGATCGGCGAGCTCGCCGCCGCCTACGGCGGACAGGGCGCCCGCATCGCCCGGTCGCTCACGACCGGGACCCAGCTCGCCTCGCTCCTCTCCCGCACGACGACCGAGCAGCTGGCCGCGCTCGACGCCTTCACCCGCTTCACGCTCGCCATCGCCGGCGAGGGCCCGGTCTTCGACCGCCTCGGCTACGACGGCAACAAGACGCTGCCGCTCTTCAACGCCGTGCAGACGAGCTACGCCAAGGTGCTCGACTCCTTCGGCACCTTCGGCGACCGCATGGCGGCGCTGCTCACCGACTACCGCCCGCAGATCAACACGATCCTCGACTCGGGCGGCAACGTCACCCGGGTCCTCCTCGCCCAGCGCCAGAACGTCGCCCAGGTCGTGCAGGGCCTCGCCATGTACGCCTACAGGTTCGGGCACGGCTCGAGCCCCGCCCAGCTGCCGGACGGCTCCCGCTTCGGGTACTTCAAGACGTTCATCCTCTGGAGCGACGTCGAGCACTTCGTCTGCGGGCTCCTGGCGCCCGCCACGCCGGGGCTCTCCTACCTCGAGCCGCTCCAGCACGCCGTGCTCGGCAACGGCTCACCGCTCAATTGCACCTCCGAGCTCTCGAGCTTCGACCATGCGCAGCTCTCCTCGAGCTCGTCGGGATCGCAGGGCGGGAAGGGCGCCACCGGGGCGACGAGCGGCCACGGCGGCTCGTCGGGCGCAGGCGGCCTCGGCGGCCTCGGCGGTGCCACGAACGGCCTCGGCGGCGCCGCAGGCGGCCTTGCCAAAGGGCTCTTCGGCTACCTCGGCCAGCCGCAGGACGTGCCCGCCTACTCCAGCATCGGCTCCTACGTGGACTCGCTCCTGCCATGACGAGGTCCGAGCCATGAGATGGTCCTCCCACATCACACGGGTGCTCGTGAAGTTCCTCGTCTTCTCGGCCCTGTGCGTCGCCCTCGCCATCGCGCTCGTCGTGCGCATCGGCAACGTCCAGCTCTTCTCGAGCAACGCCACCTACAGCGCCCAGCTGTCGGACGCCTCCGGCCTCATCCCCGGCGACAACGTGAAGATCTCGGGCGTCACCGTCGGACGGGTGCAGTCGGTCTCGGTGCAGCGCGGCCACGCCCTCGTCTCCTTCGACGTGCAGCCGAACGTCCACCTCCGCTCGACGACCGGCGTCGGGCTGCAGTGGCTCGACGTGATCGGCCAGAAGGTGCTGTACCTCTACCCGGGGAGCTCGGGCCGCCTCCTCAAGCCCGGCGCCACCATCCCGCTCACGAACTCGGTGAGCGACGCCAGCGTCGGCGCCCTCCTCAACTCCCTCGGCCCGTTCCTCCAGGCGCTCGACCCGCACGAGGGGAACGCCTTCCTCACGGCGGTCGCCGGCGCCCTCAACGGCAACAACGCCGAGGTCCACTCCCTCATCGGCCACGCCGCCACCGTGGCGGGCGCCGTCGGCTCGGTGAGCGGCCAGCTCGGCTCGGTGATCGACGACATGGACGCCGTCCTCTCGGCCATCGCCTCGCACCAGAACGACGTCGCCCGACTCACCGACAACCTGGCCGCCCTCTCGCAGTCGCTCTCGCAGCACAACGGCCTGCTCGACACCACCGTCGGCAACCTCGGCACGGTGGAGCACGAGCTGGCGAACCTGCTCTCGACCAACAGCCAGAACTTCGACACGATCATCGCCAGCCTGAAGTCGGTGGCGCTCAACCTCGTGCAGCACCGCAAGACGCTCGGGATCGCCCTCCACACCTTCCCGGCGGGTCTCGCCCCCTACCAGCAGATCTCGTCGTTCGGGCAGTGGTTCCAGATCGACCCCGTGTTCACCTGCGAGGCGGACGAGGCCTCCTGCTCGTACCAGCAGCCGACCAACCAGCCGGGGAGCTCGGGATCCGGGCTGTCCCAGCTCTACCAGACGCTCTCGGGGTCCTGATGCTCGCCCGCCTGCGCAGCCGCTTCTCCCGTGTGTCGCCGAAGGCGGTCACGGAGTGGAACCAGAAACGGATCGGTGCGGTTTCGCTCCTCATCGTCGCCGCCATCGTCGGCGGGGCTCTCGCCCTCACCTCCAACGTCTTCGCCTCGACCTATCCGCTGAACGCCCGGTTCGTGAACGCCGTCGGGCTCAACCCGGGCGCCGTCGTCTACATGGCCGGCGTCCAGGTCGGCAAGGTCGCCGACGTCAAGGTGGCCGGTGACCACGTGGTCGCCCAGCTCAGCATCAACGACGGCGTGCAGATCCCCGCCGACAGCACGGCCGACATCAGCGTCGAGACGCTGCTCGGCGTCATCGGCGTCAACATCGAGCCGGGCGGGAACTGGGCGCGCCTGCTGCGGGGCGGGTCGACCATCACGAACACCGCCGTCCCCTACGAGTTCTTCGAGATCCGCAACATCGCAGGCTCGCAGCTCTCGGGCACGAACGCAGCCGCCCTCGCCCAGGTCGTCTCCGACCTCTCGAAGGCGACCTCGGGCGACAAGACCCAGATCCAGGAGCTCGTGCGCGGCCTCGCCCAGCTGACCGGCACGGTCGACGCCCACCGCGTCGAGGCCGGCCAGCTGATCGACGCAGCCCGCACGCTGTCGGCCGTCCTCGCCTCGAAGGACGCCCAGCTCACCACCGTCGTCAACGACCTCGACCTCGTGGTGCAGGGCCTCGCCGACCGCTCGAGCCAGCTCGGCACGCTCATCACGGCGACCGAGCAGACCGCCCAGCAGACCTCGAGCCTCATCGGCCGCAACCAGCCCCGGCTGCAGGAGATGCTGACGGCGCTCCACCAGGCGCTCCAGGTGATCGGCGCCCACCAGCTCGACATCGCCCGCAGCGTCGCCTTCGCGGCGAGCGCCATCAAGGGCTTCTCGTCGATCGGCCAGTCGGGCAACAGCATGCCGCCCTGGACGAACGTCTACACCAACATCGTCGGCTCGGCCGCCGGCTACGGGGTGCTCGGCAACTGCGGCGCCCTCGACCAAGCGCTCGACGTGGCGCTCGGCCCCGACCCGAAGCCGTGCTCGCAGCGCACCGGCCCGATCCCGAACGTGCCGGTCCCCAACAGCGGCCCTCCGACGGCATCGGTGTCGGCGCTCTTCTCGCCGCTTGCCACCTTCCCCATCACACCCTCGACGGCCGGAGCCAAGTCATGAGCATCGCTGCGCCCTTCCGGGCCGTCGGCCGGCGGCTGTCCGGGGTCGGCCGTTTCGTCGACCGCCACCGCCCGACGGTCGTCACGCTCGGCCTCGCCGCCATCGCGGCCGCCGCCGTCGCCGTCTGGCTCACGGCCCAGGCCGGGACCTACACGGTGCGGGCCGTCTTCCCGAGCGCCCAGGGCCTCTTCTCCGGGGCGGCCGTCCGCCTGCTCGGCGTGCGGGTCGGCACCGTGACCGACGTCGCCTACCACAACGGCGCCGTCGACGTCACCATGCAGGTGAACGGCAGCCAGTCGCTCCCGTCCCGCGTGCACGCCGCCCTCGAGGCCCCGCTCCTCCTCGGCACGCCGGACATCGACCTCTCGCCCGGCTACACCGGCGGGCCGGCCCTCCCCGGCGGGGCGGTCATCCCCGAGTCGCGCACCTCGGTGCCGGTCTCGACCGACGAGCTGCTGCACCAGATGGAGCGGGTGCTCGGGGCCGTGAAGCCGCAGTCGGCCAAGTCGCTCATCAACAACCTGGCAACCGACATCGCCGGGCAGGGCAACGAGATCAACGAGCTCATCAAGGGCGCCTCGGGCACGCTCCAGCTCCTCGCCGCCAAGGGGAGCGAGCTCGGCCAGATGAACGGGAGCCTCGCCCAGCTCACCTCGACCCTCGACCAGCACGAGTCGAAGCTGCTCGCCCTCATCCGGGCCTACGACACCGTCTCGCAGGTGATCGCCGTCCACCAGAACGCCCTCGGGACGGCGATCGACGAGCTCTCGAAGGCGAGCGCCCAGCTCACCTCGCTCCTCAACCCCAACACCCGCCCGATCGAGCAGGACGTCGCCGTCATCACGACGCTCGGGCGCACCCTCGACCGGAACCTCGCCAACCTCGACGGGATCATGGCCTCCTCCCGACGGCTCTTCGCCGGGGCGCACAACGCCTACGACCCGGCCCACAAGTGGGTCAACCTGAACAACCAGACCGCTCCCGGGCTCACGGCGGGCGTGCTCGAGGGAATGATCCGGGACCGCCTGGCGGGGATCTGCCGGCGGGTGCTCGCCCACCACTCGGCCGGCTTGTCGGCCGCCCAGAAGCAGGTGCTCGCGGAGTGCGGCAACCAGTACTCGGGCTTCTTCAACCCGATCCTCGGGCTCATCCCGAAGATCCTCGCCGGTGAGCCGCTGCCGGGCGGCAGCACCTCGAGCTCGCTCGGAGCCGCCCTCGGCGCCGGGCTGTCCAAGATCCCGGGCCTCACCCCGGCGCAGCGGACCGCCATCGCCAAGGCCGCCTCGGGGTCGTCGTCGAGCCCGGTCGGCCTCCCGTCGCTCACCCCGAAGAAGCACCGCAAGAAGCACTGCGCGTCGGGCCTCGACGGGGCGATCGACTGCATCCTCGGGCCGCTGCCGTCGGTCGGCTCGGTGACCGGGTCGGGCGGTACGGGCGGCTCGGGCGGCTCGGGCGGCGGCCTGCTCGGCGCCGTCCTCCCGTCCTGGGGGTGGGTCTGGTGAGCGCCTTCCCCCGTCCCCGCCGCCGGGCCGGCCGCGGCCCCGGCCGCAGCCGCAACCTCGCCGCCGGCCTCCTCCTCGCCGCTGTCGCCGTCCTCAGCTCGGGCTGCCTCGTCGGCGGGCAGGCGACGATCACCACGAGCGCCTACTTCCGTGACGTGGGCAACCTGGTGCAGGGCGCCCCGGTCGAGTACGCCGGCATCACCGTCGGCAACGTCCGGACCATCTCGCTCGTCGGGCAGCGGGCCAAGGTCGTCATGTCGGTCGACCGCAGCGCCGCCGTCCCGTCGGACGTGATGGCGAGGGTCGACCAGTCGACCGTGCTCGGCGAAGAGGTGGTCGACCTCGTCCCTCGCGCCGGCGCCACCGCCGCCCACCTTCTCGCCTCCGGCTCCACCATCAGCCAGACGGGGATGGTGCCCGGCATCCAGCAGTTCGTGGCCGGCGGCACCGCCGTCCTCGGGTCGATCGGGACGAGCCAGCTGGCGGCCCTCGTCGACGCCGGCGGCCAGGGCTTCGGCGGCCAGGCGGCCACGCTTCGCGCCCTCATCGGCGACTTCGAGCACATCAGCGCCGGCTACGCCACCCGGACCGGCGAGATCAAGTCGCTCATCGCCGGGATGGACCGCTTGTCGTCGTCGCTTGCTCCCGATGCGAAACCCAACGCCGAGTCGATCGCACGTCTCGCGACCACGATCGGCATCCTCTCCAAGCAGTCGGGAAACTTCGTCCACCTGCTCCAGGGCCTCGACCGGCTCTCGGTCGAGGGTCGCTCGATCCTCGAGCAGCAGCTCGCCGAGATCGACCTTCAGTTCCGCGGCTTCGCCAGCATCACCTCGCTCCTCGCCCAGCAGCAGCGGGCGGTCGCCGAGCTCATCGACCAGCTGCCCGGCCACAACATGGTCCTGCACGACGTCACCGTGAACCACTTCGCCCAGATCGTCGACGACCTCATCGTCTGCGGGCTGCCGAACGGGGGCGGCGACACGACTCAGGCGGCCTCGAGCTGCCACGGCGCCTCCGCACTTCCCGGCTCGTCGAAAGGCACGCCATGAGGAAGTTCCGGGTCATCATCAACCTGCTGGCGTTCTTCGCCATCACCGCCGGGCTCGTCGTCTACGGCCTCGTCGACCTTCTCGGCAACCCGCTGCAGACCCCGACGCTCGTCTCGGCGACGTTCCCCGATGCAGCCGGGGTCGCCCCCAACTTCGGCGTCGTCCTCGACGGCGTGGTGGTGGGGTCGGTGCAGAGCGTGAAGCTGGCGCCGCACGGCGCCAAGGTCGTGATCTCGATCAGGCCAGGCGTCAAGGTCCCTGACGACGTGAAGGCCCGCATCGGTCTCGCCAACGACCTCGGCGAGCAGCAGGTCGAGCTCGTGCCGCAGCGTTCCGGCCCGGCTCCCGCCCTGCGCAACGGGGCGGTCGTGCCCGCCATCCCGAACGGGGTGCCGACCGAGGTCGGCCAGGTGATCGCGACGACCACGAAGCTGCTCGGGGCCATCGACGTCCACCAGCTGAACTCGCTCCTCGCCACGCTCGCCACCGGCTTCAACGGGCGCGCCGGCGACCTCCGGTCGATGCTCGTGAGCTCGCAGCAGTTCTCGAGCGAGTTCCTCGCCTACCAGCGCCAGTTCGAGGCTCTGCTCGCCGCCTCGCCGCCGATCCTGAACGGGCTCGGCGCAGACGGCGCCGGCCTGCGCCAGGCGCTCGCCAACACCCAGGTCCTCGCCGACGTGCTCGAGCACCACCGCTACGACCTCGTCGGGATGATCGAGCACGGCGCATCGGCCGGCACGGTGCTGACGAGGCTGATCACGGCGCTGCGGCCGAACGCCGCCTGCTTCCTTCACGACTTCGCCGACGTCTCGGCCAACATGGCCCAGCCGGTCAACCTCTCGAACCTGAGCGTCGGGCTGGCGACCAACCAGTGGTTCTTCGGGGCCATCGAGAACGTCTCGCCGACCGGGCCGGCGAAGAGCCTCTACGCGGGCGACCCGTACAACGCGCACCAGGAGTGGCTCCGGACCCGCCTCCTGCTTCCGCCCGGCCAACCGCCGGCAGACGAGTACTCATCGGAGATCCCGCTGCCCCCGAGCATGCCCGGCGCCGCCTGCGACACCGAGTTCGGCAAGGGAGTCCCCGCCGCCCACCAGCAGCTCGCCCAGTTCCGCGTGCAGGGTGGCAACAAGACCGACTGGCCGACCTCCGGCGAGGCACAGGTGCGCGGCGGAGGGGATTCCTCGTCGCAGTCGCTCGCCTCGTACTCGACCGCCGCGGCGCCACCACCGCCGGCCGGGGTCGGCGCCTGGGTCGCCCTCGGGATCGCGGTGCTCCTCGGACTGTCCCTTCTCGCCCCGAGGCGTAGGAAGTGGGCTGGTCGGGGTAGTGATCAAGGGTCGAAGCGGACATTGCTGCTTGCGCTTCTGCCAGTTCGAAAGAGGAGGGGGCAATGAGGTCCATGACGAGGATTCCGGGCAGACCAGCTGGGGGTGCGAGCGCTGGGGCCGTGGCCGCCGCCGGCGCCGACCCCGGCGCCGCCGAGGGCGCTGACCTCGGTCCGACCACCGCCGAGCCGTCTCCCGCCTTCGCCGTCCGCCGCGTGGGCGACCCGGTCGGCGCTCGCGGCGTCCCCGAGGCCGCCGCGACCCCGGATGCCTGGGCGGCTCCCGCCGGTTCCCCTTCCAGGCCAGACCCGTCAGCCTCCGCCACATCCGCTGACACCGCCCACCGGCCGCGCCGGTGGCTCGTCGGCCTCCTCGGGCTCGTCGCGGCGCTCGGGCTGGCGGGCACCGTCGGTTTCGCGCTCGCCTGGTCGAACGCCAACGCCGCCACCTCGGCGCAGAACGCCGCAGCCTCCTCGGCCCGCTCCCTCGTGGTCGCCCTCACGAACTTCGACCCCGGAACCGTGCGGGCGGACTTCAGCCGCATCCAGTCGATGTCGACGGGGTCGTTCGCCTCGCAGGCCAAGCACTTCTTCGGGTCGTCGATCGGGAGGCAGCTGTCCGCAGCCGGCGCCGCCTCGAGGGGCCGCGTCGTTGCTCTCGACGTGCAGTCGGTGAACGGGTCGCATGCCACGGTCTTCGCCGTCGTGTCGCAGAGCTACCTGAACGACAAGGTCAAGACGCCGATCGACGACACCCTCCGGCTCGTGCTCGGTCTGACCGACACGAACGGCAGCTGGCTCGTCTCCTCCGTGCAGGTGGTGCAGCAGCCCGTCGGCTGATGCCGGCTGATCCATGGGATCATGGTGGTCGTGGGGGTGCGAGAAGACTGCCGGCACTACATCCGCCAGACCGTGGCGTCGGGTGAGCGCACCGAGCGCTGCCGCCTCGCCGTGAACGAGCAGTTGCCGTTCGCTTGCCCGGAAGGGTGCGTCTTCCACGAGCCCCGCCGGACCTCGAGTGCCGGCTGGCAGATCTCGCCCGACCGGAAGTAGCAGCCTCGGAAGTAGCAGGCAGCACCCTCCACGCCCGGCCGCTCGGCCGGACACGCTCCTCCGGCCAGACCAGACACGCTCGCTCCCCCGGCCGAGCCTCACCCGTCCCCAGACGCGACCAGGTCCCGGCCTGACCTCCGGGACCTGGTGCACCCGTCCTGGTTGGGCAAGGGCGACGGGACCGAGCCGGACGGGGTCTCGGTCCCGCGGGGGTTGGGGAAACTAGAGGCCGCCTCCGCCTGACGACCCGGGCAACGTCACCGGCGGGATCGTGACGGTCGGCACCGTGACGGGCGGGAGCAGAATGCTGAGCACGTGGAGGAGCTTGCTCTTCAGGTTCTTCGGCAGGCTGGCGCCACAGACCTTCACGCCCGACGAGCTGACCTTCACCGAGAGCTTCCCGGCGCTCACCTCCTTGCTCAGCCCGAGGCGCTTGAGGGCTGCTGCGATGTCCTTGGCGTCCTTCGCCGGCAGGGCGACGCAGCTCTGCGTGGCGTGCTTGCCGGCCGAGCCGACAAGGCCGCCGCCAGTCCCACCGACTCCACCACCGACGACCGGGACAGAGCCGACGCCGACCGAGGCGTGGGGAAGGGCCGTCGACGACGGGCCGGAGACAGTCGCCGTGCCGACCACGTAGCCACGGTGGGGCAGTGCAGGGAACTGCGTGCCCGGCACCATCCAGTAGGCACCACGACCCGGGAGCGGTCCGTTCGGGATGGGCGTGTCGGAAGACGCCGAAGCCAGCCGGGATGCGTAGGTGTGCTGGCTGAGCGCACTCGGGGTGCTCGTCAACGTGCCACCGAGCGCACCGCCGGCCGCGCAGGCCGCGGCGGCCGAGACGACAGCGATCTTGCGTCTGGTCAGGGACAATTCCGCCTCCTTGCTCTCAGCCCCGCTCCGACTCCCGCGTCGGTCGCACGACGGGTCGCTCGGGATTGCGCGGCGCCGTCGGCGGGACTGGGGAGTGCGGTGTGGGGCGGCTTGGCCCTCTCGGCGGCCGGCCCGTGTTCGGGCGGTCGTTCGGCGTCATCAACTGGGAAACGGGCGAAGGGCGACATGCTTGCGCGGTTCTTTCGTGCCGTTGAGGAAGCAGTCACTGCCTCGGACCAGCGGTCCGAAGCGGGAGAGGGCTTCGTCCGAGAAGTACCCAGCGAGATCCCGCAAGATGCCGCCCGCGACCTGCGGGTTGTCGTGGAGACGGACCGGCCAGAGGGCTGACCTGCCCTTTCTGTCTAGGAGGACCGCCGCCTGGGAGGCGGGAGCGCCCGGGCCCCGACGCGGCCCCTCGGATCAGACGAAGTAGAGGAGGCTCCCGACGACGAGAGCGAGCACGTCGGTCGGGCCCGACCACACCCCGCCGACGCTCAGGGTGTCCACCCCGAACGCGGCCTCGAAATGGACCTTCTCCCCGCCGACCGTGCCCCGGAGGCGTGCCACCGGCGAGAAGTGATCCGTGCGCTGGGCGGAGCGCTCGAAGAGCAGGTCGATCACGACCGACCCGACGGTGCCGCGAGTCCGCACCGGCCGTGGGTCATGGGCCGTGGCACGTGCCGGCTTCGCCGTGACGTCCACCTTTCGACTGCCGAGGGTCCCGTGGACATGTCCGTGCTCGAACAGGAAGTCGGGGGAGAGGCGGAAGTGTCCGACGAGATCGGCGGCCTGCGCACCGAAGGAGCCGTGCAGCTTGGTCGTGCAGTGGTGGGACGAGTTGGGGCTCACCGTCCAGTGGACGTCCAGCGCATCCCCGCCGAAGGAGCCCTTCGCGTGGCTCCGGCTGTTCGGCTCGTTCGTCACGACCGAGACCGGCTTGCCTCCGACCGAGCCTGTCCAGCGGTCCCGTGGGAACACCCGCGTGAGCCCCACCTTGACCTGTCGCGGGATCTCGACCGCCGAAGGGACTGCGCCAGCAGCGCCAGCCGACGGGTCGACCACGTTGCCGGCGACAAGGGCACCGACCGTCACGCCGGCGGCCTCGAGCAACTGACGCCGGCTCAGTTCTGACCGCTCCCACTTGCTCACACGATCCTCCACTCGACGAAATCTTGTCAGGACGATGGCGTCTTCGACGGCGGCACGCCGGACTCGGTTCCCTCGGCCTCACGGCCCGGCTCGTGCACCGTCCGGTCCGAGCCACTTCCACTGGCCCGGCGGGCCTTCTATCCGGTAGCCCTGCGCCGACTTCATCCGATGGTGCCGCGCGCACAAGAGGCACATGTTCTCGAGGGCGGTCGGGCCGTTCTTCGCGAATTCCTTCACGTGGTCACGCTCGAGCTGGAACGTGCTCCCGCAACGCGGGACGACGCAGGCGCGGTCCCTGACGCGTAGCGCCGTGTCGAGGGCGACGCTGATGTTGCGTTTGAAGCTGTAGATCGAGCGGATGTCGACGCCGTCCGTCACGACGAGCCGCAGCTTCGCCCGGTCGAGGTACTCCTGTACGACCGAGACGGGGACGTGGCCGATCCCGTCGATCGAGCACTCCTCGCCGGACCGCAGGTGGCCGCGCGCGAGCGCCTCGAGGTCGATCCGCATGATCACCGTGAAATCGGGCCGGTAGCGCCGCCGTTGCTGGGGCGAACCCTCCGCCTCGCCGCCCTCGGGCCCGGCGGCGGGCAGGGACGGCCCGGGGGCGGCCACGTCGGCCAAGAGCCCGGCACCGGACTCGTCCCCCGGCCACATGCCACGCGCCAGGTAGACGAGCGCATCGGCGAGGTAGGCCTCGTGCGGCTCGTGGCGATCCTCCCGCCACGCCTGCTCGAACACGGCGTTGGCGATCCGCTCCAAGGGTCCCATGAGGAGCGCTCCTGTCTCCGGCGTGAGCGAGAACCGGCCGGCGAAGGCACCCTCGGGAGTCGTCCAGGTCCTCAGGTGACGCTCCGCGTGCACCCGGCGATGGCGCTCCTCGTGCTCCTCCTTCGAGCGGGCGGCGGCCGCAGCCTCGTCCGCCGCCGCACGGAGCCGGCTGAGCGGTTCCCGCCTCGCAGTATCGAGAAGAGGCCCGGCCGCCTCCGGATCGAGCGCACCGGCCCGGGCGACTTGGTGGGCCTGCTTGCCCGACAGCTCGCCCGACCGCACGGCGGCGTCGAGCTCCGGGAGGAGGTCGAGCGTCGCAGCCGTCGCCAAGGCGTCTTCGGCGGACTGCTTCGAGTCGCCCGTCACCGTCGCCAGCCAGCTGCCGGCGTCGCGTGCGCCCTCGCGCTCGTAGTAGCGGGTGTCGGCCACCCGGCGCGCCGCCAGCGAGCGGGCCGTCCAGGCGAGGCGCTCGAGCGTGCTGAAGCGCTCCACGAGCAGCGCGGCGTGCTCGCCCGTGATCGACGTGATGTCGAAGCAGTTGACGACGCCCTGCAGGCGCTCGATGAGATCGTCGACCAGGCTCAGCTGCACGGCGCGGCTCCGAAGGAGAGGGAACAGAACGGCACCAGGGGTGCGAGCCACGCCGGAGCCCCAGATGGAGCGCACGAACGTCTGTTCGATACAGTAGCAGACGGGTGTTCGCCGTCAAGCGGCCGCGCGGCCAGCAGCGGACCGCCGGACCACCGTCAGATCAAGAGTCAGTCAGGCACCGTTCAGGTTCCCCGACCGCAACCCCTCGAGATCAAGCGTCACGTAGCGGTAGCCGGCGGCACGGACCGCCTCGACGACCTCCGACCGCAGCCGCAGCACGGCCGAGAACTCGGAAAGCGGCACCTCCAACCGGGCCACGTCGCCGTAGTGCCGCACCCGCAGAGAGGCGAACCCCAACGCGCGCAGGCCGCTCTCGGCACGAGCCACCCGGTCGAGCACCTGAAACGTGACGGCCGTCCCGTAGGGGACGCGTGAGGCGAGGCAGGCTTGGGCGGGTTTCGTGCCGGTGCGCAACCCGAGCAGCCCGGAGACCGCCCGGACGTCGGACTTCGACAGGCCGGCCTCGACGAAGGGGAAGCGGGCGCCGCGCTCGAGAGCGGCCGCCTGCCCCGGCCTGTGGTCCGAGAGGTCGTCGGTGTTGACGCCCAACACGACCGTGGCACCGGCCCCCGCCAGAGAGGAGAGGGCCGACATCAGCTCGGTCTTGCAGTGGTAGCAGCGGTCCCGCCCGTTTGCGACGTACTCGGGGCGGGCGAGCTCGCGGGTCTCGACCGGCCGCCAGTCGAGATCCCATTCCGCCGCCAGTGCCCGGCAGTCGTCGAGCTCCTCGGGCGCGAGCGACGGCGAAACCGCCGTCACTGCGACGGCCGACGGGCGGCCGAGCCGCTGACGGGCGACGTAGGCCAACAGCGCCGAGTCCGCTCCCCCGGAGAAACCCACCACGACCGCTCCGAGCTCGTCCACCGCCCGCTCGAGCGCGTCGAGGGAGGCGCTAACCGACACCGATCTCGGCGAGCACCGCCTCGGCCTCGCCGACCATGCCGGCGTAGAAGGGCCCGAAGTCGGCATAGAGGGCGGAAGCGGGATCGAAGCGCATCCGGTAGACGCACTCCTTCAAGTCGTCCGGCCGGACGGCGAACAACGTGACGCCCCACTCGAAGTCGTCGAGACCCGTCGAGCCGGTCACGAGCTGGAGGACGCGGCCCCGGAACTCCCGGCCGACCGCGCCGTGCCCGTGCATGAGCTCGAGCCGTTCCTCGAAGGCGAGGCGGTACCAGTTCTCCGCCCCGGGCGAGCGGCGCTTCGACATCGGGTAGAAGCAGAAGGCCGGCATCCCGTCCGGCGGCAGGGTGGGGTACAACCGGGCCTGTTTCAGCGAGTCGGGCACCCCGGCGGCGTACTCGGAGACCTCGGTGAGCGACACGTAGGAGTCGGCGATCTCGAGCCCTGCCCGCACGAGGGCCGTCTGGAGACCACGCAGCACGTGCAGGTCCGGCCCGAGCCCGAGGATGCAGAGGTCGGCTTTGTGCCCCACCATCGAGGCCGTGACGACCTGGTGGTCGCTCTTGCGGGCGTCGTCGATCGCGTCGAGGACCCCGCGGGCCGTCACCGAAGGCCCGGGGCGGCAGAAGAGATGGACGACGTTCCAGCCAACCGCAGGCGTGACGGCGGCCTCGGACGACGATGACTCGGGCACCGCGGCCAGTGTACGACCGCGCTCAGGTGGCGTTTCGGGGCCCGTCAGGCGACAGGCTCAGCTGTGCTGCCAGGTGTCCGTGAAGGAGTCGCCTGCCGTGTCGAGGGCGCCAGGGACGGCGAGCACCGTCGAGCCGTTCACCATCTCGAGGCCCGTGTAGGCGGTGGCGCTGATCGAGCCGGTGCCGCTCGTGGTCGTCGCCGACGCGGCCGAGATGGTCACGCTGCCGAAGTCGGCCAGCGATGCGAGCGAGCAGCGGACGCTGCAGATCTCGGGCCGCTCCACGATCCACTCGGCGGACGAGCGGGCAGCGCCGGAATAGCTCACGACCGTCGAGAACGTCCAGCGCTGGACCCTCGCCGACGTGTCGGTCAACGCGAGCGTCCAGGTGGAGCCCGAGACGTTCACCGAGGCGGTGATGGAATCGCCCGGCGACACGGGGTAGGCCGAGGGCGAGAGCTCGACCTCGTAGCCGCTGTTGACGGCGTTGTCGCCGTACATCTCGTACCAGGCGTCGTAGGAGGGAGATCCGCTCACGCAGTCGGCCTCGGTGCCGTCCTGCTCGACGGTGTTGCTCGAGTAGCCGTCGATGCCGATCCACTCCGAGGAGTAGCTCGTCGAGCCGCTCGGGCACGACACGCTCGGGACCGACCATGTGCCACCCACGGCGCTGAAGGTGCCGGAGGTGTCGGCGTAGCCCGACCAGTTCGAGGACTGCACGAGCGCGGTCGTGACCGTGAGGGTCGCCGGGTTGGTGGTCGCCGTGCCGGAGTTGTTGGTGAAGACGGCCTCGAACTCGTCGCCGTTCTGGGAGGCGGACGCCGTGAAGGAGTAGGTCGTCGAGGTGGCTCCGCTGACGGGGCTGTAGGACGAGCCGCCGTTGGTCGACACCTGCCACTGCACCGTCGGCGCCGGAGAGCCGGTCGCCGAGGCGCTGAACGTTGCTGTCGAGCCGGCGGCCACGGTGTCGCTGCTCGGCTGCGAGGTGATCGTCGGCGGCGTCGGCTGCGCGGCGGTGACCGTAAGGGTGGCGGCCGAGGTCGTGGCCGAGCCGGCCGGGTTCGTGAAGGTCGCCTCGTAGCGGTAGCCGTTTTGCGAGCTCTGCGCCGTGAACGAGTAGGTCGTGGACGTTGCCCCCCGGATCGGTGTGAAGGGGGATGTCGGGCTGGTCGCAACCTTCCACTGGACCGACGGTGCCGGACTGCCGGACGCCGACGCCCTGAACGAGGCCGTCGAGCCTGCCGTCACCGAGTCGCTCTGCGGCTGGGAGGTGATCGCCGGTGGCGTCCCGCGGCGGGACTTCGGGCCGAGGACGCCGAGCCCTCCCGTGCGGGCGCCGGCACCGACGGAGGCGGGGCGGGCGTGCTGGGGGAAGCCGACGATCCGGCGGGTGTCGACAAGAGCCCGGGCGGCTGCCGGATGCCCGGACCGCACGGCAGTCGCGCCTCGCCCGGCCGCGGCCCCGGCGCCGGGAGCGAAGAACGACCCGCCGAGCGAGCATGCAAGCGCGCCCGCCACGACGACGACCGAGGAACGTGTCAGCTTGCGCATCGAGAAACCCCCGCGTGAGCGCGACCCTGTCCGACTGCTGCTGCGGCCGTACGCCCCCTCAGTGCGTGGACAACCACATCCGAGCTCTCACCAGCATGGACGTTGTCAGGCCGCCAGTCAACACTTTCGCCGGCCGGTGCGTCGGCACGGACTTGCACAGGCTTCGTCACGAGGACGCGAGAACGGGGGCGCCGGAGCGCCCCCGTTCCACACGCTTCTCGGTTGTCCAGCCGGGCCCGGGCCTTCGTAGGCCGGCCCCGCCTCGGAGGGCCTAGAAGTCCTCCATCCCACCGCCCGGCATGGCCGGGGCGGCCTTCTCCTCGGGCTTGTCCACCACGACCGCCTCGGTCGTGAGGAAGAGCGCCGCGATGGAGGCGGCGTTCTGGAGCGCCGACCGGGTGACCTTGGCGGCGTCGATGACACCGGCCTTGAACAGGTCCTCGTAGACCCCGGTGGCGGCGTTGAGGCCGTCGGCGAGGTTCTTCAGGTTCTTCACCTTCTCGACGACGACACCGCCCTCGAGGCCGGCGTTGACGGCGATCTGCTTGATCGGCTCCTCGACGGCACGGGCGACGATGCGTGCGCCGGTGGCCTCGTCGCCTTCGAGCTTCTCGGCCCGGTCCGAGATGGCCTCCTGCGAGCGGAGCAGGGCGACGCCACCGCCGGGCACGACGCCCTCCTCGATGGCCGCCTTGGTCGTCGAGACGGCGTCCTCGATGCGGTGCTTCTTCTCCTTCAGCTCCACCTCGGTGGCGGCACCGACCTTGATGACCGCGACGCCGCCCGACAGCTTGGCGAGCCGCTCCTGGAGCTTCTCACGGTCGTAGTCGGAGTCGGTGTTCTCGATCTCGGTCTTGATCTGGTTGATGCGGCCCTTGATGTCGGCCTCGCTGCCGGCACCCTCGACGATCGTCGTCTCGTCCTTCGTGACGACCACCTTGCGGGCACGCCCGAGCAGGTCGAGCGTCACGTTCTCGAGCTTGAGGCCGACCTCTTCGGTGACGACCTGGCCGCCCGTGAGGATGGCGATGTCCTGCAGCATGGCCTTGCGCCGCTCGCCGAAACCGGGAGCCTTCACCGCGGCGCTCTTGAACGTGCCGCGGATCTTGTTGACGACGAGGGTGGCGAGCGCCTCGCCCTCGACGTCCTCGGCGATGATGGCGAGCGGCTTGCCGGTCTGCATGATCTTCTCGAGCACCGGCAGCAGGTCGCGCACCGCGGAGATCTTCGAGCCGACGAGCAGGACGTAGGGGTCCTCGAGGGAGGCCTCCATCCGCTCGGGGTCGGTCACGAAGTAGGGCGAGATGTAGCCCTTGTCGAAGCGCATGCCCTCGACTAGCTCGAGGTCCATCCCGAAGGTCTGCGACTCCTCGACGGTGATGACGCCGTCCTTGCCGACCTTGTCGATGGCCTCGGCGATCATCGCCCCGATCTCGGTGTCGGCCGCCGAGATGGAGGCCACCTGGGCGATCTGGTCCTTCGTCTCGGTGTCCTTGGCGATGTCCTTGATGCGGTTCACCGCCGTCTCGACGGCGACCTCGATGCCCCGCTTCAGCGACATCGGGTTGGCGCCCGCCGCCACGTTGCGGAGGCCCTCGCGGACCATGGCCCCGGCGAGCACCGTGGCCGTCGTCGTTCCGTCACCGGCGACGTCGTCGGTCTTCTTGGCGACCTCCTTGACGAGCTCGGCGCCGATCCTCTCCCACGGGTCCTCGAGATCGATCTCCTTGGCGATCGAGACGCCGTCGTTCGTGATCGTCGGCGCGCCCCACTTCTTCTCGAGAACGACATTGCGGCCCTTCGGTCCGAGGGTGACCTTCACCGCATCGACCAGCTGGTTCATGCCTCTCTCGAGCGCCCGACGGGCCTGCTCGTCGAACGCGATCAACTTCGGCATTCGTCAGTCCTCCCTTTGCTGCTCGGCTCACCGAGCACTAGCACTCGCATCGATCGAGTGCCAGATTAGCACTCACCTCACGGGAGTGCTACCCGGGCCCGGACACCGTCGCAGCGTCCCCGGCACGAAACCCGCCGGCTCGTTCCGCACCACCTCCGCGCCCCGGAACCCCCGTGGAGCGGAGCCCCTCAGCCGCCTGCGACCGCCGGGACGACGCTCAGGGTCTGCCCGTCGGCCACCTTGGTGTCGAGTCCCTCGAGGAAGCGGATGTCCTCGTCCGCCACGAACACGTTGACGAAGCGTCGCAGCGAACCCGCGTCGTCGAACAGCCGGGCGGCGAAGCCGGGGTGACGCTCGTCGACCGAGACGATGACGTCGCGGACCGTCCCGGTGGGGACGCGGACCTCGGCCGCCCCCCCGACGACCGGTCGGAGCTGGGTCGGGATGCGGACGGTGACGGTCATCGGACGACCTCCGGGCCGAGCGCCGCCATCACGGCCTCGAGGGTGGGCGGGACGGTGGCGGACGGCCCGACCCGGCCGACGAGCGCCTCGACGGTCTTGAGGCCGCTCCCCGTCACGTAGCAGACGACGCGTTCGTCGTCTCGGACGACGCCCTCCCGGGCCAGCTTGGCGAGGGTGGCGACGGTGACCCCGCCTGCGGTCTCGGCGAAGATCCCCTCGGTCCGGGCAAGCAGCTTGATGCCCTCGATGATCTCGGCGTCGTTCACCGCCGCCACGGCACCTCCGGTGCGCCGCGCCACCTCGAGGGCGTACCAGCCGTCGGCCGGGTTGCCGATGGCGAGGGACTTGGCCACCGTCCTCGGTTTCACGGGCTTCACGAAGTCGGCCTGCTCTGCAAAGGCAGTGGCGACCGGCGAGCACCCCTCCGGCTGGGCGCCTGAGACGCGCACCTCGCCGCCGGCCGGCGGCTCGACGAGCCCGAGCTCGATCAGCTCCCCGAAGCCCTTGTCGATCTTGGTGAGCTGGCTGCCCGAGGCGATCGGGACGACCACGTGGTCGGGGAGCTGCCAGCCGAGCTGCTCGGCCACCTCGAAGGCGAGCGTCTTCGATCCCTCCGAGTAGTAAGGCCGCACGTTCACGTTGACGAAGGCCCACTCGGCGAACTCGCTCGACAGCTCGGCACAGAGCCGGTTGACGTCGTCGTAGGTGCCGTCCACCGCGACGAGGTGGCCGCCGAACACCGCGGTCGTCAGCACCTTCACCGCTTCGAGGTCGTGGGGAACGAAGACGACGGACTGCATCCCGGCCCGCGCCGCGTGCGCCGCCACCGAGTTGGCGAGGTTGCCGGTCGAGGCGCAGGCGGCCACCTTGAATCCGAGCTCGCGGGCCTTCGTAAGGGCGACGGACACGACCCTGTCCTTGAACGAACCGGTCGGGTTGCGCGTGTCGTCCTTCACGAAGAGCTCTCCGAGTCCGAGCTCGGCGGCGAGGCGATCCGCCCTCACGAGCGGTGTGAAGCCGGCTCCGAGGCTGACAGGGCCCTGCCCGTCGACCGGGAGCAGGTCGGCGTACCTGAAGATGTCGGGCGGCCCGGCCTCGATGCGCTCACGCGTGACGTGCTCGCGCTGGGCCTCCCGGTCGTAGGCCACCTCGAGGGGGCCGAAGCAGAGCTCGCAGACGTGCGACGCCACCGCCGGATAGGGATGCGCGCACTCCTTGCACACGAGCCCACGAACGAAACTCACGTCTTCCTCCTCATCGCTCGGGCATTGGCACCTGGTCACCCCGGCCGGCATCGACGGCGTCCGGATGGTGACTGGTTGTCGCGGCGTCGCAGGGCCCGTCCCTCAGCCGCTCTGGATGATGGGCTCCAGTGTAGGGGCGAAGGGGTGGCTGGCGCCAAGGCGGTGCGCCGGCCCGCCGGCCCAGCCCTTATCGTGGCCACGCAATGGCAGCGCTGCTCGAGGCTGAGTCCGTCGCGACCTACCGCCATGCGGACTTCGACGCCGCCGCCCTTGCGGGCCTGAAGCGCCGTGAGCGGGTCCTCGTGTGCATCCCCGCCCGCGACGAGGAGGCGACGATCGGCCACATCGTGTCGACGATCCGGCGCCGCCTGCAGGACGAGGTCGCTCTCGTCGACGAGGTCCTCGTCGTCGACGACGCCTCGCGTGACTCGACGGCCCTCGTCGCAAAGGAGGAGGGTGCCACCGTGGTGGCCGGCCCGGGCGACGGCAAGGGCCAGGCGATGGCGCTCGCTCGCTCCCGGGCGGACCTCGTCGTCTTCCTCGACGGCGACGTCGCCAACTTCGACGCGCACTTCGTGACGGGCCTCCTCGGGCCGCTCCTCACGCGTCCCCGCACCTTGCTCGTGAAGGGTGCCTACGACCGTCCGGTGGCACCCGGAGGCGGCGGGGGCGGCCGGGTCACCGAGCTCGTCGCCAAGCCGCTGCTCGCCCTTCTCTTCCCGGCCCTCGCCGGCTTCCGCCAGCCGCTCGCCGGCGAGACGGCCGTGCGCCGTCGCGTGCTCGAGGAGCTGGAGCTGGCGCCGGGCTACGGGGTCGAGATCGGGCTGCTCATCGACGCGGCTGCCCGATTCGGCCTGGAAGCCCTCGCGCAGGTCGACCTCGGGGTGCGTACCCACCGGAACCGCCCCCTCGCAGAGCTGTCCGTCCAGGCGGGCGAGGTGATGCAGGCCGCTCTCTCCCGGGCTCGGGTCGAGTCGCCGTGACGGGCCCCAAGGCGTCCCTCGTCGTCGCCTCCAACCGGGGCCCCTTCGCGCTCTCGGCCCGGCCGGACGGTTCGGTCGAGGCGCGGCGCGGCGGTGGCGGCCTGGCCCCCTCGCTCGCGGCGGCGCTCGAGGGTCGGGAGGAGAGCGTCTGGGTGGCGACCGCCGTCACCGAGGCCGACCGCGCCGCGGCCGGGACGGACGGCATGGTCGAGACCGGCGAGCCCGGGCCGCGGCTCCGGCTCGTGCAGCTCGCCGACGACGTGCTGGCGGCCGCCTACGACGCCGTCGCCAACGCCACGCTGTGGTTCTGTTACCACGGGCTCTTCGACGCGGCGCGCCGCCCTTTACTCGACCGCCGCTTCTACGAGGCCTGGGACGACTACCGGGCCTACAACACGGCCTTCGCCGAGGCGATCGCCGACGTGGCTGACGCCGGCGCCATCGTGTTCGTGAACGACTACCACCTCGCCCTCGCCGGCGCCACGCTCGCCTCGAAACGGCCCGATCTCGCCACGGTCCACTTCTCCCACACCCCCTTCCCCCCGCCAGGTGAGCTCGCCGTGCTGCCGCCGGCCGTCCGCCTCGAGCTGCTCGAGTCGATGGCCGGCTTTGGCGCCTGTGGCTTCCACACGGCGCGCTGGCAGTCCGGTTTCATGCAGTCCTGCGAGGAGCACGGGGTGACCCCGCCCGCCACCTTCGCCGCCGGTCTCGGCGCCGACGTCCCCCGCCTCGAGCTCGTGGTCGCCTCACCGGGGTGCCGGAGGCGTCTCGCCGAGCTGGACGACCTCGTGGGGGACCGCATGCTGATCGTGCGCTCCGACCGGATGGAGCTCTCGAAGAACCTGCTCCGGGGCTTTCTCGCCTACGACCTGCTCCTCGAGGAGCACGCCGGGTGGCGGGGACGGGTCGTCATGCTGGCGAGGGCCTACCCGAGCCGCCAGGGGCTCCCCGAGTACCTCGCCTACCGGGCGGAGGTGGAGCACCTCGCCGAACGGGTGAACGAACGATGGGCGACCTCGGACTGGCGGCCGATCGAGCTCGCCGTGGACGACGACTTCACGAGCACCGTCGCAGCCTTCCGCCGCTACGACGTCCTGCTCGTCAACCCGCTACGCGACGGCATGAACCTCGTGGCGAAAGAGGGCCCTTCGCTGAACGAGCGCGACGGCGTGCTCGTCCTCTCCGAGCGGGCCGGCGCCTACGACGACCTGCGCGGCGGCTGCCTCGGGGTCCACCCCTTCGACGTCTCGGCCACCTCCGAAGCCCTCCGGCTCGCCCTCGAGATGCCCGCCGACGAGCGGGCCCGGCGGGCGGCGGCGCTGAAGGAGGGGGCGTCCCAGCTGAGCCCGTCCGACTGGCTGGCGCGGGTGCTGCTCGAGGCCGTCCGGCCCGGAGGCGTCAGCGGCCCCTAGCCTCGAGGCGCCCGAGAGTCCGCTTCAACACGGCGGCTGCCTCGGGCGGATCGGCCACCACGACGTCCGCCAGCCGTACGAGCCGCTCGGGGATCTCGCTGCTCCCGACGGCCACCCGCAGCACGTCGGCCCGCCCCGCCCTCTCGAGCGACCCGAGCGCTTCGAAGGCGAGCTCGTCGCCGACGTCGTCGCCGATGAAGCTGAGCCTCGGCACTCCGGCTCCGGCCGCGGCCAGGCGCTCCGCCTCGGCGAGCACGACACTTCCCTTGTCGATGCCGACCGGTGGCACGAGCTCGGCGCTCGCCCGCCCTGGACGCACGAACAGCCCGTGGGCCTCCGCCACCCGTTCCGCCAGGGCACGGCTCTGCGCCGCCACCTCGGGCGAACCCGAGAGACGCCAGTGGAGGGTGAGGCCGAAGCCCTTGTCCTCGAGATCGAGCCCGGCCGGGGCGCTGGCCACGAGCTCGTCCCAGGCCGCCCGGAGGGCCGGCAGCCAGGGCGCCGCCGCCTCCGCCACGGCGACCTCGGCCCCGCTGGCCTGCTCGAGGCCGTGGAGGCCGTAGGCCAGCAGCCGTCCGGACGATCCCTCGAGCCCCAGCCGGTCGACGAGGAACCGGGCCGGCCGTCCGGACACCACCGCCACCGACGCCAGGTGGGCCGCGAGGGCGTGCAGCGTCTCGACGACCCCGGCGAGCGGCTGTGCCGCCTCGGGCTCGTTCACGATCGGCGAGATCGTCCCGTCGAAGTCGACGAAGAGGCCCGTGCTCGCGGGGTCCGCTGACAGCCAGTCGACGATGTCGTCCGGCGTCACCTCGGCGGCTGGACCGCGGTGCCGCCCGTGAAGCGGGCGCGACGCCGCCGGGCGAGCCGGCGTTCGAGCCGCTTGATGACGAGAGGGTCGTACTCGAATGCCTCCCTCGACGAGGCGAGGCGGCGGAGCGAGGCGTAGTAGGTGGCGGGGGAGCAGCCGAGGCGCCCTCTGATCGCCTGCTCCTTCGTGGAGGCGGTGAGCCACCAGTCGCGCTCGAGATCGAGGATGCTGCGTTCCCTCGCGCTGAGTGCCATGACAAGCTCGACAATGCCAAGGTCGGGGTCGAAAGGCAAGCATTCCCGGCGTCCCGGCTCCCGAACGGGTTGTCACAGCCGCCGGCTGCTACGCGAAGCTGTGCGGCCGGAAGGATCAGATGGCAACAGGTGTCAGCTATCTCGCGGCGTTCGGTGGAGGAGTGGCCTCCTTCGTGTCGCCGTGCGTGCTCCCGATCGTGCCCGGCTATCTCTCGCTCGTGACCGGGCTCGACCTGGCGTCGCTCGAGGGCGGCGTCCGCCGCCACGCGGTCCGCATCGTGCGGGAGACCGCCTTGTTCATGGCGGGTTTCGCCGCCGTGTTCATCCTCCTCGGCCTCACCGCCACCTCGGTCGGCCAGACGGTGAAGAACGACCAGGTCCTCCTCACACGGATCACGGGCGCAGTCGTGCTCGCCATGGCGGCGGTCCTCGCGCTCGGGCTCGTCTTCCCGGTGCCGTGGGTGTCCCGCGAGGCGCGCTTCCACCCCGACCTGTCCCGTTTCGGGCCGTTCGCCGCTCCGGTGGCCGGGATCGCCTTCGGCTTCGGCTGGACCCCCTGTCTCGGGCCGATCCTCGCCTCGATCCTCGCTCTCGCCGCAGGCAGCGGCAGCGAGGCGAGCGGTGCCGGGCTCCTCGCCGTCTACTCGCTCGGCCTCGGCATTCCCTTCCTCGTGCTCGGACTCGGCTTCACGCGCCTCACCGGCGCGTTCAAGTGGGTGCGTCGCCACTCGCGTGAGGTCACCATCGCTTCGGTCGTCGTGCTCGCCGGCTTCGGGGTGCTCCTCGTGCTGAACCGGCTGACGGCCGTGACGAGCTGGCTCGAGTCCGTCATGCGGGCCATCGGGCTCGGCCGGCTGGTGCGCGTCGGATGAGCGAGCCCCACGTTCCGAGCGCCGAGGCCGGCTACCTCAGGGCTGTCCCGCTCCTCGCCGCCCTCGAGGCGAGCGAGACGACGACGGTCGGTGTCGTCGGGGCGCTGCTGGATCGCATCGAAGCCGTCGACCGTGCCGGGCCGCGCCTTCGAAGCGTCCTCTCGGTCGACGAACGGGCCCTCGAAGTCGCCGCCGAGCTCGACGAGGAGCGGCGATCGGGTCGCCTCCGCGGACCACTTCACGGCGTGCCGGTGCTCGTGAAGGACAACATCGACACAGAAGGACCTCTCGGAACGACCGCCGGGTCGCTCGCCCTCGCCGGGCGGTTCCCGGCCTCCGACGCGACGCTCGTCGCGCAGCTCCGGCGCGCCGGCGCCCTCGTGCTCGGGAAGACGAACCTCTCGGAGTGGGCGAACTTCCGAGGGCGGCCCTCGGCGAGCGGCTGGAGCGCCGTCGGCGGCCAGTGCCGCAACCCGCACGGCCTCGACAGGACCCCGGGCGGGTCCTCGTCGGGCTCGGGTGCGGCCGTGGCGGCCGGGCTGGCGCCGCTCGCCGTCGGGACCGAAACGGACGGGTCGATCCTCTGCCCCGCTGCCGTGAACGGCATCGTCGGCCTGAAGCCGACGGTCGGTCTCGTGAGCCGCTCGGGCATCGTGCCCATCTCGCCGAGCCAGGACACCGCGGGCCCGATGGGAAGAACCGTCGAGGACGTCGCGCTGCTGCTCGAGGCGCTGGCGGCCGAGGAGCCGGACTTTGCCGACCTGGCGACGTCGAGGCGCCCCGCCCACGGACCGGGCGGGTACCTCGCGGCGACGAGGAGGAGCGCCGAAGGTCTCCGGGTCGGGGTGGCCAGCGGACCGGGCTTCTCCGACTACCACCCGCCGACGGACGCCGCCGCGGCGGTCGCGGTCGAGGCGCTGCGGGCGGCGGGCGTGGAGGTGGTGGACGACGTCGCCTGCCAGGGGGCGGACGACGAGGACGAGCTCCTCGTGCTCTGCACCGAGTTCCGCTGGGCTCTTGCCGACTACCTCTCGCGCAGAAGCGAGGCTCCCGGCGCGCTCGACGACGTGATCGCCTTCAACGAGGCGACCGCCGCAGAGCGCCTCGACCTGTTCGGCCAGGACCTCCTCGTCCGGTCGGCCGCGTCGCCCGGGCTCGACGACGCCGGCTACCTCGCCGCCCGCCAGCGCAACTGGGACAGGACGCGCCGCGACGGGATCGACGCACTCCTGGAACGACACGGCGTCGACGCCCTCGTCGCTCCCGCCATGGGTCCGCCCTGGCTCGTCGACTATGTGGCCGGCGACTCGTCGGCGGGCGCGGCGTGGGGACAGGCGGCCGTCGCCGGCTACCCGTCGATCACCGTGCCGGTCGGCCTCCTCCACGGCCTGCCGGTGGGCCTCGCACTCTGGGGCCGCGCCTGGAGCGAGACGACGCTGCTCACGCTGGCCGCCGCCCTCGAGCGCGAGCTCGGGACCGGCTCACCCCGGCCCGCGTGGGCGGAGGCGACGGCGTCGATCGCCTGATGCCCTGCGCCAGCGCTCTCAGTCGAGGGCGAGCGAGCGCACCATGTACTGCAGGATCCCGCCGTGGCAGAGGTAGTCGGCCTCGCCGGGCGTGTCGACCCGCAGCGTCACTGTGAATCGCGTCTCGTCGGCGCGCACGATGAGCCGGCGCCCGACCAGCTCGCGGCCCGAGACGCCGGCCAGTCCCTCGATCGAGAACACCTCGTGCCCCGTGAGGCCGAGGGACTCGACGGAGTCGCCGGCGGAGAATTGCAGGGGCAGGACGCCCATCCCGATGAGGTTCGACCGGTGGATGCGTTCGAAGCTCTCGGCGATGGCCGCCCGGACGCCGAGGAGCATCGGGCCCTTCGCCGCCCAGTCACGAGAGGACCCCGAGCCGTACTCCTTGCCGGCGAGGACGACGAGCGGCACGCCTTCGGACAGGTAGCGCTCGGAGGCCTCGAAGATGGTCATCGGCTCGCCGTCGGGCAGGTGCAGGGTCACGCCTCCCTCGGTGCCCGCGGCGAGCCGGTTGCGGATCCGCGTGTTGGCGAAGGTGCCGCGGATCATCACCTCGTGGTTGCCGCGGCGCGCCCCGTAGGAGTTGAAGTCCGCCGGCTCGACGCCGTGCTCGACCAGCCACCGACCGGCCGGGCTGGACGTCTTGATCGAGCCGGCAGGCGAGATGTGGTCCGTCGTGACGCTGTCCCCGAGCACGGCGAGGACGCGGGCGCCCGAGATGTCGGCGAGCGGCTCCGGGTCCGGCGAGAGCCCGTCGAAGTAGGGCGGCCGGCGCACGTAGGTCGACACGTCGTCCCATGCGTAGCGGTCGCCGCTCGGCACCTCGAGGCTCGTCCAGGCCTCGCCACCGGAGAAGACGTCGGCGTAGTCGCGGGTGAACATGTCGGCCCCGACGTTGTCCTGCACCGCCGCCACGACGTCGTGCAGGCTCGGCCAGATGTCGCGCAAGTACACGGGCGTGCCGTCGGAGCCCTCGCCGAGCGGCTCGGACTGCAGGTCGACGTCCATCCGTCCCGCGAGGGCGTAGGCGACGACGAGGGGCGGGGATGCCAGGTAGTTCATGCGGACGTCGGCGTGGATGCGCCCTTCGAAGTTCCGGTTCCCCGAGAGCACCGCGACGCAGGCGAGGTCGTGCTCGTTGATGGCGGCCGAGATCTCCGGAAGCAGCGGCCCGGAGTTCCCGATGCAGGTCGTGCAGCCGAAACCCACCAGGTCGAAACCGAGTTGCGCCAGCGGCTCGAGGAGCCCGGCGCGCTCGAAGTAGTCGATCGCCACGCGGGAGCCGGGAGCGAGGCTCGTCTTCACCCAGGCCTTCGTCTCGAGCCCGCGGGCCACGGCGTTGCGGGCGAGGAGCCCCGCGGCGAGCATCACTTGGGGGTTGGACGTGTTGGTGCACGACGTGATGGCGGCGATGACGACGCTGCCGTGGTCGAGGGTGAAGCTGCGGCCGTCCTCGAGCGTCACCTCGACGGGCTTGCTCGAGTGGCCGTTCACCTCGCCCGGCGAGCTCTCTCCGCCGTCCGGCAGCATCTTCGGGAGCGCCTCGGCGAAACCCGCCTTCGCCCGCGACAGCGCCACCCGGTCCTGCGGCCGGGCCGGCCCGGCGATGCTCGGCTCGACGGTGGACAGGTCGAGCTCGACGTGCTCGGTGTACACCGGCCGCGCCTCGGGGTCGTGCCAGAGGCCCTGCTCCTTGGCGTAGGCCTCGACGAGCGAGCAGAGCTCCCGACCGCGGCCCGTGAGGCGGAGGTAGCGGAGGGTTTCGTCGTCGATCGGGAAGATCGTCACCGTGGAGCCGTACTCCGGCGACATGTTGCCGATCGTCGCCCGGTTCTCGAGCGGCACGCTCGCCACGCCCGGCCCGTAGCACTCGACGAACTTGCCGACGACGCCGTGGCGGCGGAGCAGCTCGGCGATGGTGAGGACGAGGTCGGTCGCGGTCGTCCCCTCCGGGAGCTCGCCGTCGAGGCGCAGCCCCACGACGGGCGGGACGAGCATCGAGATGGGCTGGCCCAGCATCGCCGCCTCGGCCTCGATCCCGCCGACCCCCCAGGCGAGGATCCCGAGCCCGTTCACCATGGGCGTGTGGCTGTCGGTGCCGACGACGCTGTCGGGGTAGGCGACGCCGTCGGCGTCCGTGAACACGACCCTGCTCAGGTACTCGAGGTTGACCTGGTGGCAGATGCCGGTGCCGGGTGGGACGACCCGGAAGTTGGCGAAGGCCTGCTGGCCCCAGCGCAGGAACCGGTAGCGCTCCCGGTTGCGCTCGTACTCGAGGTCGGTGTTGACCCGCAGGGCGTCGGGCCGGGCGTAGACGTCGGCGACGACCGAGTGGTCGATCACGAGGTCCACGGGGAGCTGGGGCGTGATGAGGCCGGGCTTGCCGCCGAGCGCCTCGACGGCGTCGCGCATGGCGGCGAGGTCGACGACGCAGGGGACACCGGTGAAGTCCTGGAGCAGCACGCGTGCGGGCGAGAAGGCGATCTCGCGCTCGGAGACGCCGCCGGAGGCGGCTCCACGGGCGAGCGCCTCGACGTCGTCGGCCGTCACGTGGCGGCCGTCCTCGTTTCGAAGGAGGTTCTCGAGGAGGAGCTTCAGGGAGAAGGGGACCCTGTCGAGATCGCAGAGCTCGGCCAGAGCGTCGAGCCGCCGGACTGTGACGCGCTCTGCCCCGATCTCGAGGGTGGCGCGGGATCCGAAGCTGTCGGGGTGGGCCGCTGTGCCAGCCATCGTGCCTCCAAGAGACGTCGCGAGGGAGCTCGCTGGACCCTACCGGCGGGCGGGCTCCCGCCGTTAGCCTCCCGCCATGGCCGACTTCCTCACCGATGTGCAGACCCTGCGGGACCGTGCGAGGGCGGAGATCGACAAGGGGCCGATCACCGAGGCCTATGGAGCTGATCGCGACCGGGTGATCCAGGTGCTGAACGAGGTGCTGGCGACCGAGCTCGTCTGCGTGCTGCGGTACAAGCGCCACTACTACATGGCCCAAGGCCTCAACTCAGGGCCGATCGCGGCGGAGTTCCTGCAGCACGCCAACGAGGAGCAGGGTCACGCCGACATGATCGCCAAGCGGATCACCGAGCTCCAGGGCGAGCCCGACTTCGACCCCTCGACGCTCACCACCCGCAGTCACGCCGAGTACAAGGCAGGGACCGGCCTCGTCGACATGATCAGGGAGGACCTCGTCGCCGAGCGCGTGGCCATCGCCTCCTACCAGGAGATCACCCGCTGGCTCGGTGACGGCGACCCCACGACGCGCCGCGTGATCGAAGAGATCCTCGCTGTCGAGGAGGAGCACGCCGACGACCTCCTCAACCTTCTGGAGGACATGGACGCCTGAGCCTGCGGCGGCCGCTCGGGCCGCGGCGGGGCGTTCCCCGGCGGGGCGTTCCCCGTCGGCCGGCCAAGTGCGAACTGTGCGGAAGTTCGAGGGACTTTTGAAAAAGTCCCCCCGCTTTCTGCACAGTTCGAGGTTTTCGGCGCGACACGGCTGCCCGGGCCGCCGCGACGGCGGCGTCAGGGGGTGACGGTGGCAGCGTCCGGGCTGACCCGGTTGCGCAGTCGCTCGAGCAGCTCGACCAGCTGCTCCCACTCGGCAGGGTCGAAGAGGCCGTCGAAGACCTCTCGCAGCTGTCGAGCGTGGCAGTCGAGGACGGCCTCCATCGTCCGCCTCCCGAGAGGGGTGAGGACGGCAAAGGCTCCGCGCCGGTCGTCCTCGCAGGCCTCGCGACCGGTCAGCCCCGCCTCGGACAGTCGGTCGATCGAGCGGGTGAGCCCGCTCGGGGTGAGGGCCGTCTGGACGGCGAGGTCCGTCATGCGCAACCTCTGGCCGGGGGAGCGCGCCAGGCGGATGAGCACCTCGAAGCTCTGGGCGGGCAGCTCGTAGTCCCGCTCCAACGAGGGGCCGACCTCCCTGCGCAGCCCCGAGGCCGCCTCGAAGACGAGCCCGGCGAGCGTGATGGGGTCGAAGGTGTCCCGCTTCGTGCCGCACACCTCCCGTCGCATGCCTCCAGTTTAGCCAAAGGTACTTGCGCGGGAAACATTTGAGGCGTATAGTTGTTGTCTAGACAAGTACATACGGAGTCCGTGGTCCGAGCACCGCACAGCGCGAGGCGGGAGGGCGGGCCAGAGAAGGGGAAAGAGAGAACGATGAGCACAACCGAAGCGACACGGAAGTTCGAAGGCCTGGAGGTCCCGACCGCTGGAACCTTCCAGCTCGACCCGCTCCACAGCCAGGTCGGCTTTGTCGTGCGTCACATGAAGGTCGCCAAGGTCCGCGGGCAGTTCCGCGACTACTCGGGCACGATCGAGATCGCCGACGACCCTCTCCGGTCGAAGGTCGAGGTCACGGTCAAGACGGCGAGCGTCGACACCCGCGAGGAGCAGCGCGACGCCCACCTCCGGTCGGCCGACTTCTTCGAGTCGGACACCTACCCGGAGATGACCTTCAAGAGCACGAAGGTCGAGCACAGGGGCGACAACGCCTTCGACGTCACCGGTGACCTGACGCTGCACGGCGTCACCAAGCCCGTGACCCTGCGCGCCGAGTTCGAGGGCGTCGTCAACGACCCCTGGGGCAACCAGCGCCTCGGGTTCACGATCGTCGGCGAGCTCGACCGCTTCGACTGGGGGCTCACCTGGAACACCGCCATCGAGGCCGGCGGCCTCGTCGTGAGCCGCAAGGTGGTCCTCGAGCTCGAGGTCGAGGCCGTCCGGCAGGCGGCCGAGGCGGAGAGCGCCGCCTGAGCACGCTCCGGTCCCGGGGGATCTCCGGGAAGACCGAAGCCAGCACTAGAACGAGGCGCCGGAACGCAAAGAGCGGCCGGCGCCTCGTTCGCGTCCCCGGCGCTGCGAGCATCCGTGGTGGACGAGAGCCGGGAAACTACGCTCCCCGCATGGCCCGCCGGGAGGGAACGCTCGACCCCTTGACCGAGGTGCCGAGGGCGTACCTGCAGGGACTCCTCGACTGCGTCCCGGCCGCGCTCGTGGTCGTCGACCGCAACGGGCTCGTCAAGTACGCGAGCGGCCAGCTGCAGCGCTTCTCCACGCGCGCCTTCACCGACCTCGTCGGTCACCCCATCGGGTCCCTCGTCAAGCCGGGGGACATGGGCACGGTCGAGGAGCTGGTCGGCGCCACGGCCTCCCGCCCGGACGGCCAGGTCGTCGGGCCGGTGCGGGTTTCGTACCTCGACAACACGGACATGCCGAGGGCGAGCCAGGCGTGGGCCGTCAACTACCTCTCCGAGCCGGCCGTCGGCGGCGTCGTCGTGCTCATCATGCCGGAGTCGGCCGACGAGCGCTTCGACCAGGTGCTCGAGGCGATCTCGGTCGGGACGCCGAACGAGCGGATCTTCGGCTGGCTGGCACAGGCGCTGCGCTACCCGCCGGTCGAGAGCGAGTGCTACTTCCTCACGCCCGCACGCGACGACCGCGGTGTGCTGCGCTCCCCGGACCTGCCCGGAGTGCCCGGGCCCCCGGCAGGCGGGCCGTGGGACGACGTCTGGATGGGCGACCACGTGGTCCATCATCCGAACCTGAGCCTTCTCAGCCCCGGCTTGCGTCAGGCGGCGGGCGAAGCGGGGCTGAGGGCGGTGTCGTGCTTCGGCGTCCACCAACGCGCCGACGGTCGCTACGACGCGTGCCTCGTGGTCTGGCGGCACCGCGAGGGGCCGCTCAGCTCGTTCGCCACGGCCGCCGTGTCCCGCGCCATCGCCATCGCCTCGCTCGCCCTCGCCCACGCCTCCGAGGAGGCGGGCATCCGCGACGCCGCGCTGAAGGACCCGCTGACGGGTCTGCAGAACAGGCACGGTTTCTTCCAAGCGCTCGACGCCCGCACGGCCGCCGGCGACCAGCCGGCCATCCTCTGTGTCGACCTCGACGGGTTCCGCGAGGTCAACGAGCGTCTCGGCCATCTGGCGGGAGACGCCGTGCTCCGCGTGGTGGCCCGCCGGCTGGCGGCCGTCATGCGGCCGACCGACGACCTCGCCCGCCTCGGCGGAGACGAGTTCGCCGTGCTGTGCAGCGGCCGGGTGACAAAGGAACAGGCCGGTGCGATCGCCACCCGAGTGATCAAGCAGCTCTCACGGCCGCTCGCCGTCGGCGACGCCGAGACGGTCGACATCGGCGCCAGCATCGGGGTCGCCATGGACTACCCGGCCGGGACGCCGGGCGACGTCCTGCTCGGAAAGGCCGACCATGCCCTCTACGCCGCTAAGACGAAGGGTCGTGGTCACGTCGTCATCGCCTCCTCGTAGCTGTCACGCGTCCGTCCGGGTCCGCAACACGGCCGCCGTCCTCTCCGTCGCCCTCCTGGCCGGCGCCACGCTCTCGGCCTGCGGGTCGAGCTCGAACGGTCTCGCCGGTGACAGCCCCTCGCGCATCGTGAGCGCCACCGCGGCGGCGATGACGAACGCGTCGTCGGTGCGCCTGATCGGCTCCTACCAGGGGAAGTCCCTCGACCTCGAGATCTTCTCGAACGGTGCGGCCTCAGGGACCATGAGCGCGGGTGGCCCGTCCTTCGAGCTCATCCTCCTTCCCCACGGCAAGGCGTACGTGAAGGCCTCCGCCGCGTTCTGGATCGCGCAGAAGGTGCCAGCCGCCCTCTCCTCCAAGCTCGGCGGCCACTGGGTCACCATCCCCGGGGGTGGTTCCCTCGGGTTCGGCGACCTGTCGATCCGCGCCCTCGCGCGCTCGCTCCAGCAGAACCGGGGGCGGCTCACGAAAGTGGGCACACGCACGGTCGACGGCGTGGCCGCGGTCGGCGTCCGCTCCAGCAAGGGCGGGACACTTTTCGTGCCGACGAGCGGCCCGGCTCTCCCGATCGAGCTGGCGTCGCCGTCGTCCGGCACGTTCCACTTCGAGGACTGGAACCAGTTGACGCCCCCGACGGCGCCGAAGCACCCCGAGACGGTGCCGACCGGCTGAGCGCTCGCCTCCCGTGGCTGCCGTCACGATCTTCGGCGTCTGCGCCCTGACCTTCATGATGGCGATGTACGCCCTCGAGTCGAGGAGCCGGCACTTCATCGCCGCCTTCGCGGTCGGCTGCGCGCTGTCGAGCAGCTACGGCTTCCTCGCCGGCACGTGGCCCTTCGGCGCGGTCGAGGGCGTGTGGACCCTCGTCGCGCTGCGTCGCTACGTCCGGAGCGCGGCGTAGGCCTCGCGCCCGGCGTGTACACGAGGACGTAACCGGCCGCCGGGTCGGCCCACCACCAGCCGAGCGTCGAGTTGAGGACGAGGCCGAGGAGGACCGCGGTCGGTGAGCCGCGGTCGACCTTGTGCCTGGAGCTGCGCCGCCGACCCGAGCTCAATCCCCGCAGCTCACAGGCTATTGCTGGAAGGTATACATCGAGCGTATGCTCTCAGATATGAGCGTTCCGATGACCCTGCTCGGGCTCCTCGAGCGCGAACCGAGCCACGGGTACGAGCTCAAGCGGGACTACGACGTGTACTTCGGCCGCGGCCGCCCGCTCCCCTTCGGCCAGGTGTACGCCACCCTCGCTCGCTTGGCGAGGGACGGCAAGGCCGTGATGGGAGCCGCGGAGCCGGGAGCCGGGCCGGAACGCAAGCGCTACACCATCACCGACACGGGCAGGAGCGAGGTCGAGGCCTGGCTCAGCGAGCCGATCCCGCCCGAGCCGTACCTCCAGACGGACCTCTTCGTGAAGGTCGTCCTCTCGCTCATGCTCGGCCGTCGTGCGGAGAGCTACCTCGACGCCCAGCGCGCCGCCCACCTCCGGCGCATGCGCGAGCTGACGGAGATCAAGCAGGGCGGCAACCTCGTCGATGCCCTCCTCGCCGACCACGGTCTGTTCCATCTCGAAGCCGACCTTCGCTGGATCGACCTCACGGCGGCTCGGCTCTCGGCGCTCGCGAGAGAGGTGGCTCCGTGAACGGCACGAACGGTCCCTCCGGCGCCGAGGTCGGTGGCCGGATCATCGAGGGGCGGCAGCTCGTGCTCTCCTTCGGCGAGACCCCCGCTCTCCGCGGCGCCTCCCTCTCGGTGAAGCGCGGCGAGATCGTCGCCGTCATGGGTCCGAGCGGGTCGGGCAAGTCGACGCTCCTCCACTGCCTGGCCGGCATCCTCGTGCCCGACAGCGGCGAGGTCTCCTTCGACGGCGAGCGGGTGGACACCTTGCGCGAGACGGACCGCTCCAGGTTGCGCCGCGACCGCTTCGGTTTCGTGTTCCAATTCGGCCAGCTCGTTCCCGAGCTCACAGCCGAGGAGAACGTCGCGCTCCCGCTCCTGCTCGGGGGCACGCGTCGCGACGAGGCCCTGGAGGCGGCGAGGGGCTGGTTCGAGCGCCTCGACCTGAAGGGCATGGAACGGCATCGCACCGGCGAGATGTCCGGCGGCCAGTCGCAGCGCGTCGCGCTCGCCCGTGGGCTGGTCTCCCGTCCCGACGTGCTCTTCGCGGACGAGCCGACCGGGTCGCTCGACTCCCTGAACGGGGAGCTCGTGATGGGCCTTCTCACCCAGTCGGCCCGCGAGCAGGGCTCGACGGTGATCCTCGTCACCCACGAGGCGCGCGTGGCCGCCTACGCCGACAGAGAGGTGATCGTGCGAGACGGACGGGTCACCTCGGCCGAGGGAGCCCTGCGGTGATCCGCCTCGGCCTCCGACTGACGTTGGGAAGCGGCCGTGACGCCGCACTCCGGGTGCTCGTCACTGCGGCCGCCGTCGCCCTCGGAGTCGGTCTGCTCCTCCTCGTCCTCGCCGGCATGAACGGCCTCAACGCCCAGGCCGAGCGCGGGGCATGGCTCGACACCTCACCGCGTACGCCGCCGGCGGCGTCCGGCGCCTCGAGACCCGCCCCGCTCTGGTGGTTGCTCACCGTGGACGAGTTCGGCAGCCAGTCGATCGACCGCGTCGACGTCGCCTCGACCGGCCCGAGGTCGCCCGTGCCGCCGGGCATCTCCCGTCTGCCCGGTCCGGGGCAGTACGAGGCGTCGCCTGCTCTCGAGCGGCTGATCGCCTCGACGTCGCGGGACGAGCTGGGAGGTCGCTTCCCCGGACGCCTGGTCGGGACCATCGGCCCCGACGGGCTCCCCTCCCCGAGCTCGCTCATCATCGTCGTCGGTCACCACGCCGGCATGCTCTCGAGGGTTCCGGGTGCCGGCGAGGTCCGAGGCATCCAGCGCACCCTGAGCAATTGCTACAACTGCCAGAGCGGGGTGGGGAGCGGACCGGTCCTGGAGTGGATCCTGGCCGGCGGCGCCGTCGCCCTCTTGCTGCCCGTGCTCATCCTGATCGCCATTGCGAGCCGTCTGTCAGCCGCGCGCCGCGAGGAGCGCTTCGCCGCCATGCGGCTCGTCGGCGCCACGCCCCGCCAGGTCTCGGTGATCTCGGCCGTGGAGGCGATCGTTGCGGCGGCCGCCGGAGTGGCGGTCGGCTTCGCTCTGTTCTTCCTCTTCCGCCCGCTGCTCGCTCACGTCCCCTTCACCGGGGTCCCCTTTGCCCAGGGCGACCTCGCGCTCAGTCTCGGCGACGTCCTGCTCGTCGTGATCGGCGTCCCGCTCGCGGCCGTCGCCTCCGCCCGCCTCGCCCTCCGCCGCGTGCAGATCTCGCCGCTCGGCGTGGTGCGGCGAGTGTCGTCCTCCCCGCCCCGGATCGTCCGGCTCATCCCTCTCGCAGCCGGGATCGGCGAGCTCGCATACTTCGACGCCGCGGGGAAGCCGGGTGCAATCGGCGGGCAGCTGCTCGAGCTGCTCGTGGGTTTCGTGCTCATCGTGGTGGGACTCGTGCTCGCGGGACCGTGGTTCACGACGGCCGGCTCCCGGCTGATGGCGAAACGGGCACGTCGTCCCGCCACCCTCATCGCCGGCCGCAGGCTTCTCGACAACCCTCGGGCGGCCTTCCGCTTCATCAGCGGGCTCGTGCTGGCCCTCTTCATCACGAGCACGGCGGTCGGGGCGCTGAGCTCGGTCCTTGCCACGAGGAGCGACGGATCCGGCGCTGCAGGGAACAGCACCTTGGCCGACCTGTTCTGCAGCTATTCGACGTCGAACTGTCCCGGTTCGCTGCGGGTCCGATCCGTCCCACCCGACGTCGTCGCCGCGCTCCACCGGATCCCGGGGGTGCGCGGGGTGGCAGTGATCCACCAGTCCACGTCCCAGGCTCAAGCTCAGGCGGGCAACGACTTCGTCGCCTGCGACGAGCTCTCGAGGACCCCGGCGCTCGGCAGATGCGCACGGGGAGCGAGGGTGGCGACGATCGGCTACTTCCTCTCGAACCTCCTCGGGCACAACACCCATGCGTCGACGACGGTCTGGCCGACCGCCCGTCTCCCGTTGGCGGCCGCCCTCAGGCTTCCGGTCGACGCGGTCGTCGTCGCCACCGATGGCTCCCCGGGCTCCCTCGAGCGGGCGCGGACCGCGCTCGAGGAGATGTTCCCCTTCCAAGGCACGGCGATGACGGTCGAGGCGCTCGATCCTTCGACGGCCCGCCTGCTCGCGATGGTGCAGGACATGACCGAGGTGGTCATCGTGGCGAGCCTGATCATCGCCGCCTGCAGCCTCGTCGTGAACATCGCCGCCGGCCTCGGCGAGCGAAAGCGCCCGTTCAGCCTTCTCAGGCTGACGGGCGTGCCCACCGGCGTCCTGCGCGCGGTGGTGGCGCTCGAGAGCGCCGTGCCGCTGCTCATCGTCGCCGCCGTCTCGGTCGCGGTGGGCCTCGTATCGGCTGCGCTGTATCTCCACTCCCAGGTCGGCATCGCCTTCAGGATGCCGGGGATCGCCTATTGGGCGACGGTCCTCGGTGGCCTCGGGGCGTCGCTCGCGATCATCGCCTCGACCTTCCCGCTCCTCAGCCGGATCACCGGCCCGGAGGTCGCCCGGAACGATTGAGCGAGACCGTCCGCGGATGGTGGAGCGCCGGAGGCGCTTCCAGCGTCGCGAGACGTGGACAGCCAGATACACGACGAGCACGGCCGACGACGTGAGGTGCCATCGGGCGAATGGCTGGGGAAGGGGGAGGGCCTCGGGACTCCCCCGCCGGCTCCGGTTCTCTGGGTTAGGGCGGGCCGACATAGCCGCTCAGGCTGAAGCGGTTGGGGCCGACCTTGACCTGCAGCTGACCCGTGCCCGCCTCGACGACGGAGAAGCCGGTCCGGTCGCCGTCCCCGTTCACCACGTCCGGCCCTGGCCCGCTGCCGGCGACACCGGTGACGATCGCAACGTGGGCCGCCGTCGGGTGGGTGCCGAGCGCGAGGCCGTAGACCGCCACGTCTCCGGCTGCGGGCACGAAACTCCTCCCAGCCGGATGCCACTTGCCGTTCGCGACCGCCCACTCGTAGAAGCTGACGGCGGCCGCATTGATGTCCCCGGGGCCGTAGCCGTAGGTGAAGTGCTCCCCCGCCTTCTTCCACGCCCAGGCGGCGAAGTCGGCGCACCACTCCTCGTCTCGCTCGCCGCGCGGGCAGTCGGCGGCGCCGGCGTGCCAGTAGGCGCTGAACTTATTGCAGTAGGAGTCGGGCGGCTGGGTGTCGTAGCCGATCTGGCTCTCGGCGACGGCCACGATGCGCTGGGGCATGCTCAGACCGGAAAGCGCGGCCTTGCTCGGCGCGGCGAACGAATCTCCGTTCCCGGACACCAGGTGCCCTCTCGCCACCAGGATGACCACGACGACCCCGGTCGCGATGACGAGGGCGACCCATCGAAGCGTCCTGCCCGTGCGCCGCGGGTGGTTCCTCGAGTGCCTCGGCGCGCCGGGACGCTCGTCTCGGGGTCGCGCCCGCCCTCCGCTCATCTCGCTCAGATGGCGCGACGCCGCACGAGCAGGACGGTCGCTGCGATCAGCGCGACCGACAACGCAAGCAGCCAGCCGCCCTCGATCCATTGGAACGGCCAGAACCGGCTCGCCGGCTGGTACGTCGTCAACTGCGTATAGCCGTGGTGGAGCAGGTACTGCCACGTGCTGAACGACTTCGGGACCCCGCCCTTGCCGGCCAGCTGTGGGTCGCCGTGCTGCAGGACTTGGCCCAGGAGGAACTGGTTGACCGGCCGGCCGTGCCTGTCGAACCACTGTGCGCTCAGGACCCAGGCGGTACCGGGGATGTTCAGGCTGCGCGTGACCACTGGCGCCAGATAGTGCTGCCGCAGGAGCCCTCCTGTCCCGGCAGCAAGGCCGGCGTAGACGGCGAGCGTTGCGACGATGGAGGGAACGACCCGGCGGATGACCATGCCGGCGAGGCCGCCGATCGCGAAGGCGGCCAGCGTCCAGGCGGCGAACGTGATCCCGCGCAGGTCGAACAGCCCTGGGGTGAGCGAGGGTGACTGGGCGAGGTTTAGTGCCTGGTTGGCCGCGGCGAAATACGGCTGGTAGTACCAGGAGAACAGCATGCTGATAGCTCCGGCGGCGACCGAGACGGCCAAGGCGAGCATGACGAGTTTGGCGAGGGTCCAACGCCACCGTCCGAAACCCTGGGTCCAGGCGAACCGGAAGGTGCCGGTCTCGAGCTCCCGCGACAGCAAGGGTGCCCCGATGAACGCTCCGATCAGGGCAGGCACCGCTTGAAGGAGGAAGCCGTTCGCCAGGATCTGGCCGATGCCCTTGAAGTTGGAGGAGGACTCACCGCAGGTGAGCGAGCTCGCCGGCCGGCAAGCGAGGGCGGCGTCGTAGGCGTGATGCAGCTGAAGGCCGGTCAGCCACACGTAGACGGCCACGAGGCCGAGGAAGGCGGCCACGCCGCTGAGCGCGACGCGATGTTGTCGCCAGGTGACCCACGTCATCCGCCGCCAGGGCAGGGGCGGCACGACCCCGTCCCTGTTCATCGCCGCGGCGCCCGGCAGGGCGGTGAGGGCGGTCACCTCGCCACCGTCACCGGCTCGGCGTCGCGGCCGACAGACCCGGGGAGTGCCGACGCCCGGGGCTCGCGGAGGTAGGCGAGGGCGAGCTCCTCCATCCCGACGGGGTGCGACTCCCATCCAGGTGGAATCGGATCGTCCGCGCTCGCGCGGACGAGCAGATGAGCCTGTGCCTGGGCGCGGCGCACGTGCACGACCGGCCGTTCGGAGTAGCTGTCGGCTTGAGCAGACGGCCCAGTCAGGAGACGGTGGCCGGCCAAGAGGGCGTCGACCTCGCCGGCAACCTGGACCCGCCCCTGCGACAGGAGGATGAGGTAGTCGGCCACCCGCTCGAGCTCGGCGAGGACGTGCGAGGACAGCAACACCGAGACGCCGTCGTCGGCCGCCGCGGTGAGCACCGAGGCCATGAAGTCGTGGCGGGCGATCGGGTCGAGCATCGCCATCGGTTCGTCCATGACGAGGAGGCTTGGCCGCCTCGCCAACGCCAGGGTCAGGGCGAGCTGCGCCTGTTGACCACCCGACAGCTTTCCGGACCTGCGCTTGGCGGGGATGCCGAGCTCGTCGAGACGAGCCTCGGCATAACCCTGGTCGAAGCGCCGATTGAGGCTGCGGGTGACGTGCAACATGTCCGACACCGAGAGGTTCTTGTAGAGCGGCGTGTCCTGTGCGACGAAAGCCACCTCGTCGAGTGCTGCGGGCGACCCGGGCGCGTGGCCGCCGAGCACTGCCAGGCCTCCTGCGGACGGCGCCGACAGGCCGACCACCAGGTTCAGCAACGTGGTCTTGCCGGCGCCGTTCGGACCCACCAGGGCGGCCACGTGCCCGGCGGGGATCTCGAGCGAGCACTCGCGAAGCGCCCAGGTCGAGCCGTACCGCTTTCCGAGCACCCGGGTCTCGACGATGTTCACGCGACGCCCTCGGACTCTGACCCCTTGCCCGCTCCGCCGCGGCCGGGCGCCGATCCGCGAGAGCGGTCATAGAAATCGCGCATCACGCTCCGGAACAGAGCGACGATGCCGTCTTCGTCCAGTCCCGCCGTATTCGCCGAGGCGAGCCAGCGGAGCAGCGTGCGGCGAAGGTCGGTCAGCTCGGGGAGTGCGACCTGGCTCACCGTGGCACGGATGAAAGTGCCCAGACCGGGCCTCGCCGTCGTCAGTCCCTTCACGTCGAGCTCGCGGTACGCCTTCAACACGGTGTTCGGGTTGATGGCCAGGCTGGCCACGACGTCGCGCACCTTCGGGAGCTGGTCGCCCGGCCGCAGGTAGCCGAGCCGCAGCGCGTGCTCGACCTGCTGGACGAGCTGTAGATAGGTCGGCACGCCCGACGCCGAGTCGAGCCGGAACTCGATCAATGACCCCGGTTCGGCTGGGGCGGCGTCGTGGGGCCGTCCGAGCTCGGGCCTCCTGGCATGGGCCTGCTTATCTATCTCCATAGAACAGGATTACAATAGGTCAGCGAGCAGATGTCAAGGGCTGTGCCCCGAGAGGCACTCGCCACCGACGGGAGCCGAGCCTGACCTGCGCACGGACCGGGGCTGCCTGCGGCTGTCAGGCGTCTCGCTTGATGACCAGCCGGTAGGTCAGCGCGACGAGGACGACCGCCAGCACGACGAAGACGCCCGTCTCGATGCCCTGGAAAGCCCAGAAGCGGTCGGGCGGCTGGTAGGTGAGCAGCGTGCGGGTCGATCCGACGGGCTCGGGGTTCGAGAGCAACCAGGCGCCCGTCGGAAGGGCGTTCGTCCCTTGCGCGGCGGAGACGACCTTCGAGACCGGGCTCATGAAGTGGGGCCGGACGAGGACGGCGATCACGATCCGTATGGCGGCGTACCCGGCCAAGGTCGTAGCCATCGCCGGGAGGACACGGCGGAACGCCGCCCCCACGGCCACCCCGAGGACGACGGCGAACACCGAGTAGGCCACGGGGACGATCCCTTGGATGTCGAAGGGACCCTGACTGAGGCGGGAGAGGTGGAGCGAGACCTCCGAGAGGCTCCACCACGTGACGAGCGCGGTGACCGCGGCACCCCATGCCGCGGCGGCAAGGATCGTCCACGCCAGGTTGCAGCCGAGCCAGCGGCGTCGTGTGACGCACTGGGTCCACGCGAGGCCGTTCGTGCCGTCCTCGAGCTCCTTGGCGACAAGTGGGGAGCCCCAGAACAGGCCGAGGAGAAGTGGCACGACGACGGTCAGGTAGTCGATCACCTCGATGAGGTGGCCGTCCCGCCGCGGCAGGGTCAGCAGCACGGCCATGAGGGCGATCAAGGCTGCTCCGGCGACGAGCAGCTGTCCGCGGTGCAGGCGCCAGATCAAGTAGGTCATCGGGCGCCACCTAGCTCGACGAGCTGAGACTCTGCTGCTGCGTCGCCGTGTTCCATGTAGGCGAGGACGATGTCTTCCAGGCCTACCTCGTCGACGTCCCAAGAAGGATCGAGGACTGGCCCGCTCTTCTGCACGAGGAGCCGAGTCTGTTTGGCCGTTTGAGTCACCTTGATGACCGTCAGGCCAGGTTCCAGCTCGTTCAGGCCCCGGCGTGGGCCGACCAGCATGTGGTGCTCGGCGAGCAAGTCGTCGAGGAAGCCGCAGAGCTGAGTTCGCGACGCGCTGAGGAGGATCAAGTGATCGCAGACGCGTTCGAGGTCGTGGAGGAGGTGCGACGACACCACGACCGAGAGACCTTCGTCGGCGACCGCCGACGTGAGGGACTCCAGGAACTCGCGTCGAGCCAGCGGGTCGAGAGCGGCCATGGGTTCGTCGAGCAGCAGGAGCTGCGGGCGCTTTGCCAGGACGAGGCTCAGGCCGACCTGGGCGCGCTGGCCGCCGGACAGGGTCGCGACGGGCCGATCCGTCGGGATCCGCAGTGCCGCCAGTCGCCTTCGGGCGCCGTCGGCATCCCACTCGAGATTGAGATGTGCGCCGACTCTCAGGTGGGCTTCGGCGCTCAACCGCTTGTAGAGGGGCACGTCCTGGGCGAGGTACCCGACGGCAGCCAGGAACTCCGGGCTCTGGTCGGGCACCCGGCCGAGCACCTCGGCCGTCCCGGCGCTCGGGGCGCACAGCCCGACGAGGCACTTGAGGAGCGTCGTCTTGCCCGCTCCGTTCGGCCCAACGAGGGCGGTGACGTGACCGGGCAGCACCGTCACCGAGCAATCCTGGAGTGCCCAGTTCGAGCCGTAGCGCTTACCGAGTCCTGTCGTGTGGATCGCCGGAGACGTGGTCACGCCGACTTCTCCACGACACGAGAGAGTGTCGTCCGCAGCATCGACTCGATGGCGTCGTCGTCGAGACCCTCGGCGCGGGCCGACTGCACCCAGCGTTCGAGACCCTGCGCCAACCGCGCCTGGGTGTCAGGAGGTGGGCCGGAGGGACGGCGCGAGACGAACGTGCCCACCCCCTGGCGGCCTTCAACAAGCCCTTCGTGTTCCAGCTGCCAGTAGGCCTTCATCACGGTGTTCGGGTTGACAGCTACCTCGGCCACCACTTCCTTCACGGTGGGCAACTTGTCGCCGACGTCCAGCGCCCCCATCCGGATGGCCTGCCTCACCTGTTGGGCGAGCTGCATGTAGGCGGGCACCCCGGAGTTGGGCTTCAGCTGGAAGCTGATCGATTGCCTCAGTACTTCACTAGTCACCTAGCGAACACTAGAAGTAGTCGAGGCTCGAGTCAACCTCTCCGAGAGCCGCCCCAGGATTGGGACTAGCGAAGAGCCGACGACCCAGTTGGTCCACCCAGGTTCTCCTCTGCGCCCTCGGTTGGCGGCGTGCCGTTCTGTGGGCGCGGGTGACCGGACCTTGCTGCCCCGGGTCGGCCGATGAGTTTGACTCTCCCCCTTGGGGAGGTCGCACACTCGATGTGTCGGGCTGTCCGGCTCGACAACGAGGGAGTACGAGACGTGGAAGAAGTCAGCATCGGCGAGTTCGCACGGCGGTCGCGTCTGTCAGTTAAGGCACTCCGTCTCTACGACGAGCTCGGCGTACTGGTGCCTGCGCGCGTTGACGAAGCTTCCGGCCATCGCTACTACGACATGGCGCAGATCGAAGCGGCGCGTCTTGTATCGATGCTGCGCCGACTCGACTCGACTTGCCGCTTGCCGCGGTCAAGGAACTACTCGCGTGCGATCCGGTCGATGCCGCATCGGGCTCGGACGCGCTCACAAGGGCCGAAGGGTGCTGCTGCTCGTCTGCGACCTCGACATCACAGTCGTCGCGGACGACGGCGAGGTGCTTCGACGCCTCAGACTGGACCCGTCGGTCGACTACCAGGCGATCTCACGAGATACGGTCTGAGGGTTCGTCTGTCCCAGAAATCCCGAGACAGAACAGAGCGCCCTCGGCAGTGTGCGCGTTCAGGAGATAGGAGACCGCCCGCCCTGAGCATGTGTCAAGACATGGGAGACCGCCGATCGGAGGGGGGCTCCTGTGGACATGGGCCGGTTCTTGGTCGAGACGCACCTGC
>Ga0070735_10000282_pt1 | contig 60225 bp, 39 predicted proteins | sample Coa_R1_FD_66443 | JGI IMG/M metagenome (GOLD analysis project Ga0070735, IMG submission 66443) | Surface soil microbial communities from Centralia Pennsylvania, which are recovering from an underground coalmine fire - Coalmine... | ecosystem: Environmental > Terrestrial > Soil > Unclassified ...
TCTCTTAGAAGAAACCAACATCGGATCGGTAGACCCCCATGCCTTGAAAATCCAATTTAAGAAAAGACAACTTCCTTATTCGGCCAGCACGCGACTCCGTTTTACGCTGAACCAAAACAGGATTACGTTCACCAAGTTATCGAATAACTCGTTTGCCTCCGTGTCTGTCAAGTTTTGAAATGGCTTGTTCCTCTTGTCGAAGTCAACAATGTGGAATACTTTTGTTCCAAACGGTGCTAATAGCTCAGTCCATTCGTTTTCAAACCGTAACCACTGATCGGTGCTCGAAACTGCCCCCGAGACTACTAGATAAGAGCCGTCATCAGGGGCCCCGCTCTCATCGAAGTACGCCGAATACATTGCCATGAGGTTAGACCAATCAAACCTTCCAAGCAGAATCGACCGCGCGATATGCTCGACTCGCGAATAGCCTTGCGTCGAACAAAGCGAATTGGAGGATAAAATCTTAGCAGTAGCGGACATCCAAGCACCTCATGGTACACTGATAGTGCTGGCATATCCGATTCACCTTGGTGGTGATAACACCAAAGTGAATGCTAGACAACACCTTCCAAATTCAGCCGATTACTCTAGGGCCACGAGCGATGTGGCCCAACCGCCTGTACTAGATCATAGCATGTTTGGTCAGACAAGTATATTCTTACCCAAATAAGACTGACGTGATCCACAAAGCGTGCGTTGAACCCACCCGCCGCTCGACCATGTTCAAGAGCAATCCCCGGAAGAACAACTCCTCCGGCAAGGCCACGAAGAAAAAGGTAAACAACCACGCGGCGGCGAACTCGAAGGCGCCGCCTTTTGCCGCTTGCGTATGCAGAAAACCCATGCCGAACCCGAGAACCAGCGCGATGGGCGCGTAAAACGCAAACTCCCGCAAACCGATCCACGCATCGCTGAGCCGAAGCCTGAGATCAAACCCCACCCGGCCGATGGGCCGCACCACGAGATATCCGTACAGAGCCAAGTCGACGAACAGCAGCTTCGCCAGCCCGCTCAGGCCCGGAACCGGCCATGCCCGATCAAAGAAATGCAGTTCTACTGCGAGCGCGAGTAGTACGAGTGTCAGCCAATCGGGCCAGCTCGGAGACTCCGCTCCGGCAAAACTCAAAATCGAGCTGACAGCAAGAATCATCCCAAGCAGGCCCAGGCAAAGGCTCCACTGAAACTCGCCGCGAGGGAGCGCGAAAACGAGGTATGGAACGATGAGAACGAAACCGCAGGCGATTTTGACTGCGCGCGTTTCGAGCTTCTGGCGCAACCAGGCGTCAATGCCGAACCCGAAGGCCCAATAAGGTCCAAGAAGCAAGGCAAAACTCAGAATTGTCGACGGAACGTGATTGCCGAGTTGATTGCGGATGCCAAAGTATCCGCTCACCCACCAGAATGCGGCGAGCAGCGCTACAAACGCCAGTAGGCCGTAGAAATCCCCGCGGCGCGCAAAACTCACGTGCGGAAGGCTGCGCCACCATTATTTTCCGTCACTACCCGGCCACCAGCTTGAAGACTTATTGCTGCTTCGGAGTGGTTTCCCGGGCCAGCCGCACCTTCGCGTCATCCAGTTTCTTCTGGATCTTCGCCATGTCTTCGTGATCGACATCGGTCGGCGCACTCTGGTCGTAGTACTTCAGTGACGCCTGCCACTGGCTGATCGCCTCGCGAATCTTGCCTTCGTGCGAGTAAACATCGGCAAGATGATCGTGAACGGTAGGATCCGTCGACATGAGGTCTAAAGCCCGGCGCAGGCTTTCCTCGGCTTCCGGCAGCTTGTTCTGACGGAACAGCACCCATCCCATGCTGTCGAGGTAGGCGCCGTTGTTCGGCTCCTGGTCGAGCGCCTTCCGAATCAGCGTCTCCGCTTCCGGCAGTTTCGTATTGCGGTCCGCGAGCATGTAGCCGAGGTAGTTCATCGCCGACGCGCTGCTCGGATTCATCTCCAGAACCTTGCGGAACTCGGCTTCAGCCTGGTCGTACTTCTTCTCGCGCTCGTACATGGCGCCGCGGAGGAAGGAAATGGTCTCCTTGTCGTCCTTAGCGGTGGCGAGCTTCTCGGCCTGGTTCAGAGACTTGGCCATCTCCGGCCAATTCTTGCCCTTCTCGTAAATCTGGGCCAGCGCTATCCAGGTCTCGCGATCGTTCTTGCCGTCAAAAAGTTTCTTCGTCTCGCTGACCGCCTGGTCGATTTTGCCCATGTCGGCAAGCAGCGACCCATACTCCGCGCGCAATGCGCGATCTTCGGGATATTTCTTATTAGCCGAGTCCGCCTCCTGCTGGGCTTTCGTGAAGTCCTTGGCAGCGCGGTAAGTGTTGATAATTTGAGCCTCTGCCGCGCCGGCTTTATCGGCGTCCACTTCCGCGATCTGGCGGTAGGCGTCAATCGCCTGGCTCCATTGCTCACTCTCGCGATACAGGAACGCCATTTGCTGCAACAGAGCAATGCGATTCTCTTTCTGGCCGCCCTCGTACGACTTGTGGGTGGTGTTGTCCAGAATCGCCTTTAGCGCACTGATCGCCTCCGGCAGCTTACCTTCAGCCTCGAGCAGTTTGACTTCGTTGTACTCGATCTCGATGTTGTCGGGCGCGATCTCCTTGGCTTTCTGGGCGGCCTCGCGCGCCTTGGGATAATCGTGCTTTTCCCGATAAATTTCCGATAGCCTGAGCTCCGCTTCCGGATCCTTGGGATCGGACGCCGCAATCTCCTTGTAAACCTTCAAAGACTCTTCGTATTGATCGGCGAACAGGAGGTCACGCGCGTACCGCTTCTTCAAATCCATATTGCCCGGCGACTGTTCGAGCGCCCGCCGCAGCGTTTCCGACGCCAGCGAGAAGTCCTTCATTTGCTCGTAGGTCTGCGCCAGGGCTTCGAGGTTCCGCGGATTAGGGTCCTTTTCCGCGGCTTTCTGCATCATCTCCGCCGCGGCTTTGGAGTCGCCGAGGTCCGCATAAACCATCGCGAGACCAGTCAGCGCGTCTTCGTTATTCGGGTCGGCCTCGAGCGCCTTTTTGTAAGCATTCTGCGCTTCCACCGAATTTTCAGCCACCTTCTCCAGCCGGCCGAGCATTAACCAGCTCTCGACATCCTTCGGGTCTTTCTCGGTGATCTTCTGATACTGCTCGATGGCCTTCTTCACCATCGTTTCGTCGATGCGATTCTGCCCCGGATCGCCGATCAGGCGCGTGTAAATTCGAGCCAGAATCCGCCGCGAATTCAGATCGTTGGGGTTTTGCTTGAGAGCGTCCTCCGCTTCCGTAACCGCCTCGCGTAACCGGCCGGATTGAATGTAGAGGTCCGACAACTCCTCGCCGATAAACGTAGCGTTGGGGTCAGCCTTGAGCGCGAGCTTATAATTCTCGACCGCCTTATTGTAGTATTCGGTCTTGTTGCCGTATGCCCCCGCGAGTTCCCCGTACAGGTGGCCCAGCGCGTAGTAGTAATAGGAATCCGCTTTGCTTGAAGAATCCGCAGGTTGACCCTTCTGCGCCTTCTGGGCGTAAACTCCTGTCGTCAACAACATGAAGACACAGGTGAGACCGGCTGTTTTCAATACTCGCGCCATCTTGCTAAGTTCTTCTTTCTGTTACCCGGCGACACGTATAGCTGGGTGACACTCGCTCTCTTTCAGTATAACCCTGGGATCGGCTGGACCACTCTCGAAAGCCGGTCATACATGGTAAATTCGTAGCGTGCGGCTGCTCGTCATCGACGACGACGTTGAATTGTGCTCGCTGTTGAAGGAATATCTTCAGCGCGAAGGTTATAACGTCAAGGCCGAACATGACGGCCGCCGGGGTCTCGAGGAAGCGCAATCCGGGGGTTACGACCTGATTATCCTCGACGTCATGCTCCCCGGCATGGACGGTTTCGAAATCCTGAAACGCCTTCGGGAAGTGATTCGCACCCCGGTCCTGATGCTGACGGCCCGCGGCGAGGATGTTGACCGCATCGTCGGCCTGGAACTCGGCGCCGACGACTACCTGGCTAAGCCCTTCAATCCTCGTGAGTTGGTCGCCCGAATCCGAGCTATTCTGCGGCGCGCCGAACCGGGCGCAAATCGCGGTCGCGTGGAGGCAAACGGCGTTGTTCTCGATCCCGGCACGCGCGAGATTCGCATGGACGGCCATCCAGTGGAGCTCACCACGCTGGAATTCGACATTTTGGAGCAGTTGATGCGTTCGGCGGGCCGCGAAGTTTCCCGCGACGAGTTGATGGAAGGCCTCTATGGCCGCAAAGCTACCCCGTTCGACCGCTCCATCGACATGCACGTCAGCCACTTGCGGAAGAAATTGGGCGGTGACCGCATCAAAACCATTAGGGGCGTCGGATATCAATTCGTCCGCTCGCCCGAAACGGAAGTCGAGACCTGAACCATGTCTCTGTTTGCCAAGATCACGCTGTGGTTTTTCGGCACTTTTGTGTTCATGTGGGCGGCGGTAGTTATCACCACTGCGTTTACATTCACCGCCCCCGAATCCCGCCAGTCGCCTTTGACAATGCTGATGAATGCCCGAATGGAGGGCTCCATTCATCAGTACGAAGAGGGAGGTGTCGAGGCACTTGCCCGCTCTCTGGTTCGCTTTCAACACGCGACAGGTGCCCAAGCTATCATGACCGACGCTACCGGGAAGGACCTGGTTACCGGTCAGGACCGTTCCGACCTGCTGAAACAAGCCGGACCGCGCCCCCGCTTCCCATTCACGAGACGCAATCGAACTGCCATTGCCCGTCAATCCGCCGACGGTAAGTACTGGTTGTTCCTTATGCTTCCTCGTCCTCCGGTCATCGGCGTATGGTGGTTTGGCTGGTTCCTGCGCTGGCAACATGCCTGGATTCTGGGTATTGTAATCCTGCTGTGCTACTGGTTTGCTTATCACGTCACCGCGCCTGTTCGTAAGATGCAGCACCAGGTGGATTGTTTTGGCCGCGGAGATCTGACCGCACGTGTCATCATGAGCCGGCGCGACGAGTTGGGACAATTGGCCCGTACTTTCAACCAGATGGCGGACCGCATCCAAACGCTACTCGCGGCGGAGCGCCGCCTGCTCCTGGATATCTCCCATGAATTGCGGAGCCCGTTGGCGCGCCTCTGTGTCGCCGTCGAACTGGCTCGTTCGCGGTCTGATGAAACCAGCCTCGATCGCATTGAGAAGGAAGCGGAACGACTGAACACCCTGGTTGGCGAGTTGTTACAAGTGACACGTGCTGAAGGCGATCCCTCGAAGCAGAAAATGGAGCCGGTACGCCTGGATGAGATTATCAGCGAGATTGTCGGCGACACGTCGATCGAAGCTACAGCAAAGGGTTCCCGTATTGCCTGGACCGCGCCCGGTCCCCTCGAAGTGATGGGCGACCCCGAGTTGCTGCGCCGCGCCGTCGAAAACATTATCCGCAATGCGATTCGTTATGCGCCGGTCGACACGCCGGTCGAGGTAGCCGTTCGCCCCATGGGCGCCACGCTTCAGATCAGTGTGCGCGATTTTGGTCCGGGTGTCCCCGAGGAATCGCTGCCTCGAATTTTCGACCCGTTCTATCGCGTTGAGGAAGACCGCGGCCGTGCCAGCGGTGGCGTTGGCTTAGGCCTGGCGATCGCCCGCCGCGCCGTGGAATTGCACAAAGGCAAACTGCAGGCTCGCAACTCCCAGCCGGGCCTGCTGGTGACCATCGAGTTGCCTGTGGCGGTGACCCGCATTGGCGGACCGCACGACGAATGGCAGGCGGCCGCGCTTATTCCTGCCGCAACGCAACCAGGGGATCGACCCTCGCGGCACGCCAGCCGGGAATAAGCGTCGCCAGCAGGGCAACCGCGGCCAAGACCATCGACGCGGCTACGAAGGTGACGGGATCAGTGGGCGAAACGCCGTAGAGCAAACGTGAAACGAGCCTGGTAATCCACAGCGCAGCGAGGATTCCCGACGCCAGCCCCGCGCCGGCGAGCGTCAGGCCTTGCCGCAAAACCAGGCGCAGCACATCGCTGGGACGCGCGCCGGTCGCCATCCGGATGCCAATCTCCCTCCTGCGCTGCGCGACCGAGTAGTGCATGACCCCGTAGATGCCAACCGCCGCCAGCATCAACGCCAGCCCTGCAAAGAACCCGAGCAGTCGTGCCTGAAACCGCTGCGGAGCGATCTGCTCATTCAACTCCGTTTCCACTGGCGCGATGCTGTAAATGACTGCCGCGCGGTCGACCGACCGAACCGCGGCACGCAGAGCTGCCGTCATCGCCTGCGGCTTTGTAGCGGTGCGAACCACCAGGTCGCTCGTAACATCGCCGCTCTGCAGGGACCATTCGTAGATTGTTGGAGTCGGCGAGTTTTCCAGCCCGTGCCGCCGCATGTCCCGCACCACGCCGACGACAGTCAGCCAGTCGTCGTGCTTCCCGCGAGCGTCCTGGCCTTTGAACCGTTTTCCGATTGGGTCCTCGCCGGACCAATAGCGACGGGCAACGCTTTCGTCGATCACTGCGACGAGTGGCGTGTTCTTGTCATCGCGTTCGGTGAAAAACCGACCCCTCAAGAGCCGCGCCCCCATCGCGTCGAAGAAATCGCCGCTCACCGTCGACCACGCCAGGTAACCGCGCCAGCCGCCGGCCGGCTCTGCCAAATGACCCTCCACTGCGCGCAGCCCAAACGGCGTCCGCTCGCCGCTCGAAAACAGGTTCGCCACCCCACCGGCGGCCTGCACACCGGGAATCGCAGCGATCTGTCGTCTGAGATCCGCGTAGAAGCCAACGCGCTTGGAGAGAACACGCATATTCAGGACATTTTGGGGCCGGAATCCGGTGTCCACGGCTTCGAGCGTGAACAGCGTCCGAATCAGCAATCCCGCGCCAGTGAGCAGCACGACGGAAAGCGAGACCTCCAACACTACCATTGGGCCGCCCGACCGTCGCGTACGCCGCGACAACCCGGCGATCTTGAACGCCGGCACCAGCCCGAACGCCATCGCCGCTAAGCAAGTGCTCGCAAACGCGAACCCGAGCACCCGTCCGTCAAGGCTGGTCTGCTCCAGCCGGGGAACGTTCGCGGGCGCCATTGCGAGAATGCCGCGCAGTGCCGCCGACGCCCCGAGAAGCGCTAAGGCCCCGGCGCTAACGGCCAGCGTCCCTGCCTCGATGAGCATCAACCGCACGAGCCGCCACCGACCCGCGCCGAGTGCGCTTCGTATCGCGATCTCCTGCCGGCGCGCCGCCCCTCGCGCCAGGATCAGGTTCGACACGTTCACGCAGGCAATCAGCAAAACGAACATTACGGCGCCAGCTAACACCAGCAGTGTCGCCCGCATGTTCGGGCTCATTTCCACACGCAAAGTCGCGATAGCCCGCCGCGCCGTAAGAGCATCGATCTCGCGTTGCGCGCTGGCGGCCGAAACACCGGGACGCAGCCGCCCAATCACGTCCCACCTCAGATAAAAACCAGGCGAATGCGCGGCGTCCCAAGCGACAGGTTCCAGCCAGTAAGCGTTCGTCGTGATCGGCGCCCAGAACTGCGTCTCTGTCGCCGGCCATTGGAAGGTCTCGGGCATGACCCCGATCACCTGAAACGGAGCGCCATCGATTTCGAGAGTCCTGCCGAGCACGCCCGGCGAAGCTGCAAACCACCGCCGCCACAGTGCATCGCTCAACACCACCACACGCGCACGCTGGGCCTCTTCCTCTGCCGTGAATGGCCGACCGATCACCGGCTGAACACCGAGCACCGAAAAGAACGTCGCCGAAGTGAATCCGCCCTGCGCGGCCTCCGGATCGGCAATTCCAGTCAATGTAACGCGCGCTCGGCCTGAGTTGCGATAGTAAATCGCCAACCCGTTGAAAGACCGCGCCTGTCCCTTCCATGCCACGTAATTCTCGTACAGAACGCCTGGCAGCGTGACGAGCCTTCCGGCGTCCGGGTAGGGCAAAGGGCGCAGCAAAACAGCGTTCACGACACTGAATATCGCGGTATTTGCCCCAATCCCCAGCGCCAGCGTCAAAACGGCGACTGCCGTGAATCCGGGATTCTTCCACATTGCACGCAGCGCGAACCGTGTATCCTGAAGTAGGCCGTCGAACACCATACTGTTCTCTTAAACGTGAATCCCAGCCGATCCGTTGAGATGGGTTTTCTTAGTTTCTTGACGTAATCCAGGATGGTACTCGAGTTGCCGTTTAGAATCTTTATATGCCGACGTTCACAAAGGATATAGGGTTCGGATTGCGGGTCCTGCGGCGCAGCCCCTGGTTCACGGCCATCGTAGTTCTTACGCTCGGCCTGGGCATCGCGGTGAACACGACTGTGTTCAGTTGGATCAATTCCGTCCTGCTGCACCCCTTTCCCGGCGTCGGTGATCCACAGGAACTCGCCCTCATTGAGACCGTGACCCCCAACGGGGAGTACCTGGTCAACACCTCCGTTCTCGATTACATCGAATATCGGGAGAATCTGAAGCTGGTCTCCGGAGTGGCCCTTGGGCGATTCACGCCTTTAAGCATCGGGGACAAAGGAAACACGACGCGCGCATGGGCGGAACTCGTCTCCCCAAACTTCTTCGATTTGCTGAAGGTGAAGCCCGTGCTAGGCCGCGCGTTTCTGCCCGAAGAGGTCCGCCAGGAAGGCGGCGCTCCGGTTGCCGTCATCAGCTATGGCATGTGGCAGGCGCGGTTTGGCGGCAGCCCGGGTGTCCTGGGCAAAACGATCCGTTTGAACCGGCACGAGTTGACCATAATCGGCGTCGCCCCGCGTGGGTTCCACGGGTCGCTGGCCGGTGTGGTTTTCGACGTGTGGGCGCCGTCCACGATGGCCACGGCAATGGGCACCGGCGGCGGTACACTGCACTATCGCGGGACACGCGACCAGACCTCCACGATCGTGCGGCTGAAGCCTGGAGTCACGGTGGAGCAGGCGCGCGCGGAAGTCAGTGCGCTGGGAAAACGGCTTGCGGCGCTCTACCCGGACACCAATCGTGGTATCGACCTCACCGTAACGCCGTTGTGGAACGGACATCTCGGCGCCCAGGGCATATTGCTTCAACCGCTCCGCATCCTGATGATGCTTTCGGTGCTCCTGTTGTTGATCGTTTGCGCGAACGTTGCCAACCTGCTGCTGGCCCGCGCCGTCTCCCGGCAGAGCGAATTCGGCATTCGCTTGGCGCTGGGCGCCAGGCGTTCCCGTCTTGCAATGCAACTTCTAGTCGAGACGCTGCTGCTGAGCGCTGCGGGCGCGGTAGCGGGTATTGCGCTGGTTGCGGGGCTGCGCATGGGACAGGCGCTCTCGTTCGTGATCCCCGTCGCTGACGTTCCGCTGGATTTCGGCGGCGGACTAAACCTTCCCACCCTCGGCTTCGTGCTGCTCATTACCGTGCTCACGACCCTGCTATCCGGCACGGTTCCGGCCCTGCTGATAGCGCGCTCCGATCTGAATGAAATTCTGAAAGAGGGCGGCCGCAACAAAGGCGCCGGGCGCGGCTCGCACCGGCTGCGCGGCCTGCTCGTGATCGGCGAAATGGCCCTGGTTATGGTGGCGCTGATCGGCGCCGGGCTTTTCCATCGCAGCTTTCAGAACGCCCGCGCCATCGAGCCGGGGTTTGACCGGACCAATATCTCCGTCTCGCAGTTCTATCTCTCCTATGCCGGCTACTCGGCGCGGGAGCAGCGGGATTTCTGCCGCAACCTCCGCGAGCGGTTGGAATCGAAGCCGGGCGTGCTGGGCGTGACCTACTCGGACACCATTCCGATGTCCACAGCTTCCGGGGCCGGTTCCACACCGTGGCACAAGCTCGATGTCGAAGGGTACGTACCAGCGCCCACGGAGCAGATGATGATCCACCGCGCCACGATACCGCCCGGCTACTTCAACCTACTTGGCATCCGGGTGCTCGACGGCCGCGATTTCACGGAAAAAGATACGGCTGAGGAGCCCATGGTGATCATTGTCAACGAGACCTTCGCCAATCGTTTCTTCCACGGTAGAAATCCGATCGGCCGCAAGGTTCGTTGCGAAGGTAACCTGGCCACCGTCGTCGGACTGGCCAGGGACAGCAAATATCACACGCCGATCGAAGGCCCGACTCCATTCTTTTACATTCCGTTCCGCCAATGGTTCGCGCCCGGTCTCAATTTTACGATCTTCATCAAGTCGGCCGGCGACCCGCTACTGCTGACACCGGTGCTGCGCCGGGAGGCTCTGGCGCTCAACCAGGACGCGGTCTTCACCACAAGGCTGTTGTCCGACGCCACCGCCGGCTCACTCTTTGCGCAGCACATCGCGGCCAGCCTCTTGACGGTGGTCAGCGGCATTTCGCTGCTGCTGGCGGCGATCGGCTTGTATAGCGTCATGAGCTACGCCGTGAGTCAGCGGACGCAGGAAATGGGAATCCGCATGGCGCTGGGCGCAAGACCAGGCGACGTGCTCAGATTAGTGCTGCGGGAAGGACTTCTCATGACCATTCCCGGGCTGGTGGCCGGAAGCCTCATCGCCCTGGCTGCGGCCCGCATCGTCAGCGGAATGCTGGTGAATATCAGCCCTTCCGATCCCCTCACATTCGCGTTGGCAGCCGTTTTCCTCGGTGTGGTGGCTGCGCTGGCCAGTTACCTGCCGGCGCTGCGGGCCACGCATGTGGATCCGGTGGTCGCGCTTCGCAATGAGTAGTGGTCTCTAGCCGAACCGTTGCCGCAAGCAACTACAAAACGCGCGCCGTCTTAATGTAGTCCAGGTTCGGAAAGTGGTTTGTGAGGTAGTCGTTACCCTGCACCGGAGCTTGCCCTGGTCGGGAGCCTCCCCATACTCGCCGTTCAGGTTGTCCACTACCTCCATCCCCTGCACAACACGCCCAAACGGCGCAAACCCCTGGGCGTCGAGTTTCGTATTGTCGTCGTAATTGATAAACACCTGAGTTGTGCGAGTGGCCGGCCCCGATGTTGCGAAAGTGATGGTGCCGCGCGTGTTGCTCTGCTTTACCGGATCGTCGGGAATCCGAAGCTGATACCAGTAGTCCATCACATCCGGCTTGCCGTTGATCCCGAACTGCACTACGAAGCCCTTCAAGACGCGGAAGAAACGGTTGCCATCGAAGAACTTCTTCTTCGCCAGCTCATAAAACCGGTCCGCTCCGAGGGGCGCCCAATCCTTGTGTACTTCCACCGTAAAAGAACCCTTGGTGGTGTCGAACTGCACCCGATAGACGTCGGGCGCTTTGCCGACGTCCTCCACCTGCTTCCTGGCGCAGGCAGCGAGCAAGAGCGCTACCACGATCGTCATCCACAGGAAATTCCTCATTTCGCGTCTCGCCAATTGTCCCCAACTCCGGTATCGACCACCAACGGCACGTTCAATTTGTGGACGTTCTCCATCTCCTGCTTCACGAGTTGCGCCGCTTCTTCGACCTCTTCGGGCGGCGACTCGAGCACCAGTTCGTCATGGACCTGGAGCAGCATTCGGGTCTTGAGCTTGCGCTCCTCAAGAATGGCGTCCAGGCGGATCATCGCCAGCTTGATCAGGTCTGCGGCCGTCCCCTGTAACGGCGTGTTGACCGCGGTCCTTTCGGCGAATCCCCGCGCGTTCGGATTGCGGCTATTAATATCGGGAATCGGCCGCTTCCGCCCGAACAACGTCCGCGCGACGCCGCTCCCCCGCACCTCCGCGATCGTCGCGTCGAGCCACCGCCGCACACCCTTGTTCAGCTCGAAGTAACTGTGGATGTACTCCTCGGCTTCCTTGCGCTCGATTCCGAGGGTTGCCGCCAGGCCAAACGGCGTCTGGCCATACACGATTCCGAAATTCACCGCCTTCGCCCGCCGCCGCATCTCCGGCGTCACCATCAGCGGACCGACGCGAAACACCTCCGCTGCCGTCCGTGTGTGTATGTCCTCGCCGCGCCGGAACGCTTCCACCAGCAGCGGGTCGCCCGACATGTGGGCCAGTAGCCGCAGCTCGATTTGAGAGTAATCCGCCACAACCAGCTTCCATCCTTCATTGGGAACAAACGCCGCTCGAATTTCGCGGCCCAGCTCCGTCTTGATCGGGATGTTCTGAAGATTGGGATTGGAGGACGACAGCCGCCCCGTGGCAGCCCCTGCCTGGTTGAACGTCGTGTGCAGACGTCCGGTGTAAGGATCGATCAGCAGCGGAAGCGCGTCGACATAGGTGCCCTTTAACTTCGACAACTGCCGGTACTCCAGCACTTTCCTCGCGATCTCATGTTCTTCAGCCAGCGACTCCAGCACATCGGCCGCGGTTGAAATCGTCTTTCCCTTGCCATAACGAACCGGCGCCGGAAGGTTCAAATCCTCAAACAGCACCTTGCCGAGCTGTTGCGGTGAATTGATGTTGAACGGCTTGCCCGCGAGGTCGAAAATCTCCTTCGACAAACGCTGAAGCTCCGTATCCATGCGTTCCCCGAGCGACCCCAACGCCGCCGGTTCAATGCGAATACCGGTCCGCTCCATGCGCGCCAGCGTGTAGCTCAGCGGCAGATCGATGGTGCGATATACCTCACGCAACTCCTGCGTATCGACATCAGTCGAGAACCGTTCCGCCAGGGTCAGCGAACAGTCGGCCTGCTGCTCCGCCGCCGCCGAAAGACGGCGGTCGAGCAGCCGCGCCGCAAGCGACTCGGCGGAACAACCACCCGGATCGGCCGATAGCAAAAAGGCGTACAGCATCACATCGTGCGTGAATCCACGCGCGTCGATGCCATACTTCTGGAGCGCCAGCACCACGCTCTTCACATCGTGCGCGATCTTCTTGCGCTCCTCGCTTTCGAGCAGCGTGCGTGCGACATCCAGATATTCCGTCGAGAAAGCCCGCGCCTCGCCCGGCTTCCACGCAATTCCGACCATCGTGAGCGGCAGTTCCTGCTCGCCGGCGGCATGTACCGCCACCGCGACCGCGGCTTCGGCTGGGATCGCGTCAACATACGCCTGCAGATCCTCCCGCGTCGTGATTGTCTGATAATCGCGCGTGTGCGAGTCGTCCAACGGCCCGACTTCCTTCAGCAGGCTGGTGAACTCCAGTTCCTTGTAAATCCCTCGCAGTTCCGTGATGTCCGGCTCGTTTGTCGTAAGCCCCTGAAGCTCGAATTCGATCGGAACCGAAGTATCGATGGTCGCCAGCTTCTTGCTCAGCAGAATCTGGTCCCGGTTTGCAACCAGGCTCTCGCGATACATCTTCCGCTCCACTTCCGCCGCGTGCTCGATGGCCGCTTCCACCGACCCGAACCGCGTGATCAGATCCTTCGCGCCTTTCTCGCCAATTCCCGGCGCCCCCGGAATATTATCGATCGAATCCCCCATCAGCGCCAGCAGATCGGCTACCTGGCTCGGCTTCACGCCCATGAAGACCTCGGCCCGCAGCGGATCGTACCAGGCGTCATCCTTGGCGGGATTGTACATCTGGACGCGCTCGTCGACGAGCTGCAGCATGTCCTTGTCGCTCGATACGATCACCACGTCGACATCCGCCGACGCCCGCCGGGCAATCGCGCCGATCACGTCGTCGGCCTCAAATCCCTCGTACTGCAGAATCGGAATGCGCAGAGCGTCCAGGATCCGGCGGATGTACGGAATCTGCTCGCCGAGGTCGGCCGGCATCTCCGTGCGATTGGCTTTGTATTCGGCGTAACTCTCGTCGCGAAACGTCTTCCCGACGCTTTCGAATACCGCCGCGACATATTCCGGCTTGTAATCAGTCCGGAGCTTCCGCAGCATGTTGTGAAAAATGTAAATGGCTTCCGTCGACACCCCGGCCGAAGTGCGCATCGGCGGCGCCTTGGTTCGCGCCCTGGCATGATACGCGCGGAAGATGAACCCAAAGCTGTCGATCAGAAACAGGCGCGGACGGGCGCGGCTCTTGGAGGTCGCTTGTCTCACTTCTCCCAGCTTACGCCGCGTCCGTCGTTCGGGTGCGATACTGGCGTCGGATGGGCGGATGATCCTCTACACCATCGGACACTCGACTCGTCCCATTGAAGAACTCATCGCAATTCTTGAGGCGCACGGCATCCGCGGGCTCGTCGACATTCGCACCGTCCCACGGTCTCGCCATAACCCGCAGTTCGACCGCGCCAACCTGCCGTCGAGCCTCGAGGCGGCGGGCATAGCCTATCAGCACATGCCGGGTTTGGGAGGCTTGCGCAAGCCCCGGCCGGATTCGGGCAACCAGGGCTGGCGCAACACCTCCTTCCGCGGCTACGCCGATTACATGCAAACCGTTGAATTCCAGCAGGCGCTGGAACAGCTCATCCAAACGGCTCAGGAGCAGCCCACAGCGATCATGTGCGCCGAAGCCGTCGAGTGGCGCTGTCACCGCTCTCTGGTTTCGGACGCCCTCCTGGTCCGCGGCGTCGACGTCCGCCATATCCATGACGCCTCCACCCCCAAGCCCCACCGGCTCACATCGTTTGCCCAGGTGCGCGGGACCACGGTGACATATCCATCACCCGATCCCCAGCAGCATTTAGAATATGACTGAGGCATGACCACCGCCCTCCTCGCCGACCCGGTTTACAAAGAGCATTACACCGGCCCTGGCCACCCCGAACGGCCCGAGCGTTTCGACGCCGTGGTGACTGCCCTGCAGGGACTGCCGCTGGCGCACGTCGAGTCTCGTCCGGCTACAATCGACGAGATTACGCTCTGCCACAGCCCGAGATATGTTCAGACGGTCCAGCGCGACGTCGCCTCTGGTTATGGGACCCTAAGCACCGGCGACACGACCATCAGCGCCGGCTCCGCGGAAGTCGCCTTGCGCGCCGTGGGAGGCGTGCTCAACGCCGTCGACGCGGTGATGTCCCGCGGCGCCTCAAACGCCTTCTGCGTCGTTCGCCCGCCCGGCCACCATGCCACTCCTGATCGCGGGATGGGCTTCTGCATCTTCAATAACGTGGCGATCGGCGCCCGCTATGCCCAGAAGAAACACGGCGCCGAGCGCGTCCTGATTGTCGATTGGGACGTGCACCATGGGAACGGTACCCAGGACATTTTCTACGGCGACGGATCCGTGCTTTTCTTCAGTACGCACCAATATCCCTGGTATCCCGGAACCGGCGCTGCCGACGAGAGCGGTTATGGCGAGGGTGAGGGTTGCACCATCAACTGCCCGTTTCCGGCCAACACCGGCCGCGACGGAATACTGGCCGCTTTTCGAGACCGCCTGCTCCCCGCAGTCGACGAGTTCAACCCTGATCTCGTCCTTTTGTCGGCGGGCTTTGATTCCCGGGCCGGCGATCCGCTCGGCCGTTTCTATCTCACCGACGAGGATTTCGTGGAAATGACAAAGCTGATGCTTGATGTCGCCGACCGTCATGCCGGCGGCCGTCTCGTTTCGGTTTTGGAAGGCGGCTACAGCCTTACCGGGGTCTCTTCCGCGGCACGCTGCCACGTGGAAACGTTGCTGCAAACCTGACCGGGGGTGTCCGTAATAGGCATCGGCCGCGACTCCTCGCCGTAGGCCTCGGGTGTGAAGATCTGGAGTTTCGCCATCTGCGCCAGCGGATCCGCCGGCCGGAACCGCACCCGGAAAGAATGAATCAACGCAGCATACAGATCATGCAACAGGTCGGGAATCTCCCCGGTGGATGTGCAGACCAGCAGATTTCCCGATGTTTGCGAACACACGCGCCGCATCACTGGACTTGGCGACGTCGTAAGGATGTGCACGATCACTCCCGCTGATTTTGCAGCCGCGATCTCAGGCTCCAACGAAGATTGCAGCGTATCCGCCGCCGATGACAGGATCAGGACGACATGCCGCGAGCCGCGCGCCGGTATCGCCAGGTCGATGAGAGCACGCAGCGCCTGCGTGGGATGCGTCGCGCAGCTCATTCGTCTCCCCGGAGAACCTGCGGCTTCCTCAATCGCCGTGCGATCCGTGGTGAATCGCATGCTCAGGCCTAAAAGATCGACATCCTCCGCCGTCAGCACTGAGGTAAGACTCCCGAAAACGCCATGGGCAAGCGATACGGGGGCCGGCTCGACGGGAGGCGCCGGCGTCGGTGCCCCTCGTGGCCCACGCAGGTACTTCATGACCATCCAACTGTCGAACCGCCGCTTATTCCGCATGGCACGCTCTACGGCTCGTTCCAGCACATCCTGCTCGGGGCTCGCCCGTTCCAGGATGCGGGACATTCCGAGTGCGATGCTCAGGGGATCTTTACGGGGTTGCTCCACTTCGTAATCGTGAATGATATGTCCGTCGGCCCATATGGCGAAGTTGGTCGGCAGAAGGATTAAGGCCTCCTGGCGCGGACGAGGCCGTATGCCGGCGGTGATTTCATGCCACCCGTCTTCCCCCACTTTCACTTCACTCAAAAAGAGACGAATGGGCGGCGAACCGTGCCGCTTTGCGGCGGCTTGCTTCAACTTGGCAATTGCCAGCATCGCGTTGCTGCGCGTGTCCTGCGTCGACTCGCTAATCATGTGCCCGAGCGTGGGCAGGTAACGCGGATCGCCGGTTTCCCCCATTACCCAGGCTCCAGTGGCACGAAATTTCTGCTGCCCATGACTCGCAAGGTGCTCAATTGCGCGAACCGACCCTGGATCTCCCAACCGGTAGAGTCCAAGCAGAGCGTTCCCGACTACGCGGTTGTCCTCATCGGAAACCGCGCTCCACATCACCCCCCGGCTGCCTTCGGTATCCACCCCCCACAGCGACTCCACAGCATTCGCGCGCACCCGGGGATCGGCCTCCACCATCTGCTCCTCAACCCACTTGTGGTTCTTGTTATTGCGCCCCACTAATAACGCTGCTTTGGAGCGGACGCGTGGGTTCGGATGATGCAGCAATTGGGTCATCACAGGCAAAATGCGGCCTCCGTCCGAGATCTCGGCCATGACCTCGATCCAGCGAACGCCCGCGGCACTGCTGGCAGCCTCCTCCAATTGCTGCCGATCCTCCACCTTGTGCCCCAGAAAATTCCGCAACAGCCGTATGTCGAAAGTTGGGTCCACATGCTTCAAGTACTTCGCGATAGCCGACGCCTCCGGCAGGGTGAACATCGTGGGGTCGCAGAGCGGTTTCGGCAGTAGCCCATTGCTGAGGAGCAAGGTGAGCATGTAGTGATAACCGGGCGAGTCGTCCCCGGCGCGCAGTAGGGGAAGTGCGGCGTGAAAGAACCCCTCCCGGTCCCTCTCGATGAGTGCTCTCATCAGTTTGGCAGCGCCCGGAGGGTTCGCCGCAAAATCCTTCACGACTTTGTGGACGGCCGATTCCATCTGTATTCCTTATCGGCGCAAGAGCGCCATTTCGCTATCACCCTCTGGGGGGTACCGTCTTAAAGAATTTGGAGAATGTGGAAGGGTGGCGCAGGCCTTCAGGCTGCCTCTGGATCTCACCAGGAACGCACGGGTGGGTTCGCATGCCTCGTGGCGAAACCATAACCGCCTACCTCTTACCAGGGGTTCGAAAACCGCCGGTCCCGCAAAACCGCCTCGTCCGTCAAAGCTTTTAGAAACTCAATCAGGTCCTCGCGATCCCGAGGCGACAGCACGAATCCGCCCACCAACGGGTCTTTGTTCGGATTGTCGTGCCCCACTCCCGCATGCGGTCCTGAAGAAATGTTTCGGCCACCCGCTGCGTAATGATCCAGCACCCCCGCTAAGGTCGCAATGCTTCCGTCGTGCATGTAAGGGCCGGTCAGCGCGATATTGCGCAGCGTCGGCGCCTTGTACTTTCCCACGTCCGTCGGATCGCGCGTGAACTCGAAGGTGCCCAGGTTGGGCTGCGGATAGGAAAATGCACCCGCAATGTTATACAACCCGGTATTGTGGAATTCCGGCGCTCGCGGAACGCGTGTCTCGGTAACAGTGTTGCCACTGAAATTAAAGCCGCTGTGACATCGGAAACACGACAGCGGCTGGCTGAAAAAGAGAACCTCGCCCCGCTTGGCAAACTCCGATATGGCGCTATCGTCGCGATCGAAATGGTAGCGGTCCCAGGGCGAGCGCCCTGAAATGATACTGCGCTCGAAACAGGCAATCGCCTTCACCACGTTCGTGATGGTAAACGGGTCGGCCGCGCCGGAAAAGGCACTTCGGAACAGATCCTGGTACCTGCCATCCGAGCGCAGTGCGGACAAGAATCCGTCGTCTTTCTTCAAACCCAGCTCAATGGGATGCTCGCCATACATGGGCGTCAGAGCCTGATCCTCCAACTCGCGAACCGTCGGATTCCCCCAGGTCAAAACGGCGCTGTAGGCGACATTCACGAGGCTCATTGCGCCTCGCGAATGCCGTTCTCCGGTCGCGCCGACCGAGACCGCACGCCCGTCCGTAAAGGCGAGCTGCTGTTTGTGACAGGTCGCACAGGAGCCCTTCCCGTTCACCGACATTCGCGAATCATAAAAGAGGTAGCGCCCAAGCTCCACCTTCGCCGCGGTCATCGGATTTTCCGCTGGAACCCGCGGCTTGGGGAACCCCTTGGGAAGGTTCCAGGGGTAGGCGTCTACGGAATCCTGACCGACCGCCAAACCGCACGCCAGTCTTATCAGCAGGAACCCGCTAAGATACTGCACTCTGCCGGCCACCTACTTCTGCAATCTCACGAGCTCCAGAGTCTCCAGCATACGCACCGACCGCGCCCCGGCCTTGTCGTTCGCGCAAACGAGCCGGAACGGGCCCTGGTAGCCGAAGAGAGGCTTGCCGTCACGCTTGTCGGCAATGATGATCGACTCGTTGCCGAAGTCCGCGTCCAGTTCCCCCAGGGAGAAAAGAACCTGATAGCCGTCATGAGCCCTGGCGAGCACGTAGCTCGCGAGCGCCTTTCCGCGCAGGTCCTTCCCCAGCGGCACCCCCGCGCGCTTCAGGATCTCGCGCAGCGGGACCCCTTCGTACTTCACTTTCGTGCCGTCCTGATCGGCCACCGCCATGGTCTGACGCGGCATTCCGGCCAGATCGTCCGCTCTTAACGTCAGGGGCGCGGGGACATCTCCACGGACCATGAGTTCAGCAGCCGGCGCATTCGCAGAACCGGTTTGGGCCGCGGCGCTGCCGACCGCTACGAGTACGGCTATGAGTAGTTCAAAAATGTAACGCATAAGTGGCGAAGTCGTGTGAACAGGTACACGATCCAGCCACAGTGTACACCAGCGAGCCTCTGCCGTAATAGTCTCGTATGCGTTACATTGATAGCTTTACAAGACATTCATGAGCCTGAAACGACTGCCCCTCGCTCTCGCCATCCCCTTAGCCGTTTCGTTGCCCTGCTTCGGACAGGCCGGCAAAGCCGAACTCTTCGGCGCCATCCTGGATCCGCAGGGCCTTGCTGTAAGCGCCGCTAAAGTCACCGCCACTGATCCGGCCACCGGAGCGCACTTCGACGTCGACACAGACGAGCGCGGCAGCTATCATCTTCTGGGTTTGGCCGCGGGTCGCTACGTTCTCACGGTGGGAAAGCCCGGATTCCGTCCTTTTCGCCAGGAAGGGATTACGCTGCGCATCGGCGATCAGACGCGTCTCGACGTCAGGCTCGAAGTGGGGCAAACCTCGCAGTCGGTGGAAGTGAAAGCCGAAGCTACGCTGCTCGAAACCGCGAATGGGTCGGTAAACTATCACGTTAGCCAGCCGCAGCTTGAAACGCTGCCCCTCGACGGCCGCAACTTCATTCCGCTCGTCGCGCTCTCGCCCGGAGTAGCGCTGCCGGGCGGAGGATCGCTCCTGCCCCGCATCAATGGAAGCCGACCCCGCACTAACGAATACCTTTACGACGGCATCAGCGTCCTGCAGCCCGAGCCCGGGCAGGTAGCCTTTTACCCCATCATCGACGCCATGGAGGAATTCCGCCTGAATATTAACGCCTACTCTCCCGAGTACGGACGATCGAATGGCGGCACGGTCATGGTCATCGGCAAGTCCGGCAGCAACGAATTTCACGGCACGCTCTTCGAGTTTCTACGCAATGAGGACCTGAACGCCAGAAACTATTTCGCGCAGCCCGGTCCGCGCCCGGAGTTTCGCCGCAACCAATATGGCCTGACAGTCGGTGGGCCGATCCGTAAGAACCGCACCTTTTTCTTTGCCGATTGGCAGGGAACCCGGCTGCGCACCGGCATCACACGCCAAAGCGTCGTTCCCACCCTGGCGCAACGCAGCGGAATTTTTACGACAACCATCTACGATCCCAACACCTCGCCGCGAGTCGCGTTCACAAATAACACCGTCCCATCGAACCGAGTCGATCCCATCGCCCAGCAGATCCTGCAGCACTACCCGCTGCCCAACGCCAGCGGCGCGAACAACTTCATCTTTACGGGCGTCGAGCCCGACAACCAGGACCAGTTCGATGGCCGCATCGATCACGTCTTTAACGAAAAGCACCGCGCTTTCGTGCGGTATTCGTATCTGCGCGACGATGATACGCCCGTCCCGTTCCTGCCCGACGGAAGCGGCAACCTGACAGCGGGCGTTATCGGACACGCCATCACGCGCGGAGACGGGCTTGCGACGGAATACGACTGGACCGTCTCCCCAACCACTTTGAACCAGGCGCGTTTGGGTTACACGCGGCGCGACATCAATCAGCGATCCTTACAAGACGGCGGCATCACGGTTCCCGGCGCCCCTCAGAGCGCCTTTCCGTCGACTCTGCCGATCTTCACCGTCACAGGGTTGCAGCAGATCGGCCCGACCACGGCCGCCAACAGTAACTTCACCTCGCGCGTCACCGAATTCCTCGATACCTTCTCGACCGTGCATGGACGTCACACCATCAAGTTCGGAACCGATCTCCGGCGCGAAGCCCTCGACATCGTTAATCCCGCGAATCCCACCGGCTCCTACGCCTTCACCACCACAGGCACGGATTCCTCCACGGGCGCCGGGGGGAATGCGCTCGCCTCGCTTTTGCTCGGACAGGTGAATGCGTTCAGCATCGATATTCAGAAGCAGGTCCTCCAGGATCGCGCCCATATCACTGAATTCTTCGTCGGCGACGACTGGAAGGTGTCGGACCGCCTCACCCTGAATCTCGGCACCCGCTACACACTGAACTTCCCCTCCACCGAAGTCCACAACCAGACTGCGATTTTCGACCTGAATACGCAGTTGCTCGATTTCCCGCACACCGCACGCGAACTGGAGTGTTGCGATTTCGGCCCCCGCGTCGGCCTGGCGTACCGGATCGGGGATTCCTGGGTGGTTCGGTCGGGGTACGGCATGATCTGGTTTGAACAGACCGGCATCACGACGCCGTTTACTCTGCCGCAATTCCCCTTTGTTCAGACCGTTGGGCAACAATCGCTGGACAACATCAATCCGGCGTTCGTACTGTCGAACGGCCCGACCGTCCAGGTCACAGCGCCGAATCCCAATTCAGGCCTCGGACAGGGAGTTTTCGGTGTGGATCGCAACGTCGGATCGGGCTACTCGCAGCAGTGGAATTTCACCGTGCAGAGGACGCTGGGGCGGAATCTGAATCTGGAAGCCGGTTATCTCGGATCGAAAAACAGCCACCTGGGGCTGCCGGAATGGAATCTGAACCAGGTCCCAGCCGCGGACCTGGCGATGGGCACGGCACTGACTGCGAAGGTATCCAATCCCTATTACGGCCAGATCCCGACATCGTCTTCGTTGGGCCAGCCGACCATCGCGCAACAGCAGCTTCTGCGCGCCTACCCTCGATTCACGAACGTCGCGCTCTTTCGCGATAACGTTGCCGATTCCGAATACGAAGCCCTGCAGGCAAAACTCGAAAAACGCTTCTCCAATGGCCTGACGTTCACGTTTGCGTACACGTTCTCGAAGCTGATCGACGACGCGTCCACCTACTTCTCCCAGACCATCTTTACCGGTCCCACGCTGACCACGATCGGAGCCGCCGACGCGTTTAACCGCAAACTCGAACGCGATGTTTCAAGTGGCGACATCCCGCGAGTGTTCTCCTCCGGCTGGGTGTATCAGATTCCTCGCTTGTGGAAGATTTCCGGTTGGGAGATTGGCGGCATCGTGCGCGTCCAGGCGGGAGACGCCGTGCCAGTGAACCAGGCGACCAACACGCTGTCAGCCTTTGGGTATGCTGTGCAGCGACCGAACCGCGTCGCCGACCCCAACGACTTCGCCACACGGAGCGCCAGTCAATGGTTTAACAAGGCAGCGTTCTCCACGGCCGGCCAGTTCAGCATCGGCAACACCTCGCGCAATCCGGTCCGCGGACCCGGCCTCCAGGACGCCGACCTGATGATCAGCAAGACGTTCCGCCTCACCGAGCGCTTTCTTTTCGAGTTCAGGGCGGAAGCGTTCAATGTAAGCAACACGCCTCCGCTCAACGACCCGAACGGCTCCTTTGGAAGCGCCGCCTTTGGCACCATCACCAGCGCGGGGAATCCAAGAGACTTCGAATTCGCCGGCAAGATACGTTTTTGAGGTCAGTAGGGTTTCGAACGGAGCAGCGGGCCTTTGGCCTGTCGCCGTGGACCTCGGATCCACCGAAAATGGATGAAAGTCAAGCTGGCGCAGGCGGTTTCGCCTATGCGTTTTCGGTGAGGTCATCAGCGGCTCTGCCGCTCGCGGTCGATCAGTGCGCGTTTGCGCGGAAGCCCCCACCGATAGCCACCCAGCTCGCCCGTTCCCCGAATCACGCGGTGACATGGGATGACGACCGCGACCCGATTGCTCGCACAAGCGCGCGCTACCGCCCGCGTGGCCTTCGGCTGACCGATCGCTGCCGCCACCTCGCCATACGACTGCACCTCGCCGTAGGGAATCGATTGCAGATAGTTCCATACGCGCATTTGAAACGCGGTAGCGCGGATGTCTAATGGCAAGTCGAGATGCGGCTGAGCGCCGGCCAAGTGTTTCGTCAGCGCGTCGACCCATTTCGCGAAATCGGCATGATACGGCGCCCTCATGGGTTCGAGCTGCGCCGCCGGATACTCCTTTGCCAAAGCCCCGAGTAAAGCTGCCGCGTTGTCCCCGAACTGCACAAAGCACAGCCCGCGATCAGTGGCCCCAATCATCATCAGACCCACCGGTGACTCCACCGTAACGTGGCTGATCTTCACGTCGCGGCCGCCCTGCCGGTACTGTTTCGGCGTCATGCCGAGCCGTGTATCGGCGCGCTCGTAGACGCGGCTGGAAGATCCATACCCGGCATCGTAAACCGCCTCCGTCACGTCCTTGGCGTTCTTCAGCCCGCTCTTGAGCTTCTTGAGCCGCGCCGCCTCCAGGTACTGCTTAGGAGTCAACCCGACAAGCGCCTTGAAACTCCGCTGCAAATGAAACGGGCTCAGCCTGGCCATCTTTGCGAGGTCCTCCAGCTTGAGTGCCGCCTCGCTGTTGGCTTCGATATATCGGCACAACTCGCGTACCCGCTCGGCGTTTCCGCCGTATTGTTCTGAATTCAACATGTCTCGTCTCCTCGTTTAAGCGGCGTCGTGAAAAATGACGCCCAGGGTGTATCTCTCGCCGCTCAGAATGGGGCTCACTCCATGGCGAAAGTTAGTCCGGTAGTAGCCGCGTGTGCCCTTCACCGGACGGTAACGTGTCGTAATCACCACCGCCTCGCCTTGTTCGAGGCGTATGGCATGACCTATCGATTGCGCGCGCGGCTGTTGTTCGACCAGCAGCAACTCGCCCCCCGTGAACTCCTCGTCCGGCCGGCTCAGCCCGATGACGACCTGAAACGGAAAGACGACATCGCCGTAAAGATCCTGGTGCAGGCAATTGAAATCGCCGGCTCGATAGCGGAGCAGCAGCGGTGTAGGACGATTCTGTCCTGCTTCATGGCAGCGCTCCAGAAACGTGCCAAGCTCAGCCGGAAAATCGCCACCCAGCGACAAGGCACTCATCCATTCATTCGCAACGGGCGCCAACTGCGGGTAAAGTGACTCCCGCAAGCCCGCGACGACAGCCGGAAGAGGGTTAGCGAAATACTGATACTCGCCCCGGCCGAAGCGATAACGCGCCATGTCGATCCGGCTGCGAAACAACTCCGGCGTTTCGTAAAGCGCCCGCAATTCTTCGCATTCGGAACGGCTGAGCAGCGCGCCCATCCTTCCGTAACCCCGTGCCCACAATCCGGCGACGAAGTCCGTCATGCCGCGCCTCCCAGCACGCGGGCAACGGACGCAATCGCGCGTTCCACATCGCGGTCGGTCGTGCGCCAGTTGCAGACGCTGACTCGCATGACGCGGCGCCCGCTCCAGGTCGTGCCCCAGAAGTAAGTCTCGCCTTCCTGACAGATGGCCGCGATCACCCCATCGGTGCTTGCATCGCCAAAGCCAATCAGTCCCTGGTTCAGAATCGGACGCCACAAAATTTCAGTTCCCGGAAGCGCGCCAATCCCTTCTACGAGCTGGTGGGCGTAGCCGCAGCAGCGATCCACAAGTTCCGTGATGCCCTGTTTGCCAAGCTGCCGCAGCGCTGCGTAGGTGGGAAAGGCCCGCGCCCGCCGCGACCATTCGGGTGTCCAATCAATCGCATCCCGAACGTCACTGTCGTACGTAAGATATGGCGCGCGATATGCGACGGCGTCGCGATGGGCTGCGGGGTCGGCGACAAAGGCGTAGCCACAATCGAACGGTACGTTGAGCCATTTGTGGCCATCGGTCGCCCAGGAGTCCGCCGCCTCGACGCCGCGCACGAGATGCCGATACTTCGGACTGGCTGCCGCCCACAAACCAAACGCGCCATCGACGTGCACCCAAGCCCCGTAACGCTTCGCCAGGGGGATCAAAGTTTCGAACGAGTCGAAAGCACCGGTATTAATCTCTCCGGCCTGTAGGACGACAATCGTCGGCCGATTGGGATCGGCGGCAAGCGTCTCCTCCAACGCCTCCCATGGGATAAGACTGACATTCGCGGTTCCAAACCCGACGAATCGAATGGCTCGATCCACCGAGCCGTGCCGCTGCTCCCCAGCGATAATCCGAACCGCCGGAGCACCGGAAAGCCCCTTCTGTTCGACGTCCCAGCCCGCACGGGTAAGCAAAGCTCGTCGAGCGATCGTCAAACAGGTGATATGCGCCATCTGGCACCCGCTCACAAACGCGAAGCTTGCACCCCGTGGCAGGTTCAAAACGTCCTTAAGCCATTCGCCGGCGATTTCCTCGACTACCGCCGCCGCCGGTCCGGATGCCGCGAGCGTGGAGCTCTGGTCCCAGACCGACGTGAGCCAGTCCGCTGCCAATGCGGCGGGCAATGCGCCGCCAAGCACCCAAGCGAAGAATCGCCCGCTAGTGGATCCCAGTATTCCGTCTTCCACGTCCCGGACCAGATCAGCAACCACCTGCTCGGGTGGAATCCCCGCATCACCGAGTGGCCTCGCCAGCCGCTCACGCAAAGTCGAGGCGTTCGCACGCGCGGCCACCGGCGCCGAATCCAAATTCTCCAAATATCGAATCGCCAACTCTGCCGCAACAGTTAATGTCTTTCGCACAAGCCTAATGTAACGGCAGACCGCACGCTCGATCTATCCGTTTCTTGCGCTATGTGATGCCGGCTCGAAGCCTGCGGCGGGTTGCCAACCGCCGAAGTCCTACACTCCGACAGGTATACACTAAAGTTTCCCGTTTTCTTTTCGGAAACGGGGAAAAACCGAGGCTTGCCACGCATCGGCACAAACACTATGATTCAATCCACTCAGCAACGTCCGGTCGTGGCAGGATCGCCACAATCCTACGGTCCTGCACTGGCCGTCATCACCACCGTCTTCTTTATGTGGGGGTTCGTTACTGTCCTAAACGACATTCTCGTGCCCCATTTAAAGGCCATTTTCGAGCTGAACTACACCCAGATCATGCTGCTGCAGTTCACCTTCTTTTCGGCCTATTTCATCATGTCCATGCCGGCCGCGAAGCTGATTTCCTGGCTCGGCTATCAGAAATCGATCGTCGCCGGACTGGGCGTCATGGGCGTGGGCGCGCTGCTATTCCTGCCGGCCGCGGCGGTGCCTTCCTATGCGTTGTTCCTTGGCGCTCTCTATGTCCTGGCTTCCGGGATGACAGTGCTGCAGGTAGCCGCCAATCCCTACGTCGCGGTTCTCGGACCTTCCGATACATCGTCCAGCCGCCTCAATCTTGCACAGGCTTTTAATTCTCTCGGCACCACGATCGGTCCCTATCTCGGTGGGCTTTTTATCCTCTCCGCGGTCAAGGTAACAGCGGACCAACTGAAGGCTATGTCGCCCGATCAGTTGCAGGCGCATCGTCTGCTCGAAGCATCCTCGGTTCGCATGCCCTATCTCGGCATCGCGGCCCTGCTCTTCCTGCTGGCCTTTGCGATTTCGCGCTTCCATCTGCCGGTCCTAGCGTCAATCGAAGAAGGCCGCACTCACGACTCCTCGATCGACGGTGACAGCGTCTGGCGTCACAGACAACTCGTCCTGGGAGCGGTCGGCATCTTCATTTACGTGGGCGCTGAAGTATCGATCGGCAGCTTCCTGGTAAATTATTTCTCGCAATCGTTCATTGGCGGCCTAAGTGAGAAAGACGCTGCCGGCTACGTCTCGTTCTATTGGGGTGGCGCCATGGTAGGCCGTTTCATCGGCTCGGCGCTGATGCAGAAGATCAAACCCGGATTCATACTCGGCTGCGCGGCATTGGTCGCCTGCCTGCTTGTAACAACATCGATCCTCACGACCGGCCATGTCGCCATGTGGTCGATCATTTTCGTCGGCCTGTTCAACTCCGTGATGTTCCCCACAATTTTCACGTTGGGTATAGACGGCATGGGCAAACTCACCGGCAAGGCTTCGGGCATTCTGATCATGGCCATCGTCGGCGGCGCTATCATTCCCGTGGTTCAGGGCGCGCTGGCGGACCGCATCGGCATTCACATGGCATTCATCCTGCCGGCGGTCTGCTACCTCTACATCCTGTATTACGGCTGGAGTGGATCGCACCATAACGGCCACGTGGCGGCGAAGGCGGCCTAACCGCTTTCCAAAACCAGCTAGCATCATAGTTATGTCGCGCTTCGTCCTTTGCGCCCTCATAGCGACGTCTGCTTTCGCCGCAACCCCGGTCCTGGACTCAACCCATTGGGACGCAGTCCGCGGAAACGCCGTGCTTGACGCCGCGGTTCAGCATGACAATCATAAAGCCCTTCGCGTCGAACCCGGGGCCTCCCCGGACGCCGCTATCCGCTCCGCCCCTGTCGCCCTCACGATCGGCAAACACTACGAGCTGAGCGGCTGGGTGCGAACGGACGGAATCGAGGTGCGCGACCTGGACCGCTCCCCGATCGCCACCGGTGCGACCATCACCATGGCTTCCATGCCCTTCGACGTCCACGCCGCCTCGGTCGGCGCAACACACGACTGGACGCGGCTCACGCTGCATTTCACGGCCACACGGGCCCAGGACAGCATCCTGCTGACGGTCGGCAACGGAGGCGCGTTCAAAGGCAAAGCCTGGTTCGAAGGCGTCAGCGTCGACGAAGCCTCGAAGATCAAAACCTGGCCGGCTGCCGAAGCGGTGGAGTCCTACGGCCCCGCGTATCGCTATCCGCAGGGCGGCTGGATTTACCTGCACATCGAAGGCAAGCCCTACGACCGCGGCTATCAGCACGGCCGCCTGATGACGCACGAAATCCCGCAATACCTGGAGCGCTGCGCAGCAGACCTCGGCTACAAGAGCCAGGATGGGTGGCAACAGGCTCGGACCACCGCCAATGCGCTTTTCCTGCGTGGCTTTGACGACGAGATCCTACAGGAGATGAAAGGCATTGCCGACGGCGCTTCAGATGCCGGCGCAAGATTCTACGGCCACCGCATCGACCTGATCGACATCGTCACGGCCAACGTGGAAGTGGAAATGGGCATGCTGCGCGAAGCCATGCCGATGACGCCGAACGGCCTCGAGGGCCTGCATCTCACGGCTCCGGATTTTAAACACGACGCTTCCCGCCGCGATCGCTGCAGCGCATTCGCCGCCACTGGCCGCGCCACGCGGGACGGGAAAATGGTGATCGGCCACGTTACCTGGTGGCCCCTCACGCTCGCCGAGCAGACCAACGTGATGCTCGACATTCAGCCGGTGAAAGGCCACCGCATGTTGATTCAGAGTTATCCCGGCGGCATCGAGAGCGGCACCGACTGGTATCAGAACGATGCGGGAGTCGTACTGACCGAGACAACCATCCGCCAGACTCCGTTCAACGCCCAGGGCACTCCAGTCGCCTACCGCGCTCGCAAAGCGATTCAGTACGGTGACAACGTCGACAAGGTGGTCGAATACCTGAACACGCGCAACAATGGCCTCTACACCAACGAATGGTTGATCGGCGACGCCAAGAACAACGAGATCGCCATGTTCGAACTGGGGACGTACAAAACAAAACTCTGGCGCAGTACGAAAAATCAGTGGTTCGGAGGCACGGAAGGTTTCTACTGGGGCTGCAATAACACCAAGGATCTCGACGTCCGCCTGGAAGACAAACCCGATCCGCAAGGCAAACCCGAATACCTCGGCTTCGTACCCGCTCCCCGCGATCTGAAGTGGCAGGAGATGTACCAGAAATATCAGGGCACCATCGATGAACAGTTCGCGTTTCTCGCGTTCCGCACGGCCCCACTGGTTTCCGCTTCGACCATGGACGCCAAGGTCGCAACGGCGGACATGGCAAGCCGCATGATGGTCTGGGCCGCCATCGGCAAACCGAACCAGCGCGAGTGGGTTCCCGGCGAGCGGCAAAAAGAGGAATACGAAAAGAACGCCGGCCTCTATCCCTCCGGTTATCGTCTGTTCACCACCGAAGCACCTTCGCGAGCCGAAGTAGAGCATGTGCCCGCGAGTCTTCAGCCCTCGTCGTCAATCCGTCACTTCAGCCGCAGCGTTCTGTGGCAGGGTTGGGTTCTTCCCACCTCCGATGCGGACACATGGTTCGCAGCAGGGTCAGCGGCCTATTACGATGACCTCCACTCGCGCGACCTGGACAAAGCCATGTTGACCCGCTGGGCGGCCTATCGCCGTCTGCAACTTGACGAACCCACTGCGCTGACGCAGTACGAAATTGAAAAGCAAAAGGGCGCACTTTTCCTCGATTCGCTCCGCCAGCGCCTCGGCGACGACAAGTTCCTGGCGCTGATGCGCAGCTATTTTGCTGCGAACACCACTAAGCGGGTGACGGCGCAATCGTTCCTCAACGCAGCGGGGGTTAGCTTCGAAATGCCCGCCGGGCAGGGTCACGCCGTTTATATTGCGCGTGACGTTTTTGAACGGCTGCACTCCACCTTGATCGTTTACGGCACTGGCTCTGACGCCGGCGCGAACCGCTACGCTGCCGAGCAGATCCAAAGCCGTTTCCTGAACATGTACGAAAGCATCGTGCCCATCCGCAAGGATTTTGAGCTGACCGACGACGACCTGCGTACGCATGACGTTGTTTTCGTCGGCCGTCCCGAAGGCAATTCCGCGCTCGCTGCCATTGCCCGGAACATCGGGCTCAACTATACGGATGCGGTGTTCCGCATCCAGGGCCAAGCATACGCCAGCGAAACGGAATCACTGATCTATGCGGCGCCGAACCCGGTCGAGCCCAAGCACATGGTGCTGGTGGTTGCCGGCAACGATCCGCTCGGTACGGTGCAACTTGCTACCGCGGAATGGCCTCGCGCCGAATACGCCGTGTTCAATCGCGGAAACGAACCGCAGTCAGGTTATCTCCGTTGAACGAGCTTTTCGAAACACCAGCGGAAGGGCGTGACGACGCCTGGCGCACGGCTTTCTACGCTGCCATACCCGACGCCGGCCTGGTCGGCTTGAATCCCCAGGTGAGCACTGGCCCGGACACATTTCCCTATTTTCACCTGGCGGTTCCTGATTCCGGTTCTCCAGCGACGCTCAGTATCTCGCGAATCCTGAATTACGCGCTCGAAAACGGGACTGGCGCGGTGATTTTTGCCGATGCCAAGCGCTCGCAACCACCCGAATGGGTCTTCACGTACGGCGACCTGCTTTCTTATAAGCTCTATGGAAGCTTCGAAGGTGACGTGAACAATTCGCTAGTAGACCCGCAGCCTCGTCAGGCCGGAAAACTCCTGGTCGCGGTGCCGAGCGAAGCATTGCTTCCAGCCGCCGCGCGCCGAGCGATTGGCGCATATATGCGCGAGAAGTACCGTCATCCCGCGCCCAAGGTTGCGCTCGTCGTCGATCCGAGCCGCCAGCCGGCTCACGCCCTGATGTTCAACCTGACGTTAGCCCAATATCATGGCGACGCGAAGAAACTGCAAGCCGCAGTTCACTATTTAGGCTGGTTTTTGCCGAGAACTTACGCAATGACGCATCTTCCGGAAGGCTGGTCGGAGGACAACTTCCTGCCGCTGACCTAGGTGCCCCAGACGAGGCCTTGCACCGAATTGATCTGGCCCATGACTGAGTCTAGTCAGTAATCCCCCTTAGTTCCGATGGGGTTTTGGTACTGAAACGAACTAGTACGAACGGAAAGAAAGTGCTGCAAAGCTGACCACGCTCTGCTCGTCGATGTTCCACTGCTGATAGCGGCGCAGGCTTCCCCGCGTGTTCGGAACTGCCTTTAAAAACGTATAGATAGGAGCCGATCCGCACCATTTCAGGTCGTCCTGATTCTCCTGCACCAGCGACCAAAAACCGTCGGCGTCCGATTGCTGGATGCACTCGATTCGTTTCTTATCCCGCTCCGCAACCGCCAGCATCTCTCCGTCGTCGGCTCGAGCAACCATCTCGTCGCCATACCGGCGTCCCATGTGGGCCATGTCCACGCCTAGTACAAAGAAGAGTTTTCCCGATTTCTCTGACGCAACCTCGCCCAGGGCCTCCAGGAACCGTCGCACGTCCTCGTTGGCTTCCGGTTTACCGCCCCGGTAAAGACTCTGTGCATATGACCCGCAAAGAATCGGCAGAATCCGGATGTCCGCGCCATACAGATGCTGCAGGAACAACACCTGGAATTCGATGGAGTGCTCCACCGCGTGGCAGTAATCTTCCATGTTGACCGCGCCCGGAGCGGCCACGGCAAGCCGGTCCACCAGGGCGACGTCGGTCTTCGTCTCCCCAAGGGGCGTGATGAACGATTTACGTGTCAATCCGAAGTGGTCCGGCTCGCCGTAGTGCGAGGTTCCTAAAATGACGAAGGTTCGGTCCTTGTACGCGGGTAGGCAGGCGGCATAAGCGTCGCGATACGATTCCCAACCGCCGAACGGGCTGACATGCGGCGCGGCGATACCGACGAGTGAGTCTTCCGTCTCGGCCGGCGCATTCCTCATGAATTCGTCCATCTGCGCCCGCGCTTCGTCGGCATCGTCAGGATACGCGGATCCTGCATGGCTCGGCATTCGCACCGGAGCCGCCGCGAACTCGCGGATTCGCTCGCTGCGAATGCGGTCGAAGGTCTCGTCCTCCAGGAATCCGGCGTTGCTGAGCGAGTCCAGCAGGTGCTTCTCGAGTTCGCCCACCTGAATTTCGCCGGTCGCCTGAACCAGGCTCTGGCGTAGATCAAGTTCCGTTTGTTCGCCGTCAAAACAGGCTAGCGACTCTACGAGCTGCGGGGGGATGAGCAGCATGGATCCAGTGAATTGGTAGGGGTCGCGGATGAGAAGGCCAGGACGCTGCGGATCGGGGGACGGCAGGAAATCCAGGCTCATCCGTAGACGCGGAAGCTGGTGAGCCATTATCATTCAAGTTTCGCATGTCAATACTCATCAGTGGCGCAGGTGGCGGTTTGGGCGGGGCGGTGGTCTCGGCATTTCTAGGGACGGGAGCCCAGGTTTTTGGCGTGGATCGGTCCTGGAAGTCGAACCCTCATGCGGGCTCGGCATTCCATCCCGTGGAGGCTGACGTGACCACGGTGGCCGGGTGCGCCGCGGCGGTCAGCGCGGCCGAACCCGTCGATACTTTGGTCCACCTGGTGGGCGGTTTTGCAGGTGGCTCTCCTGTGGCGCAGTCCGACGAAGCCGTTTGGGATCAGATGATGAACCTCAACCTCCGGTCGGCGTTTCTGATGATCCGGGCTGCGCTACCGAACATGATCGAGCGCCGCCGCGGCCGCATTCTCGCCATCGGATCGCGGGCGGGCGTCGAACCCCTGGCTGGATTTTCGGCGTACACCGTCTCAAAATCAGGACTGGGGACTCTCATTAAGACGGTCGCCCTGGAAGTGAAGGATTCCGGAATCACAGCCAACGTGGTGCTGCCCAGCGTAATCGATACGCCTGCGAATCGGGCCGCTATGCCCAAAGCGGATTACTCGAAGTGGGTCACGCCCCAGTCCATCGCGCACCTGCTGGTGTGGTTGGCGTCCGACGCCGCATCGGACGTCAATGGCGCGGCGATCCCTATTTACGGAAGAGCTTGAACGACAGGCACACGCAAGTCGTCATCGCCGGTGGCGGCTTGGCGGGCATTGTCACTGCCTACGAACTCATTGACCGCGGCGTTCGCGTTGTTCTGATCGATCGGGACAAGCGCGAGCGGTTTGGCGGCCTCGCGAAAGAATCGTTTGGCGGAGTGCACATGATCGGCACGCCGCACCAGCGCCGTCTTGGCATCAAGGATACGCCGGAGCTCGCCTGGCGCGATTGGCAGAGCGTCGCGGACTACGAGGAAGCCGATCGCTGGCCGCGCGAATGGGGACGCTTCTATTGCGAGAACTCCTTCGAGTACATCTTCCAATTCCTCAACTCGAAGAAGGTTGAGTTTTTGCCGCTGGTGAACTGGCCCGAGCGCGGCCTGCATGCGCCCGCCAACACGGTTCCACGTTGGCATATTACCTGGGGCACGGGTAACGAGATCGTTCGACGTTTGCTCGACGCGCTCGAAGCCCATCCTCGCCGCGCGAATCTTGAACTGTTATTCGACACCGAGGTTTCAGAAATCGAGATCACCAACGGGCGGGCGACCGGCGTTAACGGTGTCAAAGCGGAGCACGTTGTGATCGCTTCCGGTGGCATCTGCGGCGGCGATCTCAGCAAGGTGCGGGCGAATTGGTACAAGCCGTGGGGCGAGCCGCCCGCGAAGCTCCTCAATGGCGCCCACATTTACGGCGATGGCAAACTTCACGACCATGTCGCTGGTTTGGGCGGGGCAGTCACGCATCTTGATCTGCAGTGGCACTATGCTGCCGGTGTTCATCACCCGGCTCGACGGCGGCCCGATGATGGCCTGAGTCTCGTGCCGCCGCGTTCGGCGCTGTGGCTCAATGCGCGCGGCGAGCGCATTATGAATCCGGGCCCGCTGGTCTCGTATCTCGACACGCGGCATCTCGTGGCGAGCGTGCTTCAGCAGCCGGGTCAGTATTCCTGGCAGGTCCTGAATTGGAAGATCGCCATCAAGGAACTGGCTGTCTCGGGCTGCGATTATATGACCGCATTTCGCACCAGGAACCGCCTGCTTCTCGCCAGGAATCTGTTGTTCGGCGATAAGGACCTGGTAAGCCGCCTGACCCGCGATTGCCCCGATGATATCGTGGTGGCGGACACGCTGGATCAGCTCATGGAACGCATGGACGAGAAGAGCCTGTATGGCTTGAAGCTCAACCGCGCCGCGCTGGAATCGGCGATCCGCGACTGGGACGACATGATCGATCGCGGACCGGCGTTCCACAACGACGAGCAACTCCGGTGGATCGCCAACTTCCGTGCTTACCGCGGCGATCGCCTGCGCACCTGTAAATTCCAGAAGATTCTCGATCCTCGCGCCCGTCCGCTCATTGCTATACGCGAGTTCATCCTTGCGCGTAAGAGCCTTGGAGGCATTCAGACGGACCTTCAATGCCGTGTTTTGCGTACTGATACAGGTGAGCCGATTCCGGGGCTTTACGCGGTCGGCGAAGCGTCCGGCTTCGGAGGCGGAGGAAGCCACGGCAAGAGTTCTCTCGAAGGCACTTTCCTGGGCGGCTGTGTTTTGACTGGCCGCGCCGCTGGAAGGAGTATCGCGAAATGAAAACCGGCGCCTCGCTGGCCCGTTATGCGCTCGAACAGTTGCCGATTCTGTACACCTTCGGCATTCCTGGAGTTCACAACACCGAACTCTACGACGAGCTGAGTCAATCCAAGAAGATCCGCCCGATTCTCGTGACGCACGAGGGCTGCGGAGCGTTCGCAGCAGATGCCATCAGCCGTACCGGCGGGGGGCAGATTGGTTGTCTCGTGATCGTTCCCGCCGCCGGGCTCACGCACGCGATGAGCGGCATCGGCGAGTGCTTTCTCGACGGCATCCCGCTGCTTGTGATTACGGGCGGAACGCGCACGGACATCGATTTCGGCTACCAGCTTCACCAGATCGATCAGCAGCGCCTTCTGGACGGGATTACCAAGGGCGCCTGGAAAGTCACCGACCATCGCGATATCGTTCCGACGATTTTCGAAGCGTATCGCACGGCGGTGAGCGGTGTGCCTGGACCGGTGGTGGTGGAGATTCCTGTCAATCTACAGCTCTTCCAGGGTGAAGTCGACAATCTTCCGACGTTCACGCCGCCCGAATCTGCGCCCGTAGAAGGCGATTTTGACGAAGCCGCACGCCTTCTGGCCGCAGCCCGTTCGCCGGGTATTTTTGTCGGCTGGGGAGCCGTCGATGTTTCCGATTCGATCGCACGGATCGCGGAAAAACTCGGTGCACCGGTCGCCACGACTTTGCAGGGGCTGTCCGCGTTTCCCGGCAATCACCCGCTGCACACTGGAATGGGATTCAGCCGCGCCGCCGTTCCCGCCGCTGAGAATGCCTTCCGCGATTGCGACTGCCTGCTGGCGGCGGGTACAAGTTTCAGCGAGATCCCGACCGGCAGTTTCGGCTGCCGCGTGCCCGAGAATCTGATCCACATCGACATTTCGCCCGACGCGATCGGGCGCAATTTCCCGGCGAAGATCGGCATTGTGGGCGATACGCGCGTGGCCATACCGGAGCTGCTGCAACGTCTGAACGTCGACAACGTCGACCGTCGGGCCGCGGTGCAGGCTCGCATAATGGTGGACAAGCAGGCTTATCGCTCCGAATGGCACGCCCATCAGACCGATCGTGTCAACCCGCTGCAGTTTTTCGAAGAGCTGCGCCGCCAGTTGCGTGACGACGCGATCGTGACGGTCGATGATGGAAACCACACCTATCTCACCGCTGAGCTCTTTGAGGCGCGCCGCCCGCGAACCATCATTTTGCCGACCGACTTTAACTCCATGGGCTACGCTGTTCCTGCGATGATCGGCGCCAAGCTGGTGAACCCGACACGCCAGGTGGTGAGTATCGTCGGCGACGGGGCGTTCCTCATGACCGGCATGGAACTCCTGACCGCCAATACGCTCGGCCTGTCGATGGCCTGTTTCGTGTTCAGCGACGGAGAACTGAGCCAGATCTCCCAAGGGCAACAGATCCCGTATAACCGCAAGCCTTGCACAGTGCTCGGGAAATTCCGTCTTTCAGGGATAGCCGAGGCGACCGGCTCTCGCTTTGTTGCGATTGACGACAACGACCAGATCGCATCTGGTATTCGGGACGCGCTGTCCGGCGGCACGGTTCTTGTCGATGTCAAAATCGACTACTCCAAGCGCACCCGATTTACGCAGGGCGTTGTGAAAACTGTGCTGAAGCGTTTTCCAATGCGGGATAAAGTTCGCTTTGTGGGCAGGGCTTTGCTGCGCAAGGTGACGGGGTGAAGTACTACGGCACTTGGGACCGCGCATTAAGGCCGTGCTACTTCCTTTTTCCCTAAAGCGCGTCATTCGGCGGCTGTGATGCACAATCGGCGCTGGTTGGCTTGTGTTCCGAGCCATGGGGCAGGCGGGTTCACAACCCGCCGCAGGCTAACAGCCGGCATCACAAGTGTTATCCAACTGGCCTTTGGCCGCCCTTTAGGCGTCTAACCCTGTCCAATCTTCCACAAAATCTGCCGCAACATCCCGGCCCAGATCTCCGCATCGTGCTCGCTGATCCGCATTCGGCGCACGAGACGACGGGTCTTTGCTTCCGTGGATTCATCGTGCACGTAACCCGCGCGCTCCAGGACATCTTCCAGAAGCTTCGTCAGCCGCTCGACGGCCTCTGAGGTCGCCTGTTTGCGAGGCTCGGGTTTTACCTTCGGCGCGGTTCGTATCAGCTCGTATAAACAAACCGCCGCCGACTGGCCCAGGTTCATCGACCCGTGCTCTTCCCGCGTCGGGATGCGCATGAGCCAGTGACAATACGTCATGTCTTCATTCGACAAGCCGTACTTCTCGGAGCCAAACAGCAGTGCAATCCGGCCTGAGTGCTTGCGCATCAGCCGGCCGCCGTATTCGAGCCGGTAAAGCGGATGTTGTAATTCCCGGTGTGTGCCTGCGGTCGTGCCGACCACCAGTGTGCAATCCGCGATGGCATCCGCGACTGTCGCGTACTCGCGAGCACCCTGCAGAATCGCGCCGGCATTGACCGCCGAGCGTGCTTCCCGGAATGCCACTGCGTAGGGGTTGACCAGCCGGAGCTGGGTGAATCCAAAATTGCTCATAGCGCGCGCGGCTGCGCCGATATTCAGCGGATTCCGGGGAGCTATGAGAACGACGCGGACCTGCTCAATCAAGACATTCCCAGCACAAGCACGCACGCCACCGATCCAGGTCCGCCGAGGTTGTGGACCAGGCCCAGTTTCGCGTTGCGGATCTGGCGCGCTCCTGCTTGCCCTCGGAGTTGCGAGACAACTTCAAAGATCATGCGGACGCCGCTTGCGCCGATCGGGTGTCCGAACGACTTGAGACCGCCGCTGGTATTCACAGGCATGTCGCCACCAAGAGCGCTGCGCCCCTCCCGCACGAAATTTGCGCCCTCGCCTTTCTTGCAGAAACCGAGGTCCTCGTAGTTGCTGATCTCGGTCCAGGTGAAGCAATCGTGAACCTCGGCGAGGTCGATCTCTTTCACCGGATCGGTGATGTGCGCCATTTTGTAAGCGGTCTGCGAGGCGATCTCAGTTGCGCTAAAGCCGATGTATTCGAAGTTCGGATCGTACCAGGGCCGGCCGCTCGTAACCGAGAGCCCGAGGCCCTTCACCAGAACGTAGTCGGGGCGAAATTGCCGCGCCATATCAGCACGGCAGATCACTGCTGCAGCCGCGCCGTCGGTGGTAGGGCAGCAATCGTAAAGCCCGAATGGCCAGGCAACGATCGGCGCCTTCAAGGCCTGGTCTTCGGTGATCTCCATCTGGAAATGAGCTTTCGGATTCTTCGACCCGTTGGCGTGGTTCTTCACCGCAACTTTGGCTAGCGCCTCGCGTCCGACATTGAACTGATGCAGATAACGATTGGCGGCCATCGCAAAGATGCCCGGCGCGGTGAGGCCGTCGGTCTGATAAGGATGCTCGCCTTCCTGGGACAGGCCGCGCATCGGCCGGTTCTTCAATTTTTCGGCTCCCAGCACGAGCGCCACGTCGTACATGCCGGATGCGACAGCCATGGCCGCATTCCGGAACGCATCGGTCCCGGTCGCGCAAAAGTTTTCGACGCGCGTAATCGGCTTGCCATAGAGGCGCAGGGAATCGGCCAGCGAGACTGACGCTTTGCCGTGCCCTCCGTACGGAGAGTAAGACCCTAGCCAGGCCGCGTCTATCTGTTCGGGTTGGATCCCGGCGTCGGCAAACGCCGCATAGGCCGCATCCACCACCATGTCCTCGTAGCTTTGCTCGAACAGGTCACCGAACTTAGTGCAACCCACCCCGATGATCGCGACTTTGTCCTTCAGGTCCTTCATGCGTTCTCCTTGGCCGGCGCCTGCTTCACTGGGCGGCACTTCCAATAGTAGCTATGGTTTTGCGCGCTCTCGCGCATTCTACGCAGGACCAGTTCCACCGGCATGCCGATGCGAACCTCGCGCTCGTCGCAGTCCGTCATCTGGCAGAGAAACCGGCCGCCGCCGTCGAGGTCGACTACAACCATCACGGTCGGTTGCATCGGCGCGTCGTACAGGTAATCCTTGGTGAACGTGAAGACGGAGCCAGTTCGAGGAAGCGGAGCTTCAAGCAGTCCTTCGGTGGCGCGGCAACGGCAGCACACACGAGTTAGAGGGAACTGCATGGTGCCGCATTCCATACATTTCGTACCGTGCAGCCGCACGTTCTGACGCTCTTCCCTTTTCCAGAGCACGTTGGAAATTTCGGGTCCGCGGGAGTCGTCCCGGAGGAAGTTGCGCGATTTGCGGTAAACGGAGTAGCTGGGGTACAAAAGCGCGCCGGGTTCGGTGATTTCGAGAGGAGCGGCAGGCGTCACCGAGCGCAGAATGAAGCCGTCGGCGCCGTCGCCGTAGCCGATAGCGAGAATCAGGTCATCGGGCTTGGCGGCCGCCAGAGCCTGTGCCAGCGCCAGCATCGGCATGGCCGCACCCGTAATTCCCACGACGGCCGAGAATCCGTCACACACGTGCTCGGGCGCGATTCCGAGGTGCTTGGCGCATGTCATCGCGGTCCGCGGATCGGGCGTGTTCAGGGCCGCCACGGCAATGTCTGACGCCTTGACGCCGGCCTGGGCAAGAAGCGCCTTTCCAAGGGCCACAACGTTGGCCTCGTAACCGCGCGACAACGTGTATTTCGAGGAGTACCCATGAACATGCGTATCCGAATCGCGCCGCCATTCGTCCAGGAAATCGTCCGAACGGGAGGCGTGCGCGACGACATCGGCTATTGTCCTCTGGCTGCCCAGCCGGATTGCGGCGGCGGCGTCTCCAAAGGCGAGCTCATCGGCCGATTCGGGCTCGGGGTCGCGGCGATCCGACGCCACGACGATGACGTCGCTGGCAGCACCAACGTCGATTGCTTCGATCCCGGCGCGAAGTGCCGAAAACCCGCTTCGCAAGGATCCGCCGAAGTCGGCGGTGGCCGTCGTGAATTCCAGGTCGCAGGCGGCGGCAATCTGGCTCGCCATGGAGCGTTGCCAGTACGGCGGGGAAGTTGAAGCCGCGAAGAGCCGGTCCGGACGCCGCCGGTCGGCCATCACCCGCCAGGCCGCGCTCTGCGCCATGGTCAAGGCATCCTCGTCGAAGTTCGAGATGACCTTCGATCCGGGCTGCGAGCGGCCTCCCCATGCTTGAGCAATCAGTTCCCGCTTTAGGCGATAGCGCGGGATGTAAACAGATACACCGGTAACACCGGTCACGATTGGTAACCCATCCAGTTTGGTAGGGACCAGTATAGCGCCTACTGTTCTAGATAGGTGTACCCGTCGATTCGCTTCGACTATTCACTCCTCAAAGCGACAAGAGGATCGATCCGTGCCGCCCGCCGTGCAGGAATGTAGCAGGCAAGAACTGCGACCGCCACGATTGCTATGCCGGCCAGGATGAAAGTTAAAGGATCGGAGGGTGTCACGCCAAAGAGCAAGCCCGAAAGCAAGCGGGTCACGAACAACGATCCCACCGCCCCCATGGCAAGTCCCAGCAGGGCCAAAACCATACCTTGACGCACGATCATTCTCATGACCTCCGCTGCGCGGGCTCCCAGAGCCATTCGAATTCCGATCTCGTGGGTCCGCTGGGCGACGGAGTAGTGCATAAGACCGTAGACTCCAATCGCGCTCAGACCTAATGCAACTGCGGCGAACAACGCCATTAGGACACTCTGAAACCGGCGCGGCGCCAGCGACGCATCAAGCCGCCGGTCGAGCGTAGACACATTGAATACCGGTGCAGTTTTGTTAATCGAGCGGATTTCAGCGCGGACGGCATTTGCCAGTTGAGCCGGGTCGGAAGAGGTTCGGATAATCAAGTCGCTTGTCGAGCTGACGCGCTGAAAATAGGGCCAGAAGATCTGTGCGATTGGCTCGCGCTCGAGGCCCTGGCGGCGCATGTCTGAAATCACACCAACGACGGTGTAGGGCGGCTGCTTCGGAAGTGCGCCGGCTTCACGAAACTGCCTGCCAATCGGGTCTTCGTTGGGCCAGAAATGGCGAGCCATGGTTTCATTAATGACTGCTACCGGCGGCCCGCCCCGGTCGTCGCCGGTGAAGATCCGCCCACGTAATAACTGCACGCCCAGCACATGGAAGCAAGCGGGGCTGATTGCGTCACCACTGACCGGCTCCGAGGGCACTTCTGAACGTCCGACCGCGACGATTTGATAGTCCGGGTTTCGACGCTGGAGGACGTCCTCGATAAGACCGCTCGCAACGACGTCCGGCAGTGACTCAACCCGGTTCAGAACCTGGTCGTAAAAAGGTACGGCTGCCGAGTCGCTGCCCGGCGCTGCTATTCGTACCGTTAGGACATGCTCGGGATGAAAGCCGGGTTGAATGGTTTCGACCGTTAGAAAGCTCCGTATGAGCAGACCGGCGCTGCACAGCAGTACGGACGACAATGCAAATTGCCCGACCACCAGTATGTTCCCCCTACGAGCGCTCTGGCGCGTCGTGTGCGTGCTACGGCAATTCAAGGTCGCGCTGCTATTCGATAAACGAACCGCTGGCGCGAGTCCAAAGAGAACGCCCGCGAATACGGAAATAGAAAGGCAGAACAGAAGCACGCCCGAATCGATACTCACCTCACTCATCCGCGGGAGGTTGGCAGGAGCAAGAGCGAGCAGGCCCGGTAGGGCAAAACGGGCCACGCCGAGTGCGACGGCGCCGGCGATTAGTGCCAGCATCAGACTCTCTGTCAGGAGTTGTTTGACGATCCTCTGTCGCCCGGCGCCCAAAGCGGAACGCAGAATGAATTCCCGTTCCCTCGCCGCACCGCGTGCCAGCAACATGCTCGCCACGTTCACGCAGGCAATTGAGAGGACGAACCAAACCGCTCCGAACAATACCCATAGTGTCAACGGAAGTTCTTTTCCAGTTACCTGAATCGCGAGCGGTACCAGGTTGACTTTGAAGCCTGCGAAGTCATCCGCTCGGGTGGGTGGGTATTGTTGTTGCAAACGTTTGCCAATGGCGTTCATCTCTGTCTGCGCTTGGGCCAAAGTGATGTTTGGCTTAAGGCGACCGACCACACGACCCCAATCGGAATAGCGTTCACCCCGAATGCTCTTCCAACGTGGAAAAGACGCCAGTTGTTGCCAAAACTGTGTCTCTGAGGTTGGAAATTGGAAGGAAGCGGGCATGACGCCGACAATCCGCCAATTCACGCCGTCAATCTCAACGCTCTTTCCGATGCTGTCTGGAGCCGCCCCAAAATGAGTTTGCCAAAGCGAGTGGCTGATGATGACGGCGCGGTCTCCATGTGACACTTCATCCGGCGAGAAAGTTCGCCCCAATTCCGGCTGAACACCAAGAACGGTGAACAAGTTCTCCGAAACAACAGCGGATTCAACTCGCTGTGGTAGTTCGCCCCCAGTCAGGGTAGCTGGACTGCTTCTGCTGCAAATCGCCAGGTCCTCAAACGCGCGATTTGCAGTCCTCCAGTCCACGAAATTCGGGTACGAGATACCTTCTTCGTGAACATTGTGAGCAGGATCGTCTGTCCACATCATCACCAGCCGTCCTGGATCCTGGTAAGGCAAAGAGCGCAGCAGGATACCCTTAACAACGCTAAATACCGCGGTGTTTGCGCCGATACCGACCGCCAAGGTGAGTACCACGGCGAACGTAAACACCGGGTTGGCCTGGAATTGCCTCCAGCCATAGCGTATGTCCTGCGGCGTCGTGTCCCACACCGAGATGCCGCGCGCTTCCCGGCATTCTTCTCGCACCTGCTCTGTGCCTCCCAAGGCGATTCGGGCCCTTCGAACCGCCTCGGTCCGGTCAAGGCCCATTCGCATCAGCTTGTTGGCTTCGTACTCCAGGTGGAGCTGAAGCTCCTCGTTCAGCTCACGTTCTACGGTGTTTCGGCGAAAGATTGCTCGCAGACGATAGAGAAGATCGGTAAGCATTTCACACCCTTTGCACTTCTACAGAAGTATCGTAGAACGTTTCTTGTAGAAGTGCAAGGGGAGAGGTTGCGAACCCGGCTACTGCTCCAGGTAGGTGTATCCGTTGAGGCCCTCTTCGTAGAACCGCAGCAACCGGCCGGATTCCTCGTAGCCGATCTTGCCCTCGCGCAGCGCGCTCTCAACATCGCGGCGAAACGCGTCGAGGAGCATGCGAGCGCTGAACTGGACGTAGTCGAGAACTTCGCGAACCGTGTCACCCTGGATCACTGTCTCGAGGATCACGTCGCCGCTGTCGCTCAGGCTGACGTGCACTGCGTTGGTATCGCCGAACAGGTTGTGCAGATCCCCGAGGATCTCCTGGTACGCGCCAAGAAGGAACGCGCCAAGCACGTACGAATCGCCGTTGTTCAGCGCGTGCAGCGGCAAAGTGCGTTTGACATCGCGGCGGTCGATGAATTGATCGATTTTACCGTCTGAATCGCACGAGATGTCGCCGAGAACTCCGTCGCGCGTTGGCATCTCGTTCAGCCGGTGAATCGGCATGATCGGGAAGAGCTGTTTGATTGCCCAACTGTCCGGCATGCTCTGGAACAGGCTGAAGTTGCAGAAATACGTGTCCGACAGCATGCCGTCGAGCTGTTCCAGTTCCTCGGGGTAATACTCCAGCTCTTTCGCCATGCGCTGAATCCGCCTGCAGATGGCCCAGTACAGGTTCTCCGCCATGCTGCGCTGTTGCAACGGCAGATAACCGAGGCTGAAAAGGTTCAATGCGGAATCGAGAGCTTGCTGAGCGTCGTGAAAGGCTTCGAGCAGGTTCTTCGAGCTCAATGACCGTGTCGTCTCCTGAAGGTCGATCAGCGGCTGCTCGGCGTCTTCGGGAACCGGCTGAGCGGCTTCGTCTCCGAAACCGGTAACGCCGAGAACATTGAACACCAGGACGCTGTGATAAGCGGCAATTGCACGGCCGCTTTCGGTGACGATTACCGGGTGCGCCACCTCGGCCTCATCGCAGACGCTCTGGATGTGATAGACGACGTCGTTCGCGTATTCCTGCAGCGTGTAATTCACACTCGATTCGAAATCGGTCTGCGACCCGTCATAGTCGATGCCTAAGCCGCCGCCGACGTCCATGTATTTCAGGCCTGCGCCGGCACGTTTCAACTCGACATAAAGCCGCGCCGCTTCGATCACCGCGCCTTTGATCTGGCGGATATTCGTGATCTGGCTGCCGAGGTGGAAGTGGAGCAGCTCGATGCAATCCTCCATGCCAAGCGAGCGCATCTGGTCAAGCGCATGAAGCGATTCGGTTACGGTGAGACCGAATTTCGAGCGGTAGCCGCCGGAGGATCGCCAGCGGCCGGAACCGCGGCTCGCCAGTTTCACGCGCAAGCCCACGGAGGGGCGGACGCCGACGCGCTGGGAGTGCTTGATGATCAGGTCAAGCTCGGTATACTTCTCGACGACCGGAATGATGCGCCGGCCAATTTTCTTGGCAAGCATCACCATCTCGATGTACTCGTCGTCTTTAAAACCATTGCAGATAATCGGCGTCTCGTTGTCGGCGATGGCGAGGACCGCGAGGAGTTCCGGTTTGGAGCCGGCCTCGAGGCCGAAGCCGTAGGGCCGTCCGAAATTGAATACCTCTTCCACCACCTGGCGCTGCTGGTTTACCTTGATCGGGTAAACGCAGCAGTAATTGCCGTGGTAGCCATGTTCGGCGATGGAGTTCGTGAATGCCTGGTGCATGTCTCCCAGGCGATGCTTCAGGATGTCCGCGAAGCGGATCAGTATAGGCAGCGAAATGCCGCGCAATTCAAGTTTTTCGACCAATTCCTTGAGGTCGATGCCACGACTCTGGTCCTTCGTGGGATGTACCCACACATGGCCGTTGGTTCCTACCGAGAAATAACCCTTGCCCCAGCTTGCGACGTCGTACAACTCAGCCGCATCGGCGGTTGTCCATCGTTCGGTCGGCTCCCAGACGGCTGCTTCGCTCAGTTTCAATTCCTAGCCACCTCCAAACACTTCATGGGATTCATTTTCAGTGTCCTTCGAAACCGGCTGAGGGGCAAGTAGAAAATGATTACAATTCAGAACGGGGCTCTACCGGAGAGCAGACCACAGGCCGAGCGCCAGGCCAACAGATCCCGTGACCAGCCCAATCGTCCAGCCGAGAATCGCCTGCCGCTTCTCGCGGCGTCGGCGCGCCGCCGCTTCAATCGGATTCCGGCGCATTTCGGCCTCCATGCGCCGGCGCACGATGCTCGGTAACCAGACGTGTTGCAGCAATGCGAGGGTTGCAACAAACATGAGGAACCATGGCACCGCCCAAAGAGGATTCGCGCTGCGGGTAAGAGCTACGGTCAGGGCGATGGCGTAAAACATCACCATCGCGCTGGTGATCCCCATATACCAGTACAACCCGCGGCGCTCCTCGGCGTCCTGTGCGTCCTTCAGCCACTTTCGCGTTCCGAAGATCACTCCAAGGACCCCGCCCACTCCGCCGAGCAGGACCCCAGATAGCGGCGCAAGCAGCTTGAGAAGAACAGTCGCTCCACCGGCCGTTTTGGCGGTGGTTCCGAGCGCCGCGGCAGTCGCTGAAGGCGCGGTCGCGGGAAGGGCGATTACAACTGCTGCGGTGAAAGCTGCTCCGGGAGCAGTCCGGCATAGCATTTCACCGATTTCCTGCTGGATGCTCTTGCGTAGAAATGCCCGCGCACGCGACAGACGCTTCTTCACCGCGTCCTCGCTGAGGTCGAGCAGGGAGGCTACCTGGGATATGCTCTGTCCCTCGCGATAGAAAAGCGTAAGCACCTCGCGTGTTTCTTCCGGCAGCGCTTCGAGGGCATCTGCCAGCACTTGCCGCTCTTCATCCGCGAGCATGCGTTCGGAGATGTTCGGCCGCGGATCTACGGCCTGTGGTAACACTTCGTCCAGCAGGCCGGAGATTCCAAGACTCCGTTTCCTGACATCCTGGCGCAAGGCGGTTTTGGCGCGGTTGCGAGCGGTTTGCCGCAGCCATGGAAGAAAGCTCGCCGGACTCCGCAGCTTCTTGAGATCGCGCCAAACCGCCAGAAAGACGTCCTGGGCCACGTCCCGGCTCAATTCGAGATCACGCACAATGGCGAGCGTGATAGACGACACCAGCGGGCTCGTCGTAGTGACCAGTTCGCTGTAGGCGGCAGTGTCACCCTTAGCGGCGGCGACGACCAGTGGTTCGAGCCCGGCAGCCATTATTCTTGCCTCCCCAGGAACTCATCGATGGCACGATATAGAAAGTCGGGATCATCAAACATAACGAAATGCAGCGCGTGTTCTGCGATTATAACGGTGCGGTCGCTGGCGCCGCGCACTTGAGCCTCATACGCAACACGTATTTTCGAGAGCTGTTCCGGATCCTTCGAAAATGCTTTTCCCGCACCGATCAGCAGCACTGGCGAATGCAGCTTTCGAAGCTCCGGGCGAAGGTCGGTTGTCATTAAGTCATACATAGCCTGGCCCACGAACGCGGGGTCCGATTTTGCCGCCCAATTCGCGGCGAGGTCGACGCGTTTCGGGTCGGAAATCATCTGCTCCAGTGCCATGCGGCTCATTTTGCCGAGTTGATCGGGCGTCAACGACGCATATAGGGAACGGAACTTCTCGGCGTCCGGCGCGGCGCCCATGAGTGCCGGAAGGAACGGTAAGCCATCGATAGAGATGATTCCGCCGATCAGATCCGGAGCGCGGGCGCCGATCCAGAAAGCCAAAAAGCCCCCGAGGCTGTGGCCCATAAGAATCGGTTTCGACAGCCTGTTGTGCTGGATGTACTCGACGAGCTCGTCCTTGACTTGCGCCAGTTTTAGGCCCGGGACAGCGGGTTCACCGGCGAATCCCGCAATAGTAATGGCGTGGATTTGATATTGCGAACCGTAGTGCTGGATGACGTCCTGCCAGACTTCCGCGGGGCATTCCAGACCCGGAATCAGGATCATTGGCGCGCCTTCGCCCTGGACGGAAACGGAGAACGATGGGTGCTCTCGCGCGATGCAGACGGGAGCAAGAAGAAAGGCTGCGAGTAGTGTGAGTTTCATGCCTCCTAAGTATCCGGAGGCAAGGAAAGGTGACCGCGCCTGTTGAGAGAAACCGAATCGACGGGGCACTACATGTTGTTCAGCTCAGCCATCGGGAAGGGCAAGTTTCCTTAGGAGCGACCGGGGCTCCGACGGAAAAGCCCGGCTGGCGGCCGGGCTTTCCGAATCAGCGGAGCTGAAGGAGGTGAGGATATGATCCTCATGCTCATCGTGAGAATCTTCAGGAAGCTGTTCTTGAAGATCACGTTTGAGATCCAGTTCCGTTAAGAACCGGACTCGTGCGTGTGGAGCCGGGCAGAGCCACTGCCCGCTCCACTCACGAGAATACAGCATTCCTGCCAGGAATGAAAGAGCTCTGACGTACTACTCCATGGAGAGTAAAACGTCGCTCTTGACACTACATGTTGTTCAGCTTTGCGTTCGGAAAGGGCGAGTTTCCTTAGGAGCGACCGGGGCTCCGACGGAAAAGCCCGGGTGAGGCCCGGGCTTTCCGAATCAGCGGAGCTGAAAGGAGGTGAGGATATGATCCTCATGCTCATCGTGAGAATCTTCAGGAAACTACTCTTGAAGATCACGTTTGAGATCCAGTTCCGTTAAGAACCGGACTCGTACGTGTGGAGCCGGGCAGCGCCACTGCCCGCTCCACTCACGAGAATACAGCAATCCTGTCAGGAATGAAAGAGTCCTGAGGTACTACGTGCTCATCGACGCCAGGAATTCGGCGTTCGCGCGGCTCTTGCTCAGGCGATCCAGCAGCAACTCGATCGATTCTACCGGCGACAGGGGGCTCAGGACTTTCCGCAGCACCCAGACCCGGTTCAACTCGTCCTTCGGCAGCAGCAGTTCGTCTTTGCGTGTGCCGCTCTTGTTGATGTCGATGGCCGGAAACACGCGTTTGTCGACCAGCTTGCGGTCGAGGTGGATTTCCATGTTGCCGGTGCCCTTGAATTCTTCGAAAATTACGTCGTCCATGCGGCTGCCGGTATCGATCAGGGCGGTGGCGACGATCGTCAGCGAGCCGCCTTCCTCGATGTTGCGAGCCGCTCCGAAGAACCGCTTCGGACGCTGGAGAGCATTGCTGTCGACGCCGCCCGAGAGTACCTTGCCTGATGGCGGCACGACCGTGTTGTAGGCGCGTGCCAGACGAGTAATGGAGTCCAGCAGGATCACGACATCGCGCTTGTGCTCCACCAGGCGCTTCGCCTTTTCGATCACCATTTCAGCGACCTGCACGTGACGCGAAGCCGGTTCGTCGAACGTCGAGCTGATCACTTCGCCTTTCACCGACCGCTGCATGTCCGTGACCTCTTCGGGGCGCTCGTCAATCAGCAGCACGATCAGGGTGACTTCGGGGTGGTTCGTGGTAACGGAGTTGGCGATGCTTTGCAGCAGCATCGTTTTGCCGGTTCGGGGCGGTGCAACAATCAAACCGCGCTGGCCCTTGCCGATCGGAGTCAGCATATCCATCACGCGGCCGGAGTAGTTGTCCTTCACCGTTTCGAGACGCAAACGCTCGTTGGGATAGAGCGGCGTCAGGTTATCGAAGAAGATCTTGTTGCGGGCTTCCTCCGGCGGCTCAAAGTTGATCGCGTCAACCTTGATCAATGCGAAATAGCGCTCCCCTTCCTTGGGCGGGCGGATCTGTCCCGAGATTGTGTCGCCAGTGCGGAGGTCGAAACGGCGGATCTGCGATGGGGAGACGTAGACGTCGTCGGGGCCAGGCAGGTAGTTATATTCCGGTGCGCGCAGGAAACCGAAGCCATCCGGCAGGCATTCGAGGACGCCTTCCGAGAAGATGAGGCCGCTCTTCTCCGCCTGCGTCTGGAGGATTTTGAAAATGAGCTCCTGCTTGCGAAGACCGGCGGTTCCGGCAACACCAAGATCCTTGGCGATCTGGTTGAGCTTCTGGATGCTCATATCCTTCAGCTCAACGAGGTCGAGGGTGGTGCCGTTCTTCTGCTGGTTCTGATTGCCGGCCGATCTGCGGCGGGGACCGCCATGCAGACCCATTTCGACTGGCGGCTTCGCCTCGGCAGCTGGAGGGGGAGGCGCGGTAGCGACCGCAGGGGCCGCTGCGGCCGGCTTCTCCTCGGGTTTGGGCGCCTCCGCGGGTGGCGCGGCCTTGGGTGGCTCAGGCTTGGCGCCGTCCCCTTTGACGGCAGCCTCCGCATCCTTGGCGGCGGCCTTCTTGCCTTCGCCCTTTCCCTCTACGCTCTTTCCGTTGCTCTTAGGCTGGGGCTGCTCTTGTGCAGCAGGCGGCGTAGCTACTCCCTGTTCGTTGTTTTCCAAATCGCTTGCCAAATTTCCCTCGCTCCCCGGCATTCGAGTGCCGAGAACGGCAGCGGATCTCCTTCCGTCTGATTACGGATCGCCGCCATGCCGTGATGCCTTTCCTGTTGTGTTTTGAGTTTGTCTGTCTTCGTGGCGATTACGAGAAATCGCCGGTTATGGAACTCCAGCCACTCCTTCAGTTCCAAATCCTTGTCCATCCAACCGCGGCGGGCGTCCAGCAGCAGAATGCACAGCGAGAGGGCCTGCCGGTTCAGCAGGTATTCCTCGATCATGTCTTTCCACTGCCGGGTGACGTCCGCCGGGGCCTTGGCGTACCCATAACCCGGGAGGTCGACAAATACGCATCTATCTTCCACCCGGTAAAAATTGATCAGTTGCGTGCAACCTGGACGCGAGCTCGTGAATGCCAACCCCTCCCGCCCGATCAAGCAGTTCAGAAGGCTGGACTTGCCGACATTACTGCGCCCCAGAAACGCGATCTCCGGGAGAACCGCGACCGGAAACTGTTCCGGCCGTACCGCGCTCTTAACAAATTCCGCTTTCAAGGCAGTCTGCCATGACTGACAAGCTGATGCTTGTCTTACTGTTGAGAAACTCGTTCTTCGGTCCGGACGATGTCGGCCGGAGGCGCGCTGGCCGCAAGCGGTAACGCCACGATCTCGCGCTCCAGAGCGACCTTAAGAACCTCGTCCATTGAGGTTACGAAGTTCAGCTTCATTTCCTTGCGAATGTTTTCCGGGATGTCGGGAAGGTCCTTTTCGTTGTCTTTCGGCAGCACGATCTCTCGAATACCGTGCCGGTGCGCCGCGAGCAGTTTTTCCTTCAGGCCGCCGATCGGCAGGACCCTGCCGCGGACGGTAATTTCCCCTGTCATCGCGATATTACACCGAACGGGGATGGCCGTCAATGCGCTACAGATGCTGGTCGCGATGGTGATTCCCGCAGACGGCCCATCCTTGGGGATCGCACCCTCTGGGACGTGTACGTGAATATCAAGGTTTCGATAGAAGTCGCGGGGCAGGCCGAGGAGTTGCGCCCGCGATCGGACATAGCTCATGGCGGCGTGAGCGGACTCCTGCATGACGTCACCGAGTTTGCCGGTGGTTTGAAGTTTGCCGCGCCCCTCCATGACCGCTGCTTCCGTGGTGAGGATTGAGCCGCCAACCTCGGTCCAGGCCAACCCGATGGTGGCGCCGACCTCATTGCATTTCTCAGCTTCCGTATCGCGGAACTTCTGCGGGCCCAGCAAGTCGCTTACGGTTTCGCCTGTGATCACCGTCTTCCCGAGCTTATCCTCCGGCGGTTTGCCGTTTCCTTTTTCCTTCTCCCGCTCGGAAATGTCGTCAACGACCTTGCGCGCAATTTTGCGGCAGATATTTCCTATTTCGCGCTCGAGGTTGCGGACGCCCGATTCGCGTGTGTAGAACTGGATCAGGTTCTGAATGCCGGCATCCTTGAATTCGATGCGATTCTCGTCGACGCCGGTCTGCTTCATCTGTTTCGGGACCAGGAAGCGCTTGGCGATTTCCATCTTCTCGATCTCGGTGTAGCCCGAAAGCCGGATCACTTCCATGCGGTCCTGCAGGGCCGGCGGAATGGTATGCAGTACATTGGCCGTCGCGATGAAAAAGACCTGGCTCAAGTCGTATTCGACATCAAGGTAGTGATCCATGAACATGTAGTTCTGTTCCGGATCGAGGACTTCGAGCAGCGCGGCCGACGGATCGCCTCGGAAGTCGGTCGACATCTTATCGACTTCGTCAAGCATGAAAACCGGGTTCCGCGTGCCGGCCTTTTTCATCATCTGGATGATCTGGCCGGGAAGAGCGCCGATGTACGTTCGGCGATGGCCGCGAACTTCGGCCTCATCGCGAACACCGCCGAGCGAGAGGCGCACGAATTTGCGGCCGGTCGCTTTGGCTATGGACATTCCCAGGGAGGTTTTGCCTACCCCGGGAGGCCCGACAAAGCAGAGGATCGAGCCCTTCGGATTCTGGACCAGGCGGCGGACGGCGAGAAACTCCAGGATACGCTCTTTAATCTTCTCGAGGCCGTAGTGGTCGGATTCGAGGACCTGCTGGGCGAACCTGAGATCGCGGATTTCCTTGGATTTCTTCTTCCACGGCACCGCGAGGAGCCAGTCGAGATAATTCCGCGAGACCGTCGATTCGGCGGACATCGGCGGCATGTTTTCGAGCCGCTTCAGCTCGGCGATGGCCTTCTCGTGGGCGTCCTTGGTCATGCCCGCGGCGTCGATTTTCTTCTTCAGCTCGTCGATTTCACTCTTTTCGCCGCGGCCCAACTCCTTCTGGATGGCCTTGATCTTCTCGTTGAGGTAGTACTCTTTCTGCGCCTTTTCCATCTGGCGCTTCACGCGGCCCTGAATGGTGCGGTCGACATTGAGCTTCTCAATCTCGATGTCGAGCATCTCGGCGACACGGGTGAGGCGGTCGATGGGGTCGAAGATTTCGAGCAGTTCCTGCTTTTCCTCGATAGTGAGCTGCAGGTTGGCGCCCACGGTATCAGCCAGCTTACCGGGCTCATCCACCCGGATGGCCGCAATCATGGTTTCGTAGTTCAGATTCTGGCTGAGTTTAACGTACTGCTCGAACAGGCCGGTTACACGGGTAGTGAGGGCTTCGAGCTGGGGACCGGGTTCGACCTTGTAGTGAACTGTCTTTACAACCGCGCGAAAGTAACCTTCGTCTTCAGCAACCGAGACCACCCGGCCGCGCTCTACGCCTTCCACGAGAACTTTGATGTTGCCGTCGGGCTGCTTCAGGCTTTGGACGATATTGGCGATAGTGCCTACGGTGTAGATTTCATTAGGCCGAGGCTCGTCCACCGAGGCGTCGTGCTGGGTTGCTAAAAAGATCTTTTTGTCGCCGGCCAGCGCCTCTTCGAGCGCACGGACACTGGGCTCACGGCCAACCACGAACGGGGTCATCATGTACGGAAAGATGACCACCTCGCGGATCGGCATCATGGGTAAACGTTTTGTATCGGATTTTTCTTTTGATGTGAGCATTGAATCAGAGGCAGGTTAAGGAGGCCAGAAAACAATCAGCAGCGGCCAGGAGGACCCGGCCGCCACTCGGGAACCCTAGGCTAGCCCGCTTTTTCGAGCAGGGCCATGTTGATTTTCTGGCTCATAACCATTTCCTTAGTCACCAGAAACTCGCGGACTTTCTTGTACGACGGGAGATAGTACATGAGGTCGAGCATAAGCTCCTCGAGGATCATCCGCAGACCGCGAGCCCCCACCTTCCGTTCCATCGCCAGCGTTGCAATGGCATCGAGCGCATCGTCGCTGAATTTCAGTCTAACATTTTCAAACTCGAACAACTTCTGGTATTGCCGGACGATGGCGTTCTTCGGTTTGTTAAGGATCTGGACCAGCGCCTCCTTGGAGAGGTCTTCCAGAACGCCGACCACCGGCATGCGCCCAATGAATTCGGGGATGAAACCGAATTTGATCAGGTCGACCGGCTGGATCTGCTCGAGCAGGTCGGCATCGCGCCGATTCGGCGTGAAACGGCGGGTGTTCGGAGCCAGCTCTTCTTCGGGGGCCATGAAACCCATCGATTTGGTACCGACGCGCTTGCCAATCACTTTCTCTAAACCGACGAAGGCTCCCCCGCAGATGAACAGGATGTTAGTCGTGTCCACCGGCGTGAACTCCTGATGGGGGTGTTTGCGTCCGCCCTGCGGCGGAACGTTGGCCACCGTTCCCTCGAGAATCTTCAGCAGGGCCTGCTGGACACCCTCGCCTGAGACATCGCGTGTAATCGACGGATTCTCGTCCTTGCGGCCGATCTTGTCGATTTCGTCAATATATATGATGCCCTGCTGGCAGCGTTGGACGTCCCAATCTGCGTTTTGGAGCAGGCGGAGGATGATGTTTTCGACGTCCTCGCCAACATAGCCGGCCTCAGTCAGCGTCGTCGCGTCCACGATTGCGAACGGAACGTCGAGGATCCGCGCCAGGGTTTGGGCAAGGAGGGTTTTTCCGGTTCCAGTGGGCCCGATGAGCAAAATGTTGCTCTTCGAGAGTTCCACCTCGGCGCCCCGTTGCTTGTTCATCTGAATGCGCTTGTAATGGTTGTAGACCGCCACCGCCAGTTTCTTTTTGGTGGCTTCCTGACCGATTACGTACTGATCCAGATACTCCTTTAACTCCAATGGTTTGGGGAGCTTGTGGGGGGCCCCGTAGGGTTGATCGTGACGGTCGTCTTCTAGAATCGAATTGCAGACGGCAATACACTCGTCACAAATGTATGCCCGCGGGTAGTCGCTTGGGGACGAGATCAGCTTACCGACAACATCTTGACTTTTATGGCAAAAGGAACATCGGAGAGAGTCGTCCGAACCAGCACGCTTCACACAGGTTCTCCAGGGGTAGGAATAATCAACGGTCCTGAGCTTCTATCGCTTTCCGGGATGACTCCATTATAGCAGTGGAGTCCTCCCGTACGATCCCTACTTAACGCCGAATACCAACTTTATTATACGCTGGCGGGGTGAGCGCGTCACCAGAACTCTGGTACGGGGTATTAGGGGGTAGGCCTTAGGGATAAGGGCTGAGGAGCGGCGGCAACGCAACCGCCCCTCACGGTGAGAACGCCAGTTACCGAACCGCGCGTCGTCCAAGCAGCCGTCGGAGCGCTTCGCTCGAGTTCGGCCGGCGATTTCGCCGGCGTTGCTGATGCCGTATGCGCCGGTGAAGGTTGCGCCGGGGAAGTTGATCGGCGTCAGCTGCCCCTCGCCAAAGAAAGGCGTGATGGGTCTGATCCGGAGCACGTACAAACCACGTCAAGGTGGCGTCTGGATAATCGATGGTTGTGCCCTTGTTACGGCCTCTCTGGCCTGATCACTGGCGATTGGCGAAAAATCGAGCGCGGAGGGATCATTGCGGTTTGAAATAGGCCGATTGGCAATGGGCCGCAGGCTGACAGCCTGCAATACAATAGCGGGCGTGACACAGGCGGAAATCAGCACCTTGCTTGTGGTCTTGGAGCGAGGGGGACCAGGGAGCACTCGAACGGCTTACTCCGATCGTCTATAACGAGCCTCGGCGGCTCGCCCTTCGCTATATGCTTCGCGGGGTTTCGTCACGTATCGCTCGATGAAACCGTTGTGGCGGACGGGGGCGTAGTCGACGATCCCGATTTAATTGTGCTCGACGATGTCATGAATGCTTTGGCGCGTCAGGATCCACGAAAAGTACAGGTCGTGGAAATGAGGTATTTTGGAGGTCTTAGCGTCGAAGAAACCGCGGAAGTACTGAAGTCGTCAACGGTCACCGTAAAGTGGGACTGGCGGGCCGCCAGGACTTGGTTTTACCGGGAACTGACCGCCACCGCTGATCATGCACCCCCAACATTGGAAACGAATTGACGAGGTTTTCCAATCCGCACTCGACCGCTCGCCCGGCGAACGGGAGGCGTTCTTGCGCCAGGAGTGCGCCGGGGACAACGACCTGGAGCGCGAAGTCCGGTCGATGCTCGCGCGCGATGACTCGGCGCGCGGGTTCCTCTCGCGGCCGGCGCTCGACGCTTTCGGGTCGCTGGAGGATTCCGGCAGCCACTCCTTGATTGGCCGCACTATCGGACACTATCACGTCATCGAGCAGCTCGGTGGCGGCGGAATGGGTGTTGTCTACAAAGCTGAGGACCTCGAACTCGGACGTCCCGTGGCATTAAAGTTTCTGCCGGAGGATATGGCCGAGGATGCGCTCGCGCTGGAGCGGTTCCGGCGCGAGGCCCGGGCGGCGTCGAGTCTCAATCACCCGAATATTTGCACGATATACGAGGTTGGCCGGGACGGCGGCCGTCCGTTTATCGCGATGGAATACCTGGGCGGAACAACGCTCAAGAGCCGCATCCACGGCAAGCCCTTGCCGTTGGGATTGTTGGTGGCATTGGCCATCAAGATTACCGAAGCTCTGGATGCGGCGCACACTGCGGGCATCGTTCATCGCGATATCAAGCCGGCGAACATCTTCGTAACGAACCGGGAGCACGTCAAAATTCTGGATTTCGGGTTGGCGAAATCCAATTCGAGGACAGACGACATCAGCGGCGCGACGCGAAAGCGAGAAGAGCCGCTCACGACGACTGGAAACCTGCTGGGAACGGTTTCGCACATGTCCCCGGAACAGATTCGAGGCGAACCCCTGGATGGCCGGACCGATTTGTTTTCATTTGGCGTGGTGCTCTACGAGATGGCGACCGGCGTTTTGCCTTTTCCGGGGCAGCACCCGGGGGCTGTATTTGCCTTGGTTCTCAATAGCGCTCCCGCGCCTCCGCGAAGCCTGAACCCGAGTCTGCCGGAGGGGATCCAACGCATCATTCTCAAGTGCCTGGAGAAGGATCGGGTGCGTCGATATCAACACGCCTCCGAGATCCAGTCTGATCTGGAGAATTTACGCGTCCTCGATTCCCGTCGCGCGATCACCCGAAAGAAAACGAGAGCGCGATTCTGGAAACCTCTCGCGAGCGTTGCGGCCGCGGCGGCTGCCCTGACCGCCGGCGTATATTTCTATCTGCATCGACCGCCGAAGCTGACCGCGAAAGACACCATCGTTCTGGCTGATTTCCGAAACTCAACGGGCGACCCGGTGTTTGACGGCACCCTGCGGCAGGGACTGGCGATGCAGCTCCAACAATCGCCATATCTCTTGTTGGTATCCGACCAGGCGATCCGCAAGGCGCTGGGTTTGATGGGACAATCCGGGGACGCGCGTTTGACTCCGTCGATTGCCCGGGATGTGTGCGAACGAACCAACGCCTCTGCTGTGGTGGAAGGCTCCCTCGATTTACTCGGCAGCAAGTATGTTCTTGGAGTAAGCGCGAAGAACTGCCGAACGGGCGAGATTGTCTACGAAGAACAGGTTCAGGCGGAGCGGAAGGACGACGTTCTCAACGTATTGAGCCGGATGGCGAGCCGGTTCCGGGCAAAGTCGGGCGAGTCGCTGGCGAGTGTTCAGCGATACTCTGCCCCTTTGGCAGAAGTAACGACGTCCTCAACAGAGGCGCTTAAGGCCTATTCCACAGGGATTGCGATGATCTCATCCAAAGGTACCCGCACTGCCCTGGAGTTCTTCCATCGGGCTACTGAGATCGATCCGAAAATGGCCATGGCGTACGCTTATCTCTCGCGTTGCTATGCGGATGTTGGTGAGACGGTGCGCTCCCAGGAGATCGCCACGAAAGCCTGGGAGCTACGAGATCGTGTCAGCGCCCAGGAGAGATATTTTATAGACCACATGTATCAGCGGTCCGTGCTGGGTAACCTCGAAAAAGCGCGGCAAACCTGCGAGTTGTGGGCGCAAAGTTATCCCCGTGATGTGCTCCCGCTTAGTTTCCTGGCGGGAGAGATTTCGGAGGGTGTGGGGAAGTTCGATCGTGCCGAGGAGTGGGGAAAGAAAGCCATCGAAGTCGATCCGGATAGCGCGTACGGATTTCACAATCTCGCCAACAGTTACGTGCTTCGCAATCGTCCAGTCGAGGCGGAAGCTGTCCTCGACCGCGCCACCAAACGGAAGCTGGACATCTTCGAGTTTCTCGCCCTGCGTCACCAGATCGCTTTTTTGAAGGGTGACCAGGTAGGAATGGCAAAGGTGGACGCCATCGGGGAAGAAAGAGTCGCTGCTGAAGGCTGGTTTTACGACATGCAGGCCTGTGTTTTGGCCTACCACGGACACCTGCGGCAGGCTCGCGCCATATGGCGGCGCGCGGTGGAGCTCACTTTAGGGACCGGGTATCGTGAAGGGACTGCACAGCATGAGGCCGGCGTCGCGGTGCGAGAGTTCCTTTTCGGCAATCCGGCAGAGGCGCGGCGCGCGGCATCCGCGGCACTGGGTTATTCCAACGGGCGCGATGTGGATATGGGGGCGGGGCTCGCGCTGGCGTTCCTGGGCGATCCGCAGGCGGAATCGCTAATTGCCGATTTGGATCGCCGCTTTCCGGAAGGCACGTTTGTTCAGTTCAGTTATCTACCGGTTTTGCGAGCTCAGATTGCTTTGAATCATCACGACCCTCAGAGGGCCGTCGAGCTGCTACAAATCGCCGAGCCGTATGAATTGGGATGGTCGTGCAGCGCGACTGCGGGCTTTTGTGGTTCGCTGTTTCCCATTTATGTGCGCGGCATGGCCTACATGGCGGCACATCGCGGCGCGGAAGCCGCCGCCGAGTTTCGCAAGATCATCGCGCATATCGGAGTGGTTTCCAACGACCCTACAATCGTCGCACTGGCGCGGTTGCAGCTAGGCCGGGCGCTGACGACGGTCGGGGATCGCGGCGGTGCGAGGGCCGCCTATCAGGAATTCTTCGATCTCTGGAAGGATGCTGATCCGGATATCCCTATCTTCAAGCAAGCCAAAGCGGAATTAGCCAGGTTGTAGACACGGTTCGCGCGGAGGCACTTTGTGCGGCGAATGAGCCCCGACGCACTCGCGTGTACACGATTTGGAAACCTACAGTGGATTCGCGCTAATTCGCTTCACCATGTTCTCGGCTGCGCATCGCGAAGGCGGCAGCGCAAACCATCGCGATTCCTGGTACCAGAGGCCGCCCATGTAATGCTACTCCCGCGCTCTTCGTCGAGCGAGGCCAAGCGTCGTTCGAAATCCTGACCGCTTCGTCAAGGTCACTGGCAGCGCGCTGACTGCCCGCTCGGAAGGCGGTATGGTCTCCGGTATGGCGACCGTAAAGATTACGATCACCTTGGAAGAGGAGCAGGTGGAGCAGATTCACGCTCTCGCCGCAGCCGGACAGGCTTCGTCCGTGTCTGGTTTCGTGAAACATGCGGTCCACGTCGCGCTTTTCGATGCAGCAGGGTGGAAGCAAATGCTCGATGACGCGCTTGATCAAACAGGCGGCCCACTTACGAAAAAAGAACGAGTTTGGGCTGATGCAATACTCTCAGGCGCACGATCAAAACGCCGGTCGAAACGGGGTACAGCGGCGTGAGTGGCATCGCGTTGGACGAGGGAGGACTCATCGCGCTCGACCGTGACGACCGGAGAGTGATCGCACTCATCGCGCGCGCTACTGAGCTCGGGACGCGTATCATTATCCCTGCTACGTGCTGGCGCAGGCAATTCGAAATCCCGCCCGGCAAGCCCGACTTTCGCGATTCATTCGGCAGCCGATCGCGGATGTTGTCCCGCTCGATGCGCCGGATGCTACGGCTGTCGGTCTATTACTGGCGCGGACGGCGAGCACGGATATCGTCGACGCCCATGTCGTAGTTTGTGCGCGACGGGCAGAGCAGGCCGTCGTTACCAGCGACGCAGGCGATCTGAAGCAGCTTGCTCCGGAGTTGCAGTTGGTTGCGGTCTGACTCAACTTGCGAGGCATCCCGTCAACAATGGCACAATGACTGGTTCAGGTTCATTCTTCGGGGAGGCGAACTATGCGCAGGTTGGTGCTTGGGATGTCGATGCTGGGATTGGCGTGCGGACAGACGCCGCCAAAAATGGAGGTTCATGCCGACCTCAACCAGTTGATGCAGGGCATGATTTATCCGGCTTCGAACGTCGTGTTCGCTGCACAAAGCGACGATCCGGCGCAGATCAAGCTAGCTCAGAAGCCCTCGGTTTCACCCAATCTGCTTACGAGCACATTTGGCCGCTGGACCGCGGTCGAGAATAGCGCGCTCTCCATTGTGGAGTCGGCGAATCTTCTGTTGCTTCCCGGACGGAAGTGTTCCAACGGCCGGGAGGTTCCAATTCAGAACGCGGACTGGACGAAGTTTGTGAACGAAATGCGTGAGGCAGGGATGGCGGCCTACAAGGCCGCGAAGGCGAAGAGTCAGGATGATATCGTAACCGCGACGGATCCGCTCACGACCTCATGCTCGAATTGCCACAATCGGTATCGGGAAAAAACGGACCGCTGTAGATGATGACTTGCGCCAATGGATAATCGACGCGCAGGCTCCCAGCCCGGTGGCGCTTAGTCTTCCGTGGTGCGACAAGACTGCGGCGAGAGTAGGCAGGATTGCATCCATGCATTACTCTGCTGGTTGCTCGGGTTCGCCGGCGACCTTGCGGGAGCGCTCGAAGAGAAAGTTCAACGTTTTCTCGGTTCGGATGTGGTTCGCGATGCGGCCTATGACTCCGTCCTTTTCGAGTTTGCGGCGGACGGCGGCAACCGGTTCGCGCTGCTGCCGGGCGATGCGCTGCACTTCGTGATCGACTTCGTCCTGGGTGGCGCCGATCGCTTCGCGGTCAGCGACTTTGTCGAGGAGCAGCGAGGCTTTGACGCCGCGAATCGCCTTCGGCCGTTGGGATTCCTTCACCTTTTCCCAGTCGAGTTTTAGCTTCGATACATCGATGCCTCGCGAGGCGAACTGTTGAAGCTTGCTTTCGAGCTCGGTTCGGATCTGTCCTTCGACGTAAACCTCTGGCACCGCGAAATCGTGGGCTTCCACCAGGCGATCGATCGCTTCTTCTTTTGCTTTCGTCTGCGCCTCCATCTCGCGCTCATGGAAGATGCTCTTGCGGATCGCCTCCTTCAATTCTTCGAGCGTCGTGAAGTCGCCGAGATCCTTCGCGAATTCATCATTGAGCTCAGGCAGCTCTTTACGGCGAATGCTCTTGAGCTGCATGTGGAACTTGATAGTCTTGCCGGCGAGCTTTTCCTGGCCGTAGTCTTCCGGATACGTGACTTCGAGATCCATCTCGCCTTCCGGCGACATGCCGCGCAGAGCTTCATTGAAGGCGGGTAGTGTATCTTCGCTGCCGATGTGCAGCGGCACTTCTTCCTGATGCACCGGCGGATCGTCGCTGTCGAGCGAAACGAGGACGTGGTCTCCGTCTTCGGCGGGGCGAGGATCAACGGTGACGTATTGGGCTTTTTGCTCGCGAAGTTGCTCGAGACGCGCGTTGATGTCCTCGTCCGTGACGCTGGGCTCGTTGTAATGCACGCTCAGACCGATGTACTCGCCGAGCTCGACCTGAGGAGCCACTTCGAATTCGGCTTTGAATTTGAGGGGTTCGCCCTTTTCAAAATGCACATCGGTGATGTTTGGGCGGCTAACCACCTTGAGCTCTTCGGCCTTGAAACGTTCGTCGAGGTATTTGGGGACAAGATTTTCAAGTACATCCTGGCGAACTTCGTGGGCGAAGCGCGTTCGGATCAGGCTGGTGGGCGCTTTGCCGGGACGGAAGCCGGGGAGGCGGACTTTTTTCTGCAAGTTAGCGATGACACGTTCGGTTTCGCGATCGATCTCTTCAACGGGGACAGTGATCTGTAGTTCGTGTTTGCAGCCTTCAATGAGCACGAACACTATTATGGCGCGGCGAGGAGGAAGATGACAAGCTAAGGCGTGTCTTACCAGGAGGATAGAAGAATTTAACTAAAAAGTTGCCTGGGGGGCTTGCTAAGTCGTCATGCCGTTGTTATTCTTAATGAGGTTGCCAGGGCCGATCAGCGGCGCAGGAGCCAGCCCTTGGAAAAATGCTTTCCTGGGGGCTTGCCAATCCAGCGGAAGTCTGATAGATTGGTCGAAGGCAAATAATACGGCAGGCAGTACGAAGCACGACGCCTCATCTCCTGTCAGGTAGTTCTTTAAAGTTTCCCAAAGAATCTAGGTTCAAGCGGTACCGATTCTAAATGTAAGTATCGCTTGCGCCTGAATGCCTTTCGAGGCCAGCATTTCTTCGGTTTTCTTCGGATCGCCGGAGGGGTGCGCAGATCTTTGACAATCTGGTTGGACGCAAAAGTAAGTTCGTCAGAACTTTGAGTCAAGCGAGGCGATTTTTGTCTCAAAAAGATCAAACGAGAGTTTGATCCCGGCTCAGAATCAACGCTGGCGGCGCGCTTAACACATGCAAGTCGAACGAGAAAGTGGAGCAATCCATGAGTAAAGTGGCGTACGGGTGAGTAACACGTGGATCATCTACCCTTTAGTGGGGGATAACCCTGGGAAACCGGGGCTAATACCGCATAATCCTGGAAAGGGAAAGCAGCAATGCGCTGAAGGAGGAGTCCGCGGCCGATTAGCTAGTTGGTAGGGTAAAGGCCTACCAAGGCGATGATCGGTAGCCGGCCTGAGAGGGCACACGGCCACACTGGCACTGAAACACGGGCCAGACTCCTACGGGAGGCAGCAGTGGGGAATCTTGCACAATGGAGGAAACTCTGATGCAGCGACGC
>Ga0070735_10000284_pt1 | contig 59931 bp, 60 predicted proteins | sample Coa_R1_FD_66443 | JGI IMG/M metagenome (GOLD analysis project Ga0070735, IMG submission 66443) | Surface soil microbial communities from Centralia Pennsylvania, which are recovering from an underground coalmine fire - Coalmine... | ecosystem: Environmental > Terrestrial > Soil > Unclassified ...
GACTAGTCGCCGTACTTGTCGGTGAGATACTTGGTCAAATCCGACTCCAGTTGCCCGTAATCGGAATGGATGGTGGCACGCAGAGCGGCTTCAGTCGAATTTCCCTGGCTAATGCGCTGCAGAATAGTTTGGATATCGCTCATCCCATAAGAGTCTGTGATGAAAGAGACGGCAGCCAGCGATTCGGCGTATGCAAGATAGGCTTGCGGCCCGGAGAGTTGCAAAAAGCTACCTTCCAGCGCATTGAGAGGGATGCTCTGTTGCGCTTTAAACAGCAGCGCGAGTTGATGCCCGTGACCGCCGAGACTTTTTGGCTCGAGATACTGTGCGATGCCCTCATGCAACCAGGGCGGGCAACGTCCTGCTGATAGCTGCGTGATAAAGGAATGAGCTAGTTCGTGCTTGAGCACGTGCGCCAGCTCTGGGGTGACTGAACTGAGGCCGCTTATTGGAATGCGCAGTTTGCCATCATTCATGGCTCCGGACCAACTCGGCGCGTGCGTCACATCGAAAAAGGCCTGCTCCGTATATAGGGTTACGAGGATATTGTCCCGGGGCGGGGTGCCTAGGTCCCTAACCAGGTCGTCATAGTCCGACTCTAGTGCTGACAAGATTTGTCCGCGCAGCGCTTCGGACGTTTGCTTGCCTTCGTAATGGAGGGTGAAATGCTGGCTTTCGCCTTCAGAAAATTCGGATTCCACATTTTGTTCCCGCTGCGCCTTAGCCAGGAACCGCTGCACGGCAGGATCAGGTCTCAGCGCAAGGGAATGCGTCCAGGATGCGACGGCTTCCTTCGTACGATCCGAAGCAAACTGAGCATATCCAAGCATGGTGTAGGCATCGGGCGAGTCAGGCGTCGCACGGGCCGCTCGCTGCGCGTAGGAGATCGCTTGGCTCGCATTCCCTGTTCGAACCAGCACAGCCGCGTAATAGATGAGGATGGTGGAGTTGTCCGGCTGAAAACGAAGAGCGTTATCAAAGTACTGCTTCGCCTGAGCGATGTTTCCGTGATCAAACTCAAACTTGCCGGCGATGAAATCCGCGGTGGCGCTGAGCTCCGCATTCCCTTTGCCTTCGAGACTGGCCAACCCTTCCGGATTTACCTTTCCTTCTTTGATGATTTTGCCAACCAGGTCTCCCTCATTCGCCAGGCTGTCGGTGGGCATAAAGCTAGGCAGATCAGCAGCTTTCGTCTGGCCGGCCGAATGAGCGGGCATGCCTCCAGCGTCGATATGGTCCACCGATGCCTTTGGTATGGCGTAGGTGTCTTCTCCAATTTCGTATTCGTAACGATTCCCATTTTCCCTGACGCTATCGGCCAGGATGGTGCGGCCATTCTTAAGATGGATAGTATCCGCCCCGGCAATTGCCACGAAGAGGGCGCAGGAGATAGCCAAAAAGGTGACACGTAGGCGCATTCAGGCGCATTCTAGCAATGGGGCAACAACAAACCACGTGACGAAGGTACTAGGCGCCAGCCCGATTTCGTGGATCTGCACACTCTTCTTTCTTCTTGCATGCCTTTTGCAGGTCCCTTGTGCGGCCGAAACCCAGCCTGCAAAACCTGCCGAAGCGCTCTACCTCCAATTGGGAAGCGTAGGACTTGATGCCGGCCGCGTGTATCAAGTGAGAGAGGCTTCACTGGATCGAGCCTCGATCCACATAACTTTGGAGGATGGCACGATCGCATTTACCCAGGACATTATGGGTCGGATAACAGGTGCTTTTTTCGAGGGAGATGGCGAAATTCTATTGGTCCCACCGAACGAGGTAGAACGAAAGTCGATGAGCCTCTTTACGGGTATGGCAATTCTGGAAGAACGATTTGCAACAGCCTATTTCCGCTTCAATGACGATCTGATGGCTGAATTAAAACCAGACTTGCGAGATACCGCAACTCAGCAGGAGTTTCTCGAACGAGCTGGGCCAGCCGCGAAAAATCTGGCAAACATCGATGCAATGCGGCTTTTGACCACCTTCAGCCACAACCTTCCGAGCGCGGATGGCAACTCCCCCTCTTCGGATGACGCCTCGCAGCCCGATCGTTCCGATCGTTTTTTACATGCGCGCTTGCAGGGAACCAAACTCGGTGTTTTTGACGTGTATTTCGATTCAACGGCTGCCGAACAGGTGCTTGTTGGCCAGCCGAAAACGGCGGGGACCGGCGAGACCTTTTACGATGTCTGGACCTCTTTTTCAGTAACACAAACTACACAGCCGTCGGCTCACTCGGTCTCCCCTGAGTCACCAGGCGAGAACGTTCCAGGCCATCGAATCGCCGTACGGAGCTACAAAATTCGAACCGAAGTGTTGCCTCCGAAACAGATTCAGGCAACCGCGTCGTTACAGTGTGAAGTAAACACCGGAGGCGCTCGCACCTTGCTCTTCGAGCTCTCGAGATTTCTCCAGATTGAAAAGGTGACACTCGATCGTCAGCCGGTCGAGTATATCCACAATCCTGCGCTGGAAGGAACGCACTTGGCTCGGCAGGGGAATGACGTTGTGGCTGTGATATTGCCGAGCACTGCTCGAACTGGTGAAACGTTTGAGCTTGAATTCACCTATGGTGGAGAAGTTTTGGCGGAGGCCGGAAGCGGCTTGCTCTATGTAGGAGCGCGCGGCACCTGGTACCCAAATCGTGGTTTGGAAATGGCAAATTTCGATTTGGAATTCAGGTATCCACCAGAGTGGACATTGGTCGCGACAGGAAAGCCGGCGCCGATCGTATCCGGCGAGATCCCGCAAGAATCAGGCACCGAGCAAAGATCGCACTGGATCTCGGATCGACCAATTCCGTTAGCCGGATTTAACTTGGGTAAGTATCGCGAAGTGACATCCCGCGCCGGGGACGTAACGGTGGAAACGTACGCAACAACGGGTGTAGAAAAAGACTTTCCTTCGGCGTCCATCAAAGTGATTGAAAGTCCGCACCTTGACCCGATGCCGCGGTCTCCTCAGGTTATCGTTCCCTCTCGCCCTTCACCCGCGCGACAGGAGCTGGTCGTAGGAGAAGCAGCAGCCCGAGCCATTGAATATTTCTCGCATCGATTTGGCCCGTTTCCGTATAGCCAGCTGGCCCTCACTCAAATGCCGGGCCGGGAAAGCCAGGGCTGGCCAGGTCTGGTATTTCTCTCGTCATACGCATTTCTCGACACCCAACAACGGGAACAATTGCACTTCGAACCGTATCGGATACTCCTCCAGCAGTTGGTCCCTGTACATGAAACGGCTCATCAGTGGTGGGGAGATCTGGTGACCTGGAAAGGCTACCGCGATCAATGGTTTTCCGAAGGCCTGGCGAATTACTGTGCGCTCATGATGCTGCAGGAGAAGGATCCTGCGGGGTTCCATCAGATCATGGAGGCGTACCGGCGGGATTTGGTCGAAAAGAATATAGACGGAATGAGGCCGATAGATGCCGGGCCGGTAACCTTGGGGACACGATTGCTCTCATCGCGATTCCCCGGTGGCTATGAGGCCATTAGTTATGGCCGTGGCACTTGGCTGTTCCACATGTTACGAACCATGTTGAACGATGCAGAACGCCTTCAAAACAAGAAGGTTCCGGCCAATCCGGCAGACGAGCCTTTTGTTCGCGTCCTCCGAAATGTTCGGGAGCGATATCAAGGGAGGTCAGTCACCACAGCCGAGTTGCTTCAGGCGTTTGCCGCGGAACTTCCGTCTTCACTCCGTTATGAAGGAAAACAATCGCTGGATTGGTTTTTGGATGGCTGGATCAACGGCACGGCTCTACCGAAGTTGGAATTGAAATCCGTAAAGCTTGTGCCAAGGGCGACCGGGGTAACAGTGAGCGGAATGATCTTGCAGAAAGAGGTACCGAACGATTTGGTAACGTCTGTTCCGGTGTACGCTGTCAGCTCGGGGAGACAACTGACATTGCTTGGGCGCGTTTTTGCGGACGGCGAGGAAACAAGCTTTCGCCTCTCGGCGCCAGCTGGAACCCGTAAAATTGTGCTGGATTCATTCGAGACAGTTTTGAGCTATCCGAAATAACTAAGTTCTGTCCAAAGCAACACCTCCTCCTCGGGTTCCGAATTGGCAAACCCTCTCCCAGAATGGGCAAAATACCCACAGAAGCTAACGGTTGAAGAAAGCCTTTCAAGACCTAACTTACCGTTTTTGAGGGACTTGCTTCTTCGGCCCGTATATCTGATCAATGGCCATTCATCTGCTATGTGATTCTGCCCGTCTGGAGTGAGTCATGAATCAGATTCTTGATGTGAACCTTCCCGAGAATAAACTCACAATTTGCCGGGCACATTGTGAAGTCGGGGAAGATTATCGCTGCATCCTGCTAGTGGAAGATGAATCATTCGTGCGTGATGTCACCCGCGAGATACTTATCTCGGCCGGGTATAGGGTATTGGCCGCTAGGAATGCGAACGAGGCCCTGCGAATTTACCAAGAAGATTATTGGCAAATCGATCTGGTGATTACGGATCTGGTCCTCCCGGGCGAAGGCGGCCGGTCGCTCGCCGCGCGCCTGCAGCGGCAGAATCCGAAGCTGAAGGTGCTCTTCATGAGCGGGTATCAGAATCAAATTCATTCACAGAGCCAGTCGGAGAAAGGCTTTCTGATGAAACCGTTCTCGAGTGGTATGTTGCTGAACCAAATAAGACTCTTGCTTGACGATCAAGCACTCCCCGCTCATTCGGAAGACACGTTCAGGCGGGTTTCCGGCGGCGAGTTGCTTGCATGATTTGCGTCGGAATATCCGATAACGGCACGATTCGAGACAGAACGCCGCGTTCAGAACAGACTCGGGGCATACCAAACACCGCGCAAGTCGCCTCATTTTGGCCGATCGTGAGGCCGCCTTCCCGGAAAATAGCGGACATACCTTCCGCCCCATCAGAACCCATTCCGGTCATGATCACTCCGATGGCTCGATTGTGGAAGGCCTCGGCTGCTGACAACATCATAAGTGAACCGTCCTTAATCGAACAGCCCAGTCTAGTGAGAAACGGCTCAGATGCAGCGAAATCTAAGGGGAAACAAAGGTATATGGCTGCCAAAATGGGTGATAGTTTCAAAGAGGGAATGCCGCTGCGACCACCGCCCGAACCTGCGCTGTCAATATTCTTTGCCACCTTCCGAAAGCGATAATTCACACTGGATTGTTGCCGAGTGGAGTGAATCCTTGCGCCTTCTTGATCGAACTACCCTCAGATCCCTATTCGTCCCAGGAGGCGTTCTACTCGTCGCAGCTTTAGCAATCGCCAATTCCGGCTGGTTCACACTGCCCTTTCCGGCACTTAACTTTCTTTACTACTGCGCATTGGCTGGAGGGATGCTGCTTGCGTGGAGATTTCATTCGAGCCGGACATTTCTATCTTTACTAGTGATATTTCTCTCCCACCAGGCGACTTCCTTTGCCGCGGGACAATCCTATGTGCTCACTACTGTTGGTGCGATTGCCATGCTGGTTCCCATCAATTTCATTTTGATTGCACTCATGAATGAACGTGGCCTTACCGTTGAATCGATAGCACCTATTGTTCTGCTGCTCTTTGTTGAGTCTTTGACAGTTGCCGTTTTCTGGGCCTCATCCAATGGAAGACCTTCGCCACTGCTCCACGCGCGTCATTTGGGTGATCCGCTTTCGCTTCCCCAACCTGCCGTCCTCGTGCTGTCGTCAGTGGTCGTTCTTTTGCTGGTCCGCTTTTTTCTCAAGCGCAAACCGGTGGAGAGTGCGCTTCTGTGGTCCCTTTGCGGCGTTGCAATGGCGCTTCGAGCAACCGAGTCGCCGCGCCTTTCCATCCTTTATTGGACGACTGCCGCATGCGTGCTCGCAGTCTCCATCGTTGAGAACTCCTATCTTCTCGCCTACCACGATGAGCTAACGACTTTACCCTCCCGACGGGCCTTCAACGATGCATTACTGCGGCTGAGAGATCCGTATTCGATCGCCGTGGTCGATATCGACCACTTCAAGCGCTTCAACGACACATACGGCCACGATACCGGAGATCAGGTCCTGCGCTTGGTGGCAGCAAAACTCGCCCGAGTAAATGGCGGCGGTGAGGCTTACCGCTGCGGCGGGGAAGAGTTCACGATTCTGTTTCCGGGTAAAACCACGAGTGACATCCTCGAGCACCTTGAGGATCTACGAGCAAACATCGAGTCGTCGGAGTTTCGTGTGCGGGGCAATGACCGTCGTCAGGGTGCCCGAGGACCGGATCGTCGCAATGAGCGAGGGCGAGGGCGAACTAAGAAGGGCCACCTGATTCGTCAGCTTGCCGAGGAAAAAGCTTCGGATGTTCTGCATGTGACGGTGAGCATGGGTGTTGCTGCCTCGGGAGCGAAATCGGAGCCCGATTCCGTGGTAAAAGAAGCGGATAAAGCACTCTACCGTGCCAAAGAGAATGGGCGAAATCGCGTGGAAGCAGCCGCACCCGTCCGGATCGGCTTGCGATCAAAGGCCGCCGGAATCGCCTGACCTATCCCTGACATCTGTCCAACAATGATTGGCTACCCGCACAGGCTGGACGTGCGGCCGGACCGTCCACCGTTGGACGGGAAGAATGACGGCCCGGTTCCGTACGTTTTCGCAAGCACCGCAGGCCGTGCGGTCAGCCCACGGTCGTAGGTGAGATCGGGTGCTTCCGGCCTGTGCCCCCACAAGCGGGACATTTACTACGGATAAATGCGACACCATCGGACTTTCCATTCAAGTCCACCGGTTTCGCAACATATCCAGAACCGCCGCAGTTCGGGCAGTCGTCCGGAGCCACTCCTTCTCCCCCTCGTGTTACAGGAATTCTCCTCGACTTCTGGCGAAATTCGACGGAAGTTTCATTTGCGTTACGAAACCCGAACAAGAACCCGATTTCGTGACTCTGGTCCTCATTCCTCCGTTACCTAAAGCGTCAATGTAGCGTGCCGCGGAGCACCGTCACGGACGCGGGACGAAGATCATAGGTTGTATTCGCATCCCCGTTGATCGCCAGAGATTTAGCGGGCCCATCCGGATCGGCATGGCCTTTCTTCCGGTCTGGATGCCATTGATATTGTTCTTTGCCGAATGTAATTTCCGTGATTTTGCCGTTGAAATACGAATCTGGCTGCCCGGCTTTTTGAAACACTACCCGCACCTGGTGTGGATGGTCGTGATCCTTATTAATCAACATGAGCGCCCACTGCCCGTCAGGGCGGTGCAGGGCATACGCCGTTACCAATACGTGTCCCTGATCGTCCTTTATGTCACTCGCTGCCGAATATTGAAGATGCTCTGCGTCCTTTGGCCGCGCCCATTCTTGCGTGATCAGCCGAGCCGCAAAGTATTGCGAGGTCGGCTGCTGGATCACATACTTATCGTCCACCATGAACAGGTGATACGTCCCCCAACTGTTCGCGCACGCTGGATGCGGTGGCGAGTACGACAGATCGTGATAATAGTGAGTGGATTCGCCGCCGGCGCTCAGGAAACCTCCGAACGAATCGGCCAGCCAGAGTGCACCGAAGATGTCAACAGCCGCTTCGCCGCCATGAGCATTCGTCTCGGTATCGAGCAGCGGAACTCCCGGAGGCAACCCATCATCACGCCACACTTTCATGATGTGCGTTATCAACTCCGGCTCTTGGTATAGATTCGCCCAGGGCGTCTCGCAGCCATCATACGGATAATGCTCGAACGACATAAATGCAAGATCCTGGATTCGTCCGTGCGACTTCAGATAGTCAAGAAAGCGCCCAAACCACGAAGTCCGTCCCTGCCCGTCGGGCCACGCCTTTATGTCTTCAGAAACCCCTTCGAACACCGGTCCACCCAGTTTGAAGCTCGGATCTACGCGGTGCAGAGCCGTCGCAAATTGCAGATAGAGTGCCGCATCGTCTTCGGGCTGCATGTATTGCCCATCCGGCTCTTCCCCCATTTCGATGTACGAGACCGGATAGCCGCGTTTCTTGATGTAAGCCATCTGTGCAGCTGCATCTTCGGGGGTGCTGTAGAGCATCGCCACCGGAACTATGGCCGGCAATCCGCGAGTTATACCACTCGTAAAGAAAAGATCGAATCCCGGCTGATCGCCGGATTCCATGCGATCCGGAGCCACATATAGATTGGAAGGCTCATGCCATGGATCGACCGAAGAACAAAGCGTCAGTGTCTGTTTCTGGTCGGGTGAGTGATGTATCAGGTCTTTGAACTGGCCTGCCTCGTCCTTCGTGCCCAAGTACAGTTCGCGGATGGCATAGCCAACACAGTTGCGCCGGTCAGCCGAACCGTGCGTGTCACATGTGTTCGACGAGCGGGTCATCCAGACACGCACGAACTTTGTGCTGATCGGAGATGTGGCAAGACTCAGGCTTGCATCGCCACCGCTTCCGCCAGTGAACGCTCCGGATGGGAATGTCTTCCACGCTCCCTTATCCTGCTCGTCCATCGCGTCGCCGTCTCCGACCCAGTACTGAACCTCGAAGTCCCGCGCATAAGGCGCGGCCCACTGAATACGAATCGAACTAACGTCTTCCTTTTTATCCAGCGCGATCACTACCCACTGCGGATGCAGTGAGTCATCTTCTCCGGTGAACTCTTTGGTCAGGTAAGGATTACTCTTCCAGTAGGTGTCAGCATCCCCATCGTCTAGCCGTGAGTAGCCGTCAAACTCCGATCCTCCATTGCGCGTGAATCCTCGGTGCGGAAGGGAATATCCGTACGAATGCCGGATCATCTCGCTGGTTGGATTGGCGTCACCCGTGAAATAACCTTTGCCCGCCGGGTCGCTCCAGGTTCCCTTGGGGTTCCAGTGCCATGCCTGCACGAAGAGATCGGTGTTCTGACGATAGGTGATGACTCCCCATCCCGCGGACAAGACTTTCTTAATCTGGTCCGGACGAAAGAAAACATCCGTCGCATTGCTTGGCACGCGATCGACCGTAGACCCAAGCGCCCGTAGGGGGCTGAACCTGTTTACCTCGTGGCCTGGTGTCGCATCGACCGTCACGCTCTGCGCGAAGCCAGAATTCGCCACAGCGAGCAAACCCATGCTCAGAACGAACAACCTAAGAATTCCGTAGGATCTCTTCATGATTGTTTCCATAAGAACGCTGAATGTCAGCTCTGCAAGAGAGTCATACAACAACTTTGCGACCGCCAGCTATGACCTCAGACCGAGTTTTCATCCGATGAAACTCCAATCCACATGGTCCGGAGTTCGTGTTCCCGTTTTGTATAATTTGCCGTCTTCAGATTCTCTTCCGGATTTTCAAAATGCTCATCAGAATGTTCGGCGATAGACCGTCGCTTGGTAAGGCAGCAGCAGACCAGGCGGCGACTGCGATTCGAAATGCCATTGCCGCTCGAGGAGAGGCGCGCATTATCGCGGCCACAGCGGCCTCTCAGTTGGAATTCCTCGACGCGCTCACTAAAGAATCCGGCATCGACTGGACGAAAGTCGAAGCTTTCCATCTCGACGAATACATCGGACTTCCGATCACGCATCCGGGAAGTTTCCGCAAAATGCTGATGGAGCAACTGGTCTCAAAGACCGGCATTAAACGCTACCATCTGCTGGAAGGCGATGCCGCTGATCCCGCTGGCGTTCTCCGCGAAGCTGGAAAGCACCTCGCATCAGCCCCGATCGACATTGCTTTTCTTGGGATCGGCGAAAACGCACACATTGCATTCAACGATCCACCCGCCGACTTTGAGACCGAAGAACCGTACATCATCGTCACACTCGACGAGGCCTGCCGCCAGCAGCAAGTTGGAGAGGCCTGGTTCGCAGACATCTCACAAGTCCCGAAACGTGCCATGTCGATGTCGGCCCGCCAGATTCTGAAGGCAAAAGAAATTCTTGCGGTCGTTCCCGACAAGCGCAAGGCACAAGCAGTTAAAGCCTGCGTCGAAGGAGGCATCAGCCCGATGGCGCCAGCTTCTATTTTGCGTAGCCATTCGAACGCCACCATTTATCTCGACAATGCCTCCGCTTCGCTCTTGAGTCCGGCTCTCCAAAATGCCTTGACGAAAAATGGACAGGCGGAAATAGCGGCCTAATATTCCTTAATCCGCTTTGCGAAGGCGAATTCGAATTAACGCTCTCGATCCAGTCGAGAGCCCGCCAGAGTAGCCTCCGGCGCAACCTCCGCCCCCGTCAAGGCTACATTCTTTGTCGGATCAACCACCAGCCAACTTGCGGCACCCACTACACACAACGCTGCCGCCACCAAAAATGATGCCGTCCATCCAAAATGCAGAGCAATCCAGGGCGTTAGAGATGCTGTAATCGCTGCACCAATTTGATTGCCCATGTTCATCAGTCCCGATATTGATCCAGAGGATCCACCTGCGATATCAGCCGTCACGGACCAGAACGAACTTTGTGACAAATAGAGCGCCCCAGCTCCACCCGCCAGCACCACGCTCGCCAGCCTCGCACTTTGAACCTGTGCTCCCAAAACCAGAAAGATTCCAGCGATGAAGATACCAATCGCTGCCACACCGCATCGCCCGACACGCGGGCCGCGCCACTGCGTGAGGCGGTCATTCAGCGCACCGCCTAGCAGGCAACAAACCAGCATTGCAAGAAACGGCAGCATGGAATAAAGGGCGCTAGCCTTCAGATCAAGCCCGCGTACTTTCGCCAGATATCGATAAAACCAGCTGAAGAAGATCCACGCCACATATCCGTAACAAAAATAGCTGACAGTAAGAGCGCACACCTCTTTGCTGCGCAGCACGTGCCTCCACGAGATGAGCCGCTTTCCATCGGTAGTCGGAGTTGTCGACGGAACGAGGGTGAGTCCAGATTGGATGGTCGCGAGTTCATCGGCTGAAACTCTGCTGTGCTCCGCTGGTGTGTCGCGTGCGATCGCCAACCAGATCGCTCCTGCCGCGAACCCGATGACCGCACACGCCCAGAAAGAGGATCGCCACCCGTAATGCACCATTAGATATGTGATGAAAGGAGGCGTTAGACCCGCCCCTGCTCCGACCCCCGCGAAAATCCATCCATTGGCAATTCCACGTTCACCTACCGGAATCCATCGCGCGATGAATTGATTGGCCGAAGGATAGATCACTGCTTCGCCAGCTCCGAGCAGAAAACGAACCGCTACAAATAACAAAAGAGCGCCTTCGATCTGCGCTGGGACCAGCGCCGTCAGTGCTGTAAAAACTCCCCACCAGATCACTCCGCCAGCAAGCACTCGGCGAGGCCCGAACTTGTCCGCAAGCCGGCCACCCACGGTCTGAAAGAGCGCGTATCCGACCAGCATCGCGCTGAAGACTTTACCCAGTTGGACATCCGTTAGATGGTAGGCATCCGCGATGGATCCGCCCGCGATCGAAATGTTAACGCGGTCGAGATAAGAAACGGCACTAAGGACAAATAGCCAGAAGACTAGAAACCAGCGCACGTGCGTGGTCTTCGCTGACATGGCAGATGGCCTGGATAACTAGGCGGCGTGCTCCCGCAGGACGCGCGACAATTGCTCCGCGACAATCTTGTCTTCGCCGGGCTGCAGCATGAATGCGGTCATTGCAAGTCCTTGAATCCCGTCCCCACCACCAATCACAATCGAAGGCTTAGACTCGCGCAGTGACTTCGAGATGTCCTTTGGAGTCGCCGCAATTCTCGAATCCCAGGTGATTTGCATGTGCGGCACATGGTTCGCAATATCCGGCGTGAAGAATGAAGTGCTCACTCCAGGAATCTTCGCCAGTTCAATCGCGACACCGTTGAGCCGCCGCTGCCACTCGTTGGCCAAAGCATCGTGATCTTCCCCGAGATACACTTCGATTGCTTTTACCATCCCGATAATTTCTTCCTTACCGACCTTCTGACTCCGCCCTAGAGTGTCTTCATGCGGGCTGTTGTTAAGCAGCGCATAAGCAACCAGATCCTTTCGCCCGATCAATAATCCGGCGCATTGCGGACCGCGCATCGCTTTTCCGCCACTGAACGTAACCAGGTCATAACCCATGTTGGTGTAATCCCACAGGTGCGAAACCGGAGGCGTATCTGCGGCGGCGTCATTCATACATGGCACCTTGTATTGTTTGGCCAGCTTGACCCATTCATCGACCTTGATCTGCCCGGTGGCGTTCGCGAAATTGCTGAAGTGCATCATCGCGGTTCGATCATTCACGGCCTGCCGCAGCTGCTCCCGGGTTTCGACTTCGATAAGCTTTATGCCCGTCGTCCGCAGCTGATGATCGAAGGGATTACGGTGGGACTTCTGAATAATGACTTCCGACTTCATCCCCGTAATATCGGGCAGTTGCCGGATGAACGTTTCGTTGTCGCCAGTGAGGATACCCGCCAGCCCCGACTGAATCGCAGCCGCAGCGCCCGATGTCACGAGCACCGTGTAGCCATCGGGAAGTTTTAGCATCTCGGCGATGCGTTTGCCGGCAGCAACTTCGAGTTCGGGAATGCTGACGAAATGTTTTCCCGCCATCGCCATCACCGCCTCGAGTTCAGGGCGAAGGATGGATCCTCCAAGCATTGTCATCGTCCCTTCGCAGTTGATGACCGTTGTAACGCCAAGCTCATCATAGGGATTGCCAGTTTGACCGAATCCACTGACCTCAGGTTTCGCCGCAGCTCGAGTTGCCGAGAAAAGCTTCCCCGGCGCAAACAACGATGCCGCAATCGCTGTCGCTGTCCCAAGAAATCCACGCCGATTCGAATTCAGTCGCATGACAATCCCTCCCTGACTTTCACGTCTACGACTCTTATTTCTGCGCTACGGCTGCAATGCAGTTAATTTCCACAAGTGAGTCTCCCGGCAAAGCAGCGACGGCCACCGTGGTGCGCGAGGGTCCTCCGTGCGGAAAATATGTGCCAAACACCTTGTGCATCCCGTCCCAATTTTCAATCTTGGTCAGGAACACGTTCGCTTGCAGCACGGTGTCCATCGTTCCGCCGCCAATCTCGACATGTTTTTTGATCTTATCCATCACGTTGGTGGTATGCGACTCGATGGTCCACTCTTTCTGGTCCCGGGTATCGTGCGCACCTTGCCCTGAGACATAAATCAGCCCGTTGTGAATGACCACAGGCATGATTACGTCCTTTTCGCTGCCCGGCTTTCCTTCCGAGTTCAGTTTCCGAATTCCGTTTGTTTCCTGGGGCGCCAAACCGCTCGCCGCCGCGCGCGTCGGAGATACGGCGGCAGAAACTCCGAATGCCGACAACACTGACGCAAACCGCAATGCAAACATCCTGCGAGTAGAACTGAAGTTCATCGACGACTCCTTTTCGTTGAAATTTGCTGCTATCAAGGCAACGCAAAACTAAACACGTTACTTCCTGCGGCAATCGCCACGTACTGTTTTCCGTCGATGGCATACGTCATCGGCGATGCGCTAGAACTCTGTCCCATATTGAAGTGCCAAAGCGGCTTGCCAGTTTGCCCATCTACCGCTTCAAATGTTCCCGCATCATCCGCAAAGAACAGGAGACCGCTGGCTGTGGTCATCGTTCCTCCGGACGAGTGCCCGGTACCAGTCTGCCGATACTTCCAAACGGGGGCCGGCGAATCCAAACTGTATGCCAGCAAGTTTTTATACGAGGGTTCCGCCGCGATCCGTTTTACCCCCGTCGAATAGTATTCTTTCCCTTCTTGAAAAGCCGGAGTAGGCGCAGAAAAGTACGTCTCGCACTGCTCGAGCGCGAGAAAGTACACCATGTGTGTTAACGCATTGTAGGAAGGTGCGTACCAGTTAGTCGCACCCGCGTAGCCCGGGCATACACGGGTTCCGGCGGGCGTGGGTCGCACACCATTACGAATCGGACGCCCCTCGTTGTCGATGCCCTTCGCCCAATTCAGTTTCTCCACAAACGGAGTGGCCGAGAGGAATTTCCCATTCGTGCGATCGAGCACGTAAAGATAGCCGTTTCGATTGGCCTCCACTACAAGCCTCCGCGCCTCTCCTTTGTACGGAGCGTCGATCAGCATCGGTGTTTCCACCGCGTCGTAGTCGAACAGATCGTGCGGAGTGAACTGGAAATGCCATTTCAGCGTGCCTGTATCGGGATCCAACGCCAGCAGGCAGTCGGTGTAAAGATCGTCCCCCGGGCGGACATCATCATTAAAATCTGGCGCCGGATTGCTCGTTCCCCAATAAACCAAATTCAATTCCGGATCGTACGTCCCCGGCATCCACGTCGTGCCCCCGCCTCGCAAGTACATTTTCCCCGGCCAACTGTCCGAACCAGGCTCGCCCGGTCCGGGAATCGTCCAGAACCGCCATGCCAGCTTGCCGGTCTGGGCGTCATACGCGGCGATGAATCCGCGCACGCCGTCATCGCCTCCCGACGTTCCAACCAGAATCTTGTCTTTCACGACGAGCGGAGCACTGGTCGCTCCATAGTTCTTATTCCAGTCAGCGTAAGGAATGTCCCATATCTGATTGCCCGAGCGCGCATCGAGGCAGAGGAGGTGAGCATTGTCCGTCTCCATGTACACGCGATCGTGCCAAATCGCGGCCCCCCGGTTGATATGGCTTGACGCATCATCAATTAGCCCCTCGGAGATCGGCCGGGCGTGATGCCATACAATGCGGCCAGTACGGGCATCCAGCGCGAACGCGTCATTCGCCGCTGTAAGAAACATAATCCCGTTCATTACTAGAGGTGTGGTCTCGAGCCGGTTCGTGTTTTGCGCGTGGAAGACCCACTGGGCACTGAGTTGGCCCACGTTTGCAGCATTGATTTCAGCAAGGCTGCTGTATCGCGTACCTGAATAATCCCCGTTGTATGAAGTCCAATTCGCTCCCACCGGACGAGTCAACAAATCCTCAGGACGAACATCGGTCTTCCCCGGTGAGGCATTCGTGTCTGCCGCGCTGACGATACAGCTCAAGAAGACCGACAGAAATACTCCAAGCCATCCGCTCATGAGTTTTCCTGTGGAATGTCGCGTTCCGCTTCTCCCGAGAACAGAAAAAGCAGCACGACTCCGCTTCGGCCTCCGCTGACGTTCCTCTGCACTCCGCTAGAACGAAAGTTTCGCAAATCGTGTCTCCGCACTTCCATTCTTGTCGCCATTTATCGGGGGCACAGGTTGATAGCCGAGTTCACGCGAAATTTGCAACCCAGCCGCCTGAATCAGCGGAGCGAGTTGCCGCAGCCGCGTCACCGGCATCCGCACCACCGGAGCAGTAATACTCACACTGGATTGCACCGCGCCATTGTGATCCCAGATCGGCGCAGCCAGGCAGCGGATGTGCATCTCGTGTTCTTCCAGGTCGCAGGCGTACCCGTTCTTTCGCACCCGGTACAACTCGGTCTTCAACTCCTGAAGATTGCCTACCGTATTCGCCGTGAGCCGCTTGATTGCAAGTTCAGGCAATATCCGCTCCTGCTCATCTTCCGGCATATTCGCGAGCATCACCTTGCCCGCGGCAGTGCAATACAGCGGAACTGCAGCCCCGATGCGCGAATGAATTCTCAGCGGCTCAGGCGAATCAAGTTTCTCCACATAGACTGCACTCAGCCCATGTCGTACCGTGAGGTGAATCGTCTCCCTCGTCTGCTGGTTCAGCTCTTTGAGGTAGGGCAGGCTAAGGCGACGGATATCCAGCTGTCCGACTGCCGCTTGCCCAATCGCAAAGCAGGCAATCCCCAGGTGGTAGCTGCCATCCACATCACAGCTCAGAAATCCCGCCGTCACCAGGTTCGCTAGAAAACGATGAACCGTGCTCACAGGCAGCCTCGACAGTCCGGCCACCTGCTTCGCGGTCAGACCGCGCGGGTATTGGCTGAAAAGATGGAGAAGACGTAATCCGCGTTGCAGAGCGGTAATGTCGTAGGTGCGCTTCGGTCGAGCGGGCATCGGGGGCCTCGCAAAATGAAAGTGCAAATTATCTGATGAAAATGAAGTTTTCGCAACCCTATTCTTCAGTTAGAGCCGCCCGAATTTCTTCACTGCCTCAACGATCGATTTCATCTGCTCGATGACCGGATACATCGAGTGCTCCTTGAAGTCCATTTGCTGGGCAAGCGTCAGTACAGCTTGCGCTTGCGCCCGTGGCACGATCGCCACTCCATCGCTATCGGCCACCACAATATCTCCTGGATTCACCGGAACACCGTTACACACCAGCGGTATCTGGGCTCCCGTGAACCGGTAGTGATGAACTGACGTGGACGGCACGATGCCTGTGGCAAAGACCGGAAATCCAATCTTGCGTAAGTAAGCCACGTCCCTCACTCCGCCATCGATCACCGCCCCCGCGTACCCCCGGGCGGCCATCGCTGTACCCATCAATCCACCCATCCCGGCGATATCTTCTCCATCTTCCACTGCCATCACATACACCGAATCGGCGCCTCCCTGGTCAATGGCTTCCAACATGCCGTTTAACGCATTCGGATCCTTGTTTCCCTCATCCTTCTTGAGTTGCACGGTCCGCGCGAATCCTGCGAACTTCGACACAAAGATCGGCTGCATGTGATGGCTCATGTACATCTTCTTGCCCATGATCTGCTCGATCGCGTCTGAGACTGAGGCAACTTCCACTCGGCGGAACTGTCCAATCAGTTCGCTGTCTGATACCGGCGCCGGGCTGGTTGCGGACTGCGCTCGCACCGTTTCGACTCGCTCGGTAATCGCCCACATCGAAGTGAGCACCAACAATGCGATACCTGCTTTACGGCAAACGTTTCTCTCGTCTCGTCCCATTTCATTTCTCCAGAGTTCTTATGTTCTCGCGCAATGTAACATCGTTCGTTGTACCTGCAGAAGTCGCCGTGTGCAACAACAACACTCCGGACATTGGTTTCTGGGGGGCTGATTAAGGTTGACATAAAGCGCGCCATTGGGGATAAATGCTGGTTCAATCACTTCAATTTTTCACAACAGAGTCGCTGTTTTCAGTGAGTGAAAATACGGCCAGTTCCAAAATCAGAGGAGCCAACTTGCGAACCGTATGGGCTTTTTGTTTGTGCTGTGCGCTGACGCCGGTCCTTTCTTTCGCGCAGGCTTCGCGAAAAGACTCGGGAAGTAACCCCTGGTCCACCGCAGGCAAGCGGAGTTTCACATCCTCCTGCGCGGGCTGCCACGGTCTTGACGGCCGCGGAAGTGAAAGGGCGCCGAGCATTGCAACCGCTCCAAGGATTCGGAAGTTCTCGGATCAACAACTCTCGAACGTAATCTCCAACGGTGTTCCCGGTACTGGGATGCCAGCGTTCCATTCGCTCACAGCCGATCAGGTGCGGTCGCTGGTGAGTTACGTTCGTTTCCTGCAGGGAAAGACCGAAAATCATGCTCTCCCCGGAAATCCCGAGCGCGGCAAGGAGATTTACTTCGGGAAGGGCGAGTGCTCCAGCTGCCACTCTATTGCCGGTCAGGGAGGATTTCTAGGTCCAGACCTGACGACCTACGGGTCTACATCAGCCGATACAGTTATCCTGCAGGCGATCCTCAATCCAAAGCGCATCGTCCCCTCGGGTTATAAGTCCGCCGTCGCCACCACTCGTGATGGCACTCGCATCGAAGGTATCGTCCGTAACGAAGACAATTTTTCCGTGCAGCTGCAGACCCAGGATGGAAGTTTTCACTTCCTTCAAAAGTCTGACCTGCAGAATCTCGAATATCGGAACCAATCCCTTATGCCCACAAATTACGAGGAGCGGTTGACCCGTGCCGAGCTCAACGATCTTGTGAGCTACCTCATGGATGCCAGCTCGTCGCAAGGAAAATCCACTTCGAAGAGAGCGCCGAAAGAGAAGGGGGATAACGTCGAATGAAACGTAGACAGAGACTTTCGGCTTTTTTGATCGTTGTGGTCTGCTGCTGCTCTTTATTCGTTTCAGCCCAGCAACCGCGCAGCTTCGAACTTCAGTCCCTGTCTCCTAAATTCTGGGATTTGATCGATCGCAACGCAAAGTTGCAGACCATCGCGACCGGATTCGGGTTTACCGAAGGCCCCATGTGGGATCCCGCCGGCTTTCTCTACGTCAGCGATGAAACTCTGAACAAGATCTTTCGCGTCTCTCCCGATGGCAAGAAAGAAGAAGTAATCGCGCTCGGCGACCCCGACGGAAATACCTTCGACCGGCAGCATCGGCTAATCGACTGCGCCAGTGTTCTCCGCGCGATTATTGCCATCACGCCTGAGGGGAGATACACCGTCCTTGCCGACCACTACGAAGGCAAGAAATTCAATAGTCCCAACGATGTAATTGTTGGGCCGGACGGGGCGCTCTATTTCACTGATCCCACACTAGACCTGGTTGCTGGGGAGAAGCAGGAGATTCCTTTTCAAGGCGTTTACCGACTCGATGACAAAGGCTCGGTCCAGCTAATGACGAACGACCTGACCCAGCCCAATGGCCTCGCTTTCTCTCCCGACGGCAAGCATTTCTACATCGATGACAGTGCGCAGAAAAATATTCGCGTCTACGATGTCGCCGCCGACGGCTCTTTAACCAATGGACGCATTTTCGGCGAGGAGCTCGGCGGAAAGCACGAAGGCGTCCCCGACGGCATCAAAGTGGACAAAGATGGAAACCTGTTCGTTACGGGCCCGAAAGGCATTTGGGTTTGGGATGCCAAAGGCAATCATCTCGGCACCATTGCCATGCCCGAGCAGCCTGCGAATCTTGCTTGGGGAGACAAAGACTACCGCACTCTCTACATCACGGCGACGACTTCCGTTTACCGGCTGGAAACAAAAACAGCCGGCTTCATCCCGTACCTGACACAGTGAGGCTTTCGCGCCTGTTACGTTAGCGCACGATCGAGGTGGACATACCCCCCGTCTACAAATAGATGCTGCCCCGTTGTGTGGCTCGATTTTTTCGACAGCAGAAACACGGTCATGGAAGCGATCTCTTCTGAAGTCGTCATTCGCTTCTCGAGCGGAATCTTGGAAAGGATCAACTCTAGCTTTTCCTCTGAGTTCGGAAAGGTATCCAGCCAGCTGCGATAGAGCGGCGTCATTACCTCGGCGGGAATCACCGTGTTCACACGAATTCGATACGGAAGCAATTCCACCGCCCATTCCCGTGTCAGCGCCATAATCGCCCCCTTCGACGACGCATAGCCTGATGTGCTGCCTTGTCCTGTGACGGCCGTCTTTGAGCCAATATTTACGATCGAACCCAGCGTGCGCTTCAAGTGTGGCAAAGCGTAGTGCGCCATGCTGTAGTAATGCACAAGGTTGCGGTTCAACGAAGCAACATACTCCGATGGATTCCCCTCTTCGAGTCCCACCTTGTCATTGCGCCCGGCATTATTCACGAGGCCATCCAGATGCCCGAACTCCTTCACCGTCTTCTCCACAGATTGCGCGCAGCTCTCGGCGGTGCCCAGTTCCACAGTGATCAGCCCGCACCGGCCTCCTGAATTCTGCACCTCGCGTTGCAACTCCGCACCCTCTGCCGCGTCGCGTCCCACGATCACGGGCGCAGCTCCTTCGGCCGCGCACGCGCGAACAATCGCCGCTCCGATGCCTTTAGCTCCGCCCGTGACAATCACAACTTTGTCTTTGAGTTCCAGATCCATACTTAGCCCCGCAGATTGAAAAAACCGCCGTCGAGAGGATAGTCGGTGCCCGTGATGAATGAAGCCGCATCCGAGCATAAGAACAGCGCAAGCGATGCAACCTCAGCGGGCTCCGCCATTCTTCCAATCGGCTGTGACTTCGCCAGGTTGTCAAACATTTCCTGCTCGCGTCCAGGATAGGTTCGCTTCAAATAGTCATCCACGAACGGTGTATGCACTCTTGCCGGCGAGATGCAATTGCATCGAATGTTGTGTGCCAGATAATCTCTCGCGACAGAATAGGTCATTGCGATCACCGCCCCCTTGCTCATGGAATACGCAAGCGATCCGGAAGCCCCACAGAGCCCGCGATCGATGCGACATTGAGGATTATTCCTCCGCCCTTTTCTCGCATGTGCGGCACCATCGCATGCATGCAGTTGTAATAACCTTTCACGTTGACACGTAAGAGCCGGTCGAAGTCCTCTTCACTCGTACTCTCGACCGTTCCGATGTGCGAAACTCCGGCATTGTTCACCAGAATGTCGACGTGACCCAAACGAAATAACTCCGCAAATGCCGCGCTCGCCGTCGTCTGACTGGTCACATCGCAAACGTGAAACGACGCTTCTCCTCCAGCAGACTTGATCTTCTCGCACGTCCCCTTGGCTGCAGTCTCATTCAAATCGAGAACGCGAATCGTCGCTCCATGCGCTGCAAAGCAAACAGCGATCGCCTGGCCGATACCGCTGCCGGCTCCTGTAACCACCGCGACTTTCCCGTCCAGTCGAAAATCGGCGAGCGCTCCTTTTCCCCCCTTCACAAGGAAACGCCCCTCTTCCACGGGATGAAGTCCTCCTGCGCTTTTTCCTCTGCCTTGGTACTCAGCTCTCCGCTGGCCAACTGAATCACGTACTCGAGAATGTTCTCTCCCATCTTCTCGATCGAACTCTGCCCATCGATGATCGACCCGGTGTCGATATCGATGATGTCCGCCATTCTTTGCGCTAATACCGAGTTTGTGGAAATCTTCACTACCGGCGCAATCGGATTTCCCGTCGGTGTACCGAGACCCGTAGTGAACAAAACGACGCTCGCTCCAGCTCCAACCTGTGCCGTAACGCACTCAACGTCGTTTCCCGGAGTGCATTGCAGGTTCAAGCCAGCCTCCGTCGAATACTCCGGATAATCAAGCACGGCCGTGACCGGCGACGTCCCGCCCTTTTTCGCAGCGCCCGCTGATTTCATCGCGTCGGTCAGAAGTCCGTCGCGCATGTTCCCCGGAGACGGATTCATCTCGAAAGTGGAGCGCACCGCCGCAGCCCGCGCTGCATATTCATTCATGAGTTGCATAAAGCGGTCGCCGACTTCCCTGGACTTACCGCGGTCAATCAGGTTTTGTTCCACGCCGCACAGCTCGGGGAATTCAGAAAGAATGGTTCGCCCGCCCAGCGCGGCCAGCAAGTCAGAGGTATGTCCAATCGCAGGATTGGCAGAAATCCCTGAGAACCCGTCCGATCCTCCGCACTTTAGCCCAACACAGAGCTTCGATATGGGCGCGGGCGAACGCCGAGCTTTGTCCGCTTCCACCAGTCCGAGAAATGTCTGCTGAATCGCATCACGCATCATTGCGGATTCAGTGCCGCTCTTCTGCTGCTCAAAGATAAACAGCGGTTTGTTGAACTTTGGATTGCGCTTCCCGATCTCAGCCTGCAGGATTCCAATCTGCGCATGCTGACAGCCGAGGCTTAGGACAGTTGCCCCAGCCACATTCGGATGATGGATGTATCCAGCAAGCAATCCACAGAGGTTCTTGGAGTCTTCGTGAGTGCCGCCGCAACCGCCCTCGTGCAGCAGAAAACGGATCCCATCCACATGTTCGAACAACCGGGTTACAGGCTCCGAAGGCGTGCTCACATCACGTGCGGATGACAGTGGACCGGCAAGTTTCCCCTCGCGAAAGACCTTGGCCAGTTCCGCCACTTGCCGCCGATATACCTGGGGAGCAGCGAAGCCCAGTTCCTCTTCAAATGCCTGCTTCAATACCTGGATATTTTTGTTCTCGCAGAAAACGAGCGGCACGACCAGCCAATAATTTCGCGTCCCCACCTGACCATCCGACCTTACAAAACCTTGGAAGGTTCGATTCGCCCACTGCGAAACGTCGGGCCGCTGCCAGTGCAATTCTTTCTTCTGCTCGTGGAACGGCGTTGCCTCATGTCGAATATTCGATGTTGTCAGCAACTCTCCCGCCCGGATCGGCTTCACAGCGTTGCCCACAACCCCTCCGTACATCAGGACGCGATCGCCGGGTGCGAGATCTACCGTTGCGAATTTATGCTTTGCTGGTACGTCCGAAATAAGAGCATGCGGTTTCCCCGCATACTCGACAGTTTCTCCCCGGCTCAGGTTCGTGAGTGCGACGAGAACGTTGTCACGGGAATCGACTTGGAGAACACGCGAATTCACAATCACTCCAACTTCCAAACATTACTTTCGTCGTGGATTGTAAATGAGGCTCCGCACGCCCTGCTATCTCGGCAGCTTCCAGAATCGACGTGCATTTCCTCCGAGCACGTTCTCCTGTATCTCGGACGAAAACTGAAGCAGGTAGTTTTTCACGACATTCAACGCGGTTTCATATGAGGCTGCTACCAGGCAAACAGGCCAATCCGAGCCGATCATCAACCGTTCGGGCCCGAAGGCATCAAACGCAACGTCGAGATATGGCATGATCTGCTCAGGTTTCCAACTCTGCCAGTCCGCTTCCGTAACTAACCCGGACAGTTTGCAGCAGACATTCGGAATCTTGGCCAATGCGCGAATGCCCGTTGCCCACGGCTCAATTTCGCCCGTCTTGATGTGTGGCTTGGCCAGGTGATCCAGCACAAATCGAATTTTTGGAAAGCGTTTCACAAACTCCGCAGCCACAGGAAGATGCCGCGGATAGATCAGGATGTCGTAAGTGAGATCGAATTCTTCCAGCAAACCAATGCCGCGCAGAAATTCTTTACGCAATAAAAACTGATCATCCGGCTCCGACTGCACGATGTGCCGGACTCCAACCAGCTTCGGATTTCTGGCAAAGGCCGCCAACTGCGAGTGTGCTTCCGTCGAGCAAAGGTCCACCCATCCAACCACGCCCATAATAGAAGGATCCCCATCCGCCAGTTCGAGCAGCCAACGTGTCTCCTCCAGACTTTGCCGGGCCTGCACTGCGATCGATCCATGGAACCCTGCCCTCTTACGCTCTGGGCCCAGATCTCCCGGCAAAAAATCTCGCCGAAGCCGGCCCATGGACTCATCGATCCAGTCATACTCCTCGGCTTTGTAGATCCAGAAGTGCTGATGTGCGTCGATGTGCATGAGATTGCCGGGGAATGTTTAGGAGTGCATCGCTCAGACCGCGTCCCAAAATTTCGGGACATTCACATACGAACGATCGAGCGCCCCCACCGATGGACATCCGAGCAGGCGCAGCGTGCGCTCCAAATCAACACGAAGAATTTCCAACGCCCGGGCAACGCCGGCCTCGCCCGCAGCCGCTAATCCATAGGCATAAGCTCGGCCGATGAGTACGGCCTTCGCTCCAAGGCAGAGCGCCTTCACAATATCCGTGCCGCGCCGAATCCCTCCGTCCATCAGGACTTCAATCTGCCCGTTCACGGCTTGCACAACTTCCGGCAATGCGCGCAAAGAAGCCGGAACACAGTCCAGTTGCCGCCCTCCATGATTCGAAACCGAAATCGCCGACGCTCCGTGATCGATGGCTCGTCGCGCGTCATCTCCGGTGAGTATGCCCTTAACAATGATGGGGCCACGCCAGACCTCGCGAATCCATTGAAAATCTGCCCATGTCACGGCAGACTCCGCCAAGGCTGCGGCCACATCAAGCAACGGCATCGGCCCTTTGCCCGGCACAACAACATTCGGCAGCGATGGTAGCCCACCATCCAGGAGGAAACTAATAAGCCATCTGGGTCTCGATAGAATCTGGGGAAGATATGGCATCTTCTCGAAGAGCCCGCCGCTGACCAACTCCTTCATGCCGTTGCGATAATCGCGCTCGCGAATTCCGGATACCGCCGTATCAATCGTCACGACCAACGCAGAGAATCCGGCCAGGCGCGCGCGTTCAATGGACCCTTCGGCCGCAGCCCGCCCTCCCATCAGGTAAAGCTGATAAAACACAGGCCCCTTCGAACTGGCCTTCACATCTTCTAACTTGTGCGCGGAAATTGTTGAAAGGATGTACGCCGTTCCCACATTCCCGGCAACACGCGCCGCAGCTTTTTCTCCTTCTGGGTGCATCAGCCTGCTGTAGCCCACCGGAGCAAGCAGGAAAGGGACCGCAAGATCGAAGCCAAGAACGCGTGCATTCAGATTGCAGCTGGCTTCCACCACGGCGTGGCGCGGACGAAAAGTTATATCTTCAAAAACTCGGCAGTTCTCGCGAAGCGTGACTTCCCCTTCGGCGCCGCCATCCAGATAATCAAAGACCGACTTGGGAACTCTCCGTTTCGCGATCGACCGGAGATCCTGGATGCAAACGACCCGCGGAGATTCCACCGCGCGATTCCGCTTTTTCTGCGTACCTGGCATCAGCGAACCCGTCGATTCGCATAGATACTAACACCGCAGGAATCTCACGGGACAAGAGCAAAGCGTCGAACGCTCACCGAACATCAAGCAGCGAAAAATAACGCAGCGAAACAATAGAAGACCGGTACGCCACTCTCAGGCCTGCGCCGCTGATCGCGCAAAGCTCACTACGATCGCCTTCGATGTCGGAGTGTTACTTCTTAGCGCCACGCTATCGATCGGCACCAGAACATTTGCCTCAGGAAAATAACTCGCGGCGCACCGCCGGGGAATTTCATACGGGACGGCGAGGAATCGCAGCGCCTGTCGCCGCTCTTCCGTTCCTCCATTCCTGAAATGGCTTGTGATGTCGAGTAGCTCTCCCGCTTGCCAGCCTTGTTCTTTCATATCCTCCGCATTCATCAGTACCACTCTACGTCCGTTGTAGATCCCGCGATACCTGTCATCGAGACCATAAATAGTCGTGTTGTACTGATCGTGGCTGCGAATTGTCGTCAAAAGAAATTGCCCCGCCTCCAGCCGCACCGGATCGAGCACCGACACGGTGAAATTCGCTTTCCCACTCTTAGTTTTATATTCGTTGTCGCGTGCTGCATTAGGGAGATAGAACCCGCCTTTCTGGCGCACCCGACGATTCATGTCCTCGCAACCCGGCACGTGGCTCGCAATCAGATCGCGAATGCGATCGTAATCTTCCACCAGCTCCATCCATTTCACCCGGCTTCGGCTTCCCAACGTCGCGTCCGCCAGTCGCGCCACAATCACTGGCTCGCTTAATAGCTGTTCTGACGCGGGCTCCAGACTTCCGCGGGACGTGTGCACAATACCCATCGAATTCTCAACGCTCACAAATTGTGCGCCCGCAACCTGGTGATCTCGATCGGTTCGACCGAGACATGGCAAGATCAGCGCCTGTTTGCCGGTAATCACGTGCGCGCGATTCAGTTTTGTGGAAACGTGTACGGTCAGGCTACATCGCGATAAAGCCTCTGCTGTGAACTCTGTGTCCGAAGTTGCTGACAAGAAGTTGCCGCCCATTGCGAAGAATACTTTCGCATCGCCTCGGTGCATCGCGCGAATGGAGTCCACTACATCCCAGCCGTACTTTCGAGGAGGTTCGAATCCAAACGTGTCGCGCAACTTGTCCAGAAAACTATCCGGCACTCGCCCCGAAATACCCATTGTCCGGTCGCCCTGTACATTTGAGTGCCCTCGCACCGGACAGACTCCGGCTCCGCGACGGCCGATGTGCCCGCCCAGCAGCATCAAATTCACGATCTCCTGGATCGTCGCCACCGCCTGCCGCTGCTGGGTCAGGCCCATCGCCCAGCAGGTGATCATCGCCTTCGACCGCATAATGACTTCTGCAATCTCGCGGATTTGCGCCCGCGATATACCGCTTTGCTCGACAATCTCATCCCACGAAACGGCTGAGATAGCCTTTCGAAATGGCTCGAAGCCTGCAGTCTTCTGCTCCACGAATGTGTGGTTAACGACGGATCCATTCTTCTGTGCATCTTCATCCAGAATTTCCTTGCACAGCCCCTTCAGCAATGCCAAGTCGCCGCTTAGCCGCACCCGAACAAAATGTTTCGCGATCTTCGTGCCGGAGCCCAGAACATCCAGCACGCTCTTCGGATGGCGGAAACGCGTCAGTCCAGCCTCCGTTAGCGGGTTCACGCTGATAATCGTCGCGCCACGCCGCGCCGCCTTCTGCAGCGTGGCCAGCATCCTTGGATGGTTCGTGCCTGGGTTTTGCCCAATAATGAGGATCGTGTCGGCATAATCGAAATCTTCCAGCTTCACCGTCCCCTTGCCCACCCCGATCACTTCTCGCAGGGCCAGCCCAGACGATTCATGACACAAATTCGAGCAGTCCGGAAGATTGTTGGTCCCCAACTGCCGCACAAACAGCTGATATAGGAATGCCGCTTCATTGCTCGTCCGTCCCGACGTATAGAAGATGGCCTGATCGGGACTGCTTAACCCATTCAGCTCGTCTGCAATCATCGCGAATGCTCTGTCCCAAGCGATCGGCTCATAATGATCGCTGCCTGCGCGTAACACCATCGGATGCGTCAACCGTCCCTGATGCCCGAGCCAGTAGTCCGATTGTTTCGAGAGTTCACCCACGCTCCAGCGCTCGAAGAACTCTGGCGCACAGCGTTTCGCTGTCGCCTCTTCCGCAATCGCCTTCACTCCGTTCTCGCAATACTCGTTGAGCGACCGCTCTTGATCCGGATCTGGCCACGCGCATCCCGGACAATCGGTCCCCTCAAACTGGTTGAGGTGCGACAGAGCCGTTACACCTCGAACAATGCCGGGCTCTTTGATCGTGAACTCCGCTGCCTTCAGAACGGACTGCAAACCGGCCGACACGCGCGCGGGCTCTCCGATTCGGATTCCTTCGATTTCGATAGGTGGTTGCGCACTTCGTGCGCTCCGGCTCGATCCTTTTTTCGCAACTTCGAGGTCAGGCACAACTTTGGTTTCACCCACAGGTCCCTCCTCAAAATTGGTTACAAGTTTACGCCATGGATCAAATTCATTGTCCTTCCCGCTCTCGCGGGATTACAGTATCCCGTTGTTTTCCGGTCGGCATTCGCATGAGTCCTACTGATGCACCACGTTGCCGGGAGGTCCAATGAAGAAAATTCGGCCTGGTAATTCTTCGGATAGTGCAGTTTCGCGACGCGAGTTTTTGACCCAGAGTGCAACTGCTGCCATCGGCTTCACCATCGTTCCGCGCCGGGTTCTCGGCGGCGTCGGATTCGTTCCGCCCAGCGACAAGGTCAATATCGCCTTCATTGGAGTGGGCGCGCAAGGCCTCCGTGTCATGCTTCATTTTTTGCACGAGCCTGATGTGCAAGGCGTAGCGGTTTGCGATGTGAACAAAGGAAGTGCCGGCTATCCGCAGTGGGATACGCACGAGTTCTGCAAGTCAGTTCGCAAACTGCTCGGAGTCGATAGCGGCTGGGACTGGCTTAGCCCCGATGATCCTATCGAGTTGACCCACTCTCTAAAAGTCACCAGCGGTGTTGCCGGACGCGAACCGTGTCAGAAGATCGTGGACGGCTATTACGCTTCTCAGCAGCGTTCCGGCAATTATCACGGCTGTGCCGCATACGCTGATTTTCGCGAACTTCTCGAAAAACAGAAGGACATTGACGCCGTCGTCGTCTGCACCACCGACAATCTGCACGCCACAGTCTCCGCCGCCGCGATGAAGAAGCGCAAGCACGTCTTCTGTCAAAAGCCACTGACGCATACTATCTACGAGGCTCGCAGAATTGCCGAGATTACCCGCGAAACTGGCGTGGTCACGCAGATCGCCGTCGCCAACCAGGCTTCCGAAGACACCCGCCTGTTATGCGAGTGGATCTGGAGCGGTGCCATCGGTCCCGTTCGGCAGGTGGTCAATTGGTCCAGCCGTCCCTTCTGGCCACAGGGAATCGAGCGCCCAAAAGAAACTCAGCCCGTGCCGGAAGGTCTCGACTGGGATATGTGGCTTGGCCCCGCTCCGCAGCGGCCCTTCAATCACGTCTACCTTCCATTCTCTTGGCGGGGTTGGACCGACTTCGGATGCGGCGCGCTCGGCGACATGGGATCGTACAGCTACGACACGATCTTTCGTGTTCTGAAGCTTGAGGCTCCGGTCAATGTCCAGGCCAGTTCCACCGACCGTTATGACGAGACCTATCCGGTTGCCTCAATCATTCACTACGATTTCGCCGCCCGCGGCGATATGCCTCCCGTCCGATTCACTTGGTACGATGGCGGCCTGAAACCGCCCCGTCCGGACGAATTGGAACCCAATCGTCCGTTCAAGGGCACCGGCGATGAGGACGAGGGTCTACTCTTCATTGGCGACAGCGGCAAGATTCTCTGCGGATTCAACGGGCGCGGACCCAAGCTGATTCCTCAATCGAAAATGGACGCTTTCCAACAGCCGCCGAAGACTTTGCCCCGCTCGCCCGGCAATGAACGCGAATGGCTTGATGCCTGCAAAGCAGGCAAGGGTAAAACTGGCGGCAACTTCGAATTCGAGGGCATGGTCACAGAAACTCTTCTTCTGGGCAATGTGGCTGTTTGCACCGGAGGAAAATTCGGATGGGATCGCGCAACCATGAAAGCCAACAATTCTGATCTCGGCCAAAAATACATCCGTCCTGAACGTCGCGCCGGATGGGAACTCTAACCCTTATCGCACCTTGGAGGGGCGCCTCAACCTGTGCGCCCCGCGTGCTCGGCTCATCAAGGAGGCTTCATGCCCATTCTTACCAGAAGGGAATTCTGCAAGACCGCAACTACCCAGGCCGCAGTTCTTGGCTTGCTTTCTACTGGAGCTCTGAAATTGAACGCCAATCCGCTCGGCATGCCCATCGGTTGTCAGACCTGGCCCGTTCGAGATTCAATCGGAAAAGATTTTCCCGGCACTCTCAAACAGCTTGCCGCAGCCGGATTCCAATCCATCGAGCTTTGCTCGCCAGCTGGCTACACTGAATTCGGTTTCGGAGCTTTGGCCAAATACAAAGGTTCCGAACTGAAAAAGATGGTCGAGGATGCGGGTCTAACCTGCGTGAGTTCCCACTTCACCATGGACGAGCTTCGCAACAGTCAGCAGGAACGTATCGCGTGGGCGAAAGAGCTTGGTCTCACCCAAATGCTTGTGGCCAGCCTGGGCGGCCCCGAAAAGCCCACCATGGATGACGTGAAACGAGCTGCCGACGAATACAACAAGTTAGGAGAAAACGCCGCCAAAGCCGGCATTCAGCAAGGTTTACACAACGAGAATTTCGAGCTTTCAACAGTCGATGGAAAACGCACTTACGACATTCTGTTCGGCCTTCTTGACCCGAAGCTCGTAAAGTTTCAGTTTCAGGTTTCCACCATCAGCCGCGGCTACGATGCCGCCGAGTACTTCACCAAATATCCGGGCCGCTTCGTTTCCATGCACGTCCAGGGCTGGTCCGCAGACACGAGGAAGATCGTGCCCGTCGGGCAGGACAGCCTCGATTGGAAGAAGATCTTTGCCGCGGCCAAAGTCGGCGGGATCAAGAATTATTTCGTGGAGATGAAGCTTGAGATGATGCAGGCCAGTGTTCCATATCTGCGCAGCTTGCACGTCTGAACCGCGTCCCGCACCCGGACAAATAAAATCCCGCAAAAACCAAGGGCCCAGCAGCTGCTGGGCCCAAAGATCATTCACTTTCGATGTTAGTGAGCCATTCCACCCGATTTGCAAGTCTTCGAAATGTGCTTCACCGAACTGACTTGGATCGTCGAGTTTGCACCGGCCCCACTGCTGCTGGCGCTTTCGCCACCCGCGGCTCCTGCGCCCGAACTCGACATACCCGTGATCTTTACTTCATGTCCGACGTGCTCGCTCAGTTTTGCCGTGTCGCCCGTCAACTGATAGCTCATCCCATTCTTGTCGGTTAGAGTGAAGTTCCCACTCGATCCGCTCAGACATCCTTCCACAGTGGTCTGCCCACCAGCAGCCTGGTGACCGGATCCGGCTGCCATAGCGCTCCCGCTGCTAGGGCTGGACTGCGAGGAATCCTGCGCCACCGCCCATGTCATACCCAGCAGCAGCAATGAAAGAACCAGAAACATCTGTCTCATGTGTAACCTCCAATGAACTTTCTTCGTCGATTGATGGACCTGGATTGATGAACCTCGGTTGATAAATCTCGGGTTGGAGGGCAGAGCAAACTCCGAGGACGAAGTGCCGATTCCCAAATTGTCGGTTGTTCCAGCTCTTCCACCAATACAGCAATTCCCCGAGATGTTCCCCTGTATTTACTGCATCCGTAGATAGTGAGCGAGTTTGATCGTCATTTTTTGCAGGGTTCCTTGCGCGGCGAACGATCTGAGCGAGCGGTGCAATGAGTAGCGTTCTTCGCGGCACTAGCATCAGGCGATTGGCTCTCTTTCTTCGGATGACGAACTACTCGTCTGTGGTCGGACTCGCACGCTCTTCCGTGCCTTACAACGGCAGTTCCTGCGTCGTAGGAAAGTGGTGTTGTTCGCGCCCGACCTTGCCATCGTACTTGGTAGTCATTTTGAACAGCTCAAATCGCCCATCCGACGCAAGCCTTTGGCAGTGCTCGCGCAAGTCCTTCATCTCCGCCGTTGAGAATGGCTGAAAAGTCGTCGCAACCGCCAGATTCTGATCCAGCACCTCGAGCGAATCGATCCCACTGATCGTCGTAGCCACAGGCAGGCTCATGGCGTAGCGCAAACCTTGCTGTGCAGTGATCCCGCCATGTCGCACCATTTCTCCGCTTCCGCCGAGGCTCTTCATCCCCAGTACCGCGATGCCGCGCCGCACCGCCTCCGGAAGAACTTGTGTCTCAAAACTGCGAAACGTTGCGTCAAAGCAGTTCAACGGCATCTGCACCGCGTCGAAAGGGAAGTCGTGCGACAACATCTTCAAATGAATCTCGGGATCTTTGTGCCCGGTGAACCCAATAAATCGCACTTTTCCTTGCTGCTTCGCTTCCGTCAGTGCTTCTGCCACGCCTCCCGGCGCAAAGATCAAATCTGGATCGTTTTCATAAATGACTTCGTGAATCTGCCACAAATCCAGATGATCCGTCCCCAGCCGCCGCAGCGATTCTTCCAGCATCCGCATGGCAATCTTCTTATCTCTCCCATGCGTGCACACTTTTGTCATCACGAAAACATTCTGCCGCTTACCTTTTAATGCTCTTCCCAGCCTCTCTTCGCTCAGACCGTCGTGATACTCCCATGCGTTGTCAAAGAATGTCACCCCGTGATCGATTGCCTTCGCCACAATCTCATTCGCGACCTGATCCGTGTCGGCCGACCCAAGGTGGTATCCGCCCAGCCCGAGCGCAGAAACCTGTACACCTGTTTTCCCAAGATCCTTTTTTGGAATCGATCCAGTCGAACTTTGTGGAGGCATACTCACTTCTCCCGAAACATTTCTCTTCCCAACTAACGGAGCGGCGCCGATCATGGCAGCACCTTGCAGAAATTTCCTGCGGCTGAAATGCGAGTTTGGCTTCTGCTCCACCACTCTCTCCTACAATTTCTTTTCCGGAAATGGATGACCCGTATTCTCCGACGATCCCAACATGTCTTGCACTTCTATCTGCTGCGTATCGAGCGGGAATCCGTGTGCCAGTCGCGCTTCGGGGTTATCGAACTTCAGCGAAAGCTTATATAGCTCGTAGCGGCCGTCTGCCGCATATTGCTTGCACCGATCCCGCAACTCGTCCATCTCCTGCGCCGACATCGCTTTGAAATTTCGCGCAATGTCCAAGTTCTGATGCAACACTTCCATGGAATCAATCCCTGTGATCGTTGTGGTAACCGGAAGGCTCATCGCGTACCGCAGCGCCTCCTCCGCCGACAGTGCTCCCGCCTTGATTGGTTCTCCATGGCCATTCAACGGCTTCATCCCGAGTACAGCAATGCCTCGCCGGTTCAATTCCGGTAGCACCTGCCGCTCAAAACTGCGCGTAAAGCTATGATCAAAAGCATTCAATGGCATCTGCACCGCGTCAAAAGGAAAGTCCGTCTTCAACATCCCCAGGTGGACGATCGGATTCTGGTGTCCCGTAAAGCCGACGAATCTCACTTTCCCATCCTTCTTCGCCTTCGTCAGCGCTTCAGCAGCCCCATTTGAACGAATAAACAATTCCGGATCATTTTCAAACGCCATCCCGTGCACTTGCCACAAATCCAGATGATCCGTCTGCAACCGCCGCAGTGATTCCTCAAGCATCTCCAGCGCAAGGCTCGCGTCTCGTCCATGCGGACAAGTCTTCGTCATCAAGAACACTTTGTCGCGACGCCCCTTCAGGCCCGCACCCATCCAGAGTTCCGTTTTCCCCCGGCGATATTCCCAGCAGTTGTCAAAGAAAGTAATGCCGCCGTCCACCGCCTCCTGCACAATTCGCACAGCGGTTGCCTGATCCGCCGCTTCACCCAGGTGATGGCCTCCAAAACCTAGAATCGACACTTTCGCGTCAGCTTTACCAAACTGACGAACCGGGATGGCTGTGCTTGCCGTCTGTGGCATTTCTTACCTCGATTTCAGGGCGCGATCGGAAACTTTCGGAGAAGGGATCGTTCTCGTTCGTAGCTCTTACGCGGCTTCGTCTTTGCGGTTTCGCGGTGGCACATCGTCCGGACGTCCATATTCTTCGTGCGTATGCGTCGGTCGCCCGGGATGATCTGCGGCATCTTCTGAGCCTTCCACCGCGGCCGCCTCAAGCGCCTGATCGGTGTCCGACAAATCTTCCACCGAATCCTCCGTTGCTTCCGGCTCGGCATCGAGTCCGAGCGAACTCGCCGATTGCCCCGCACTGTTCACCCCAACCTCTGCCGGGTCGTCTCCCAGTTCGTCAAGACGGGCTTCCAGATCGCCTTTCAGTTCTGGCGACCGTTCATCCGTTACACGTTCTTCGTCAAATCGTTCTTTCTCGCCTGCCATGTGTCTCCCTATGTTGCCTTCGTTATAACGTGAACGCGACGAGAGTTCGCTCCGGTCTTCACTGTATTTGGCCGCACCCGGCTTCGTTCTCCCGCTGTAACATTCCGTTAACAACCGTTTCGCCTCTTCTTTCCTCCAAGTTTCAGCGAGGCAATCGAGAGAAGATGGCAAAAGCGCGAAGAGAAATGCGACGTGCGGATCCGACCAAACTGAGTCCCTTTAACGGGAATGGCAAAGGTAAGGATCGGAAGGGCAAAGGCGAAGACGTCGTAAATGCGGTCGTCGAAACTCCCGGCGGGAGCCGCAACAAATTTAAATACGATCCCGAACTCGGATTTTTCGCTCTCTCCGGAGTTCTTCCCGAGGGCATGGTCTTCCCGCACGCCTTCGGATTTGTTCCCCGTACCAAGGCCGACGACGGCGACCCCGAAGACATCCTCATCTTGATGGATGAGCCCTCTTTCGCAGGCTGCATCGTGCCCTCACGCCTGATCGGAGTGATCGAAGCCGAGCAGACCGAAACCGACGGCAAGTCGGAGCGAAACGATCGTCTAGTCGGCGTCGCGGCGCAGAGCCGCGATTATTCCGAAGTTCAAAGTTTTGACGACCTCAATAAGAACATGCTGAAAGAGATTGAGCAGTTTTTTGTCAACTACAACAAAGAAAGAGGAAAGAAGTTTCGCGTGTTGCGAATGCGCGGACCGCAACATGCCCTAAAGCTGTTGAAGAAGAGCCTGCGATAGATATGGAAGAAATTCTCATTCGATTTCTCATCGGAGGAGTCTCCGTCTCGCTCTTCGCTTTTCTAGGCGATCTGTTCAAACCCAAGAGTTTCGCCGGATTGTTTGGTGCTGCGCCCTCGGTCGCACTCGCCACATTACTTCTTACCGTCGGAAAAGAAGGTCCCTATTACGCCGCCATTGAAACGACTTCAATGATTGCCGGCTGTGTCGCCCTCTTCGTCTACAGTTCCGTTGTCAGCCGCGTCATGATGCGCAGGGCTCCGAAGGCTCTTCTCGCATCGACAGTTTTCTTGCCGCTCTGGGCAGCCGTGGCATTTGGCCTGTGGTACGCCGTGAAGAAATGAACCTATGAAGATCAAAATCGACCCAACCGTCCTGAAGGAAACTCGTTGGCAGCAGATACTCGTTCGATTCTGTATCGGAGGACTGATCACTGCCGCAACCGGCATCATCGCCAAACGATTCGGACCTGCTATCGGCGGCCTCTTCCTCGCATTTCCCGCCATCTTCCCGGCCAGCGCAACCCTGATTGAGCAACATGAGGAGGAAGAGAGATCCGACGCCGGCGTGCAGGGGATTCGGCAGGCTCGTCATGCCGTTGCGGTGGACGCCGCCGGCGCGTCCATGGGAAGCATCGGATTATTATTCTTCGCGCTATTCGTAACCGAATTTATCGGCAAGTTCAGCCCTTGGTTGGTGATGCTCGATGCGACTGTACTTTGGGCCGCCATTTCGGTCCTGCTGTGGTTGCTTCGCAAAGAAGCTTAGCTTGACGCCAAGCGCCACTCCCGAGCCAGCAAAGATCTTGGTCCGGACACGGGTGACTAATCGTTTCCCGTACAATCGCAGCAAATGCCCGCCTCTCCCGCTCGCGCTGCTGCCTTCGATATCCTGCTTCGCGTTGAGCGCGAATCTTCCTATGCCTCCGAACTTCTGCATTCCCCCGCATATGAAAAGCTCTCCACGGCCGACCACGCACTCGCAACCGAACTGGCCATGGGAGTCCTTCGCTGGCGCTCTCGCCTTGACGACGAGATCGCTCACTCCTCTTCTCAGCCGCTAAGGAAGCTCGACCTTGAAGTACTCATCGCCCTGCGCCTCGCCGTCTACCAGTTCCGTTTTCTCGACCGCATCCCGCACCATGCCGCTCTGAATGAAAGTGTTGAACTCGTAAAGCGCGCGCGCAAGCGCTCTGCCGCTCCATTTGTGAATGCAGTGCTGCGCAAGCTGTCAACACAATCGCGTGCCCCTGCAGTTCCTTTGTGCTCCCCTGTGCCCTCTGTGGTGAGTTCTTTTTCTTCGAAGGAAATAGCGAGTGCGTGCGCGCATCCACTCTGGCTTGTGGAAAGATGGACCGACCAACACGGAATTTCCGCGACTGCCCAGATTTGTCACCACGACCAATCGATCCCGACAACAACCATCCGCCTGCGCACGCCAACCGCCGAAGGCGAACTGGCCATCGAAGGTATCGCGCTCCAGTCCGGAGCAATCCTCTCCTCCGCCCGCCGCGTCGAATCCGGCGACATCACCCAAACCAGCGCCTTCCGCAGCGGCAAACTCGTGATTCAGGACGAAGCCTCGCAACTTGTCGCATCCCTCGTGGCCCGAACTGAAAAGAACGAATCCCGCATCCTCGATTGCTGCGCCGCCCCCGGAGGCAAAACGCTGGCCATCTCCGATCAGAACCCCTCCGCAATAATCCTCGCAGCCGAAATTCATCCTCACCGTGCGCGCCTGATGCGAAAGCTGTTAGGCCCACACGCTTCGACTCAAATCAAAACTATTGTTGCCGACGCGCGCCATCTTCCTACCTCCGAGCCATTCGACCGCATCCTTGCCGACGTCCCCTGCTCCGGCACTGGCACCCTTGCTCGCAATCCCGAAATCAAATGGCGCCTCCAGCCCAACGATCTTTCTGAATTGCACGACCGCCAACTCGCGATCCTGCGCTCCGCGTTGGCGCAACTCGCGCCCTCAGGACGCCTTGTGTACTCAACTTGTTCGTTAGAGAAAGAAGAAAACGAAGACGTGGTCGAGGAAGCTCTGGCGGATGACAAATCCATCCGACTCGTCGATTGCCGGACCGAGCTCGATCACCTGCGCGCCATCGGCGAACTCACCTGGCCTGATCCGGCTAGCCTCACGCGCGGCCCTTATCTGCGCACCACCCCGGGAGTCCATCCCTGCGACGGTTTCTTCGCCGCAATCTTCAAAAAGGTCTAAATGTCATCCCGAGCGGAGCAGGCGCGAAACGAAGTGAAGCGCTTGCGGACTCGAGGGATCCCTACCCGCATCATAGCTCCCGCTCAATCTCAATGCGCTTCTAATCCCGACCACTGCAATGGAGCCTCGTGGAAGAGCGGCCCCTTCAAGGGCCGCGTCAAGGTCGCGTTACAGAACCGGGCTTGAAAGCCCCTGTGGTGGATGTGATCCGTGAGAATCCGTGCGAAAGTCTTCCTCACCGCACCACAAAACTCACCGCCGTCCCCGCCACAACCTTCTGCCCCGCCGCCGGAAACTGCGACACGATAATGCTTGCCGGCGATGGCTGCACCGGCGGTGCGGGAGGCGTTGCCACTCCCGTCTGCCCCGGCGTACCAGGCTCAGGTGCCTCCACGATCGATGCCACGCTCACCCCCCCCAGCCGGAATCCCGCATCCTGTAACGTTCTGCTTACGCTGCCCAGCGGTTGTCCCACAAAACTCGGCATCACAAACGCCTGCGGAGGAGCAGCCTCCGCCACCAGCAGACTGATCTTCGGCGCCACCAACTGCGTCGCATTCGCCGTCGGACTCTGCGCCATCACCTGATCTGCCGGAATCTCTGGCGCTTCCACCTGCGCCATTGATGCCACATCCAATCCCCGCCGCCGGATGTTCAGCTCCGCTGCATGCTCACTCTCTCCCGTCACGTCCGGAATCGTCACGCGAGTCGGCCCCAGGCTCTGCGCTACTCGCACTTGCCAGCCACGACGCACCTTCGTCCCCGGCAGCGGCAGCTGCGACATGATCTTTCCTTCCGGAACCTGGGGACTGTAATACTGCCGTTCGATAAACATCTGAAGGCCCAATCCCGATACGCTCCGCTCAGCGTCACCCGGCGTCAGCCCCACGAGCGCCGGCACCGCCACCTCTTGTCCGTGGATCGCAAACCGCATGGCCGTTAATCCCGACACCATGGCCACGATCACCAGCACCAACGCTAGCACCGCAAATCGAAAAAAGGATTTCATCGAATCTGCTGTCACTTGGTGAAAGAGCGGCGCTTCAGCGCCGCGTAAGGCACTCAGAAAACAGGGCTTTAGCCCTTGTGTTCCGCTCTCCCAGAATTATAGTCTTTGCCAGGTGCGCGACTTGTGGCCTCTGTTGCCAGAAGTGGGGATTTCCTTCTTGACGAATTCCTCGCAAACCCACGCGACGACCGCGTTCTATCCTCCGAGGTATGCCATGTCCCGCGCTCTGGAGTATCATATAAGCGTGCGCAGTTGGTTCTCGCCTGCCGTCCCCCTGCTCAGCCTTTTCGGCCTATTCCTGTTCTCTGCGTCAGACATGCAAGCGCAGATTAACGCTCCGCCCTCATCCGTGACCTCGCCCGGTTTCGGCGGACGCCCCGTCAATGGCCCTCCCGCCAGCGTCACTTCTCTGGGCCCTCGCGGTTACGCGCCGAACGCCTCCATCCCCTACCGCCCGAATTGGAATCACAACGGCACCGCCCATCATCGCCGTCGCGATGGCGACCACAACGGTGCTTATCTCTACGCCTATCCGGTTCCTTACGCTTACGACTCCGGCGATTACACAGACGCCCCCGACCCGAGCAACGACGATTCGAATTACCAGGGCGGACCGACCGTCTTCGATCGCCGCGGCTCCGGGGCCCGTTCCTATGTACCGCCGGTCGACGATCCGCCCCCGGCTCACGCCACGAATCAAAATGCCTCTGAACCCGACGACATTTCACCCGAACCCGAACCAGCCGCCGCCCCGACGCTCCTGGTTTTTAGAGATGGTCGCAAGCTCGAAGTCTCCAACTACGCCATCGTCGGAACAACTCTCTTCGACCTGACGCCCGGCCATCCGCGTCGCATTGCAGTCGCGGATCTTGATCTCGATGCCACACGCAAGGACAATGACGAGCACGGCGTGATTTTTCAATTGCCGCCCTCGCTTCAGGCGAACTAATGCTGAACCGCCTCTTCGCTCTCGCGCTGCTCCTTGCACTTCCTGCAACGTTAGCCGCGCAGCGGATGGGCTCCGCTCATTATCGAGGTGGATTCTCCAACTCCCCGGGCCGTTTTGGCCACCACGGATATCCGCGCGGCGGCTACTATCCTTTCGGCCTCTTCGATCCTTTCTATGCTGACTACCTTTCCGACGAATACCCCGCTGCCGCTCAACCTCCGCTGTTCGTGATGCAACCGCCATCGCCGTCCGCTGCGACCGAACCGCCTCCCGCTCCCACGCAGCCTCTCATGATCGAGCTTCAGGGAGATCGCTATGTTCAGGTCAGTGGCGACCAGCCTTCACGAGCGCAGATGATTGATCCGATGCCTGCAGCTCAACCTTTATCTCATTCCGCCTTGATCACGCGTTCACAACCAGATTCCGCCGTCCTCATTTATCGTGACGGCCATCGCCAGGAAATCTCCAGCTACACCATCGCTGATGGCATCCTCTACGCATCTGCCGACTACGCGACCACCGGCGCGTGGAACCAAAAAATCGATCTCTCTTCAATCAATGTTCCTGCGACCGTCGCGACGAACTCTTCTCGCGGACTTCACTTCCAACTTCCCTCCGCCCCCAACGAAGTCATCGTCGGTCCCTAGGATTACCCGCCGGGTGCCACACTTCTCCCCGATTTTGGGAAACGTAGGGATTTTGTAAAGCCGGACGCGCCGCGTCCTCTGGCGTCTTCGGCCAGAGATTTGGTTCGGCATCGCCGCAATCGTTGTGGGACCGGGTGCCCATTTCTCCCTGATTTTAGGAAGTGGGGATCTTGCTTATCTACGGAAGAACGCTCCATCCTTGGTTTTGCTCACGAGGGCCGGACGCCTCTGTCCGTCCCGCGGCAAAGCGAGCGTGTTATTGCCATTCGCAAAGGGCACTACCGGAATATCATCGCGCTCGAACGCTCCGTGGAAGAGCGGCGCTTTAGCGCCGCGTCAGGCACCCACTCTTCACGGGCTTTAGCCCCTGAGGTTGGGTAATCTTCGGCGCCACTACTTGCGTCCGTCCGCCACAAATTTCCGGTTTTTTCGTGCTATAATAACAACAGCTCCCAGGGCAGGTAACATCCTGTAAATGCAATTAGTTACGCGCTAATACAATGCTACAGGAAAGTGCCCGTCTGAGCCGAAGCGAGTTGACTCGCAGCTCACGACTCGAAGCGCAAAACTCACTATGCCTGACGATCAGAATCCTGAACTTCCTTTGACACCTCCTAACGGTAGCGGCGGCGACGGCCCCGGCGCTCTGAACATTCAACCCGTCAACATCGAAGAGGAGATGCGCCGGTCGTATCTCGACTATTCGATGTCGGTCATCATCGGCCGCGCGCTCCCCGACGTTCGCGACGGACTCAAGCCCGTCCATCGCCGCATTCTCTACACGATGCAGCAGATGGGGCTGTATCCGAATCGCGCGACGCGCAAGTGCGCCCGCATCGTCGGAGACGTCATGGGTAAGTACCACCCGCACGGCAATCTCGCCGTGTACGACGCTCTCGTCCGCCTCGCGCAAGACTGGTCGATGCGCTATCCGCCGATTTTCGGTCAAGGCAACTTCGGCTCCGTCGATGGAGATCCTCCGGCAGCCGACCGTTACACCGAAGCCAAGCTTGCGCAGGTTTCCACTGCGCTGCTTGAAGACCTCGACAAAGACACTGTCGACTTCCATCCGAACTATGACGGCAGTGAAGTCGAACCCGACGTTCTTCCCGCGCGCATTCCGAATTTACTGATCAATGGTTCTGACGGAATCGCGGTCGGCATGGCAACGAAAATTCCGCCACATAATCTGACGGAGATCGTCGACGCCACCATCACGCTCGTCAATAATCCCAACGCGCAGCTCGCGGAAATTTTGAAGTTCGTCCAGGGCCCCGACTTCCCGACGGCTGGAATCATTCACGGGCGCTCCGGAATTTTCGAAGCCTACCGCACAGGCCGCGGGCGCTTCATGATGCGCGCCAAAGCCGCCATCGAGAACATCAACAAAGATCGCCAGGCCATCATCGTCACCGAGATTCCGTATCAGGTAAACAAGTCTGTTCTGATCAAGCGCATCGCGGCGCTGGTCAACGACAAAGAAATCGAAGACATCTCCGATGTTCGCGACGAATCCGATCGCGACGGCATGCGCATCGTCATCGAACTGAAGCGTGGCGTTGAGCCCCAGATCGTCCTCAACCAGCTCTTCAAGCACACGGAGATGCAACAGGGCTTCTCGATGATCCTCCTCGCGGTGGTTAACGGACAGCCGCGTGAAATGGGCCTTATCCAGGCCATTAAGTACTTCATCGAGCACCGCGTCGACGTCGTCCGCCGCCGCACCGCCTACTTGCTGCAGAAGGCGAAAGACCGCGAGCACATCCTCGAAGGCTATCTCACTGCCCTCGACCATCTCGACAACGTCATCACCATCATTCGCGGCAGCGCCAACCGCGCCGATGCCCGCGAAAACTTGGTCCAGTACTTTGGCGGCAAGAAAATCGATATCAACACCACCGGGCGCGCTCCCAAGCTCGATCCCGAAAAGCCCTTCACTGCCAGGCAGGCCGATGCCATCCTCGAATTGCAATTGCATCGCCTGACCAAACTTTCGATCGATGAAATTTCGAACGAGTTGAAGGAAGTCCGCGACAACATTGCCGAGTACGAATCGATTCTCGGCTCCGAGAAAAAACTGCGTGCCGTCATCATCAAAGAGCTCGAAGAAGTGAAGAAGCTCTACGGCGACGACCGCCGCACGCGTATCGAAGACGAAGCCGCCGAGATCGTCCTCGAAGACCTCATTGCCGACGAGCAGGTCGCAGTCACCGTCAGCCACTCCGGCTACCTCAAGCGGACGCCCATTTCGACCTACCGCATGCAGCGCCGCGGAGGCACGGGCCGCACCGGCATGAAGACGCGCGACGAGGATTTCGTCGAGCATCTCTTCATCGTCTCGACCCATGCTTACATTTTGATCTTCACCAATACCGGCCGCGTCTACTGGCTCAAGGTTTACGAAATTCCCGACGTCAGCGCCGCCGGTCGCGGCAAGCATATCGGGAACCTCGTTGGCTTACAGCCCGGCGAGACGCTGAAGACCACAGTCGCAGTGCGCAATCTCGAAGAAGAAAACAAGTACGTCTTCTTCGCTACCCGTAATGGACTGGTGAAGAAGTCCGAGGTCCGTGAGTTCATGCACGTGCGCTCGAACGGTATCAACGCCATCAACATCGAGCAGGGAGATGAGCTTGTGGCCGCACGTATCACCGACGGCAACCAGATCATCTTCCTCGCCAGCCACGAAGGCATGGCCGTCCGCTTCGACGAGAGCCACGTTCGTCCGATGGGACGCGCCGCCTACGGCGTCTGGGGCATCGACCTCGAAAAGGGCGACTACGTTATCGGCATGGCGACAACCACCAAGCCCGGCGCTCCCGCACCGCCAAAAGAAAAAGTTGAGGGCGAGCCCGAAGTGATCGACGCAGCCATCAAAGGCGACCTGATCCTCTCCGTCACCGAGAACGGATTCGGCAAGCGCACGGCCGCGGACGAGTACCGCCTTACCAACCGCGGCGGCAAGGGTGTAATCAATCTCAAGACCACCGAACGTGTCGGCAAAGTTGTCGGCATCGCTCAGGTCGACGAGAAGTCCGAGGTTATGCTGATCAGCCACTACGGCAAGATCATTCGCATGGACTCAACCACGATCCGCGAATCGGGACGAAACGCCCAAGGCGTCCGCCTCCTGAACTTGGAACCGGGAGACAAGGTAGCCGCAGCAGTCGTCATCGCCCCTGAAGATGAACCGAATGGCGGCAATGGCGGCACTCTGATTCAGTAGCCGAGAAGAAACAACGTGGGACAGCCGCCATCGGCTGTCCCTTTTCTTCTCCGCGAATCTCTCTCGAATTTCCCGTCCAGCTCAGAACCTCCCCACTCAATCAAAATTAGGCTTGAATGGGCAACCCGCCTTCCGCGTGGAAAGTAGGCGCCAAAATGAATGCCCCACTTCTGGCTGATTTTGCCAAAAGTGGGGCATCTTTCTCCGTCGGATTAGTTCGTCTTACTTTGTCGACGTCGCCCTTTGGTTCTTAACTTCGAGCTCGTTCACGACCTGTTTAACGTTCGGCACCTGCTGGGCGAGTTTCTCCACATTCGCGCGTTGCCCCTGCGAAGGAACTTTTCCTTTCAGCGTCACCACTCCGTTATTCACGTCATAGCTGACGCCCCGATCCATTTTGTGCTCCAACAGCATCGCTTCAAGATTTTTGTCAATGCCGTCATCGAGTTTCGAATCGACCTTCTTGGCGGTGCCCTCGTCACTCTTCGGGCGTACGCCGATCTCGTTCGCCACGACGGCCGAGCCAGCCTGTGACTTGGCAATCGATTCTGCACGCGCCTTGTCATCATCCGTCGCAACGTTACCCGTCAACGTCACCACATTCTTGTCGCGATCCTGGCTGACGTGCACATCCGACAGCCCAGCACTATCCAGGCCGTGGCGGACGTTGTCCGTAACATCGGGAGCTTTTGTACCCGTGCAGGCAAGGGTAATGGCAAGCACCATCCCTATCAGTAAGCTACTGAGTAATTTCATATAGATGTTTTCCCCTGTTCCGGTGGAGCTTATCGAAATGCCCCAATCCGGCTGATCCGAGCGCTCTGCTATCTTCGGGCGACGAGAAGCGGTCAACTATCGATCGAAGAATGTAGAACGCAGCAAGCGGTCAATTAAGGAGTGAAGGCAATGAAGCACTCGGGCAACCTTAGATCTCCCCAGATTTTTGTGTAGGGCGCCAGCGCCGCGACCAGCTTCACCCCGCCGGCCTTTGAAAATTCAAGCCAAAATCGGGCGTGAATGGGCCGCCTGCCTGGAACCGGGCGACAAGGTAGCCGCAGCAGTCGTCATCGCCCCGAAGATGAACCGAATGGCGGTAATGGCGGCACGCTGATTCAGTAGCGCATGTGGAGTGGCCATCTCGAGCAGTTGGGGAGAGTCGAATTCCGACTCTCCCCCAACATTCAATTTCCGTCAGAGCTTCGAGAGAATGTTGTTGAGGTCCGCCACCAGAGTATCCAGAAGCCCGGTCAGGTTGTTTCCGTTCAACAGGTTCGCAATACCGCAGAGCAGGTTTCCGAGCAGATTGCCGTTCCCAGGAATCGCGATGATGTTGAGGACGACCTGATTCAGTGTGATCTTCAGTCCAAGGATGTCCAGATTTAGCGGACCAAGTGTCAGACTGAGGATCGGGCAGTAGGCGGTAATCCCGGACACTGGCAGCGCGGCAGGCTGATTCGTCACCTGGGTGACTGTTCCCGTCGAGCTGGTAATCGTGCCATTCAAAACGCCCTGAGCCACGAGCTGATTTCCCTGGTTCGCAAAACTCTGGACAGTGAATACTGCATTGAGAGCGTTCCCGAGGGTATCAGTTCCTTGCACGTAGGCGGTCGGAAGGTGGGGGGTGACTGGGGCTGAGGTAGCCGCCAGAGCGCCGGTACTCGCCATTGTCATCGAGCAAAAGGCAAAAAGAACAGCGAACGTAAGGACGCGGAATTTCATGCTTACTGCACTCATCGAATTCTCCTTGGATGAAATGAATGTGGTTGGATCTTTCGTTACGGAGGAGTCCAGTACACCTCTAAAAGCGAGTACGAACTAGTAGGGCCGATAATGTACAGCCCTGGCAGAGCTAACACAGGGTGCGAGGCCACGAGCGGGTTGCGGAAAACCGTCGCGAATCGCGGCTTCCATGCACCTTGGAAACCGATTTTGCTTGAGCAACTACGTCCCTTCAATCAGGAATAACGCCCAAAGCGCCGGCGAGAAGCTACCCCCAAGGCTGTAGGACTAAGCCCCAGGGGCACAGTGATCCAGCGAGCGAGCGATCGAGGAGGACACCTGCGAAGCTGTTGACGCTTCTGTCGGCCTCGCTCGTGACGAGCAATCCCAGGTGTACACTGACTCTCCAAATTGAAAGAGACCATCTGTATTCGCTTGAGGAGACGCTCATGGGGGACGATGTGGGGAAAGAGAATGTTTCGCGGCGCGGGTTTCTTGGGATGAGTTCTGCGGCGCTCGCGGCTGCCGGCATTCTCAAAGCAACAGAACTGGCAGGCCAGGAACAGAAGTCATATCCGACCAGGAACGATCGCAGCGCCAGCGCTCCCGGCCCGGGCAATCCGCCGATTGACCAGCAAAATCCTGACTCGTTCTTGCCACCGTCTACCGATGCGGGGGGCGTGCCGACGTTTAAATATCCCTTTGGGATTGCTCACAAGCGGATGCAACAGGGTGGATGGTCGCGCGAAGTCACAGTCCGCGAACTGCCGGTTTCCAAAACGATTGCCGGTGTGGACATGAGATTGACCGCGGGAGGCGTACGCGAGCTGCACTGGCATACGGCTGCCGAGTGGGCGATCATGCTGTACGGAAATGCGCGCATTACCGGGCTCGATGCTGAAGGTAAGAGCTTCGTCACCGACATCACCGAAGGCGACCTCTGGTATTTTCCTACGGGGATTCCGCATTCCATTCAAGGTCTGAATCCGGATGGGTGTGAATTCCTGCTCGTCTTTGACGACGGCAATTTCTCGGAATACGAAACCGTGCTGCTGACGGACTGGATGGCGCACACGCCGCACAATGTTCTGGCCGCGAATTTCGGCGTCAACCCGCAGGCGATGGAGAAAATGGTCCGCCGCGAAAAATTTATTTTCCAAGCTGCAGTCCCCGGCCCCTTGGCCGAGGACCAGAAGGCCACAGCTGGCACGGGAGGCTTATCGTCGCAGGATTTCGCTTTCCGCAAGTCACAGATGAAAGTTGCCAACCGCACGCAGGGCGGCGAGGTCACCATCGTCGACTCGAGCACGTTCAAGGTCTCGACCGCGATTGCGGCTGCGATCGTCACCGTCCATCCCGGAGGACTTCGCGAACTGCATTGGCATCCCAATGCCGACGAATGGCAGTACTATATCAGCGGCAGCGGAAGAATGACCGTGTTCGCCACCGGCGGCCGAGCGCGCACCATGGACTTTCAAGCTGGAGACGTTGGCTATGTCCAGAAAACTTTGCCGCACTACGTCCAGAACACAGGCAGCACAGATCTGAAATTTCTGGAAATGTTTAAGAGCAGTTTCTATCAGGATCTGGCGCTCTCAGAGTGGCTCAGGCATACGCCGCCCGAATTGGTGATGGCTCATCTCGAAATTGATAAGGCAACGATCGACGCCATTCCAAAGCACGAGCCCATCGTAATGCCGGAATAGCGAAACCTGTTTTTCAAACGCACTAGCCGAAAGTGGAGCGACCATGCGGACGGAGTTGTTGCGATTTAATGGCGCTGTCGAGCGCGACCCCGCCATCGATGCGTGGATGAAAGAACATGCAGGTGCGTTGGGGGCTATCGCGCATCAGTGGTTTGAGGTGATGCGGAAATGCGGCGACGAAGTTCGGGAGCTATTGCATGACGGCTGTCCGGTGGCATGTTTGGGAGATGTGCCCTTCGGCTACGTCAATGTATTCACCTCGCACGTCAACGTGGGATTCTTTCAGGGCACGGCGCTGCGGGATCCGGCGCACTTGTTGCAAGGCGATGGAAAGTTTATGCGCCACGTGAAACTGAGACCGGGGACGGCCACGGATGCGGCAGCGCTAAGCCAGCTCATCGAAACGGCGTATGCGGATATAAAGGCGCGCGTCGAACACGGCTAGATCTTTGCCGTGATGGTGGCATCCGCCCTTAACGATGAGATGCCGTGTAATAAATTCCGACTGCCACAAGAGCAATCACACCGAGCAGAACAATCGCGAAAATAATTACGAGAAGCCAGAAAAACCAGGACCATGATGATTTTCTTCTGATCCGCTGTATGGCGTCGCGCAATGAGAAGGCCGTGCCGATGACGCCAACTGGCGTCAGAGCGAAAGCGGGCATAAACGCATCGAGTTCACCGGGGCCCTTGCATCCATGGCGATAACAGTAAACGGCAGGCAGCAGAATGGAAAAAATATAAACAACGGCAATGAAGTACGAAATGGCGAGGCCCACTTTGCCTAACATCGACCGATTTCTGCCTATTGTCGTTGGGTACAGATAGCCACGTTAGCACGGCGAGTGAGTTAGCCTTCGCCCTATTTTCAAAGTTCGAATTCAGACCTTGAGGCAGCCCCGAAATCCCCTGACAGCATAATAGGATTCCGCGCCGTTGTGATACACGAAAACCGTGTTGAAGCGGCGATCGCAAAAGAGGGCGCCGCCGAGCTTTCTGACGTCTGAAGGTGTGTTCACCCAGCTCGACGTTTTCGTATCGAACTCTCCAAGCCTCTGCAACTCTCGATATTGTTCTTCGGTTAAGAGCTCAATGCGCATGGCCGCCGCCATATCCATCGCATTGCCTTTGGGTTTATTTTCTTTCCTGGATTCCAGCGCTTCACGGTCGTAGCAAAGACTTCTGCGGCCTTTCGGACTTTCTTCAGCGCAATCATAGAAAATGTATTCGCCCGTCTTTTTGTCCTGCCCGACAACGTCCGGTTCACCGCCAGTGTGTTCCATCTCATGCAGTGACCAGAGCTTTTCAGCTTTTGCTTCGAGCCTTGCCTGGATTTCAGCCCATGCAAGACCTTCGTGGCGTTTCATGTTTTCCTCGAAACGAACTTTCAATGCTTTGAGGATTTCGTCGTGTTGTTTTTTAGAAAGAGTTGCGGTGGCCATAGTTTTCAATCCAAGAAAAGTGAAACGAAAGGCCGGCTCACGGCAGACATTCGCGTTTTGCAAAAAATGCAACCCGCTAGTCATCGAGTCCTTTGCCCTTAAAGATTCGCGGCATAGATTTTTCCACCCTTGCCTCCCTCGTCTTGGGTTGTTTAGGTTGGGAAAAATGAAAGATATAGCCTCTTTGCCGTCCCGGCGTTAGTGCTTCAAAAGCAGTTTTCAAACCAGGGATTTCATCTAGCTTGCTCTGAAATTCCTCCGGAATCTTGAAGTCCCTCGTCTTTTTCAGCTTCACTTTCAGCCCGGCCTTTTCCACTTCGATGGCTTCACGGATGTAGGCCTTCAAAACGGACTTGAGCTTGGCGATCTCACGAACATTCGTGAACCGGATCTGTCGCGCCGCCTGCACGTTCTCCGTCTGTTGGATCAGAATCCCTTTCGGATCTTTTAACAGGACGCCTTTGAAAAACAGAAGCGCGCAGTATTCTTTGAATCCATGCATTAGAACTATGTTCTTGTTCTCCAATGTGTAGCAAGGCTGATACCACTTCAGTTCTTCGGTCAACCCGCAGTCGAGAACGATCGTTCTCAATGTCTCGAATTCTTCTCGCCATTTGCTGGTTTGGCGTAAAACGGCGTCAACCTTCGGATTTCTGTTCATGGATGAATACTCTCAGAGTAAGTCAGCTTTACCTCTTAGCGCGCACTCTTCGAAAACAGTCGTCGAACCACATGGCCTTTCCACATCCACAATCCTGAAAGGACCATGATCGGGACGAAGACATAGCGAGTCTTGAAGGCATAGCTTGGAAGTTTTTCGAACGGACTATAAATATAGCCGAGGATCGGGATGCTGAGGACGAGGTGAATCCAGCGAAAAATCGTACGGGTCATCCCTCGGCTCACCATATTTCCTGCATAAGCTGAATGTGCCATCACGTTGCTCCTTGAAAATTGCCTCACCGTTATTTGTTTCTCCACGACGTCATCCCGGGCGTATCCGCTTCTCAGGCGGAGCGAGTGATCTCCGAGCGCTGGCCTTGTTTAATGGAGATCCCTCACGACGCCTGTGCAACTGACTTCCATCCCAGCCACGACCGAAACTCGGTCATGACTCTTGACTCCCCTCGGTCACACTTTCGGCATTTCGATGCCGAATAACTTGGCGTACTCGGCATGCAATCTCTGAAAGCCGGGCGAGTTCCTGGCCTCGGGGCCGATGAAGCGTCCGATGGGCTGACCGGCAAGAAGCCGATCCATCACATCGAAAGAAACGTGCCACCCGGCCGCACCCATGGCGATAAAGTGGCGATTGATGCTGGTCCACAGCGTCAGGCGCGTGCCGCCGCTACCAAGCGGTTCGAGTTCCCACCTCATCATGTTGCCGCCCCATTTGTACTCAAGCTCCTTGGGAGCGTCGGCTCGCGTCACCGTAGTTTCAGTAATGAACGGCGTGGGCGCTCCCACCGTGGTGAGCTTCACTGTGTTGCCAACCGTGCCCAGGTTCTTATCGGCATCGAAAGGAGCCCACTGGCGTAGATGCTCCGGATCCGTAAGCGCCTCCCAGACTTTTTTCGGAGAGTGGCGCAGCTCACGGACGAGAATGAGCGTCCAGTTCTGTCCTTCTTGCTTCTGCATTTGCGCCCCGTAGGCCGGACCCGGCGTGTACTCTGCGCGTTCGATCATCATCGTCTTCTCCCTCTCTTACCAGAGTGCCAGCCGGTGAGCTGAGCTCACCGCCCCTCACGCGGAAGCCGGCGAATTGCATACGGCTTCTGCCCAATGCCCAAGTTCTCAGATCAAGTTGAGCACGGTACGAACCACATCGGGCACAGCCAAGTGGAGCACGGTTGAAATCAGAATTCGTCCAATCGGATACACGATGAGCACCGAGGTAAAAGCCGCCACTATCCACATCTTGGCCGAGAGATGCCCTTCGAGAGCGTCCACGTGAGAGCACCAGAACTCGCGCAACTGCGCGGCACTAGCAGGATCCATTGCGTGTTTTGTGAGATGAGTCATTTTGTCTTCTCCGTCAGCGCTACCAGCGTGCCAGCTGGGTCAGCTGAATGAGGTTGCCGCAGGTATCTTTCAGCATCGCAATGGTTGAGCCGGTCACGTCGGTTAGAGGCATTGTGAACTCCGCGCCGCGGGACTTGATCCGCTCGTAGTCGCCCTTGATGTCGTCGGTCAGGAAATTGGCCGCGGGCTGGTTCTGTTGAAACATCGCCTGCTGATACGCTTTGGCCGCAGGATCGTTATTCAGAGCGAGCTGCAACTGCGTGCCGTCCGGCTCCTCGGCCGATCCCACGGTCAGCCAGCGATATGGGCCATTACTGAAATCGGCTTTCTTGGCAAAACCCAATACGTCCGTGTAGAAGCTCAGGGCCTTGGCTTGGTCGTCCACATATACACTCGTCAATTTTATTTTCATTTCGTTTCTCCTTTGTTCCGTTCGCGGTTGGACCGCGTCGTATTCTCCGCGGTTTTTCTTTTCGTCGGTTTCGATTCCAGATCCGTCCGGTCGAGGTAGCGTTCGAGAGCATCCACGTGCGTGGACCAGAACTGGCGGAACTGTTCCAGCCAAGCATCCAGCTCCTGAAATGGCTGCGGTTTCAGGCGGTACAGACGGCGTTGTGCGTCCACCGTGGATGCCACGAATCCGGCGTCGCGCAGCACCTTTAAATGCTTTGACACGGTCGGCTGCGACATACGAAGTTGCCGCTCAATCTCTCCCACCGACTGTTCGGACGAGACCAGCAGGCTCAAGATCGCGCGCCGGCTCGGTTCCGCAATGATTTCGAATACCGATTCCATGCTTTCTATATACGTCAGAACGTATATGCCTGTCAAGGTATATTTAGCACTAAGGTATTTCCCTGGTTCGGAGCCTGACTCCACCTCGGAGCAGCCTGATCCGCCTCCCAGCGCGAACTCAGCATTCAGTTTCCTTGGATCGACACCAGCAACCGGTTCACCCGCCGTTGCACATCGCCCATCTGCCGGAGTATCGTTTCTCACTTACCCGACGACGGCGTCACAATTTCTATTTCGCTTCGGAGCCCCTCATGACCAACCACATCCTTCATCTCACTGCCATGATCCCGCTCTCTGTCTTGCTCTTCACTGCAGCCGACAATCTCCCCGCGCCACCGGTCGCCAAAAAAGTTCCTCACGTCACCCAAGTCAACGGACGTACGCTCACGGACAACTATTTCTGGCTGCGCGATAAACCGAATCCCGAAGTCCGCGCCTATCTCGAAGCCGAAAACGCCTACACCGACGCGGTGATGAAGCCCACCGAGCCCTTCCAGAAAAAGCTTTATGACGAGATGCTGAGCCGCGTGAAAGAGACTGACGTCGAAGTCCCGTACCGCGAAGGCGGTTTCTTTTATTACACCCGCGTCGAGGCCGGAAAGCAGTACCCCATTCGCTGCCGAAAGAAAGCCAGCATGGACGCGCCAGAAGAAATCCTTCTCGATATCAACGAACTCGCGAAGGGCCAGGTCTTCATGTCGGTCGCGGCATTCGCTGTCAGCCCCGACGGCAACCTGCTCGCTTATAGCTACGACAACACCGGATTCCGCCAGTACAATCTCGCGGTCAAAGACCTACGCACCGGCAAGACGCTGGCCGATCACGCCGAGCGCGTCGGTTCTGTGGTCTGGGCCAACGACAATCAGACCATCTTCTACACCCAGGAAGACGCCGTCGAGAAACGGCAGTATCGCCTCTATCGCCACTCCGCAGGTTCCACCGCCGCCGACATCCTCGTCTACGAAGAACCCGACGAGAAATTCAATGTCCGAGCCTACAAAACGCTCAGCGACTCGTACATTTTTCTAGTCTCAGCTAGTCATACCACGTCCGAAGCCCGCTACATCCCTGCGAAACAGCCCGATGGGGACTGGAAGATTCTCGAGCCCCGCAAGCAAGGCGTCGAATACTATCCCGATCACAACGGAGATTCGTTTTACATCCGCGTCAACGACACCGGACGCAACTTTCGCCTGGTGACGGCTCCTGTCACCGACCCTGGCAGCGCCAACTGGCATGAAGTGATGGCGCAGAATCCCGCCATCATGATCGACGAGATGGAGCTGTTCAAAAACTTCTGCGTCCTGTTCGAGCGCGAAAGCGGACTTCCGCAGATCCGCGTCATCGATCTGCGCAACTCACAGTCCAAGCGTATCGCTTTCCCCGAGCCCGCTTACGCCGCCTACTCCTACATCAACCGCGTCTACGACACCACCGATTTCCGCTACGGATATCAGTCCCCTATAACGCCTTCGTCTGTCTTCTCCTACAACATGGAGACCGGTGCATCCACTCTCCTGAAGCAAAAAGAAGTTCCTGGCGGGTATGATCCGAAGAAGTATGAAGTGGAACAGATCTATGCAGTCGCGTCCGACGGAGTAAAGATTCCTATCTCCGTTCTTCACCTCAAAGGCGCCAAACTCGACGGCACGGGCCCGCTCTATCTTTATGGATATGGTTCTTACGGCATCTCGATCGACATGTTCTTCAATTCAAATATTTTTAGCATGGTCGATCGAGGGGTCGTTGCCGCCGTCGCGCACATCCGGGGTGGCGGAGAAATGGGGAAGGCCTGGCACGATGCCGGCCGCATGATGAACAAGAAGACGACCTTCACCGACTTCATCGCCTGCGCAGAAGACCTAGTCAAGCGCGGCTACGGATCGAAAGACCGCCTCGTCATCGAAGGCCGCAGCGCAGGTGGCCTGCTGATGGGCGCTGTCTTGAATATGCGTCCCGATCTTTTTCACGCAGCCTTGGTCGGAGTTCCTTTCGTCGATGTGATCAATACCATGCTCGATGAAACGCTCCCGCTGACCGTTCCGGAATTCGAAGAGTGGGGAAATCCCAAAGAGAAGGCCGCGTTCGATTACATGATCACCTACTCGCCCTACGACAACATCCAGGCGAAGGCCTATCCGAGCATGCTGGTGAAAACTTCTTTCAACGACAGCCAGGTGATGTACTGGGAGCCTGCGAAGTACGTCGCGAAAATGCGTGCCACGCGCACCGACCACAATATCCTGATCTTCAAAACCAATCTCAACCCAGCGGGACACGGAGGCGCCTCCGGCCGCTACGACCGCCTCCACGAGTCCGCCTTCGACTACGCCTATATCCTCACCGAAATGGGCATCAACAACTGATCAAATGGAAACCATCCCTGTCATCCTGAGGAGCGCACACTTTGCGCGCCGAAGGATCTATGCATTCGCATCCGCCTAATCGATGCGTCGAGTGTGCAGCGGCCCGCAGATTCCCGTGCACTCTGTGCCCTCTGTGGTGAATGCTGCTCAAATCACTCCCGCCTTCATCCTACGTAAGAAATCCTCTCCCTCGGTCTTCGCCTTCTGAAGCACCTTGGGCTCTCCGCGATACTCCAACGCCACTTCCTGGAGCATCAGTTCCACCGCATCTTTCGGCTTGAATCCTTGGGAGATCAGCTTACGAATGCGCGTTGCAAAGCCGTCATCCATCGCCGGTCCCAGGCGAGACAGATGATCAGTACATTTATGTTCTTTGAATTTCGACGCCGCCAGACGGTCGTACGCGGTTTTGGCATCCGCATCCGTCAACAGTGTCGGTAAAGGATAGTTCCACTCGCACTGCGAACACGTCCATCCCTGAAACGTGCGGTGAGAGGTCCAGATCAGTTCTCTGGCGGTTTTTTCCTGCAGACTTCGATGATCCGCACTGCCGAATTCCATGAGTTCCACGACTCCCGCACCCAGCAACTTACGTGGCCCATGATTTCTGTTCCAGTATCGTAACGCCCGGCAAGAGTCTTGCACCGTACCTAGAGCGGTTCGGAGCGCAGCATGGGAGCAGGGGCGCACAATTAGAGCCAGTTGCGGGAAGAACTCGCTCTTGGTGTCGCAGCGCTTCGTTCGCTGCGATTATGTGTCACTTGGCGAAGAAATAATCGAACGACTTCACTGCCGTAAACTCATCATCCCGGATATCGAACACCGTATAGAGCTTCGTGACGTACAGCACATCCTGCACTTTCTGCGAGAGGTTCAGCAGCTTCAACTCGCCTCCGGCGTTGCGCACGGTGGTAAAGCATCCCACCAGTTCGCCGACACCCGAGCTGTCGATGTAATCCACCTCCGCCAGATTGAGAATGATCTTCTTCTTCCCCTCCGCAATCAAACCCCGCACCGCATCCCGCAATTGATGAATCTCGTCCCCAAGGACGATTCTTCCTCGAACATCGAGAATCGTCACATGACTAACTTCGCGCGTATGAATAGTGAGCGCCATGAATGCGAGCCGCCCGCTCGCTGGCCGGAATACTAGTGCCTCAATTAAGGCAAGTCAATGCCGGAACACAGTCGTTAGCGGGATCAAAGAATCATGTGGGGACGGCCGCCTAGGCCGTCCAGCGAAGGCGAAGACGAGTGCTACCGTGGAAGAGCGGCCCTCAGCGCCGCGATTAGCGATCGGATTCGAGAAGGTTTTAGCCCCTGCCGCATTGACACATTTGAGATTTTGCGGAATAAAGAAGCCCTACGCGAACGCCGGCTCTAGGAATGCGCCCCTTGCGCTCGCCCATCCAACTGGAGTGCCGGTAGCTGCACGTTGTCTCGAATCTCTTGAATCGGTGAGGTGATGATCGGGGTCGCGTATTCCGGATGCCGAAACTCCAGATGCATCCCACGTCCCACATACTGCAACTTCAGCATCGACCCGCCCCAGGTTGACCCTGAGATCGCCACCTGTACCGGTTCCGGACAAAATTCCGGATGCCCCGACAGCAACGCCTCGCTCCCACCCAGCAGCACTGCCTTGTAGCAGTGGTGCATCGTCTGAATCTCCAGCACGGTCGACGGCGGCAGGTCGGCTAAAAAGACTCCACCCTCAATCTCCGACTGGATAATCCCGCGGTTCACTTCGTCGGCAAAATTGGGGTGTGGACTAAACATGCGGATGGCCGACCTTTAGCGTACCGGGTTTCCGTGGGCAGAACAAGAGACCTGTAGGACGACCATGTAAGCGAAAGGGCACGCCCCTTAGACGGACCAACCCTAGGCAGGGTTGCAAGATTTGAAAACGGCCGACCCAGTACAGTAGCAGATTTTTATGTGGGGACAGCCGCTCTCGGCTGTCCCGCGAGCGAAGCTCGCGGCCGATCCCGAAGATTCCCATTTTCAGCTCGCTGCCAGCCGCAACAAAACAGGGGCTTTATCCCCGGTCGTGCCCTCACCAGTACCCAACCCTGTCCCCGGCCCGACGCGACTGCCACGCCCCTGCTAAAATATGAGAAGAAGGGTTCTATTCATACATGCCAGTTCCCGTCTCACAAATGTGGACCGTCGCGAGCTATGTCATCGGTCAAAAGCTCGCCGGACGCAAGCAATATCCGCTCGTCCTCATGCTCGAGCCGCTGTTCCGCTGCAACCTGGCCTGTGCCGGATGCGGCAAGATTCAATACCCGGCCCACATCCTGAAAAAGGATCTGAGCCCCGAAGAATGCTTCCGCGCCGTCGACGAATGCGGCGCCCCCATGGTCTCGATCCCCGGCGGCGAGCCGCTCATGCACCCCGAAATCGATAAGATTGTCGAAGGCCTGGTCGCTCGCAAGAAATATATCTATCTGTGCACCAACGCCCTGCTGCTGAAAGAGAAAATTCATCTCTTCAAGCCGAGCAAATATCTGACGTTCTCCGTTCACCTCGACGGCCAGCGCGAAGAGCACGATCTTGCCGTCTGCCGCGAGGGCGGATACGACATCGCCGTCGCCGCCGTCAAAGAAGCCCTGAAGCGCGGCTTCCGCGTCACCACCAACACCACGCTCTTCGACGGCGCCAATCCGAAATCCGTCCGCGCCTTCTTCGACGAGATGATGGACCTCGGCGTCGAAGGAATGATGCTTTCTCCCGGATACTCCTACGACAAGGCTCCCGACCAGAAGCATTTTCTGGGACGCGCCCGCACTCGTCGCATGTTCCGTGCGATCCTCTCGAATCGCAAGAAGAGGTGGCAGTTTAACCTCTCGCCACTCTTCCTCGAGTTCCTGATGGGCAAACGCACGTATCCTTGCACTCCTTGGGGCATGCCAACGTACAACGTCTTCGGCTGGCAGAAACCGTGCTACTTGCTGCAAGACGGCTATGCGGAGAGTTTCAAAGAGCTGCTCGAAACGACGGAGTGGCAAAATTACGGCACAGAGTCGGGAAATCCGGCCTGCGCCAACTGCATGGTCCACAGCGGATACGAAGCTAGCGCGGTCAACGCAACCTTTAGCTCGCTCGGCGGATTTCTAGCCACCGTCAAAGCCACACTCTTCAGCAGCTACAAAGACGAAGAGGCCTTGCGCCTACTCGACGAACCACAGGCCGCGGTCAACCCGTTGATTCAGATCGCCCCGACGCAGAGCGCGCACCATGATCTGCAGGAAACAAGAGCATAGAATTCCTCTGTGATCCTCCGTGCCCTCCGTGGTGAAGATTTTTGTTTGATCGCGGCTCGCGACTCGGAGCTCGAAACTAGCATGACAGGCAAAGAAGCCGGACACATCGACGAGCATCCTCCGCATGTGCAAAACCCCGACGCGCTCGAAATCGCCCCGGGCGTCGAACACGAAAAACTCGAGGGATGGAATCCCGCCCTCGCCTCCGACGAAGACCTGCGACAGGCCCTCGAGAAAGCTTTCGACTATCGCGGTGACATCACCATCACCCGCAAAGACGGATCCAAAATCGAAGGCTACCTCTTCGACCGCCGTTCCGCAGCCACGCTGAAAGACTCCGTCGTCCGCCTCTATCCGAAGAATTCAAACGATAAGGTCTCCATCTCCTACGCCGATATCGCCGCGCTCGCTTTCACCGGACGCGACACGGCCGCCGGTAAATCCTGGGAAGCCTGGATGAAAAAATACGCCGAGAAAAAAGCCTCCGGCGAAAAAGACCTAAGTCTCCACCCCGAACCGCTCGAGTAGTGCCATCCCTCAAACTCCTTGTCATCCTGAGTGGACGCTGAGCGCCTGAAAGGCGATCCTGCGCACGCGAAGGACCTTACGAAACGCGTACAGTTGTTCAAGCATCTGCGGGACTGCCACGCTCGATCAGGCCTCCGATCAATGATCGGGCCTCCCAGGCCCCGCTGTCATCCTGAGCGAAGCCGTGAGGAGCGAAGCGAGTCACGGCGCAGTCGAAGGATCCCTACGCCCTATCCTGAGCTTTGCCACACCGTGCCGGGCCCCTCACGAAAAAGAGCCCCGACTCGGCTCTGAATCCTTTTTCGCTCCCCGCCGCTCTTCCTATATAGGAGGCACTTTGTCCCCATCCATCACGGTCGCAGACCTTCGTTCTCAACCACCCGCCCAGGCCCAGCTGATTGACGTCCGCTCTCCCTCCGAGTTCGCCGCCGGCCACATTGCCGGCGCCGTCAACATTCCCATGGACCAAATCGAGTCGCGCATCGCCGATCTCAGCTCCGGGCCCATCGTCCTGATTTGCCAAATGGGCAAGCGCGCCCGCATGACCGCGAATCTTCTCGAGCCCTGCCAGCGCCAGATCGCAGTCCTCGAAGGAGGCACCGCCGCCTGGATCCAGGCCGGCCTGCCACTCGTCACCAGCGTAAAGACCCGCTGGTCGCTCGAACGCCAGGTTCGCCTCGGCGCAGGACTGCTCGTGCTCGTCGGCGCCACGCTCGCCCTTACCATCAATCCGCGATGGCTCTTTCTGTCGGCCTTCATCGGGATGGGCCTCATCTTTGCTGGCATCACCGACGTCTGCCCCATGGCTGAAATTCTCGGAAAAATGCCATGGAACGCTCGCACCCACTGCAAAACTGCTGTTTCCAACGCCGAACTCTAGAGCACCCAGTGACTCTGCGTACAGCCATTCCGTGTCGAGAGTGGGAGAATGCCTTCATGGCATTCGACCTCGACGACCGCACGCCCCGCGATTTCGAAGCCCTGACGCGCCAGCACAAGGATTCCGTCTATCGCCAGATGATCCGCACGTGCGGCAACCGCGAGGATGCGGAAGACGTCCTCGTTGAAGCTTTGCTTAAGGCGTACCGTCACCTCGACCAGTTGCGCGATTCCGCCGCCTTCCGCGCATGGCTCACCCAAATCGCGAAACGCGTTTGCTGGCAGCTCAAGGAAAGGGAAGCTCTCTTGCCGCTGATGCAACTCTCGACCCTCGACGAGGAAGGCCGCGAAATCCCCAGTGCCGAGCCCACGCCTGATGTACAACTGGCGCGTCGTCAAATGTCGCAGTTCCTCGGAGAGGCCGTCGCCGCACTTCCACCGCTGTATCAGGAGATCTACAAGCTGCGCGACATCGACGACCGCCCCGGCGATGAAGTAGCCCACAAACTGGGCATCTCCCGCGCGGCCATGAAATCGCGCCTGCACCGCGCCCGCGAATTAGTCAGAGCTCATCTCGATGCGGCGCTCACGCGCGCAGGGTCGAGCTAACAATGGACGGCTTTCGTGGAAGAGCAGCGCTTTAGCGCGGCGTGAACAGTTGAAGTTTTCAGGGGCTTTAGCCCCCGTGGAGGCACTTATGGAAGTCACAGTCGAACATCTTGGATCGGTGCAATTCGAAATCAAAGCCCGTCAACACACCATCGCGTGCGACCAGCCAGCCGAGAACGGAGGCTTTGATGAAGGGATGACCCCTCCTGAACTCTTGCTCGCCTCCCTCGGCTCGTGCGCTGCTTTCTACGCCGCGCAATATCTCCGCAAATTCAAGCTCGCCACACAAGGCACCCGCGTCCGCGTCACCGCCGACAAAGTTAAGGACCCCGTGGCCCGCATCGACAACTTCCGCATCGAAATCGAAACCCCGCTGGAACTAACCGACCAGCATCGCCAGGGAGTCGAACGCGCCGTGCATCATTGCCTCATTCACAACACGCTCCTCCACCCACCCCAGATCTCTATCGACATTAAAGAAGTCGCCGCCACAGCGCATTAAAAAGGGAAAGGCAAAAACAGAATAGAAGATAAGACTAGAAGACCCGCGCGCCAATTGTCATCCTGAGCGGAGCCGCGAGGAGCGAAGCGAGTCACGGCGCAGTCGAAGGATCCCTACCTCACAACCGCACCACTCGCCCGTGGAGGTTTTCACTCCGAACTCGCAGCTCACCATGCCCGCCTATTTCCCAAATCCCACCCCATCCACCAATTCCTCCACCTCATCTTCCGTCCCGCCAATCACCGTAATCGAGACCGCATACGCGTGCGCCAGAAACACCATCGTCGACTGCCGCATCACCCGTGACCCAACATCTTTGTGAAAGTCCTCTCGCACCACGGTCTTCGGTCCAATCGCGATCTCGTACGGATCTTCATCCGCCGTGAATCCCTGCGCCTTGGCGACTTCTTCCAGCGGGCCCAGATACTGCACCGCGTCCGTCAGACCCGGATACGCCGCAACCGGCTCCGCTGCAATCACAATTGATCCGTTAACGTCTTCGCCCTTCGCCTCAGGAGGCCGCGAAAACGCCGCCAGCAACACTCGGCCCTTCTCTGTGGACTTCTGTGTCCCCTGTGGTGAAGATTTTGCTGGAGAAGTCCCGGAATCGTCCCCTCGCGCATTCATTTCCTGGGTGCGCAAAACCCAACCCGCAGGAATCTTGCACGACAGCGCAAATGTCTTATTGCGGTAGGAACCCCCAACTATACCGCCGTCTTCCGGCCCGGATACCGTAGCCGTCGCCTTGGCAGTCTTTTTCGAACGCGACGAACTTGAGGAAGAAGAGTCGGACTGCGTCGCATCCTGCCCCGCACCCGGAGCAGCCAGAGACAGCACGAGCAGGAACATCACAAATATGGGGACGAACGGAATCCTCATCCCTCAATCTTACGTGAATGAAGTGGCCGCGCGGTGAGTGTGCCGATTCTGCGTCGTTTGGGGAGAGTAATTGCGGCCTAAAGCAAATTCGAGCAGGCTGCCCCACCCTTCGTGGGGTTCGAAGGGTGGGAACTTTGAATGGCCGCTACGCCGCTCTGCCCATCTGCGGCTGCGCACAAAACGCACATCGCCGCGCATCGATCGGAATCTCGCTCAGACACTCCGTGCACTTCTTGGTCGTCGGATCCGCCGGCGCCGGATCCTTCCTCATTCTTGCCACCAGCGCATTCACAGGCGTGACTACAAAAAAGTAGACCGCTGCGGCGATCAATAGGAACGACACACATGCGTTGATGAAGTCACCTACAGGAAAGAGACTTCCATTCAGCGTGAAATGAATCGCCGAGAAATCAGGCTTGCCCACAATCGCGGCGATGAGAGGCGTTAACAAATCCTTCGTGAGGGCACCGACCACGCCGCCGAATGCCGCGCCGATCACCACGCCCACGGCCATATCCACAACGTTGCCACGCAGGATGAATTTCTTGAACCCGTCGAGCATAACGCCTCCAAACTTGAAATGCCGCCAATGTAAGCCAGCGCGAAGTCCGGGTCAAGCCCGATGCGCCTGAAAATATGGCCACAAACCGCAATCGAGCTCTCCACAGCGGAGTTTCAGTGCTGGCAGTGCAAGAAAAAAGAAAAGGCGTCTTCGAAAGACGCCTGAACCATCTCACAAATGCGGCGAATCAACCAGCCGTCAGATCCTCATCGGCATCACGATGTACCGGTACTTATAATCATCGCCTTCTGCCGGCCGCAACTGCCCCGCCGATTGCGGATCCTTCAACTCCAGCCGCACCTCGGCCGTTCCCGCCGCCTTGAGGAAATCAATCAGGTAAGCTGCATTAAACCCGATCGTCAGCGGATCGCCCGTGTACGGCGCTTCCATCGAATCTTCCGACTCGCCCGCTTCCGTCGACGAGGCAGAAATCTTCACTTCGCCTTTCTCCAGCCGCATCCGCACCGCGCGCGACCGCTCATCGGCAAACTGCGCCACGCGCAGAATTGCCGCGTTCAACTCATCCGCATTTAACGGAACGATCTTATTATTGTCCTTCGGCAGCACGGCCTCAAAGTTCGGAAACTGTCCGGTCAGTTGCCGCGAAGTCAGCAGCCGCGATCCAATCCGGAAGAACAGCGTCGACTCGTCCTTGGCAAACTCAATCGTCTCCGCATCGGTCGAATCGAGTAGCGACTTCAACTCGTCCATCGCCTTTTTCGGAACCAGCGTCTTCATCTCACCCGACACGCCCTCGAACTTCTCTCCGCTGCGCTCGCAATGCGCCAGCCGATGTCCATCCGTCGCCACCATCGTGATCGACTCCGGCTTCAGCAGCATCAACGCACCATTCAGCGTGTAGCGCGATTCTTCGCTCGAGATCGCAAAACCGGTCCGCGCGATCAGTCCTCGCAGCACTTGCGCCGGAATCGTAATCGCCCCCGATGTCGGAAATACCGGCAGCGTGGGGAAATTCGACTTCGCCATCCCAACCATCTTAGTGTTGGAACGACCGCAGCGGATGCTGACCCAGTGATTCTCCAGCAATTTGATCGTGATGTCCGCATCCGGCAGCAGCTTCACATAATCGTGCAGTTTCCGCGCCGGAATCGTGCACGACCCTTCCTTCTTCACCTTGGCGCTACATGAAGTCCGCAGGCTCAGGTCCAGGTCCGTCGCCGTCAACGACAACCGGTCTCCCGCAGCTTCAAATAAATAATTGGACAGGATAGGAATCGTGGTCTTGCGCTCGACCACTCCTTGCGTGGCGGTCAATTCCCGCAGCAACTCGAACTTGCTGACCGTGATCTCCATGGTTCCCGCGGC
>Ga0070735_10000285_pt1 | contig 59921 bp, 64 predicted proteins | sample Coa_R1_FD_66443 | JGI IMG/M metagenome (GOLD analysis project Ga0070735, IMG submission 66443) | Surface soil microbial communities from Centralia Pennsylvania, which are recovering from an underground coalmine fire - Coalmine... | ecosystem: Environmental > Terrestrial > Soil > Unclassified ...
GCCCAGCGACGCCAGGAAATCCGACATCGGCGGATACGCCGCCGCATCGGAACCCGTCACCCGAAATCCGCGCTGCTGCAGCATCCCTGCCAGCGACGCCATCGCCGTGCCGCAGATCCCAATCAAGTGAATGTGTTTCGCCATGGGGAACGCTTGCTAGCTTGCCTCCGTCGCCGGCTCCAGAATTCTGATGCTCACTTCTTCACCCACGTCCAACGCCGCCTTCACTCCCAATGGAAGCGTGATGTTCCCGCGCGTAACGTGCCCCGACCGCAATCCATACGCGACAGGTACGCCGAGATCGCCGACCACCCGCAGAATCACTTCTTTTAGGCTGTAGCCTTGGTTCTGGGTCTGAACACAATCGACCATTTCGCCAAAAATAATTCCTCTGACCTCATCCAGTTTTCCCGCCAGCTTCAAATGCATCAGCATGCGATCAATCTGGTAAGGCTTCGTCGCCACATCCTCGAGAAACAATATCGTTCCGGGCGTCCGAACTTCATACGGTGTACCCAAGGATGCCACCAACATCGAGAGACAACCACCGTACAAAATTCCCTCCGCCTGCCCTTCGACCAGCGCCTTCAATTCCGGCCCCGTCTGAATGTTCCAATCTTGCGTACCGCTAACAGCCGCATCGAAAGATGCACAATCGACGCCGTCCGGGTGCGAGAAATCCTTCGTGACCATAGGCCCGTGAAATGTCACCAGGCCGGCCGAGTCAAGAAAGTAGGTCAACAGCGTAGTAACGTCGCTGTAACCCATGAAAATCTTCGGATGCTTTCGAATCGCTTCCGGGTCAACCTCCTTCAGAAGATAATTCGCCCCGTATCCTCCCCGCGCACAAATAACCGCTCGCACATCGTCACGCGCGAGCATTTCTTCCAGTTCACGCGCCCGCCGTGCGACGGTGCCCGCAAAATATAGATCCTGCTCCAGGATTGACGGGCAATGAAGTGTTTTGTAGCCGAGCTTTCTCAGGGCCTCGGAGCCCGATTCCAATAGGTCGCGCTTAATATTGCTCGCGGGAGCGATGATTCCGATCGTGTCGCCAGCCCGCAGCGCGGGCGGTTTAATGCGCGAGATCGGCGACCCAAAAGCCATTTGCTCCAATCTTAAACGAAGAATTCTCCCCGGCAGACGAGCTGCGCCGGGCCTCGAAGAAACACTTCGTTCTCCCAACGAACAGTTTGCGTGCCGCCCGGAGCATGCACCCGCACGGGTGACTGCGCCTTGTTTTTTGCCATCGCCGCGACCGCAGACGCGCACGATCCAGTGCCTGACGACTGCGTTTCCCCGACCCCGCGCTCGAAAAAGCGCACTTCGACGTTTCCTCGATCAACAATCTTTACAAACTCGACGTTAGTCCCATGCTCGAAGTCGTGATGCCTGCCGATCTCAGCCGCTTCAGCCTGCCAGCCAGGAATGCACTCATCGACAAAAACGACATAGTGCGGATTTCCCATCGACACCGGAATCCCGCGAACTTCCCCAAATGCCAGTTTGACGGGAAACTCGTCCCCCACCTGGGGCTCGCCCATCGACGTCTCGAATTCAAAACGTCCGTTGCTATGGGATGTCAGGGTACAAGTCTTGAGGCCGGCCCCGGTTCGCACCACAACCTTCTCCCGCGGTTGTTCGGCGCACAGATGCGCCGCCACGCAGCGCGTTCCGTTTCCCGAAATCTCCGCCTCCGATCCGTCCGCGTTGTAAAGTTTCGCGCTAACATCGGCGTCCTTCCCAGGGAAAAGCCATTCCACTCCGTCGGCGCCGATTCCATCATGTCGGTTACAGATCCGCCGCGTGAATTCCGCAAGGTTTTCTGGAGCATACATACCGTCAATGATGAGGAAGTCGTTTCCGCACGCGCTGGCCTTGACGAATGGAATTGTGGTCACGGACGGTTAACTCAGAACGCCAAGTGGAATAGCGCTCTCGAGGATTGTGGACTGTTTCAACGCGGCCAGAATCTTCTCTTGATCTCTGCGCTTCCCTTCTACGTCAAATTGGTAACGGACGTGCTGCGTTGTGGCCGCTACATGGATATTCTCCGCGATAGCGTGAGCACACTCCAGAACGCGATTGACTTCGGTACTGATCTCTTCCGAGGTCCTACCGGTCACTTCATACGTATGCACGGCGAGCTTAAGGCTGAACCGATCTTCGAATCCGCCCAGCAGGAACAGGCACATAAGGATCAGGCATGTTGAAAATGTTGCCGTGAGATACAATCCTCCGCCAACCGCCATTCCGATCGATGCCACTACGAAAAGCGTCGCGGCCGATGTAATACCCGTGACTAGATCGCGTCCGGCGTGGATGATCGTCCCTGCACCGATGAAGCCGATGCCGGGAATGATCTGCGCCGCAATGCGAGTGTGATCGCCAATGTGCTCCACCGCCAGCTCATCGGACAGGAGCGTGTACATCGCGGCACCCAGGCAGATGAACAGGTTCGTCCGAAGCCCGGCCGGACGGTGTTTCAGCTCGCGCTCGAGCCCGATCGCGCCCCCGAGAATTGCCGCGATGACCAGACGAATAATCGACGATCCCACCACCGAGGACATTTCTTCCTGAAGCAATGCGGTGATGTGCTGCCAATGGGACATAAGAGCTTATTTTGGCTGGATTTTATCACCTCAAGAGCGGACATTCCGTTGACGCGCGTGATTACCGGTCGGAACGCTGCGTCCAGTAGATGGTGGCCGGTGGCTGGCCTGTCGTGCGAATCACCAGCATCGAGGTGAGGTCGCGTTTTTGCACTTTCGTCGCAACCGGATCACCCTCGACCGCAACCACGTAATTGGCGTATTGGCGTGGATCTGCCAGCGCACGTTCCCATAAGCCCTGCGGATCGGATGGCCTGATCCACGAGCGATGGTTTCCCTCGTTGATGGTTCGCCGCAAAGGAATGGCCGCACGCTGCAGCGCACCCACGTGATCTCCGAGATACATGAGTATGGTCGAATCGCGAGGCAGCAGTTGCAGGCTCGACGCTAGGGCTGTCTCGAATGCGATGCGAGTACGGGAGTTTGCGTACGCTTCGCGATAGCAGATCGGTTGCGCCTTCCATACCAAGCCATAACTGGCGCCCACAAACAAAACCGAGGCGACCACCACCGCGAGCTTTTGCGGCATTCGCGAAATTCTACGCAGCGGCCACTCGACAATCAGGCAGAAGAACACTGCACAAGCTGGAACTAACTCCATCCCGAAACGCACGTTGTAGTAAGAAAACGGCCACCACTCCGGTAGATAAATGGGCACACTGCCATAGGAAATCGACAACATGTAAAACGGTATCGGGAGTAGTAAAAAAAGCAGTGGCCATCGGCTTCGTATGGACGCGAACAACAGGCCGACTGCCCCCACCAAAAGTACGACCCAAGCTTTCTGCAGTCCGCCCGCCGCCATGTTGTCTTCCGCGGCTTTCAGGAAGTAGCTGAACGAGACTTTCGGATCATGCCATCCCGAATACGGCGGTGGCGACCCCGGCACCGTAACTCGGTCTTCGATTGCCCGCGCCGAGTAGGGTCCATTGGCAAACTCCAGCGGATTGCGATAAACCGCCCAGTTGTAACCCAGCCACAGGACCGGCGCAGCAACCACGAGAAGAACAAACTTCGCGAGCGCACCGCGAGAAACCCAAGACTGCTTGGATTTCATCACCACCAGCAATGCCGCAAGCGCAGTTATCGCCGCCAGAAACCATCCGTCATAGCGCGTTAAGCACGCCGCGAGCAAGCACCAGCCGCACTTCTTGAGAGACGAATCTGCATTTTCCCGATCCGCGCTTCGCACGAACTCTCCGAAATACACGATCGACCAGATGAACAGTGCGAGATAAAGGGACTCGGTCATCGCGGTCGCCTGCATGTAGAGCAGGTTGGGATTCATCGCGTACACGAGCGCTGCAATCCAGGCCGCAATGCGGGCGTTTGAACTAAGTTCAGGCCCGGTCGTCAAACTCCCTCTTACCAACCGGAAAACGCCAATCGTCCCCCACACATAAGCGACCAGCGACGGAATCGATCCTCCGATTCCCGTTTGCCACGAGGAATTCGACACCAGAAACGGAATCATCACCACGTGTGGAAGCGGTAGCCAGACCGTGCCCAGTTGCAGCAACCCGGGCGTGCGCGAATCGAAAACCCGGCGAGCGATGTTAATGTGCGCCACAGCATCGCCATAGAGCAGCAGATCGCCATGCCGGAAATAGAAGAGAAAAGCCAGCAGCGAAGCCCCAGCAGCAAGCTGCCCCACGAGAGTCGTCTCCCGGTCCCAGGATTGGATGCGCTGGGCTTTCATTCCAGGTGGGTCAATTCACGAAACACTTGAAAGCGGCTATCGATCTCTTTTCGCGTGAGCGATTGCAATCGCTCGCTGCCAAAACGCTCCACAATGAATGATCCCATCACACCGCCGTAGAAAAGCGCCCGCTTCAGCACCTCACGGTTCAGTTCGCCTTGCGAGGCAATATAGCCCATGAATCCGCCCGCAAACGCGTCCCCTGCTCCGGTGGGATCCTGCACTTCTTCGATCGGCAGAGCGGGCGCACGAAACGGGTGACTTCCGATTCCAAACGCCCCTTCGCGAAAAAAAATGGTCGCGCCGTATTCGCCATGCTTGATCACCAAGGCTTGTGGTCCCATGGCCAGCACCTTGCGCGCAGCGCGCGGAAGATTCTTTTCCCCAGCCAGCATCTTAGCTTCTGTGTCGTTGATCAGCAGCACATCCATCACCTTGAGGGTCTGAATCAACTCCGAACGCGTGCCGTTGATCCAAAAATTCATGGTGTCGCCGCCAGTCAGGCTCACTCCATCCATTTTCTGTCTCACCTCAGCCTGCAAGCTGGGATGGATGTTCCCCAGGAATAGAAATTTCGAATCCATGTACTCGCGAGGAATCCTGGGCTGGAAGCGCTCAAAGACATTCAGTTCAGTGAAGTCTGTCTTGGCTTCGTTCAAATTCTCCAGGTATTTCCCTCCCCAGCGAAACGTTTTGCCAGGGGCGCGCTCAATGCCTCGAATATCGATATTTCGCTTTCGGAAAACTTCTTCCTGTTCCGGACCGAAGTCCTCACCCACGACAGCAACCACACGAACGTCGGTGAAGTAACTTGCCGCGAGCGAAAAATGCGTCAACGATCCACCTAGAATATTGTCGCGGTGCCCCGACGGAGTAGTGATGGTGTCAAACGCGATTGAACCTACCCCAACAATGCTCATGCCGGCTTGGCTCCCAGGTATTTGTCGAGGATCAGGCTGAGTTTCGCGCGCGTAGCCTCTGGCACCTTGTCACGCTCGGTGATGATCGCGTGCGCCAATGCCGAACCGCACTTGCAAGCTCTTGCCGTGGGCATGGCCGCCACCGTTTCGCGAACCACGTTGCACGCATTCTCGGCATTCTTCACCAGGACGGCGATGACTTGATCGACCGTTACCGAATCGTGATGCGGGTGCCAACAGTCGTAATCCGTAACCATCGCTACCGTCACGTAGCAGATCTCAGCTTCACGCGCCAGTTTGGCTTCCTGCAGGTTGGTCATGCCGATCACGTCCATTCCCCAACTGCGGTACACGTTCGACTCAGCCTTGGTTGAAAACTGCGGACCTTCCATGCACAAATACGTACCGCCACGTTTGCCAGTCACGGACGCTTTCTTGCACGCTGATTCAACAACTCTGGAAAGTTCCGGGCAAATCGGATCCGCCATCGCGACGTGCGCCACAACTCCGTCGCCGAAAAAAGTATCCACGCGGTGGCGAGTACGATCGAAAAACTGGTCCGGAATGACAAAGTCCAGGGGCTTGTGCTCTTCCTTCAGCGACCCCACAGCGGAGACGGAAACGATCCGCTCCACACCCAGTTGCTTGAAGCCGTAAATATTGGCTCGGAAGTTGAGCTCAGTCGGCATCAACCGGTGGCCACGACCATGCCGCGCCAGGAACGCAACCTTGCGTCCCGATAATGTCCCCAAAACATAAGAATCAGAAGGATCACCGAATGGCGTTTGCTGGCGAAGTTCGCGGATATCAGTGAAGCCGGGCATCGAATACAGCCCGCTGCCCCCAATGATCCCAATTTCCGCTCGCGACAAAAAATCCTCCTGAGGAACTGGTGATTATACAGAAGCGTTCGCGGGCAAGCCTACGCTTGCCCCTTGTGGGTGGCCTCAATTTGAAATTAGGTTGCGCTTACGGACTGCTCTGCTCGTCCTTTGATGACGAGAGCAATAAACACGATGCTGGCGCAGAATATACTGGCAATCAGTAACGGCCAAGGTGACCTCTTTTGTGCTTTTGCAAGTCTCCAAACCCCGTACATCAAGGCCGCCTTACCACCGACCAAAATCAGCCAAAAAACTAGATAGGCCACAATGTTCAATCCTTAGGCAACTGATTTCTTGTATGGGCCACGCCGCGACGATTTCGACACATAGCGGTCGGCCATGATCACGACCTCTTCCAAACTCCAAACGTAACCGCTCAGACCGGCGGACATGCTTGCTTTTATTGGGAGCCAGTTGCGGGCGAGTCACCCTTTGTGCCCACCGCTACCGGCATCAATTCCTTCTCGATCCGGTCAGTGACTGCTGAGTCCAGTCCCTCGGTGACTACAACGCCGTTTCCCTCAACATCGATCACCACAGGCCCTTCCTCGGTTGTCCACGCGTGCATGCCGCCGAGTGTCTCAATCGTCTTCAGATCAACCGGCTTTGCCGCATCTTTCACCGTTTCCTCAACTTGCTTGTAACGCTTGGCCAGCCCTTTGGCGTAAATCGCCGAGAATTTCTCCGCCGCCGGGGCATCGGACCAGGCCGTGAAAAAAAGAACCGACAGCGGCCCTGACGAATTCCCCTTGGGCCGGGCTGCATAGTAGTAGCCTCCGCGCCAACTCGGATAAACTTTATGCGACGCCTCGATCCCCGCATACTGATCCACTAGAACGGCGACATCGAACTCTCCGATTGCGCCGATATCGAAGCGTTCGTAATTCTTAAAGTCTTCCTTGAAGTCCGGCAATCGAACCGGTTCGAGATGCTCATTCGCAAGGTAAGTCTTCGGCTCCATAATTTGGCGGGTGGTGCGCGGCGGGTCTGAGAACGCCCCGGCAAATGCCTTGCTCTTCCCCCCGCTCCGCAGCAGATCAGCTGTGAAGTCCAGCCCGTAACGATACGGGAATGTCAGCTCCTCTTTCATAAAGATGGGGGCATCTCTGAAAGCTGGTGAATCATCGCTGCCCATCAGCATCCCTTCCTTCAGAGCATCCGCGACCTGCGGAGACTCGAGCAGCGATTGCTTGGTGGGCGCGAGTTCGTAATCGAGCAAGGTCACCATCGCCTGCCCTTCGACAACCGCCTGCCGGGCCTCACCGATCTCATCGTTTTCGATATCCTGGGGCGTTGGATCCTTGATGTCATTTAAGTCCGTATCGCCCACCTTCAACCACTTCTCCAAGCCAAACGACTGATCTTGAAGTGCATGGGTGAGTTCGTGTGCCAGCACCGGGCGTTGCTGTTCAGCATCTAGCCAGTCCAGCAGGTTCACGGTTTTCGTCTTCGCGTCGTAGTACCCTGCAATCTGTTCCCGCAGTAGCGTCACCAGGAACTTGTGCAGGTCGAAATCGCGCGGCAGCAACCCGAACTTTTTCAGCACCAACTCTGATCGCTGAAGACGCTTTGCATCTTTGTCTTCGGCCATGCTCTTTTCCAGGTAGGCCACGACCTCGTCCCGTGTAGTCAAGCGTCGTTTCACTTCATGCTTGACCTCCAAGCCAGTGTCATTACTGGTAAATTGCAGAATCTCATCCACGTCATGAAAGAGTTGCTCGGCTTCTTTGGGCGAGATCTTCTGTTCTTGCGTCTTGTTGTCGGCTGGTTTCTGATCTTGAGTCGCTGTGGCTTGTCCCCACATGGTTGCGGCGACTGCGCCCAATCCAATCGACAGTATGCAGAGTAGAAATTTCGGATAAGATTTCTTTGTCGTTTTCATCAGTGAGTTATGTCGGACGACCCTCGTGACATCGCGGCCCAGCACTTCCAGAAAGCCTACGAACTACAGATGCAGGGCGACTATCAGGAGGCTATTGAGCGGTACACTCGTTCGATCGATGCCTTTCCCACGGCCGAGGCCTACACTTTTCGCGGCTGGACATACTCGTTTTTAGGCGACTACGACCGTGCCATCCACGAGTGTCTGCAAGCAATTCAAGTGGATCCAGATTTCGGCAACCCTTACAACGATATCGGGGCTTATCTCATTGAACAAGAGAAATGGCAAGAGTCGATCCCGTGGTTCGAAAAGGCTATGCACGCTCCACGCTACGAAGCCCGCATGTATCCCTACTTCAATTTAGGCCGCGTTTACGAGCACCTGCGCCACTGGGAAAAAGCCAAAGAGTGTTATGCGAAGGCGTATTCGCTGGATAAAAGATACATCGCCGCCCTGGCAGGCCTTCGCCGAATGACCGCAACTTGGAATTGAGAAATTCCACGAATTAAATCCGCGCAAATCCGCGTCTATCCGCGTCGGATCTTTTCCGCCACCCAGTCCCCGGCTTCTTTCGTCCCCAGATTTCCACCAATGTCCTGAGTCGTTTTCTTCTGCCGCACAGCTTCCAGCACGGCCGCCTCAATCCGATCGCCATGACCTGGCATGCCGAGGTGCCGCAGCATCATCGCCGCGGTCAAAATCGCTCCAAAGGGATTGGCAATATTCTTCCCTGCAATCGGCGGCGCCGACCCGTGCACCGGCTCAAACATCGACGTCTTCCCTGGATGAAGATTCCCACTGGCCGCCATGCCTAGCCCGCCCTGCAACCCCGCAGCCAAGTCCGTGATGATGTCCCCAAACATATTGTTCGTGACGATCACATCGAATTGCCGCGGGTCCCGCACCATCTGCATGCACAACGCGTCCACGTACATGTGTTCAGCTTTGATCTGCGGATACTCACCCGCAACTTCTTTGAACACCCTCTGCCAAAGTCCCCCGGCGTGCGTCATCGCATTCGACTTGTCACACATCAGAACCCGCTGCCGGAAGATGCCGTCCTGCTTCGGATTTTTTTCGCAATACTCGAAAGCAAAACGAATGATCCTCTCCACGCCCTTTCGCGTATTAATGTCCTCCTGCACCGCGATCTCATCGGGCGTGTCCTGCTTGAAGACTCCCCCCGCATCCGTATACACTCCCTCGGTGTTTTCCCGGATCACCACGAAATCCACGTCTTTCGGTTCTATCCCCTTCAGCGGACACAACGACGCATCCATCACCCGGACCGGTCGCACGTTCGCGTATAGGTCCATCTTGAAGCGCATTCCCAGCAGGATTTCTTTGGCGTGAATGTTCGTCTTTACCCGCGGGTCCCCGAACGCACCCACCAGAATGGCTTCGAAGTCGCGCTCGAGCATGGCAAATCCGTCAGGCGGGACGGTGACTCCGTCGGCAAGATATCGGTCGGCGCCCCAATCAAACTGCGCGGTCTCGACGGACGCACCTGAGGCTGTAATCGCCTTCACCGCTTCCGGAATCACTTCTTTCCCAATGCCGTCGCCGGGAATCAGAGCAATACGTTTCTTCGAACTCACGGCTGGAAAGGTAACACATTCGCCGCGAGATGACAGACCGCTCGCTACTTCTTCTTCTGCATTTCATAGTGAAACTTCGCGTCTTTGCCTTCTTTCTTCCAGGTCCACTCTTCGCTGTAATGGTCGGCATCCGTAAACAGATACACAGCCCGATGCATGTGTCCTGCCTCAGGTCCGGGCAAGTTCGTCGCATCCAAAAAATCAAATGTGACGGTCTTGAGATCCGGCGAGATCTCGGCCTTCATCCGTGGCTGGTTACCCGATGGACAGAAATGCGTCATCAGCAGACGGTCGCCATCGACATAGAACATGCTGGTCATGTCGTCGCCGATCATGTGGTTCTCGGCCATCACCGCCGTCCCTCCGGCCATCAACTGAAACGTCACTTCGGAGGTTTCCCCTTTTGGCCCCTTCCCTTCCCACGTGCCCACCATGGACTTGAATCGATCGAGCGCCTTCTGCGCATCTGACTGTGCTAATAGAGTTGACGACGAAAGAACTAACAGAACGACCGCTGCAAGACGTAGCTTTTTCATCCCGGCCTCCTCGTCGTCAGACGGCGAGATCTTGCGAAAGATAGCGTCAGCACGCGCCCATTGACATCATTCTCACCTTGTATAATCAAAGGTTGACGTATGAGTTCGCACGTCGTACATAGCGGCGCAACACCATTCGCAGCGGATTTCGGTGATGTCAGAGCGGAATTCACTGCACTCACGTCTGCCGCGGGTATTTTTGCCCTAAGCAGCCGGGTCAAGATCGCCGTAACCGGAGGCGATCGGGTTCGCTGGCTGAACGGAATGCTCACCAATAACGTTCGCGACCTGCCCGTCGCCTGGGGCATTTACGCCTTTCTGCTGAACCCTCAGGGTCACATTCTGGGAGATCTTTACGCCTACAACCGCGGCGAATCGCTCATCCTCGACACGGATCAGGCGCAGTTGGAAAAGATTCTGGCGCATTTCGACCATTACATCATCATGGACGATGTGGAGCTCAAGAACCTGAGCGAAGAACTGAATACCATTGGGATCGCCGGACCTGGTGCGGCAGAAAAGCTCCACCAGATCGGACTTGAGGCTCGCGACTTGCAGCCACTCCAGTGCGCGAATCAAGAATGGCGCGATTCGCCGGTTACACTGGTTCGCACCGACAATCCGGCGGTCCCGGGCTACGAACTGTGGTGTGCTCCGGATCACTCGCAGGCATTATCGGAAGCATTGATCAACGCTGGGGCTATACCTGCCGGCACATCCGCTTTAGAGCTGCTTCGGATTGCAGCCGGCATCCCACGCTATGGCCAGGACATTCGCGAGCGCGATCTACCCCAGGAGACCGAACAGGATCGCGCCCTGCACTTCGCCAAGGGTTGCTATATCGGACAGGAAATCGTGGAGCGCATCCGTTCGCGAGGTGCCGTTCATCGAAAGTTTACGGGCTTTGAGGTAGTGGGGTCCTTGCCAACACTGGGCACGAAAATTCAACTCGACAATCGCGACGTGGGCGAGATCACCAGCGCCGCATCATTACCGGCGCCCGACGGCGAATTTCGCGCTGCACTTGGCTACATTCGTCGAGAAGTCGCGAGCCCCGGCAAGAAACTACAGGCCGGCGACACGCAGTTATCGGTGGCTATCGTTCCCTTCGCGCAAGTGTTTCCGCAATGAAAATCATAGGTTGTTAAGGAATCATATGCCTGAGAAAAAACAGGAAAGCTTCACTGTTACCGATCGGCGATTGTTCACGTCCGATGGCGAGGTCCGCGAAGAAATCTCACAAGAGGAAGTCTCCAGCTCGCCCATGCCTCCGCAGGCTTCGTCGGAGCCCGCCACGGCGCCCGAGCCCGACATGCCTCCAACACCCACAACCGCCCAGCAACAAGAACAGGCCGACGCTTATCGAAAATCGGCAAAAGATCTCGATACCCGCGTGGAACTAAGTGGTCACTCTGCCAAAGAACTTGAGATGACTTTCGAGCGTTTTATGGCGTCGCTCTATATGTCTGCCATGCTCCAGCTCGGCTTGATGCACGAACAAGGTGGCGAGCCGCGCGTCGACTTGATCGGCGCCCGCCAGACCATCGATACGCTCAGCCTTTTGTCCGAAAAAACAAAAGGTAATCTCACCGCCACCGAACAAACTTTCCTTCAGAATTGCCTCTACGAGCTGCGCATGGCCTACGTTGAAGTCACCAACGCGCTGTCCCGGCCGCCCCAGGCCACGGGCGCGGACTCTGGCAAAAGATGAGAGCCACGCTCACCGTGCTGGGCAGCGGTACGTCCATGGGCGTGCCCACCATCGGCTGTGATTGCGCAGTCTGCTCTTCTTCCGATCCGCATGATCGCCGCTTGCGGCCGTCGGTCCTCGTCGAATACGCCGGCAAGTTCGTCTTGATCGATACCACGCCTGACTTTCGTGAGCAGGCGATTCGCGAGCGGATTCGGCACATCGACGCTGTGCTCTACACTCACACACATGCCGATCACATTCTAGGAATTGACGACCTGCGACCGCTCACGTTCCGCCACAAGCCCCACAAAATGCCGCTTTACGCGCGACCGGAGGCGGCGGACTCCATCCGCAAAATGTTCCGTTACATTTTCGATGCGGACTACAAATTTGGCGGCCTGCCCCAGGTGGAGTTAAAAGTCATCGATGGGCCCTTGCAGCTTTTTGGAGCGAGTTTCGAACCGGTCACCGTGATCCACGGCGATACTGAAATCTATGGCTTTCGTTTTGGAAGCGCAGCTTATCTGACCGATCACAGCGAGGTTCCTGAGAACTCGTTTTCTCAACTCCAGAATCTCGACATTTTGTTTCTGGATGCGTTGCGGTATAAGCCGCATCCAACGCATTCCACCGTCGAGACCTCGTTACGCATCGTGGAGCGTTTGAAACCCAAGCGGGCATTCTTCACTCACATTTGTCACGATTTGCCGCACGAAGCGACAAACGCTACCCTGCCGCCAAATGTAAGGCTTAGTTACGACGGCATGAAGTTGGATTTCGAAATCTAAGCGGTCGCCGATTTCAATGGCAATTGGAAATCGGAAATCGAAAATGCATGCGGGTCTTTCATAAACCTGGCGACGTTCCCTCAGACTTCGGTCCCACTCTGCTCAGCGTCGGCAACTTCGACGGCGTACACCGCGCTCACGCCCGCGTGCTTGCCAAGATCGTAAAGCGTGCCCAGGAACAAGGGCTCAAGTCCATGGCAGTCACCTTCGAGCCGCATCCAACCAGGATCTTGCGGCCCGACGCGAATCTGAAACTGCTGACTCCAACTCCCGAAAAAATCCATTTGCTCGAAGAAACCGGCCTTGATGCTGTGCTGCTTCTTCCCTTCACCCGCGATTTGTCACTACTGTCTCCGCAACAATTCGCGCAAGAGATTCTGCGCGATGCATTAAATGCCCGCGAAGTTCACGAAGGCTACAACTTCCACTTTGGACACCGCGCCGCCGGGAACGTTGAACTACTTACTCAGCTGGGCCGTGAACTGGGTTTCGAGGTTCACGTTTATCCGGAATTGCGGCTGCGTGGCGAACCAGTCTCAAGTAGTCACATTCGCAAATTGATCGCCGAGGGGCGTATCAGCCGCGCGCGACACTTGCTGGCTCGCCCGTTTCGCATTTTGTCTACCGCAGGCCGCGGCCGTGGCTATGGCTCCAAATACACCGTTCCCACCATCAACCTGAGCCGATACGAGGAACTGGTTCCGAAATACGGTGTTTACATCACTCGCACCCGCATTGCCGAAGAATGCTTCGACTCCGTCACCAACGTCGGCAATCGCCCGACTTTCGGCGCGGACTCCTTCGCCATCGAAACCCACCTGCTGAACTTTCACCCGATTGAACTCACCGCTGAAACTGAAGTCGAGATCCATTTCCTGGAACGCCTGCGGGATGAAATCAAGTTTTCCTCGCCCGATGCCTTGCGCGAACAAATTGGCAAAGATGTAAAAAGTGCCAAGCGCTATTTCCAGCTTCTCAACGCTCTCTCTCATTGATTTCCGATTGCCAATTGGCAATGGACAATTGAAAATCGCAAGCATGCCTCACGGGGGCGGCGTCTTCTCTAACATCACGAGCGCACAGCGTCGGACCCTCGTCGCCGCTTCTCTCGGATGGATGCTCGATGCCTTCGACGCCATGCTCTATGCCCTCGTCCTCGCCTACCTGATGCGGGATCTGGGGATGAGCAAGGCTACCTCCGGACTGCTCTACACTCTCACTCTGCTCGCCTCCGGCATAGGAGGCGTCTTTTTCGGCTACATCGCCGATCGCATCGGCCGCAAACGCGCCCTGATGCTGAGCATCCTCACCTACTCTGTTTTCTCCTTTGCGTCCGGACTCGCGACCTCAATTCTCATGCTCGCCATCTTCCGTTTCATTCTCGGGTTCGGCATGGGAGGCGAGTGGAACACCGGCGCAACCTTGGTCGCCGAGACCTGGCCCACGGAACTGCGCGCGAAAGCCATGTCCATCGTGCAGAGTTCGTGGGCAATCGGCTTTGCTCTCGCGGCTCTTGTGGCAGGGATTGTCTTGCACTACGCCGACTGGCGCGCCGTCTTCTTCGTCGGAATTCTGCCAGCCCTGGTGACGCTATGGATTCAGCGCACGGTTCCCGAATCCGAGATGTGGCAGGAGCGCCATCGATTGGCGATGCAGTCAGCGGCGATCGAGGCGGCTCAGAAACCATATCCGCGTGACAGTTTTGTGCGTCTGTTTCGCCCTCCGTACGCAAAGGCCACGTTCGCGCTTCTGTTTGCTAATTTCTTCGGCCTGTTCGCCTGGTGGGGTCTATTTACCTGGATCCCGCCGTATTTGCTGTTACCCGTTTCTCAAGGTGGTCGCGGATTCACTGTCATGGACAGTACGGCACTGCTGCTCGTGCTGAATCTCTGCGGAATGTTTCCCGGTTACATCAGCTTCGGCTGGGTGGCGGATCGCCTCGGAAGAAGAACCGCCTTCGTCCTCTACACACTGCTTGCTGCGCTCCTGGTCCCTCTGTATGCCACGGCCCGGCAACCCGTTTTTCTGATGGTCATCGGCGCAGTAGTGGCCTTCTTTGGGACAGGATTCTTTTCAGGGTCAGGGATTATGGGCAGTGAGATTTTTCCCACTCCGCTCCGAGCTCGCGCTCTCGGGTTCACCTATAACGGCGCCCGCGCTTTGAGCGCAACCGCACCGTTCATCATTGGCCGAGTCGGCCAATCAAAGGGCCTGGATTGGGCCTTTTATCTTTGCGCTGTCTCGTTCCTGCTGGCATCGCTCGTCGCGACACAGTTGCCAGAAACCCAAGGGAAACCACTCGAATGATCTAGTGAGGCAGATACCCGGCTTCCATCGGAAGCTTTCCGCCGACCTTCAACACGTTAACCTGATCGTTGATGGAGTGCACTTCCACCAGACCCACGGTTCCCGGTGTGGTCTGAATAACGTGCAGAACATCGTCGTCGGAGTCCACCCAAATAAACGAATCCTTGTGGGAGGCGACAAACGTCTTCCAGTCAGCGCTCGACATCTTTGCCAGGTGTTCCAGCGTCAACAGCTCGCCGACAGAATTTTTATGGAGGACGAGGATCACGTCTTTTCCGTCACTCCATTTCTTTGTTTCTAACAAAAATATTCGTGACAAATGTGTACCTGTCACATCAGTGGCAGGGTTGTCCTTGTTCACGATCACCGCCATGTGATGTGCGAAACAAGGGACAATTGCAAACAGCAAGAAACTCGCTAGAAAAAGTGCCCGAAGGAATTTCATTCTATCGCCCTCAATGCAGGAATCCCGCACCCAAGGTTCTCATTGGCAGGGCAGAAAACTTGTCAAAGAACTGTTAACGCGGATTACGTCGGTCACCTGCGGGTTAGTACTATCGCTCATCGTTCACTCGATCGGTTCGATCAGCGTTACTGGCTCTTGCAGCCTTCGATCTGGCAGTTGCACTACGACAATCGCGATCAGCACCAGCAGAATTCCCGCCGTTTGCCACGACCGCAAGAGTTCGCCCAGGACGACTGCCGCGATAAGAATCGAAAACACAGGTTCAAGGCAACTGACTACGATCGCTCTTGTTGGATCAAGATGCTGCAGCCCCGCGAAGTAGAACGAGAAAGGAAACAAGACCGAAATCAGCGAGAACACGAACAGGAATAGCCACTGCGGCCCCGAATAGTGCGCCGCGGCGATCTTCCAAGGGGGATTGACGAACATCCAGAACAGTGACGCGCTGAAAATCGCATATAACAACACGGTCCACCGATCATGGCGGGCGAGAATGTCGTGTCCGCCGATGTTGTAAAACGCAAATGCAAACGCCGCCAGCAATGCTGCGATCACTCCGATCGCATCCAGTCGCATTCCACCTTTCTCAAATGGTCCAATCACCAGGGCTATTCCCGTCAGCGCCAGCGTCACGGCTCCGACTCGCAGCAGCGTAGGTTTCTGCAGCCCTCGCATGACCATATAGATCAGCACCCAAACCGGTGCCGTGTATTGCAGAATGATTGCTGTGGCTACGTTGGTCCGCTCAATGGCCAGGTAGTAGAGATAATTCGATGCCGCAACTCCCAGAACTCCCAGGACAAACATCCTTACGAGATCCGTCCCAGGCACCTTCAGCCCTTGCCATCCCCGTGCCGTAACCAGAACGATGAAAAGAACTAGAAGTGAAAACGAGGTCCGGCTTTGCGACAAGATCAGCGCGTCCACCGGATGAAGTGCTTTTCCGGCCGGAAGCAGCCGCCCGGTAAATGCCGCTCGGCCGAGGGTTGCTGCCACTCCCCACAAGAATGTAGCCGTCGCAATGTAGATGTATCCGCGAAGAGGATGGCGTTTGACCGTTTCCAAGGTTCGCTGATCGGCAGAGTTATTTTTCCGAATACTCGATCGTATAAGTGATCGTCGCGGTTTTGTTCAACATGGCAGCCACTGAGCAGTATTTCTCTTCCGACAACTTCACCGCATCCTCGACCGCCTTGCGCGAGACCTTCCCGCCCACGCGATAGACCAGGCGAATGTCAGTATAAACAGACGGTGGATTGGGCGCCCGCTCCCCTTCCGCGTGCACCTCAAGACTGGTTAAGGACTCGCGTTTCTTCTTCAGAATGCTGACCACGTCGTAGCCCGTGCATCCACACAACGCAATCAGCACCAGATCCATGGGGCTGTTTCCCGCTTTCTTGTCCCCGTCCATCACGATCTTGTAGCTACCTTCCCCCTCGAATTGCTGCTCTTTGACCCACACCGCTTTCGCTTTCGTCATCGTCCCTTCTCGTTGTTGATTGCTTGATTCTTGATTGACTATTCCTTCGGGCTGTTGTTCGTGCTGTATTCAGGATAGCAACGATTTGATTTGCTTCCGACTTCAGATCCTTCAACCTGTTTTCTGGCATCAGTTCGGCTTCGGAGATCATTTCAAGCCATAATTCCGATTCGTCAGCTTCCTCAATGACGATCGCGAGCTTCGAAAGAAACTCCGCGCGGGAACGCGCGCGACACACCGCACGATAATTAGCCGCCACGGATGTGCCTGAGCGCAGCAACTGATATCCAATAACTTTCGCCTCTGCGTACGGCGGCAAAGCCCTTACCAGCTCGATGACGCGAAGGGCAAAAGATTTAGTGCGCCTTTTCAGCTCAACCGCTTTTGCCCCAAGGCTTCTCCATTCAACAATCAACAATCAACAAATCAATATTCAAAAATTGGAGCAGGTCGACCGACAATCCCGCAGTGATTCCCCTCACCTCCTGTTATCCGTGCTCGGCTCAGGATGAATCAGCACCCGGAACAACTCCGGCGCAGCCTGTTTAAACCGAATCTCCAATTCTGTCTGTATATCGTGAACCCGCGACAGCGGTAGCTCATCCGAAAACGTGCAGTGACACGACACATACAATCGACCCCGCACCCGCTTGATCTCAACCTCATGCACGTCGAGCACCTCAGGAAACTCCTCCACGATCGTCTTCAGCTTTTTTTCTAGTTTGACGTCTCTCGCCACCTCATCGCCCGGCTCGATCGTCGCCGGCTCGCTCTCGATGTGCGTCAGGATCGTCGAAATCTCCGGCACGTCATTCCTGATCTCCGACTCCAGCAGCGTCACCCGATCATGCGCTTCCTTCAAGCTAAGTTGTTCATCGAGCTCAAGGTGCTGCTCGACGTGCAGCCGTCCTGCGAGATCCTGAATGCTCACATCGTGAACATTAAAATTGTGCCGCGTCGCCACAGCTCGCACTCGATCAAAAATATTTTCGCGCTGCGCTGGTCGCGGCACCGGATGCACCACCACATCCGCATCCGGCAAAACGTTATGCACGGCCGCAGTCACGGCGCCCACCACCTGCTCTGATCGCTGAAACGTCACATTGCGCGCCAGCCCAATCGACAGATCGGCAAAATACCGGTTCCCAGCCCGGCGTATTCGGATCCGGTCCACCTCCAGCACGCCATCCACGCTGCGTAGCGCCATCAAAATCTTCGCCCGCACTCCAGTAGGTGCTGCGTCCAGCAGAGCGTCGATCGTCTTGCGGGCCAGCCGTGAACTGACATACACCACCACTCCCGCCACAAAAAGCGCTGCCACCGGATCTGCGTCACGCAGCCAACCGATCCCTAACCTCCGCCCAAGCAGAACCAGCACGAGTCCCGCAACCACCACTCCACTGGACCAGATATCCGTAGAAAAATGCAGGGCGTCCGCTTCGAGTGCCTGGCTGTCATATTTTGCGGCAATCCTGCCCAGCGCTCGCGACCGCCAGAAGTCCACCCCCATCGATACAAACATCACCGCAAAAGCCGCGAGGCTCGCCTCAATCTCCACATGATGGAAAAACAGCCGCCGAATCGCCTCGTAAACGATCCAGACGCAGGTGAGCAACAGCAGGCCCGTTTCAATAAACGCCGAGAAATTTTCGACCTTCCCGTGTCCATATTGATGATCGGCATCGGCCGGCTTATCCGACACCCGAACCGAGAAAAACGTCACAATCGCGGCTACCAGATCAAGCCCGGAATGCGCCGCTTCCGACAGAATGCCCAAGCTTCCCGTGGCAATTCCAACCACCACCTTCAATGCCGTAACCGCGATCGCCGCCAGAACCGAATTTCCAGCCACTGCGCGCTTCTCGCTGCGCATCGAATCCGAACTGTAACTGACCTGGGATGACGCCACAGGCACATTATCGCCGCACCCTGCGCTGACGCCAAGCTAGCCACTTGATACCAGACCAAACCTCCCGCTTTGTGCTAGGATTTTGGTTCGTATTTCTTACTTCTCTGGAGGAATCCCTGTTATGACCCGATACGGGTTAGTCTGTCTGCTGTTTGGCGCCCTGGCTTGGGGCCAAGCGGCGAATACCGCACCTGCATCTGCCCAGAAACCTGCTAGCCCGGCCAGCGCGTCCGCTAAACCCGCCGGCGGTGCGCCTGCAACAGCTCCCGAGTCCAAGGCCGAGGTTCCCCCGACAACTCCAGTCGTCACTATCAACGGCCTTTGCGACAAGAAAGGCGCTGCCCCTGCCGATTGCAAAACGGTCATCACTCGCGCCGAATTTGAAAAACTCATCGATGCAGTCCAGCCCAATATGCCGCCGCGCATGCGCCGGCAGTTTGCAACCCGCTACGCCAGCGCCCTCGTGATGTCCAAGAAAGCCGAAGCCATGGGCTTGGACAAGGGCGAGAGCTACGACGAACACATGCGTCTCGCTCGCATTCAGGTGCTGTCTCAAGAGCTGAATAAGGAAGTCCAGGACAAGGCTTCGCAGATCAGTGATAAGGACATCGACGACTACTACAAGGCCAACCAGGCAAAGTTCGAACAGGCCGACCTCGACCGAATCTATATTCCTAAGACCCAGCAGGCTCCTCAGGCTGAGGAAGAAAAGAAAGACGCCAAGAAAGATGAGAAGGACGCCAAGGCCGAAGAGGAAGCTGAACAGAAACGTCAGGCCGAAGGCGAAAAGGCGATGAAAGACGAGGCCGACAAACTTCGCGCCCGCGCCGCTGCCGGAGAAGACTTCAATAAACTCCAGGAAGAGGCCTATCAGGCCGCCGGGATCAAGACCGGCGCTCCCAACACCGCCATGGGCAAGATGCGCCGCAGCATGCTGCCTCCCGCTCAGGCTCCCGTTCTCGACATGAAGCCGGGCGAGATCTCTCAGGTGATCGCCGACCAGAATGGATATTTCATCTACAAGCTGAAATCGAAAGAAACCATGTCGTCGGATCAGGCCAAGGAGGAGATCAAAGGAACGCTCCGCTCACAACGGATTCAGGACGAAATGCAAGCGATCCAGCAATCGGCAACCCCCACCTTGGACGAAGCTTACTTCGGCCCCGAGGGCCCCGGCCGCGGAATGATGCCCGGCATGCCGATGCCACCTCCGCGCCCGAACCCCACGAGTCCCAAATAATGGGCAGTTCACTCCCAACCGTCCTGGTGACGGGGGTTTCTGGCAATTTGGGAGTTCGGTTGCTGCCTCTGCTGGCGGATTACGAGGTTATTGGTGTTGACCTCAATCCGCCACGCTCGGACCATCCACTTCGCTTTGTCCCTTTGGACCTGGGACGTGAATCGTCATGTCGCGAGTTATTTCTTCTCCTGAAGGAAACCCGTCCCGCCGCCGTTCTTCATCTCGCCTTTGTCATCGATCCTGTGCGTACCGGTGTGATCGACCTCGATCGCATGTGGCAAATCAACGTCGCCGGCACCGCGCGCGTTATGGAGGCAATCACCGAAGCCAATCGCGATCAGCCGGTTGTCACCAGATTCATCTTCCCTAGCAGCGTCTCAGCCTACGGTTCCGATTTGCCGCGAGCGGTGACTGAAGACTTCCCTCTCGGCGGACACACTCTGCCATACGCCATCCACAAAATGGAGTCCGACAAAGTTGTCCAGCAGCGCGCTCCAGCACTGCGCGGATGTAGCGTTTATATTCTGCGCCCCCACATTTTCGCTGGCGCTAGCGTCGAGAACTATTTGCTCGGCGCATTTCGCGGAACCCCGAACGGCCGTGGAAGTTGGGCTGCCAAAATGCGGACGCAGGGAAAGCGCCTGCCCTGCATGCTTCCCTACGGCAAACGCTACCTCGACAATAAAATCCAATTCATTCACGTCGACGACATGGCCCGCTTGCTCACCTACATCGTCAACCGTCGCGAAGTAGAAACCCAACGGCTTACAGTCCTCAACGTCGCCGGGCGCGGCGAGCCGCTCACTTTCGCTCGCTGCATCGAACTGGCCGGGGCGAACTTTTGGCGGGTGCCGTCCAAAGCCATTTTCCATCGCGTTCTCAAGACCATGTGGACGCTGGGAATTTCTGCGATTCCCCCCGCCGCTGTCCCCTACATGACCGGTGAATACATCATGAACACCGAGCGCCTGCGCGTCTTCCTGGGCGACGACTACGAACACATCATTCGCACCACCATCACTGACGCCTTCGCCGATTCGTTCCAAACGGCCGCCGCCGCTGCCGTCAGCCACTCCGCCTCAGCCCACTAGCTGGCATACATTCAACGGCTGTCTTACCGGTTTCAAGTGTCATTTTTTGCTCAATGGAATAAATCCACAATTCCCTCGTTTACTCTATGGAGGTGGCAGATCAGCGCGTGACGGTCGCAACCTTCGAGGAGTTGGCAATGCCGCTCTTCGACCAGCTCTACAACTTCGCGCACTGGCTCACCCAGGACCGGGCGGAAGCAGAGGACTTGGTCCAGGAAACCTACGCCAAAGCGTTGAAGGGGTTTTCGTCATTTCAGTTGGGCACAAATTTTCGGGCATGGATGTATCGAATACTAAGAAACACCTTTCTCACTTCACGTACAGGGCTCAAGGCCACCGCCATGGTCCCAATTGACTCTGAAGATGCTCCTGAGCTGCCCGCCCCGACTGGAACGCCTGAGACTGTTCTCATTGAGAAGTCGCAGCAGCAGCTTCTTCAGCAAGTCCTCGAAGTGTTGCCGGTTCATTTTCGCGAGATCCTGTTGCTGTGTGAAGTAGAAGAAATGTCCTATCAGGAGATCGCCGATACCTTGTCGATCCCCATTGGAACAGTAATGTCTCGCCTCTCCCGCGCCCGCAAAGCGCTTCGTGCAAGCTTGCAACAAAAACTGGTGAGGACTTGAGCATGGCTGACGTTTGGACCGAAAAACTCGATACCTATCTCGATGGCGAACTTTCCGCCAGCGAGATGCGGGAGCTGGATGCTCATCTGCGTACCTGTCCTGACTGCGCCGCCGAAGTCCTCAGCCGATTGCAACTCAAGCGCGCTTTGCAGTCCGCGGCAAAACGCTACACCGCGAACGCCGACTTCCGTAACCGCCTGCGAAGGCAAATCGCATCACCTCAGCAGCGTACCCCGATCAGGCTTTGGCTGGCAGCAGCGGCCGCCCTGGCGGTGATTGTCGTGATCGGATTACTTGCAATCTCACTTCGGCAACAACAAATGGCAGGCCAGCACATTTTCCGCGAGATCGCCGACCTGCATGTCGCGACGCTCGCCAGCTCCAATCCCGTCGACGTCATCTCGACTGATCGTCACACGGTGAAGCCCTGGTTTCAGGGCAAGATTCCCTTCAGTTTCAATCTGCCCGAGCTGCAGAACTCCGAATTCACCCTGGTTGGCGGCCGCGTAACTTATCTTGACCAGACCCCCGGAGCCGAACTCATCTACCAGATTCGGAAGCACCAGATCTCCGTGTTCATTTTTCCTGAGCGCGCTCTTCCCGAGAGTCTTACGTCCGGCGTGCAACGCAGGGATACCTTCAATGTCGAAAGCTGGCGTGAACAGGGACTGCAATATTTCGTCATCGGAGATGCCGGCAGCGACGACATTGGTAATCTAGCGAACCTTCTGAAAAAAGCCGCGACTTGATCAGACACAGCGATTCCCCCGGAACCAGTTGTGGGATATAATCCTGCGACTGCTACTGCAGGCTCAACGTTTTCTGGGGGTCCCTTCATGCTCGGTTCTGCTGCCCTTCCCCGATATTTGGGTCTTTTGCTCATGCTTGGCGCGGTATTGGGGGGAACAGCTCTCGCACAGCACGAAGAAGCTTTTCCTTTTACCGGTCCGGATGGCGTATTTCCCAGCGGTGGGTTAGTTGCCGACTCCGCAGGAAATTTATATGGAGCCACCGCCCTGGGTGGAAACTTCAATGGTTGCAGCCATAACGAGGGCTGCGGTGTGATTTTCGAAATCAGTCCTCCGCGTCAACCAGGAGGGCAGTGGACTGAGACCACCCTTTATAAATTTGCCGGGATTCCGGATGGCGAAAACCCGAACGGGGATCTCGTGATCGACGGCGCTGGCAACCTCTATGGAACGACAACAGAAGGTGGAAATGGGTGTTCCACCCGCAATGGCTGCGGCACAGTATTTGAACTATCTCCGCCTTCGCAGCCGGGAGGCTCTTGGACAGAATCAGTTCTCTTCAGCTTCGGAGGTCTCCCCACCGGCAATGTTCCTCTGTCGGGCTTGACGTTCGATCAAAAGGGAAACCTCTATGGCACAACCTTTGCAGGCGGCTTTTACGGGTCTGGCGTTCTTTTCGAGCTTAGTCCTCCCCCGGTAGAGGGAGGTTCATGGACGGAATCCGTCCTTCATAACTTTGGCTTTCCCTTCACGGACGGCGCCTCCCCGGCCGCTCGAGTCATATTCGACTCTGCCGGCAATCTCTATGGCACGACCACTTTTGGTGGTAGATCGGACGTCGGCACGGTTTATGAATTCTCCCCGCCGGCTCAAGTCGGAACTGCTTGGACGGAGCAGGTTCTTCATTCTTTCGGCAACTTCGACACCGACGGTGAACAGCCTCTCGCAGGCCTGACTCTGACCCCCGGGGGTCTATTGTTGGGAACTGCAGCAACGGGCGGAGCATTCGGAGGCGGGGTTGTCTTTGTCCTCTTCCCGCCAGGTATTTCAGGCGGCATCTGGACCTATACGATTGGCCATAATTTCGGCGGGGGAATCGATGGCATCCGCCCCGCCTCGAACTTGACCTTCATGTACGGCTCGCAACCAGTGTTGTATGGCACAACCGAAAGTGGCGCACCGTTTGGCGCCGGCACAGTATATGAACTTACCCCCCCGGCGGGCGTCGGACAACCGCTCACCGAGAGTGTCCTCTACCGGTTCACCAATGGCCCGGACGGCGGTGTCCCACAAGCTGGCGTCATCGTGCAGGGTGACGCGCTATACGGAACCACTGCGTCCGGTGGTTATCAGGCCATGGGCACCGTTTTTAGGTTCAGCCCCTAATTACCTGGTCTATTTCTGTGCCGCAGCCAGCGCACGGCGCGCGCCTGGCTCCGGCCTTTTTGTGGACAACCCGATCTCGAAGGTTTCGATCGCGAGGAAAACCTCTCTCAGGAAGAGAATGAGACTTATGATCGATGAGAGCATCGCTGCGACAAACATCCCACTCACCACCACTCGCGTCGCGTAGTGCAGCATGGAACTCGCGAACAGCGATGCGATAACTAGGCAAACCATCAGCGCCGATGTCGTGCTGAGCGTGATGGCTCGATAAATGAGCTTGCCCCGCCGTTCCAGGATGCGCAACTCATTGACGCTTGCACCTTCTTGAGTTTCGTCCCCCGTCCCCAACCGCGACTCAAGAATGCGGGCTCGGTCCACAATGCGAGCAAGTCGGCCGCTCAACACGTTGAGCAAAGTCGCAACGCCTGTCAGCAGGAATACGGGAGCGACTGAAAGCTGAATAATATGCGCGATCTCGTCAAACTGGTTCACGCATATCTCCGGACCACGGCATCTGGCAGTCTATTTTGCGAATGGAGCATAAACTCTTAGATTAGCCCAGAGCCCGGAACCTCGCTGTGATCAGCATCACGACAGACTTTCTTGGCATTCTGAACCGCGTTAGCGGTGAGGATCCGCTGCGTCGAGCACGTGCCTCTACATCTCGCGTCCCCGAGGCCTGACCTCGCACTTACCTGCTTTCCTTCGAGCGCGGCTCGACCAGACTCTTGGTGAGCCAGAGCAGTCCCAGCAATTGCGTCCACTCAGACACGATATTTCCTATCACCTGTCCCCACCTGCTTTGCGCCTGCATGCGCGCGAACAGTGAAATCCATAGCAAACCAGTAATCGCAAGAAAGATCGTCAGCGAATGATCGCGCACCACCTTGCGTACGCCGAACCAGCCTGTATCGTCTGGCTCGCGGCTCTCCATGGAACCTTTCTCGTACCAGAATTTCGTGGCCAGCACGGTCACCAAAACTCCGGTCCAATCGGCAATGGCATTGCCGAAAAATGAGCCAAAGTGCGTTTCTGGATCTGAAACGCAATAAGAAACAATCCAAACCGCCAGAATCAACGCGGTCACAACGCTTAGCGAGTGCCGCCTCAAAAAACCTTCTCTTGCTCGCGTGTTTCGTTTCGACATCGATTCGAGTACCCCGCACTTAGAGGAGGGCGCCGGGTCTGCGGATGTATCGATACCACCCTCAGCGTATGGATTTCTCGGCAGGCGAGGAAGCCAGCATCCATCCCTTCGCGGGCGCACTCAAGCCCAGATTGGCTTGAGTGCGGGGACACACCTGGGGACAGACGGGACGTACCCCGTTTTTTCACCTGGCAACTATCCAGAGGGCAGGACGCACCCCATTCAATTTTCCTGCACACGGCCCAATCCCGGCCGGACAGCCATCCAATTTCTGCTCCCCAGAGGGCTGATGGCTTTCATGCACTCGGTTCACTTCTTCTTTCTTACTTACTTCTGACTTCTTCCTTCCTCGTAAATCACCTTCCCTGCCCGAATCGTGTACTTCACCTTTGCGAAATTCTTCACATCCACAGCCGGATCTCCGTCCAGCACTACCAGGTCCGCCTCCATTTCTTTTTCGACGCGTCCCTTTGTCGACGCTTTGAAGTACATCGCCGGGTTCGTGGTCAACGACGCCAGAATATCTTTCCAACCCATCGCCCTTCCCATAAATTCGAATTCTTTGGTGGTGTCGTAGACAGCCTGAAAGCCGACGTCGGTGCCGAACAAAATCGTCCCACCTTCATCAAGAAACGATTTCGTTTCGTCAACCCCCGCCTCTACCAACCGCTCTTGCGCAGCCTGGTCCGAAGTCACCGTTGTCCACAGCGTCAGGGTCGGAATCAGCGCCGTGTGCTGTCGCTTCATCTGCGCCAGTTCGTCGGAAGTAAAGCTACCCTCCGTCGGAATCGTGTGCGCCAGAATATCGACTCCTCCATTCAGCGCGTTATCGACACCCGCGTGATTTTGCGGATGCGTAAACACCGGCTTTCCCTTGGCGTGCGCAACATCGACCGCGGCTTTTACGATGTCGGTCGGCATGTTGACGACAGGCTTCGCTCCCATGAACGCGCCCGTAAACAGCTTGATGCCGTCGAGCCCCAACGACAAATAGCCGAGCGCCATGAGCGCGGCCGTCGGTGTGTTGCTTGCCTCCGGCAACTGCATCTCGGGTGGTAGGTAAACGGGATGTCCGCCCTCAGGAAAAATGTCGCCCGCCATAAGGATCTGCGGCCCGGATACTTCGCCCGCTTCAATCCGTTTCCGAATCGTTATCGTGTTGTTCGGATCCGAACCAAGGTCCCAAACCGTCGTGAATCCCCACCTCATCAGCATCTCCTGCATGTGCGATTCGAGCTTGTCGGCAGGCTGGCTGGCGGCGTCCAGCCATCCGGTTTCGAAGTGCACATGGCTGTTCCAGAATCCAGCAACGATGATTTTGCCGTGGCAATCGAGGACCTGCGTGCCCGCCAGCAATTTGAAGCGCACGTCTGCGGCGACCGCGGTGATCCTGCCATTTTGGATCAGCACCGTTGCGTTCTCGATCGGCGCTGCCGTCGGCGACGCATAGACTTTCGCCCCTACCAGCACCAGATCCTGAGTCCGGGCGACCGCGGCTAGCACTCCCAGCAACAAAATGATTTTAACTATTGGTTTCATAGAGTTATGTGAGACTCGCACCCCGCCGACTTGACAACCGCACACTCATATTCCTACAATTAGCACTCGCCCATCATGAGTGCTAGCAGCACATCAGAAATGGCGAATACCCCAGCAAATCTAACCCAATTCTAACTCTTAGAAAGGAGTCGCAAATTATGGCTAAGTTCACTCCATTGCACGATCGCATCTTGGTTCGTCGCATTGAAGAATCGGAAACCACCCGTGGCGGCATCATTTTGCCGGATACGGCGAAGGAGAAACCGCAGGAGGGAGAGGTCATCTCCGCCGGCAAGGGCAAGATCAATGAGGACGGCAAGGTTCGTCCCCTCGATGTGAAAGAGGGCGATCGCATTCTGTTCGGCAAGTACTCCGGCACTGAGATCAAACTCGACGGCGAAGATTTCATCATCATGCGCGAAGAGGAAGTGCTCGGGATCATCACCGGCGCGGCGAAGAAAGAAACCGCCGGCAGCAGAAAGTAGCTAGTCGCCAGGCGCGAGTAGCTAGAACTTTTGGCAGGCCAGCCCTGCACAACATTTCGAAATTTAGGAGAAACGAAATATGGCAAAGCAAATCGTACACGGAGAAGAGTCGCGGCAAGCGATCCTCCGCGGCGTCAATCTTCTGGCCGACGCCGTGAAAGTCACTCTCGGCCCCAAGGGGCGCAACGTGGTTATCGAGAAGAAATTCGGTTCGCCGACCATCACCAAGGACGGCGTCACCGTAGCAAAAGAAATCGAACTGAAAGACGGCCTGGAGAACATGGGCGCGCAGATGGTGCGCGAAGTCGCCTCCAAGACTTCCGACGTTGCCGGCGACGGCACCACCACCGCAACCGTTCTTGCCCAGGCAATCTATCGCGAAGGCGTGAAGACGGTTGCTGCCGGCGCCAACCCGATGGCTCTGAAGCGCGGCATCGAGAAGGCTCTGGTCGCCATCTGCGGAAAGCTCGACAAGGAAGGCAACCGCGAGAAGGGCGAAATTGACAAGTATTCCAAGCCCGTCTCCGGTGAAATGATCGCGCAGGTCGGCACCATCTCGGCCAACAACGATGAAACCATCGGCCACATCATCGCCGAAGCGATGAAGAAGGTCGGCAAGGATGGCGTCATCACCGTGGAAGAAGCCAAGACGCTCGAAACCCAGCTCGAAGTCGTCGAAGGCATGCAGTTCGACCGCGGCTATCTCTCTCCGTACTTCGTGACCGATCCCGAGCGCACGGAAGCTGCACTCGAGAACGCCTACATCCTGATTCACGAAAAGAAAATCTCCAGCATGAAGGACCTGCTCCCGCTGCTCGAGCAGATTGCGAAGGGCGGCAAGCCGCTGGTGATCGTGGCGGAAGATGTCGAAGGCGAAGCTTTGGCAACGCTGGTCGTCAACAAGCTGCGTGGCACGCTGCAGGTCGCGGCCGTCAAGGCCCCCGGCTTCGGCGATCGCCGCAAAGCCATGCTGCAGGACATTGCCACCCTCACCGGCGGCAAGGCCATCACCGAAGATCTCGGCATTAAGCTCGAGAACGTGCAGGTCAGCGATCTCGGCCAGGCCAAGAAGATCACCATCGACAAGGACAACACCACCATTGTCGAGGGCAAAGGCAAGGCTGCTGACATTCAGGGCCGGGTGAAGGAAATCCGCAGCCAGATCGACAAGACCACCAGCGACTACGACCGCGAGAAGCTGCAGGAGCGGTTGGCGAAGCTGGTTGGCGGCGTGGCCGTCATTAAAGTTGGCGCCGCGACCGAAACCGAAATGAAGGAAAAGAAAGCCCGGGTCGAAGACGCGATGCACGCGACTCGCGCGGCCGTGGAAGAAGGCATTGTCCCCGGCGGCGGCGTGGCGCTGGCTCGTTGCGCTCCGGCACTCGACAAGCTGAAGCTCGAAGGCGATGAGCAGATCGGGGTGAACATTGTTCGCCGCGCCATCACCGAACCCTTGCGCATGATCGCCGAGAACGCCGGCGAAGAAGGCGCGATTGTTCTGGGCAAGATCAACGACTCGAAGGACGCGAACTTCGGCTACAACGCGTTGACCGGCGATTACGAAGATCTGGTCAAGGCGGGCGTGCTCGATCCGACGAAGGTCGTGCGGACGGCTCTGCAGAACGCCGGCTCAATCGCGTCGTTGATGCTCACCACCGAAGCCCTGGTCGCGGAGATTCCGGAAAAGAAGGACGCTCCCGCGATGCCGGGTGGCCACGGCGGCGGCATGGGCGACATGTACTAAGGACTAGCCGTCCAGGCGTTCGCGCCTGATGGCGCAAAAACGAAGCCCCGTTCTAATCGAGAGGTTAGGGCGGGGCTTTTTGTTTGGGTAGTGCGGACATTCTTGTCCGGCGTGATCTATAGCTTGTGACCCGTCGCGAGTTGACCAGCCAAAAGAAACGTCTTTGGGTATTTACCTTCTCCGCAAAGCTTGAATGAACCGAAATCCTTGTACCAGTGGCCTTCGGGAACGTTCGGTTTCGTTTCCATCCACAATCGCAAACGATTCAGATCGTCAACGCTGATATTGCGGTCATGCATGCGCTCGATGAGATGACTGCGGATGGCTGGCGGAAGGCGCGACCACGTATCGATCTGCGGCATCACTCACCGAAAACAAACCGCCCCATATCGTCGCCTAACCGCTTGACCTCGGCGGGATCCTTAGCGGCGCGGAAGCGCTCGGCCAGGTCAAAGAATGCCTGCTCTTTTTTCTTCTGTGCTTCGATACCTTCCTCAATCAGGTTGACAAGAACCCGGTTGTCGCTCAGGCGGCGGCGCTTGGCAAGGCTGTCGACTTGCTTGGCGACCTGCACCGGGAGGGTGACGCTGCGACGGACGTGCTTCGATGATGCCATAGACACCAGTATACACCAGAATGGTGCATGATGGTGGGCATGGTGGTCTATAACGATGGAAACATACCCATGAATTTGCGGGCAACTCGGAGGTCAACGCAACGTTTTCGGCACCCTATTCGCCGGATGCTGTTTGATGATGGTAATTGGTGCCCTAGTGCCGATGTCTGAGCCTCGCATTCCCTTGAACCACATACGTCGCGACAGAAGAATTGTGCGCGGCGATCAAACCTCCCCACTCAAGCCAAAACCGGGCTTGAGTGGGCCACCCGTCCTTCAAGATAGTGATAATGTATGCGCGTTAGGTTCATCAGGGTTTTTCGCACCAAACCGAATTGGAGTACCAGACTATGAAGCGCAAGATAAGCAGATTCGCTATTCCTTCTGCACTAATGTTCGCGGTACTGATGTTTGAGGTAACTGCCGATGCACAGCATGAACAAGTATTTCCCTTCAGTGGCAATAATGGCTTATTCCCAGCCAGTGAACTGATTGCCGACTCATCTGGTAATTTATACGGAACGACGCTCGGCGGCGGTTCGTTTGGATTCGGCGTGGTGTTCGAATTTACTCCACCCCAAGTCCCGGGCGGTCAGTGGTCCGAAAGCACACTTTACAGTTTCAAGGGCGCTCCAGACGGTAGTGGACCAAACGCTAACTTGATTTTGGACGGGGCTGGCAATTTATACGGAACTACTCAAAGCGGAGGAACCTGCGGCAATCTAGGTTGCGGTACCATCTTTCAAGTCTCCCCTCCTTCACAACCTGGCGGGCTTTGGACCGAGAGCCTGATCCATGACTTTCCCGAAACCTTGGTGACGGTCAAAGCCCAATGGCCGGTCTGACCATTGACAGCTCCGGGAACCTATACGGTACGACGAATAGTGGTGGCTCAGGACAATTCGGTTTTGGGGGGACTGTATTCGAGCTTTCTCCTCCGTCGCAGCCGGGCGGTACGTGGAGCGAAACGATCCTTTACAGCTTTGGTGCGTCTCGCGAGGATGCATCAGGGCCGCAGGCATCTGTGATTTTTGACGCACAAGGCAACCCCTACGGCACAACCATAGCAGTTGGAGAGTTAGGTCCCGGGGCCGTTTTCCAGTTAATGCCTCCGTCGGAACCCGGGGGGGCGTGGACGGAAAATATTCTGCATGCATTCGGATCGGTTCCGAGGGATGGAGCGACTCCTCAATCAGCCCTGACCTTAGCTCCATCAGGAGTTCTTCTCGGCACGACTGAAGAAGGGGGCGTCAACTATGGTGTAGTGTTCGCTCTTGCACCGCCGTCCGGTCCTGGGGGCTCATGGCAATACGGTTTGCCGTACACATTCACTGGGAGACTCGACGGCGGAAACCCGCAGTCCCGTCTGACTTTGCTTCCCGGGAAGAATCCGATTATCTACGGCACAACTCGCAGAGGAGGCGCCTTCGACGAGGGTACGGTGTACCAGCTTGTGCCACCTTTACCAGGTGGAAGTTGGACGGAGGCCCCCGTCTATAGTTTCTCCGGAGGAAACGACGGCGGTCATCCCGAATCGGGCGTTGTCGTTTATAGCTATGCATTGTTCGGTACAACCACCGAAGGGGGAAGTCACGGCTTTGGTACGGCGTTTCGCCTGAGCCGCTGAGAAGCTGACGCAGAAAATAAAGTCGAACGAAGCGTACGTGGCAGTTGCGCCTGATCGGCGCGTGAATCAAACTGCGTGTTTATCGGCACGGCTGAAGCCGTGCCCTACCCGCAAGCCTCAGGCTTTTGGTTCCCAGCTACCGAGTAAACAACTTTTCCCACGGAGGACGGGTGGCCCACTCAAGCCCGGTTTTGGCTTGGGTGGGGCAGTTCAATCATCACAGATGACGACCGCGCTGCGCGACAATCTGTGCGCGTGCCGTGGGGACTCAAGCGCTTTCAACAATCCCGTCAGGCCCAAGTGGTCAAGGTGAAGCTACGTGCCGTGTGACAGACCTCCCCACTTCTCGCACAGAACGCGAGGAATGGGGCACCCCCACTCAGAGTTCGTGCTAGTATGCCGGGTCGGCGGAGATGTGCGCCACCCGCCTACGCGCTCTACGGCACGAAGCTTATACACCCACGCAAGCTGGTGCAGTCCTGCGAGTGACCTAATCCTTTTTGAACAGATTTCAACACGCGCTGGAATCTGGTTCGGGACCAGGGGTCGGAGGTTCAAATCCTTTCTCCCCAATCTTCTAGAATTGATCTCACAACGTAATTCCCGTTAGCTCGCAAGAGCGACTCGAACTGGGCTGTAAGTGTATTCGGGAGGAAATAAATGGGGTACGTTCCGTCGTCCCTGGGTTTCCTCTAGCTTGCAAGGAACGCCTGTTAGGATGGGCCACGCGCCGTTCCGGTCTTGCTTCCGGCACATCGCAGGGGGACCTGCAGGAGACGGAACAAACAGTTATTTGGTGCCATCATGAATACATGACGATGGCAAGAAACGGAGAGGTGATGACTAGATCAGTTCGGCGAGGCACTCACCTGCTTATCCTATCCGGCATCCTGTTGGGCATTGTGGTTGTGGCAGGCGCACAAGACCAAGTGTATCCGACAAAGAAGCCCGTCGCGACGAAGATATTTCCCGACTTATTTGTCCTCGACAGTCAGGTCGTGGAGGAGCAATGGAGAGCAAGTCTGAGCCTAATTAACGCGCCATCGGACTTGAAACAGATTGAGTCGGGTCAATGCGTTCGTTTTGGCGTCATTGCTTCGGGGGATGAGAAGGATCGGTTGCTTCAGTCTGCCAAACTGCGCTTTGAGTTTAGCCTTACAGGTGCTTCGCACACCTTCGCAGCAGAGCTTCCAGAAACGGTAAAGCAGGTCAAGCCTGAGGGCGGCGATTTCGTCACCGAGGCACTGGCAGCAGCAGGTGTCAAGAACCCTATGTTGAGCACGGCAAGCATCGCGGCATCTAAAGCGAAATGGTGCATGCCCGCCGATGCCGAAATCGGAACTGCCACTATTCACGCGACAGTAGAAACATCGGACGGTAAGAGCTTCTCTCTAAACCCTCGCAAAATTGATGTGACGACCTTCGATAGTTCCCGCAAAAACGTCCCATTCAAGGACATGAGCACATTTGGACCGTGGTTACAGCATTATCACTCGGCACCGGATCCTGCTGAACTACTGCCGGGACTGCGAATCGTGGCTTCCGACGATGAGGCGAGACTCATGCCGAACATCATGGTATTTTTCGTGCAGGCATTGAAGCTTAGTCCAGCAGCAGCAAATGACCTCCTCAAGGCACTCCCGAATGAAGATCGACCAGTTCGGATTTATAGCATCCCGTTGTTGCTAGAACCGGGCTACGCAACAGATCCGTTGCTCACAGGATTCAAGGAAGACGAAAAGACCGTAATAAATTCAGTCCATCTGCCAGACCCCTTCGACTTGAAGCCAGATCGAACGTTGCCGAGTCGCATGGACATGCTTTGGGCGTATTTCTTCGCGACCGGACGTGTCGAGCCAGTGAAAACAGTTGCTTCTATGCTGGCTTGGCGAGCGGACTACGAGAAGTTCGTGGAGATTCAGAAGTCGGGTCAGAAGCCAACCGAAGCGACAGAGAGCATCATGCGGGGAGTGCTTTACACCGCTGCGGGTTGGTCGCTGAACGCTCTCTCTCGAAATGACGGAGTGGTCGCTGACTACATCGATGCGCTGAGATCATCGCCCGAGACAGCAGCGGACGTGAAAGAAGAACTCGCACATGTACACACGAATCCTGCATTCACGAAGAAATAGTCGGGGCGGGGTGGCCCAGGTTCCGCGAGCTGAATTTGCGAGCTAACCTGGGAAGCAGCGGCAGTTGCGCCTGATCGGCGCGTGAATCAACCTGCGTGTTTATCAGCACGGCTGAAGCCGTGCCCTACCGCAAGCCTCAGGCTTTTGGTTCCCAGCTACCGAGTAAACAACTTTTCCCACGGAGGACGGGTGGCCCATTCAAGCCCGGTTTTGGCTCGAGTGGGGCAGTTCAATCATCACAGATGACGACCGCGCTGCGCGATAATCTGTGCGCGTGACGTGGGGACTCAACCGTTTTCAACAATCCCGTCAGACCCAAGTGGTCAAGGTGAAGCTACGTGCCGTGTGACAGACCTCCCCACTTCTCGCACAGAACGCGAGAAATGGGGCACCCGCTGCCAAGCTAATCCGGGTGAAAAAGATGCGCCACAGTTGCGCCTGATCGGCGCGTGAATCAACCTGCGTGTTTATCGGCACGGCTGAAGCCGCGCCCTACCACAGCGTCCGGGTCTTCTGCCATGACTGAGATCATGCCCGCTCAATCCCACCCGCTTTCCAAGCTAATCCGGGTGAAAGAGATGCGCTGCAGTTGCGCCTGATCGGCGCGTGAATCAACCTGCGTGTTTATCGGCACGGCTGAAGTCGTGCCCTACCCGCAAAGCCGTTCGGGTCTTCTGCCATGACTGAGATCGTGCCCACTCAATCCCACTTCTAGCAAAAAACGCGAGAAGTGGGGCACCCGCGCTGAAGCCGTGCCCTACCAGAATTCACTGGAGTTGATACCCTCCGGGCCCGTGAGTTCGGAAAAGCAGTTTCAAGTTTCTGACTTCCGCGGGCAGGAATGCCCGCGCTACACAAGCAACATGACGTTAAGAGTGGGCCAGCGGCCCGACAAAAAAGCAGATTCCTCACCGCTGAAGTGGTTCGGAATGACAAGGGGGTGAGTGGAGATCGCAAACCGTGGGGCATCCTTGGAGATCGCAGCGCCGGGAGACGCGGATTTCTTTCCAGCATTCGCCGTGCTTCGGACACGTGAGTTGGCACCAGGCCTCGCGATACTGGCCGAAGCGGTAGATGCCTTTTTTACTGTGAGTGATGATTTTAACGCTCTTGATGCGTCCGAAAAGCTGGATGGGCAGGATGTACCAGGAGTCCTCGGGAGCGATGTAAGCGATGAGGAAGTCGATGTCTTTGGCGGTGTAGACCTGGTCGCGGGCAAAGCCGGAAGCCCGGAAACGATAGCCATCGCGGCTGGGCGTGTGAGCGGACTTGATCTGAATGCGCCAGGAGCGGGCGCCCGAGTCGATGATGAAGTCATAGTGGTCGCTGTCGCCCCAGGTTTTGGAGACGGTGAAGCCGAGCTGCGCGGCCTTGTGCAGGAACGCGGCTTCGGCGATCTCGCCGCGACGCTTGCGAGTGAGTCGATAGGTGCTGTTCATTGGGCAAAAGAAAAGGCGTGGATGGCCTCCACGCCTATTTATGAGAGCTAAAGCTAAAAGATGATGTGTTTTGTACTTCTATAACTAGAGTAACAGATTGGCTGCGGTGTTAATTCATTTTTCAGAAGTTTATTTTTCGATTGGAATGAGAGGGATGCGGCAAATTTGGCGATTTTGGGGGCTTGACAAGAATTCTGGAAATTGAAATTCCCACCCTAACCGGCAAACGCTTCGTTAAGTTTGGGCCATTCCGGGTTGATGGAATGCGGCGATCTCGAGTTTGTAAATTGTCGCCGCTTCTCTCTTCGGATTAGAAGGTATCGCGAACGATGTTGGCGACCTTCTTGGAAAAATCGTAGGTGGCACGCAAATTTTCTCCCAAGAAGCGGACTTTGCCCTGAACGTCGCGGTCCACGATCATTTGCCCGGCGTGGTCCGTGATCTGGACTCTCAGGGTCAGCGAAGTAGCTCCGGCAACGGTTGTGACTTCGCGTTTTTTCTGGCTGCCTTTGGTGAACCGCTGCGCCTTGGTGTGCAGCGTGACCAGGTCGGGTGCGTTGGCGGCATCGGTGTCGCCGCTGCGGTAGATGTGCTGGAACTTGCCGGTCTTCTTGATCTGCGCGAGCAGGTTTTCGTAAATGGCAATCCGGAAATCGGCTGGCATCGGCACATCGCCCGGGTCTGTGGGTTCGATCTGGATGGAAGAAGCAGAGAAACGCTGTGCACTGCTGGAATTATTTGCGCCAGGCTGGCCCATGAGATCGCCGGGCATCAAGAACAGCGTGCAGCAAAAGGCAACGGAGTAAATAATTAATGCCGCTCGTCGACTGTAATGTTTCAATTCTTTGCCCCCTTGTCTGCCGCGGGTGCGAGAGGAATGCTGGCCTTCGCACCCAACTCGACCAGTTGCTTTTTGAAGGCAGCGGCCTGTCCCTTGGGAAGGACAAACACGGCGCCATGATAGGCGCTGTTAGCATCCTTGAATTCCAGGGTCAGCACATCGACCCCGTGAGAAAACAAGCTCAGGACCCGCCCGCCTCCATAAGGAATGGCGATCGTCGCGAATTCGGCCACACCCGTGATGTCCTGGCGGGAATCCTCATTGGTGAAGATGTCGAGAATGGACGCGGCTGGGACGGCTAGCTTTTTCTTGCCGGCTGTGAACTGCAACGAGGTGTCCACGATCGAAAGCGTGCCGACGGAATTGTTCTTGATATTCTCGCCGCCGATCACGAGTTTGACATCGGTTTGTGCCATGCTGGCCGGCGGGGGCGTACCTGCCTGCTGGCTGTACACAGGCGCTACAGAAAACATCCAGCCGGCGACGACCGCGAGCAGGACCAGTCCGTGCGGTACGATACGCCTCAAGTTTCGCATCCTCATGGTTTTGTACCTCGTAGCAATGGCGAGAAGACAGTTTACCTTCAGTTTCGACGCCGAACGGAGTGTATGCGATAAAAGCAAAGTTCACAATCTGTAACAATGAGGGCGTGCCCGGGAGGGAGGGATAGCAGGCGGCCAGGAGCAGAGTTCTCCCGGCGAAAAGAAAGTTGGATGACTGTAACGCTGCACAAACGTTTGACATGAGCGAAGAGTTTACAACTTGTCACATTTGCTTTCTTGACCTTTGCATACGCCGCTTGCCACAATGCCTATCCGGCTGAAAGCGGCTTCCGTGGCTCGATCTGGGAGCGGTCCGGGAATCACAATCATTGTGGAGAAAAGGGGAAACATGATTCGTCGCCGGTCATCTCTAATCGTCAACTTTCTACTCTTAGCGATCGCACTGAACACTGCAGCCGTCGGACAAAATGCCAAAGACGGCACTGTAACGATCAATGGCGGCCGCAATGCGATTTTCCTCAAGCCGCCGGCTTATTCGGTTTCGCCGGCAAACCCAACGGGAGTTGTGACCATTTACACGAACCTGGGCACGGGAAACAAGACCTACAATGCGATCTCGGGAGTCGGCATTCTGGGTCCGGACGCGGGCCAACCGCTGCCGCAATCGGTCGGCACGGCGTTCACTCCGACAAAAGATCACCTGGTGCAGGCGGTGCAGGTGGGTGTCACATACGTACAGGGCACAAACGGGGTGATCGTTTCGTTGAACCTGGATGAGAATGGAGTGCCGGGAAAGCAAATCGCCGCAAGGACGTTTACCAACCTGCCGAGTTTTGGGAGCTGCTGCACACTGCAGACCGGCATCGGCCAGAGCGGCTACCAATTGAAAGCGAACACACAATACTGGGTCGTAGTACAGCCGATTGCAAACGACACCTATTGCGTGTGGAACGACAATTACAACGGGACGCAGGGACGCTGGGCCAACAACACGGGACAGGGCTGGCACTCGAGTCTCCAGGTGCTCGAGTCGATGGGCGTTTACGGGCAGTAGAACGCGGGCACGACTCGCTATTCGAACTGCAAGACGACGATCTCGGGGTTGGAGCCGAGGCGAAGCGGAGGTCCCCAGGTTCCGGCGCCGCTCGAGGTGAACACCTGCATGTTGCCGATGCGGCTGAGTCCATAAACGAATTGGCGATAGATGCGGCGAGCGATCCAGCTCCAGGGGATGAATTGGCCCAGGTGCGTGTGTCCGGAGAGTTGTAGGGAGAAGCCCGCGGACTCGGCGATTTCAGGGTGGTCGGGCGCGTGAATCAGAAGAATGCTGGCGCGATCGCGATCGAGGCCGATGCTTTGCAAAACGGAAGCAAGCCTGCCGCGCTGCGCTGCGTTGCGATAGGGCACACCTACGATCTGAAGGCCATCTACTTCGACCTTCTCGTTGTTGAGTACGCGGACGCCGGCGTTGGCGACGGCGCGGAGATAGTGGCTGTCGTCACGAAACTGCTCATGATTTCCGGCAACGAAGTAAACACCGTGGGGAGCGGTGAGTTGGCTCAACGGCTCGGCAGCCTTGGCGGCGTCGATCGCAGTGCCGTCATAGAGATCGCCGGCGATGAAAATCGCATGTGCTCCTTCGCGCAAGATTTTCTCAACTAATCGGCGCAGAAAATTACCATTGCGGACGTGGCCGAGATGCAGGTCGCTCACGAGAGCTGCTTTGCGTCCGCGCCAGGTCGCGGGCAGGTTGGCCAGACGGACGGTCGCGCGGGTGACCCGGGTCCAACTGGCGTTAACGACGGCATAAACACCAAGAACTGCGGCGACGCCGGAAAGCGGCTCGACAATCAGTCGAAAGTCAGGATGGAAGCCTGCGACGAGCGCTGCGGCAAAAACGGCCCACGAAACAAGCGCGGCGATGAATAGAAAGCTCAGGAGTCCGGCCCAAACGGCGGCTACCCGATAGAACAGGCGCACGGCCGCGTTCGTGTAACGAAAAGCCAGCACCGAGGCGGCAACGAAACTGACTGACAGAGAGCCGAGCAACAGCTTGAGCCAGAGCGGTCCACCGGAAGATGCGAAGGTCCAGGTCTGGTACAGAACTAAATGCGCAAGGAAAAATACGGATTGAACGATGAAGATGAAAGTAATCAAGCGGCGACGCGATCTCACAAGTATTGGATTGTCGAACGCGCAGGATCGTTAACTTTAATTTCAGAGGAGGGCGCTCTCTAGGCGCCCTTCCCTTTTCCGGCGATCATCAGGCCAGCTCCGACGACGAGCAGCACGGCGCTAATGGCGGGAGAGACGCGCTCACTGTGTTGGGTGTTGACGCCGACATGAACGTCGCCGGCATTGATGCCGTGATGCTCGGTGTGGGGAACGGGAACAAAGAAGGAAAGAATCCCAAGTACCAGCACGACCAAACCCACCGCGAATAATCCTCTCATGCGAACCTCCTGTTAAATCATCGGGGAGGCAACGGCACGGGTCGATACGGTCGAGGCTGTAGAAGCAGCGGGAAATTGCCATAGCCGTGAAGGCGCTTCACCTTCAGCGCGACTTCCACAACTGCTTCCACACTTGCACCAACTCCTGGATCGAACGGGCGCTGGGGACGCGGTCATTCACCATGCGGCATCGGGCATAAGCGGTGTGGTAAGCCTGACGCGCGGCATGGATCCCGAGGCGAGACAGACGCCCGCGAAGTTCCTCGATTTCTCTGAGACTCATGATGTCGTCGACACGAACCTCGGGACGGCGCGCCATGAGAAGGACATCGTAGCATATTCGCTTTTTCTTCTCCTACTGAATATTCTCACGCGGTGGGCTTTGGGTCGGTGGAACTAAATGGCCCGCAGTTGCGCCAGCGTTCCCGCATTCGCTCGCGCTCCTCAGGAGTCATGTTCTTCCAGGGTTCCGCCCAACGGCGGCGCCAACTCCAGTCAGGGCGCGAACGGCCGCGGAATCCGTGACCGCCGAAGAGGATGCGGCAAAGAATAAGGATTGCGAGTGCCTGCCAGAACGTGATCAAGTGCCAGCCGAACAGAGGTGGCAACAGCCAGTTCCACAGATGCAGCACGATTTCGCCGCCGACAAATATAAACAACGCAATCGCGGCCAAGGCGGCGGGTGCGATCCAGAGCAGCTTTTTCATTTTGCGTGTCATATGCAGTTCCTCATGCTTTCATAAATTCGTCGTGGATCTTTTGGAGGCGCCGGCGCAGGTGCAGCACGGCGTAGCGTTTTCGGGCCAGCAAAGTGTTCTGGTTGACACCGGTTGCGGCCGCGATCTCTTTGAAACTCCGCCCTTCCAGCTCATGCGCCACGAAAACTGCGCGCTGGTCCTGGGGCAATTCATCGATTGCCTGCTCAAGTTCGTCGAGAACTGCATTGCGGAAGTAGAGCGCCTCCGGACCGTCGTCCGGGGACGGCAGCAGCTCTTCAAACGAGATTGACTCCTCACCATGCTCGACCGTGATGTCACTGAAGTTCTCCGGCTTCTTCTTGCGAAAGAGATCGATGATGCGGTTCTTGGCCACGCGATAAAGCCAACTGGTAACGTGGTCGATGGGCATCAGCAGACGGTTGGCTTCGACGAGCTGATAAAAAACGTCCTGCAGGATGTCTTCAGCGTCTTCGCGATCTGCGACCCGGCGGCGGATGAAATTGCGCAGCCTGGGTTCATCGCGAGCGATCGCTTCGGAGATCTTTTGGTCCTGCTCCGTCATCAGCCACCGTTTGCTCAGCACCGCGTCCATCTAGTGAGGAAGACGAATGAGCGGGGAAAATATTGTATGGGCGAGCTCATGGAAATCACCCCACTCCAAACCCCGCATCAATAAGGACTTTCAGCCCTATTGTTTCTTAGGTCGCAATTTGACTTGCTCACAAAAGCCTCATATTCTCCAGCCCCAGAAGTCCCTTACCGAACGGAGATGACCGTGAACCAGCGAAATTTCAGACCTTTTCTGTGCAGTACGATTCTTTGCCTGGTCATTGTGCGGATGGCCTCGGCCCAGCGTGAACAAGCCCTACCTTTCAACTTCGACGACGGTTCGCAGCCACAGGGTGGCCTAATCTCCGATTCCAATGGAAACCTCTATGGAACTACGTATTACGGCGGTAGCGGACCTTGCACTAACAACCAGGGCCAAGTCGTAGGATGCGGCACAATTTTCGAGATCAGTCCGCCAGTTCCTCCAAGTACTCAATGGACTGAAACGGTGCTACATAGCTTTAACGGTGATGGAGTGTTCCCGGTGGGAAACTTGGTAATGGACCCCGCCGGAAACTTGTTCGCTGTCACTCTGCAAGGGGGCATTGGTACCGGATCAGTCAACGAGCTTTCGCCACCTTCGCAACCAGGCGGCGTTTGGACGGAGACCACAATATGCTCATTTGGGCAAAACTGTCTTGGTGAATACCCACAAGCAGGACTCGTAATGGACCAAACGGGTAATCTTTACGGCACTGCACTCGGCAATGAATTTCGGGCTGGCTTGGTTTACGAACTCACCCCGACACAGAACGGGGCGTGGCAGCAAACCGTCTTATATAACTTTAGCGGCGGTAGTACCGGTAGCACTCCTGAGTGTGAACTAGTTCTTGGTTCGAATGGAGATCTCTATGGCACAACAACAGCAGCTGGCGCAAACAATGTCGGGGTGGCTTTTGAGTTGAGCCCTCCGCCCTCGGGCGAAACCTGGACAGAGACGGTGCTCCACAATTTCGGCCAGACAACCAGCGACGGTTCCGAACCCGTTGCAGGACTGACTTTCGGTCCTAAAGGAGTCCCACTCGGAACAACTACACACGGCGGGCAATTTGGGGGAGGCACCGTATTCGGGCTTCAACCGCCACCGGTTCCAGGCGGTGCGTGGGGATACAAGGTTCTTTATAACTTTGGGGCGGCCTCAACCGATGGTACCACTCCCTACTCCACGCTGCTTTTCTATAACGGTAGCGTATATGGCACAACCTCGATAGGAGGAACATCTGGAGCTGGAACCGTTTTTCAAATGCAACAGCTTAGTCCCGGCACTTTAAGTGAAACGGAAACGTACAGTTTCACGGGAGGCAGGGATGGTGCCGTGCCGATGTCCGGCGTTACTCTGAAGGATTATGCACTTTATGGCACAACTACAGGTGGCGGCTTCCAGAATAATGGCACCGCATTTCGAATTAGTCACTAGAGGAATTGATAACTCTGTCTCTTGTTCGCTGACCAGCGCAATTGCTCCCTGAGTTTGCCCAGTTTTTCTTTCCAGGCACTGAAGTCCCAGCGCTTTTAGGAGATAAACGATGAAGTTGAACGCGACTCTAAACCGCCTCGCAATCGTGCTGTTGCTGGTATCTCCACCAATTCTAGCGCAACACCAGCAAGCATTCCCGGAAATTCAACAGATTTCAACAAGCCTTGGACGAGTGGAACAGTGGCGGTGGAGCAGCTCCTATGCCTATGCCTCGGGCGAGAACGGGTGGTGCGCATCAACGACTGGCAAGTGCTCAAGATGAAGCTACGTGTGGTGTGACAGACCCCCCCACTTCTCGCACAGAACGCGAGAAATGGGGCACCCCCACTCAGAGTTCGTGCTAGAATGCTGGGCCTGTGGAGATGTGCGCCACCCGCCCAATTTGACTTGCTCACAATAGCGTTATATTCTCCAGCCCCGGCTGCGACCTCCCCAACATCCATCCTCGCGGCCGACCACAGAGGCAAATACTTTATGAGACGAACGCGAAGACTGCAGTTTGGGCCATTGGTGTTCTTGATTCTGTGCGTTTATGCGAGCGCTTCAACGCTGGCGACGTTCAATGCGCCCGGGGCAGGTACGGGAGCGGGGCAAGGCACCGTGCCTGTGTCGATGAATCAGAACGCAGTTATCGCCGGTTTCTACCTGGACGGCAACAGCACCTATCACGGTTTCGTGCGATCCCCAAACGGCGTTATCAGCACCGGCAACATCCCAGGCGCCGGTAGCGGCACCGGCCAGGGAACGCTTCCCTACAGCATCAATGGAACCGGCGCGATCGCCGGATATTACATCGACAGCAACAGTGTGAATCACGGATTCCTGCGGTCGAGCGCCGGCAGTGTTGCAACCTTCGACGCTCCGGGAGCCGGAACGGGCGCCTTCGAAGGGACGTTTGCCGTCAACATAAACGCGGGAAGCACGGTTGGCGGGTACTTCTCTGATGGAAATTTCGTCTTTCACGGGTTTGTTCGTGCGAATGGAACGATCACGCCGTTCGATGTTCCCGGCGCCGGTACCGGGAGTTTTCAGGGAACATTCACTGGTAGCGGCGACTGCCTCAATACGGCGGGAACTCTGGTGGGAGAATCGGCGGATTCCAACAGCGTGAGTCATGCTTTCTTGCGGACCTCCGATGGAACCATAACTTCCTATGACGTACCCGGCGCGGGCACGGGCAAGAATCAGGGCACAGGAGCCACTGGCATCAATGACTCGGGTGTGATCGCCGGAAACTATATCGATTCGAACGGAGTCAACCACGGCTATGTGCGCGATTCGAGCGGCAACGTCACCGAGTTCGATGTGGCGGGCGCGGGCACCGGCAGTGGAGAGGGCACGTTCCCCGAAAACATCAATGCTTCAGGCGCGGTGATCGGACAGTACCTGGACGCAAGCGGTGTCGCTCATGGATTTCAGCGGACGCCCGCAGGCGTCATCACCACGGGAGATGTTCCTGGAGCAGGCACGAGAGCCGGCGAGGGAACGATCCCGAGCAACAATAATGCGGGAGGACAAATTAACGGAACTTACATCGACTCCGGCGCGGTGTCGCATGGGTTCCTGCTGACGCCGTAATCTCGAATGCAAGGCGGAAGCTGTTTACGGGACTTCAACCGTCGGAGGCAACGGAGCGTGCAACGATGGGGAGGGCTGTGGAACGGTGTGGGAGTTGACGCCGTAACGGCTACTCGAGCTCCAGCGAAGGACTGTCGCCGCTGTTCTTTCGCCTAATTGCAATGCTTCAGGTCAAGATGAAGCTACGTGCGGTGTGACAGACCTCCCCACTTCTCGCACAGAACGCGAGAAATGGGGCACCCCTACTCAGAGTTCGTGCTAGTATGACGGGACTGTGGGGATGTGCGCCACCCGCCGCAATCGTGTAGATTAACTGGGCTGTCGTCGCTGGGTTATCCTCACCCTCCACACTCCAGGAGCACCCTATGGCTCGCCGCCCCTTCCCATGTAGTGGTTTTTATTTATTACTCGTTCTGGCATCGATGCCTATTCTTCACGGTTACTCTATCGGCCAGCACGAGCAGGCATTCGCGTTTAACTCAATAAACGGGGCCGGACCCCAATCCACGTTAATAGCGGACGCTGCTGGTAATTTGTATGGAACGGCCTCAGAGGGGGGTTCCCTTCTTCAGTGTGGGAATGGTAGTGGTTGTGGGGTGGTGTTTCAGTTCATACCACCCTCGCAGCCCGGCGGGCAATGGGCTGAAAACACCCTGTACAGCTTTTTAGGTGGTGCCGATGGCGCGGTTCCGAACGGGAGTCTAGTATTCGACAAGGCTGGCAATCTCTATGGGACGACGCAAAATGGGGGGGCATGCAACCCAGAGGGATGCGGAACCATCTTCGAGCTATCTCCGCCGCCCCAGCCTGGGGGCTCCTGGACCGAAACGGTATTGTACAGCTTCGGCGGACTGAGCGGCGACACACCCATGGCAGGTTTGATTATCGATAGTGGAGGGAATCTATTCGGGACGACGAGTAGTGCCGGGCCATTCGCAGGCGGCACAATATTCGAATTATCGCCCGCAAGCCAGCCCGGCGGACAGTGGGCAGAAACGACTTTGTACAATTTCGGTGCGTTCCAGGGGGATGCTGCCGGACCCGTTGCACCCTTAGTATTCGACTCGGCTGGCAACCTGTACGGCACGACCGCAGGCGGTGGTTCGAATCCTCAGTTTTGCACTAACCCTCCAGAATTTGGCTGTGGCACAGTTTTCGAACTCTCTCCGCCCACTCAACCGGGCGGCCCTTGGACGGAGGCAATCCTGTACAACTTCGGCTCTGTCCCCAAGGACGGAATGGCTCCGTTCGAAGGGCTAACGATCACTCCATCTGGTGCGCTCCTGGGTACGACGCCTACAGGAGGCTTGAATTATGGAGTCGTGTTTGCGTTAGCCGCCCCCAGCAGTCCTGGTGGTACGTGGCAATACGGTATTCCTTATCGCTTCACTGGCGGAGCTGATGGGGCAACGCCCTACTCTGCGCTGGCAATCGTCACGGGTCGGTCACCAGTTCTCTATGGAACCACGAAAAGAGGTGGAGCGGGCGGAGAGGGAACGGTGTTTCAGTTGACGCCACCGTCACCCGGAGGGAGCTGGGTCGAGACACCCGTCTACAACTTCTCTGGGGCAAACGACGGTGGACGCCCGCTCTCAGGAGTTACCGTTTATAACTTTGCCCTTTACGGCACGACTGCCGTCGGTGGAAGTCATGGCTATGGCACTGTGTTTCGCTTGAGCCGCTAAGTGCGTTCGGGCGAGTGGCGCACATCTCCACAGTCCCGGCATACTACCACGAACTCTGAGGGGGCACCCCGATTTAAACTTGTTGATAACTTCTAGAGATGTGGGGCACCCTGGCGTGTGACAGATCTCCCCACTTCTCGCACAGAACGCGAGAAATGGGGCACCCCGCAGGGTTCGCGGCGCACGAGAAGCGCGCAAGCAGTTACAATCTTACGGGCGAATCGCCCATACCAATATGACCCCCTCTACTCGAATGCCCGCCGCAGCATTTATTCTGTTGTTCATGAGCTCTGTGATTACTAATGCCGTTGCGAACGACGCGTCCAACACATCCACGACGTTTGGTCCCTCGAACCCGTTTTACGCGCCCAGTAACTTGCCGTTTAAGGCGCCGCCATTCGACAAGATCAAGGACGACGATTATCAGCCGGCAATCGAAGCCGGCATGGCGCAGCAACGGGAGGAGATCGAGGCCATCGCGAACGATCCCGCCGCGCCTACGTTCGACAATACGATTGTCGCGATGGAGAAGACGGGCCAGTTACTTGACCGGGTGATGGCGGCATTCCATGGAGTTACGGGCGCCAATATCAATCCGAAGCTGCAGGACGTGGAAACGGCCGAGGCTCCGAAACTCGCGGCGCACCGGGATTTCATCTTCCTGAATGCGAAGCTGTTTGAGCGAGTCAAAGCGGTTTACAGCCAGCGTGCGTCGCTGAATCTTGATCCTGAATCGCTTCGCCTGGTGGAGCGCTATTACCAACGATTTGTGCACGCGGGGGCAAACCTGTCGGAGGCCGACAAGGCACAGGTCAAGAAACTCAATGAAGAAGCCTCTACTCTTTCCACGGATTTCAGCAACAAGCTGCGCGCCGCCACCAAAGCCGGCGCCTATATAACTACCGACAAGAACGCGCTGGCGGGACTCACGGACACCCGCGTTGCCGGCGCCGCGCAGGCGGCGAAGACCCGCAAGGTAGAGGGCTATGTTATTCCGTTGCAAAACACGACCCAGCAGCCTGATCTGGTGTCGCTGAGCGACCGCGGCACGCGCCAGGCGCTGTTCGAGCACTCATGGGACCGGACCGAGCATGGCGATGCCAACGACACGCGAGACATCATCGCCCGGCTCGCGCAGCTTCGCGCCCAGAAAGCGAAGATTCTAGGCTTCGCGAACTACGCCGCGTGGAAGATCGAAGACCAGATGGCGAAAACGCCGCAAGAGGCGCTGAAGTTCATGGATGCGATCGTACCGGCTGCGACCGCGAAAGCGGCGGAAGAAGCGAAGGACAACCAGGCCATCGTCGATCAGCAGCACGGGGGGTTCCAGCTTCAGCCGTGGGATTGGGAGTATTACGCTGAGCAGGTGCGCAAGGCGCGGTACGATCTCGATGATGCGCAGGTGAAACCTTACTTTGAATTGGACAATGTTCTGCAGAATGGCGTGTTTTATGCCGCCAATCAGCTCTACGGGCTCACCTTCAAAGAACGACACGACTTGCCGGTTTGGCATCCCGATGTGCGCGTCTTTGAAGTGTTCGACGCGAACGGAAAACATCTCGCAATTTTCTATTGCGACTATTTCAAGCGGGACAACAAGAACGGCGGCGCATGGATGTCGAACTTCGTCGAGCAATCGCGGCTGCTGAACGACACACCGGTCGTGTACAACGTCGCGAACTTACCGAAGCCTGCCGAAGGCGAACCGGCGCTGATCAGCTTCACCGATGTGACTACGATGTTCCACGAGTTCGGGCACGCGCTTCATGGAATGTTCTCGAACGCGAATTATCCGCTGCTGGCAGGAACTTCGACGGCGCGCGATTTCGTGGAATTCCCTTCGCAATTCAACGAGCATTGGGCGCTGTATCCTTCGATTTTTGCGCACTACGCCAAACACTACAAAACCGGAGCGCCGATGCCGGAGGAACTGGCTGCGCGAATCCGCAAGGCGCAGACTTTCAACAAGGGCTATGACATGACCGAGCTTCTGGCTGCGGCCGAGCTCGACATGCAGTGGCACATGCTTCCCCCGGATGTCGGGCTGTTGAAGTCGGATGACTTCGAAAATCAAGCGCTCGAGAAAACGCACCTCAAGGTGAGTTACGTGCCGCCGCGATACCGGTCGTCGTACTTCGCGCATATCTGGAGCAGCGACGGCTATAGCGCAGGCTACTACGCGTATCTGTGGACGCAAATGCTTGCCGATGACGCGTATCAGTGGTTCGTGGACAACGGTGGGCTCACGCGAGCGAATGGGGACCGGTTCCGCCAGATGGTTTTGTCGCGAGGAAATACCGAGGACTTGTCGAAAATGTACGATTCCTGGCGTGGCGGTCCGCCGACTTCCAAGGCAATGCTGAAATATCGCGGGCTGGAGTCAGGGCCGTCGACGAACTAGATCCGCATCTGCGATGACTCCGCTCTCCGCTTTTGGACTTTTCGCCGTGACCGCCATGCTGGTCACGTACGCGCTCGAGTCGAGAAGCGCATGGTTCATCCTGGCGTTTGCGCTGGCTTGCGCTCTCGGTTCGGTGTACGGTTTCCTTCAAGGCGCGTGGCCGTTTGGGCTGGTAGAGGCAATCTGGTCAGGAGTCGCTGTGCGGCGCTGGTGGGTCAAGGCACAGACTGCTGGGAAACCCGCGGTACCAGTGGACAGTTCGCCCCGGACGGAGTAGAAAAGTTCTGCACGACGCGCGTCGATGACCGGTTGTGCAATTTGTACTGGTTCCTGCAGGCGCGGATAGTCCACCATCAAGGATGGCGACCTCATAGTGCCGCTCCAACCGTGATCTGGCATTTCTGGAAACAATGTCCCGGAAGGATGCCACGGCCGCAGTCTGAAGTGCTCCGTTCGACCTTATCTTTCAACACCTCAGACTAGCGACAATGGCGGGCTTCGGCTGGCTCTTTCATACCGAAGGCTGAAGCGAAAATTAGAGTGCCCAAAAGAACGGTGATAGTGCCAACAAACGCCATACAACAAAGCACGTATGCGGCTGGGGAGAGGCTCTAGTCAGCCGCGAATCGAACAAATTGAATCATTGCACCGTGAGTTTCTTCATCATCGATGCGGAGTTGCCGTTGTTCGGATTGAGCTCCAGCGCTTTCTGATAATTTGCAATCGCCAGCGGTTTGTCACCGTCGTCCATATAGGCCTCGGCAAGGCTGTCATACGCGTTACTGGATTTCGGAAAGGACTCGATGTTGAGCTGGAAAATGCGGATCGCGGCTTTGAAATCTTTCTTCCGAATGAGTCGATAGCCCAGGCTGTTAAGCTGGCTTTCATCGAAGTTGTAAGTGCTGGGCTCGGTGGTTTTGAGAGCGTGATATTGCTGAATGGCCTGATCGATGCCGCCGGTGGAGATGGTCTTCGAAAGCGTTTCCGCAACCGAAATGCGGGGGTCGAAACCGGCTCTTACCTGGGGCACCCAGATCGCCATGGTCACGGCAAAAGTTCCGGCGACCATGCCCAGCGTGCAGACAAAAAGCAGGCCGGCGGTCGCGAGGCGTCGAAGGGCACCGGGACGATCCTGCGCCCAAAAATAAATTTCAAGAATGGCAAGCGGAATTAAGTATTGGGAGAAAGACATAAAGGTGGGCAATGGCCCGGCGAAGGTGGCTGGGTCAAATCCCACCGGCCGACGATAGATCATCAGAATCAGGAAAAATCCCAGCCGAAAGAACCAGGACGCGCTGACCACAAGAAAGAGGCGAAGCGCCCATCGGCGATGAGTGCGGAAATCACGAGCCATGGCATAACGCAAGGCTAAGCCGGCAAAAGCCCAGATGAGCACGGCGTTCAATGTGCCGCCGAGGTGTTGAGGAAGATCGCCGACGCTGCCCCGGACCCAATGCATGTAGAGCCCCGCGCCGCTGAGCGCGACCGCGCTGAGCATGTAGATGCGTCCGTTCCAACGATGAAAAAGAGGAAAGCGGCTGCGCACTTGTGGGATCAACTGAACGGCTCCGGAGAGCATGATCACGGCCGCGGTACTTACGTGCATGACGACCGACCAATTGCCTTTGGTGATGCCCGGAACAAAACCGTGGGTAAAGTTCCAGCCATGGTAATCGCCGCGGAGCGCGGTCAGCCCGTAGAAGGTCGCCACGGCAAAGCCGAACATCAGTTGCGAGAGGAGGGTCACAACGAACCAAGAGCGCGTGGCCGCTTTCAGAGCGGTGTCAGCAAGCGCACTCAGGTCAAATTTCTGTGGGCGGGTCAATACGGCTGTACTCATAACGGTTTCTCCTTCGGTTCTGTTAACTGGCGGACCTTAACTTGCAGACAATGACGGCTGCGGCATTCCTCGAACAATTCGCTTTCGCTTGGCGGTGCCTGTAAAGCGCACTCGGATGAGCCAGAAGATCAGCACGGCCAGGGGTAATAAGCTCAAACCTGCGAGCACGCCTGTCTTGCGCAATATCGCGGGAAACAGATGTGCTCGCGCGAAGAAAATGGACGCCGCGGCTATGAACTGCGCAAAACACATTCGCCACAGATGGCGCGAGAGGCGTTGTGTAGCAGAGACGCCGCCGCGCACCAGCATACGAATGTCGCCCACAGTTGCGAGCACCGCGATAGAACCCATCAACACGTAAGGAGCGGGAGGAAATCCGTATTTGAGCCCGGTCGGGCTGAGCGCCGCTTGCAGACCGAACGTGATTTCGGTGGCGGCAATGGGCAGAACAACCAAAAGCGCTGCCAATTCAAGAATCCCAGGCGCATCTTTGCGCCGCGTGATCATCCACGCAGTTGACACCAGATAGAACGTGAATGCGCCACCGAGAATATTGCCCGGCTCCGATTTCATCATCGCCAGAATGAAACCGCACGAGGACATGACGAGCATGGACGCGACGAAAACTTGTCCCGCGATGCTGTGGCGGCGAGAGCCTTTGCGGAGAAACATCGCCGCAAATCCGGACAGCATTCCCAAGGTGCCGCCGGCAATGTGAAGCATCAAAAGAGGCGTTCTCATTTTTTCCTCCTTACTTGGTCGCGAACCTTGCGGGGCGCGAGATTATCTGCGTGATTGCGCGGGACCGGAACGATGCACGCAGGGGCGGGCGATCGTTGCTCACCGATCTGCTTAGCCCATACAGAAAACCGGTCAAGGTGAAATAGAAAACCGCCACGAGAAAGTCGGCGACCAAGACAAATCTGCCGTGAAACGAGAGCACGAACGCCCCTGCCAGCATCGTGATCAGGTAGTAGGCGAAGACAAACCATGCCTGAAAGCGCGACGAAGCTCCCGCAAGCCGTTTTACCGGTTGATTGGTGTTCATGATTTTTCTCCTGCAATGGCGATTAGATCGGCGCTTGATAGCGGCGCAATCGGACGGCGGCAACGAGAAAGGCCGCCGCGATTGCGATGCCTATCCAGAAGCCAGGACTGCCGAAGTATTCACCGGCGTGAATGTGAAACATCGGATTGGTAGGAAATAGCTCAGGGGGATGAGAGTCAGTGGCGACGCTGCCAATGAATCTCTCTGCGAACAAATTGCCGAGATGGGAGGTGTGAAACGTGATTTTTTCGAGCGCGGCCAGCGCGACCGGAGGCAGTACGGCCCATAAGAATGGAGCACGACGGACACGCGCGGATACGAACAGCAGCCAGGCATACCAGGGGGCCGGCCAGAGTGTGTGGGCCGTCAAAAGATGGTAGAGAAGAAGCCAGGACATGCGAAAGTACGAGATGCTCGTCCAGAGCTCAGACGCGTTGAGACCGTTAGCGAGCAGAACCAGGCTGCTGGCCACCAGCATGAGGAAGTGCGTAGCAATGCCAGTGACGAACGTGAGCAGCGGCACGATCACAAAAGGGATGGTTGCCTTCGCCAGGACTGTGGTGCGATCGGAAATCGGGAGCGACTTCCAAAACAAAATGCTGCGATCCCGGCGTTCGCCATAGAGAGCATCGAGACAATAGAAGATGCTGACGAGCATCCCGACCAGCATCATGGCGCCAGACATGATGTCGTATGGGCCGGCAATCGCCTCACGATACTGCATCGGGCTGAACATCTCCATGCCACGAACTTTGCCAGGCAAATGCACAAGCGTGATGAGAAAACCGAGAAAGAATAGTGCCGCAGCACCGACGGGAGCAAGGTACACATAGCGGTTCTCCCACAATTCGCGCCGTATGGACCAATAGAATGGCCGAACGGCCGCGGTTGCAGCGGGCGAGATGGCGCGCGATTCAAGGGGCCCTGAAAAAGTGTTGGCTTGGCTGTTCATAAACCTGCTCCTTGTTTTTGGCCGGCGTGATTGCCCAGCACAGCCACAAATAAGTCGGCGATGCTGGGGGTGCGAACCTCACCGAGTACCGCGAGTTGTTGACGCGGAACACGATCAAACAAAAGAACGGTGCGACCGAGTCCCTGGCGTTCGTGAATGGGCTTGAGCGCCCGGGCAGCGGCCATCTGCTCCGGCTTCACCATTACTTCCGCGTAACGGGATTCAAATTCTTCCATCGTGCAGGTAAGGACAATTCGACCGCGGTCAATAAACATCAAGTCGGTGAGAACGTTCTGGACTTCCTCCACCTGGTGGGTGGTCACGATGATGGTGCGGGTACCATCGAAATAGTCGGTCAACAGCGAATCGTAAAACTGCTTGCGATAGAGAATGTCGAGGCCCAGGGTGGGCTCGTCGAGCACGAGCAGCCGCGCGTCAATCGCCATGACCAGAGCGAGGTGCAGCTGCACGACCATGCCCTTCGAAAGTTCCCGGACTTTGTGGTTGCGCTGGATATTTGTCTTCGCGAGGAAACCCTCAGCCTTGGCGCGATCGAAGCGCGGATGCACGCCAGTCATGAATTCGAGCGCCTGCGAAACTTTCATCCAGCGCGGCAGCACGGCGACGTCGGCGATGAAGCAGACATCGCGCATGAGCTGGTCGCGTTCAGTCCAAGGATCGCGCCCAAGTACTCGAAGCTCTCCTTGATAGGGAACCAAACCGAGGATTGCGTTGAGTGCGGTAGTCTTCCCTGCCCCGTTGGGACCGATCAGGCCGAGAATGCGGCCTTCCTCGACGCGCAAGTCAATGCCGTCCAGCGCGACGGTGGTGTCAAACGTCTTTCGGAGGCCGCGTGCTTCTATGCATGCCATGGCTCAGCGCTCCTCCCCTTCGGAATCTGATGTCAACTTCCCATTGCGGTTCAAGAGTTCTTCCGAGTTCAGGCCGAGCCGCTGAATGGTGGCCTGGATCCGCGGCCATTCTTCGGCCAGAAACTTCTGGCGTTCGCCTTTCAGTAGAAGATCGCGCGCGCCTTCCTTGATAAACATGCCGAGGCCTCGTCTCTTCTCGACCAACTGCTCGTCCACAAGCTCCTGGTAGCCTTTGAGGACGGTCAGCGGATTGACACGGTAGTCGGCGGCAACGTTGCGCACCGACGGCAATGGATCGCCTTCTTTGAGCGCCCGGTCGAGAATCATGGCAACGACGCGATCGCGAAGCTGTCGGTAAATCGGCTGACTATCGTTCCACTCGAGATCCATTGCGGTTTCCCAATGCCTTTATAAGAGCAGTAGTGCGTTCAGTCCAGCAAGTCATCCCGAAGCCCAGCGCCTCGGGATGACTCGATATAGTTCGTCACTTCGCACGCGTCAGATCCATGTGAGCGTGAACCGGCTTGTCGCCCGGCATCATATAAGTCCAATCTTCAATGTGGTGGTTGGCGTCGACTGCGGTGAACACGGCGTGATACATGTGTCCGTAATTATTGCTACCGGAGAGATCGACAAAATCAAACTCGACGGTCTTTCCGTCCGGGGAGACCTTGCCGGACATGCGAGGGCGATTGCCAGCGTCACAGTAATGGGTCAGGATAAGACGGTCGCCGTCGACGTAAAACATGGTGACGGGATGGTCATATTTTGCGGGATCCAGGGGCGTGCCGGATTCCTGCATCTCGTGGACAAGGGCATTTCCTCGAGAGGTCACGCGCAGTGAGATATGGACGGGCTTGTCGGAAGACATTTCGGGTTGCGGCGGATTGACCGTGACCGGTCCCTCCCAGGTGCCTGCAAGGGTTTTGAGTTGGTCGAATGATTTTTGGGCGTCGGTCTCGGCAAAAGCAGCGGTTGTCAGCAGCAGTAGAGCAGCAAAGAACAGGCAACGTAAGGATTTCATTTTTGGCCTCCTTGGCAGCGCATTCCTTGGCTGCCAAATCTAGTGTTGTAGTTAACTATAACACTAGATTCAAGTCAAGACCTATTTTTCCACAGCCCATTAAATCATTCTTTCTAATGGACATATTAGTTGCGGCAGTGAGACTTCTGGCCCTCTTGCGTAGCAGGCACTGGCTGCTAGAATTCGCCTCGCGATCATCTGACCTTCACGAGGATCCCCATGCTCCGCTTCCTGCGTACCAATCTTCTGGTTGTCTTAGCAACCTGTAGTCTTCTTGCGGCAGAAGCAAACTCGGGTGCGCCCCAAGTTACGTTCACGATCCTGCACAACTTTACTGGTGGGGCCGACGGAGGTTTTCCGGAATACGCCGCATTGATTCCGGATTCTGCCGGCAATCTCTACGGCACAACGATTATTGGTGGAACTAACGCCGGGGCGTGCGCTCCGCAAGGAGGCTGTGGAACCATATATAAGATCGACCCGGCCGGCAATCTGAGCGTGTTTTATACGTTCAGCGGTGCAACCAACGGCCCGCGAAGTCCCTATGGCACACTGACACGCGATAGCGATGGAACCTTCTACGGCACGACCCTGGGTGGAGGCACTTCGGGAAATGGTTGCAACGGTTACGGCTGCGGAACTGTGTTCGCTGTGAACGCCAGCGGCCAGGAACACACCATCTATAACTTCACCGGGTTATCGGATGGCGCCACGCCGACGGCGCCCTTGGCGGTCGGGATTGACGGCAGAGGCTACAGCACCACACACAATGGCGGAATCCAGCAGGCGGGAGTGGTTTTCGCGATTGACAAGCAGGGCAACGAGAGCGTGGTTCACTCGTTCAATCCAAACGTCAACGATGGCTTTAACACCTGGAGCGGGCTGATTCGCGATCCCAGCGGCAATTTCTATGGGATGACCCTGGCTGGCGGGGGTTTCAACGCAAACTGCCTGGGGCTGTTCGGCTGCGGGACGATCTACGAAATCATGGTCGGCGGCACCGAAAAGATTCTTTACCGCTTCACCGGGGAGTCAGATGGGCAGTTCCCTTACGGTGGTCTGATCCGCGATGCTGACGGCACGCTCTATGGCGCGAGCCAAGGAGGAACGACACAATTCGGCACGATTTTCAAATTGGATCCGCAGGACAACTTCATAGTACTTCACACCTTTACCGGTGGAGCGGGCGGCGGAAACCCGTTGGCCACACTCGTCCGCGATTCCAATGGCACATTCTACGGAACCACTTCCGAGGGCGGCGGAAACTCGTGTCCGGGAGGCTACGGGTGCGGAACGGTATTCGCACTGACGAGTTCCGGACAGTTCACGGTACTGCACAGCTTCAGTGGCTACGATGGCTGGAACCCATCGGCTCCGCTGACCATCTTGAACGGAGCGTTGTACGGTACCGCAGCGAACGGCGGCGCGGGCAACGAGGGCGTGGTTTTCAAAATTAGCCGTTAGAAGTCGAATCGATCACTTCTTCGGCCGCGATTCGGGCGGCACCATTCCGGCAGCGCGGTAATACCCGACAAGCTGTCCGTAGTGTTCACCGGAATGTTCGATCAAACCATAGGCCAGCGCGACCAGTGGTTCGTTGGTATGCGACTCGGGAGTTTCGACAATCTGCATCAGTCCGGAATCGCCTTTCGCCTGGATCGCCGCTGCTCCGTCGGTAAACGACTTCTTGACATAGGCAACCACAGCCGCCTTTGTCTTGTAGTGGGAGCGGTCTTCGTCATCGATGGGCTTCTCGCCTTTTGAGACAGCGGTAAAGAGATCGTTCGATCCTGCGACATGAAGCAACTGCTCGGCAAACGACCTTTGCGCCGGCGTTGGCTTGAAATCGTACTTGCTCTCGGGAAAATCTTCGGCCATGGCGACCAGCTTGCGGCCGATGTCGATCCAGTCCGCAACGGTCGCTTGTGAAAGTGAAAGGGCCGGTCCGGATTGCGCGTGTGCGGCAGGGATCAAAAAACTAACAGCAAGAGTCAGCGCAAAGATGAGCCTGGTCATTCGATCGCCTCCGTATGGATGTCGAGCGCTTAGACGGACCGACATTGAAGCGGACACCATCGGGGCAGCAAAAATATGTTTATGCTCTGGCTCGGCGGACGAAGTGCCTAAGCTGAGAGTTTGCGGCGGCTGATCATCCATTCTGCGACCATGGCGTTTGGAACCCAGCATAACCAGGCAACAATGATGTAAGCACGGCTAAAAGGCCAACGCAGTGCAGCCAACATGAAGGGGAGTTCGATCCTTAGGGTCACGGCGGCAAGAGTGAGAGCGAAATTGCGAATCATCCATTGGCGATGAAGTTCAATCTGCCCTTTTTTCACCGAGCGGTAGGCTTGCAATCCGGTCACAAACCATAACACCGCCAACATACCAAAGCCAAGATGAGTTGCGAGGCCTTCTTCGGAGACCAAAGACATAGCCAACCCGCCAATGGCGCCAAGCACGATTTCGACCAGATAAAAACGTCCCAGCCAACGATGAAGATTGATGTTCCTCGAACGCAGCTTTTGCGAAAACTGCCAGGGTCCGGCGAGCAGGGCTCCAATGCCGCCGGCGATATGCAGCCGCAAAGGCCTGATGTAGCGGGCAAAGTGCTGATCTCCGGGCAGGCCAAAGAAATAAGTGGCCGCATAGACTGCGATCACGAGACAAAGAAATGTCATGAGAGACCACAGACTGTTTGAGAGCCACGGAGCCTGGCGGGAGGAGGTTTGCGGTGGAGAAAGCTGGGTCAATTCGGCCATACGGGTTCCAGATACACGCGTGCCAGTGATGTTACGCAGGCGTCAGGGACGAAGTTCCGGTTCTTTCCATGGGATAACCATCAGTCTCCGAAGCGAATGGCGGCGCGAGCTTTGGCTTTTGCGGCTTCTTCTTCACGGTTTTTCGGGGGAGCACTGGTTTCGAGCGATCGCATCAAGCGCATCGAGATTTCGGCGACGTCGTCGACCGCGGTTTGAAATGCGGCCTCGTTGGCCTTCGACGGCTTGTTGAAGCCGGTGATCTTGCGGACAAACTGAAGCGACGCTGCCCGGACTTCATCATCAGTCACTGGCGGCTCGAAGTTGAAGAGGATTTTGATGTTGCGGCACATAGAAATATTTTAGCTGGTCGCGGGGTTTGAGGCCGAGGAAGAGATTCGGGGCTCCAGCATGCCAGGAATGCGAGACTCTGTAGCGATCGCGCCCAACTTCGCGGGCAAGAATACCCGCGCTACGTAAACACAACCCCTGATCGCAAACTTCCACCTTGACCACCACTATCCGCTTGGCGTAGATTCGCGGGCAAAATAAATCTCTATTGCGTTGGAGGTTACGAATGGTTTCCCTTGGAGCTTTGTGGCTGCCGATCGTGCTCTCGGCAGTTTTCGTATTCATCGTCAGCTCGATCATGCACACGGTGCTGAAGTATCACAACAGCGACTTTCATCAACTTCCCGAAGAAGATAAGGTACTGGCGTCGTTAAGATCGGTCAATTTGTCGCCCACGATGTACGTTTTCCCTTTCTGCACGCACCAGAACATGAAGTCGCCAGAAGCGCTGGCAAAATACAAGCAAGGACCGGTTGGATTTCTAAAGCTGCTACCCAACGGACCGCCAAACATGCCGAAGTTTCTGGTGCAATGGTTTGTCTTCTGTTTGATCGTCAGCTTTTTTGTGGCGTATCTCACCGCGCACACGGTTGTGCCGGGCGCACGCTACCTGGCGGTGTTTCGCGTAGCGGGTACGGCCGGGTTTCTCGCGTACGGACTGGCGCATATCAGTGATGGCATCTGGAAAGGACAGGGGTGGTCCGCGACGGTGAAGGAGGTAGTCGACGGCCTGATTTACGGATTGTTTACGGCGGGGACGTTCGGGTGGCTGTGGCCGCGGTAGCTTTACTTTACGGGTACTCGCACGACAGTGGCCGGGGCTTTCGCGGCGGTGGTCTCGGCCAGACTCAGATCGTTCGACCAGGTGTCGACCATGATCTTCCACTCACCGGCCTGTTTGACAGAGAGGATGACGTACTTGCCGCGCTCTTCGCGGCGTTTGCCGGTCGCGGTCGGCACCAGCATGGTGCAGCGGCCTAATTCGTAGGCGACGTCGCCTAATAGTTCGACGCGCTGCGCGTCCATTTCAACTTCGCCCAATCCGGCTTCCAGCACCGTGAAAAAATACTCATGAATGGCTGCGGTGCTGCGCACCACGGGAACGTTCGGGCGGAGCACGGTTGCATCCGCAATGTAGAGCTCGACCATGTCGTCGAGGTGTTTGGTGTTGCAGGCGAGAGCCCAATCCTGGGTTAGCTTGCGTACCGCGGCTTCGCCGCGGCTCAATCCCACACCGCCCGAAGTCTTCGAGCGTGAGCCGTCGCGGACGGCAGGGACTGCGCCTAGAGCTCGGGGCTCGGCTGCGGTGCCGGGGCTGGCGGGTACTGCCGCGGCGTCCGCTGATGCGAAATAGTGGTGGTGATAGTGATGATGGTAGTGATGCTGTCCATGGCCGGGGGTCAACGGGTTGATCAACTGGACTTCGGATGGCGCCGGAGCTTCGCCTTCCGGCGCAAGCTGCAAGGGCACACCGCATCGGGCGCAAAAACGGTTGTCACGCGGATTCAGGGTGCCGCAGGATTGACAGGTTCTTCGCTCCGCACTTTCCGCCACTGTTGCCACCGCCTCATCGGTGTCCATCTGCAGCGCCAGGCGTTGCACCGCGTCTATGGCTGCAGTCACCTTTTCCTGCCCGGGTTTAGCCGGTCCAAGTTCAGACCGCAAACGGCGAAATAAGTCTTCAACACCAGCACTTTGTGCTGTTTTTGGCGCGGCGGCGTGCTTGGTTGAAGCAGGTGTCTTTTCGTGATCCATGACCTGATCTGGTTTTCATTCTAGAACAGAACGTCAAACCGGGGATGATTACTGCAGCGAAAAAACCACCTTACTTTCGGTATCCGTCGGTTCGGCATTGCACATGGCCGGACGGTAACGCCACGACAGCACTGCATCCAGAACGCTGCGATCTGCATTTCTTCCGGCACTCTCCAGGATGATGGGCGAGTGCACACGGCCGTCGGCACCAATTATGAAGCTGACCGCAATCCTGGCTTTCGGTTCGCTCACCAGCAGTGGATTGGGGGTTGCCAGAGCTTCGGGAGCAATGGACCTTTCGCAACTGGCTCGGTTAACTCGAATGCTTGTGTCGGCCGGCAAGCGTCGCTGGGCTGACCTATTAAAGAGCTGCAATTTGGTCTCAGTAAGAACCGGGTTTGCTCTCACCTTTGCAACGGATCCCGCGCTACCGGCGGAACATGTGATCAACAGGCAGAGGAGAAACCAGTTCGTAAACTCGATTTTGCTTCGTTTTCTGTCCATCGCGGCTTTCAGAAGCTAGCTGCGGGTTTTCAAAGGGCAATCTCCATACCAGCCTTAGCATGTCTTAAGTAGCTGATAATAGTGGCCTTAGCGGCCAGCTGGTGGCCAGGTATATGGGATAGATGAAAACCATTGCACTTCCCTTCTGTGACATCGACTTGGCGCGGAGCCCGGCGATCGCTTCGACCGGGATCTCGGGTGTGACTTGCCTTTCACCCCTCGGTGAGCAGCGTCACATCCTGCTATGAGCATTTTTCCGACAATGTTTCTGGAGAGTTCCGGCAGCTTGCGCTGGCTTTGCCGTCGAGCCTCCTTGGAGGACAACATGTTTGAACAAGAACTCGAGATGGAAAAACGCGAATCCTCGGTCGTACCTCTGCTGCTGATCGTTGCCCTCATCGTGGCGATCGTTGGAATCGCCGGTTACTACATCATCCAGAACCGCAAAGTACTTAGCATGGAAGAAGCGACGCGCGTCGCGACCTCAGTATTGGAGCAGCAAGGGCCCGCGACCGTGACCTTTCACACTGGCTTTGTGAAGGCATCGGTAAACGACAATCCCGAGGGGCCGCACTATCGTTTGCTGGCCAAAGCTGGACTGCTGACCGTGGGTAAGGGACAAGGAACCTACGGCACCACATTCCCGGTCGCTCTGACCACCGCGGGACAAGAGATGATGAAGCGCATCTCGAACGTGCAAAAATCGCAAGAGAAAGACGGCACGAACCTTTATCTGGTGCCGTTGGCCGAGCGCAAATTGGTGGCAGTGACCAAGATCAACATGATCAACCCGACGCACGCCACGGTCACGATGACCTGGAACTGGAAGACGAATCCGTTAGGTGAGCTTTTCGATGCTAGCGGGCCTGAGGTAAAGAGCTTTAATACCTGGGACCGGGCTACCTTGATTCAGAAGTATGGCGCTGATTTTTATCATGCCGCGCCGACAGAAGTCACCCTGGGCATGATGAAGACCGATAACAACGGCTGGCAAATCGCCACCGAGTAATTCCTCCCCCGTTCTCCTAAGGCTGCGGGATGGTCAAGCACCATCCCGCATTCGTTTGCCTGAATCTACTGGAATTTTTCGGCCTTCGTAAACGGCATCCCTTGTGAATCTCTTGGGGAAAGGATGGGATCGCTATCCAGTTGCCAATCCACGCCCACTTGCGGATCGTTCCACGCGATCGTCCTCTCACACTCGGGATGGTAGAAGTCGGTCGTCTTATAGAGGACGTGAGCTTGCTCGGAGATGACTCGGAATCCGTGGGCGAAGCCCCTGGGAATCCAAAGCATTCGGTGATTTGATCCGGAGAGCACGGCTCCGTACCACTTTCCAAGGGTTGAAGAGCTCTGCCGTATATCCACCGCGACATCGAGGATTTCTCCGACGGCGACCCGCATCAGCTTTCCCTGGGGATGACAGATCTGGTAGTGCAGCCCGCGAACTACGTTGCGCGCCGAGAGCGAATGATTGTCCTGGACAAATGTTTCGCGAATTCCGGCCTCGGCCATGGCCTTTCCGTTGTAAGTTTCCAAGAAAAATCCGCGCTCGTCGCCAAAGACCTTCGGCTCGAGAACCAGAAGCCCGGGAAGTGGAGTTTGGATGATTTTCATTGGGCAGTTGGCCCTTAGCAAATTCACCAAATGCCAAGTGCTGATTGCTACAATGCTGTTTAGAACACCTTTTCTTTCAGCATCCTTAGCAGATATTTTCCATAGCCATTGTTCTTCATTGCATTGGCTGTCTTTTCTACTTGCTCGGCGGTGATGTACCCCTGGCGATAAGCAATTTCTTCGGGACACGCAATCATTAACCCTTGCCGGGTCTGGATCGTCTGTATAAACAAGGATGCTTCGAGCATGGCCTCATGGGTTCCAGTATCAAGCCAGGCCATACCTCGGCCCATGACGACGACGTCCAGTTGCCCGCGCTTCAAGTACTCCTGGTTTACGTC
>Ga0070735_10000286_pt1 | contig 59883 bp, 44 predicted proteins | sample Coa_R1_FD_66443 | JGI IMG/M metagenome (GOLD analysis project Ga0070735, IMG submission 66443) | Surface soil microbial communities from Centralia Pennsylvania, which are recovering from an underground coalmine fire - Coalmine... | ecosystem: Environmental > Terrestrial > Soil > Unclassified ...
AAGGTATTGTGCCTGCGCCTCACGCTCGAAGAGCTGGAAACGCCCAGCATGCCGCCAATTGCGGAACTAAGCCGGACCGCACCTCCGATCGCAACAGAGTCTTCCGAAAGGCCGAGAGTTCTCCGCAAGGCCGGAGCTCAATAAAAGTCGCCGCGCCACTCACACGATCCAGCCGAGGCACTCTGCTGGAAGCTTGCAATGAAGATTGTTCGCATCATCGCACGACTGAACGTTGGCGGGCCCGCTACGCACGTCATCCTCTTGAGCAGGGGCTTCCGCCAAAGGGGGCACGAGTCACACCTTCTGGTAGGACCTGTCCCGGAAGGCGAGGGCAGCATGGAGTATCTTGCAGCCGCTTATGACGTGGCCTTTACTCGCATCGATAAACTGGTCCGGCCCATTTCTCCGTTGAGCGACTTGACCGCACTCTGGGAGATTTTTCGCTTCCTCCGGCGAGAGCGGCCTGACGTAGTACACACGCACACGTCAAAAGCCGGCACGCTGGGGCGCATTGCGGCGGTCATGGCGGGGACTCCCGTTATCTTCCATACATTTCACGGCAGCGTCTTTGACGGTTATTTCTCTAGCATGCAGACTCGGCTATTTTTGTCGGTGGAGCGATTCTTGGCGCGCCTGAGTACTCGCCTGATCACGGTCAGCGCGACCTTAAGAAAACAACTAAGCGAGCAATACCATATTGCCCCTGCGGACCGAATCGAGGTCGTCCGCCTCGGGTTCGATCTCACTGAGTTCGCCAGGACTTTTGAATTCCGACGCCAACGAACGAACTCGCCTTCCGGCCCGATCATCATCGGCTGGGTGGGGAGACTGACAGAAATCAAAGACCCGCTGCTATTCGTGGAGGTCGCGTCGGCAATAAGCAGCGCGGGTGTCAATGCCCGGTTCGTGATGGTTGGTGACGGTCCCTTGCGTCAGGCGGTCGAGCGGGCTGTCTCGAGAGCTGGTCTCTGTTCCGTGTTCTCGCTCCTGGGCTGGCAGCGGAACATGGCCGAGATATACGCCAACATTGACTTGATCGTTTCTACTTCACGCAATGAGGGCACGCCAGTCGCCATCATCGAGGCCATGGCAGCGGGCTGTCCATTCGTTGCGCCGAATGTGGGAGGATTGATTGATCTTACTGACGGCGAGCCCGAACCCGGTGACGGATTCCACAAATTCGCCAACGGAATCTTGATCTCTCAGCGCGAGACCGCTGCTTTCGCACGCGGTATTTGCGAGCTTGTCTCCAATGCCCGCCTGCGCAAATGCATGGCGGAGGCGGGCCACGAATTTGCCCTGAAAAACTTCTGCGAGGACCGGCTCGTCCGGGAAACGGAGGCACTCTACCGGCGATTCCTGAGCGGCCGGAACGCCGCGGACGTGTGAACATTCAGCCCAAGGACGTCGCTGGCCTTGCGAAGGCGATTCAATATTTGCTTGAAAATTCCGGGTTGAGAGAGACCATGGGCAGATATGGACGACAAATGGTTGCCGATGGATTCTCGGAACAAGCGGTAGTCAGCGCGACCTTGGATCTCTATCGCAGCCTGCTGGAGCAACCGACGGCTAAAGCTTTAGCGACGGCTCAAAGGGCGGGCCGGTTGTCGTAATCGTTTCCAACCACCAACGGCGTCAGGCTCGGTGCTCTCGATCAGCGGAGCGGTACCAACTGGCGAACCTCTCGAGGCCACACTCAAGTGGTGTAGAAGGCGCATAGCCTAGTACCCGCCTCGCCTTCTCGATATTTGCCCACGTGATCGGAACGTCTCCGGGTTGCGGAGGCTGTCGATCCAACGCCGCACGTTGCCCGCCCACGCGCTCCAGAGCTGCTACAAGCTCAGAAAGAGTCACCGGGTGTGAGTTTCCTAGATTAAAGACCTCGAAACACGGTTGGTCTCGCGAGACGAGATAGTCGAGAGCTGCCGTAATACCCGACACGATGTCGTCAACATAGGTATAGTCACGACCGTTGGTTCCGTCACCGAAGAATGGTATCGGCTTGCCTTTTTCAAGGAGTGCAAAAAACTTGTGGATTGCCAGATCTGGCCTTTGCCTCGGGCCGTAGACCGTAAAAAAACGAAGACAGGCAACGCTGATTTCGTAAAGATGAGAATAGGTGTAAGACAGCATCTCCCCGGCCAGTTTTGTCGCGGCGTAAGGAGAAATCGGCCGCATCTCGACTTGATCCTCGGAAAAGGGGACGCGGCTCGTCGCACCATACACGGAGCTCGATGAGCCAAACACAAACTTGCGGACCTTCAGTTCGCGGCATGCCTCCAGCAGATTCAGAGTTCCCGCTATATTCACCTCCTGATATAAGCAGGGACTTTCGATGGACGGCCGAACGCCCGCGCGCGCAGCGAGATGCACGACGGCATCCGGCGTCACTGCCGCAAACGCATCCCGGATGCTTTTTCGGTCGCGAATGTCGATCTCAAGGAACCGAAAATTGCCAATGCTCCTTAAATGTTCCAGGTTCGCTCTTTTCCACGCGGGAGAATAGAAGTCATCAAGGTTATCGACAATCGTAAGGTTAACCCCGCGTCTTAAAAAGCTCTCCCCGAGATGTGAACCGATGAAACCAGCACCGCCTGTCAGCAGAACGCGCCGAGCATCCACGAAAAGCTCCTTCCGTCAAACCATTCGGAGTGAACGCAAAATACTCTACATCCTAACAGGGTAGACTGGTCCCGAAACCAACTTCCGTGCGGTCGTACGAGGCACCGCAACTGCCGGCGAAAACAGCCCTAAGGATTGCCGCAGCGAGTCAAGCACTAAGGGCTAGGCGTCCGCCCAGCGCCGGAGCAGGTTGTGGTATATGCCGGTGAATTGGACGTTCGACGGGTGATCCGGCACATCGCGGCTTATTCTCTGAATGGCCATATCCAAGTCGAAGAGCAGCGTCCGTTCCGCATCCTCCCGCACCATGCTTTCGATCCAGAAGAATGAGGCGACACGCGCCCCGCGCGTTACGGGCCGCACGTGGTGCAGGCTTGTCGCCGGGTAGAGCACCAGGCTTCCAGCGGGCAATTTCACGCTGTGCGTGCCGTAGGTATCTTCCACGATCAATTCGCCGCCGTCATATTCCTCGGGAGCGGCCAGAAATAACGTTGACGAGAGATCGGTTCGGATCCGGTGAGCGGTGCCGGGCACTTGCCGGATGGCGTTGTCGACGTGCGTTCCGAACGACTGTCCGCCGCGATAGCGATTGAAGAGCGGCGGGAACACATGCTTCGGCAACGCGGCGGAGATGAAGAGCGCGTTCTGTCCGAGGGCTGCCAGAATCATTTCTCCCACTTGCCGGGCCGCCGGACTGCCCTCCGGCAGTTGTTGGTTATCCTTGGCGCGAGCGGATTGATGCCCGGCCGTCGCCTTGCCGTCAATCCACTCCGCCGCATCGAGAATCTGCCTCGCCTGAGCGACTTGGGCAGCGCTTAGCACGTCGGGTATAGCCAGCAGCATTTCTCGTCGTCCTTTGCCTTAGAATTTGAAACTGATTCCCGCAAGAGCGGTGAAGCCCGCTCCCGGAACAATGTGACCCGGATGCGGCTCGTCGAAGTAGTAGCGATTGGCCAAATTGTAGAGATTGACTTGCAGGTTTACGTGCTCGCGCAGCGGGTGGCTGACCATCCCGTTGAACACCCAGTAGCTCGGAACTGTTTTCACGAGTCCGGTCACGGGATCGATGGGAGCCGTCACGCTTGCGGTTCGGCTATCCACGAATTGTGCGCCGCCACCGATGGTGAAGCGCCTGGGCAACTCGTACGTGGTCCACAAATTGAACGTGTGCCTGGGAACGTTCGGCAATTGGAAGCCAACGTATTGCGGATAGAAGACCGAACTGGCCAGAATCCCGTTCAGGCAGGCGTAGTTCGATAGCATCTGCCAGCGGTCCGTAATTCTCCCGGTAACCGAAACCTGCGCGCCATCGACTCGCTGCATTCCCGCCAGCACGTTCAGCAGCGGGTTATTCGGATCGGGTTCACGCGCGTTCAGTTTCTCCGTGCGGAAGACAGAGCCGGTTACGGAAAGACGCTTGGAAGGGAAGTCCCACTTCGTTCCGGCCTCGAATGTTCGGTTGTTTTCCGGCGGAAGATTTGCGTTGTTGGCGCTTAGGGATAGAGTTTCGGCTGACGGGTTGAACGATGTTCCGTAGTCGAAGTAGATACTGCCGTACGGCTTCGGCTTGTAAACTACGGCCGCCCGGTAGCTCGGCTGTTCATCCACGCGCTGGAACGCGGACACCGGCGCGAAGCTCTGTGTAAAATCCGCATCAAAGCGGTCCCACCGCGCGCCACCGATCAAGTCCCACTTGTGTCCCAGCTTGATCGTATCCACTGCATAGACGCTAAAGCTGACCGCAAGCGCGTGTGCGTTCGAACTCACGCTGGAGCTTCCCGTGAAGGGCTGATCCTCGTCCGGATTCAGCAAATTCGTCCCCGGAACACCCGCCCAGGCAAACCGCATCGGTGCGGAGGTCTCCCGGGATGCTTCGGCTCCGAATACCAGCGCATGTTCGAGTGGTCCCGAGCGGAACCGCAGCGTGGCATCAAGCTGGTCATCCAGGAATGTCTCGAGACTATTGACGGCAATCTGATTTCGCGTCACTTGGATCGTATCCAGCGGAGTGGTGAGGTTCACTGTCGCGGGCACGCGCGCTTCGGTGATTTGTGCATCTCGCCTGTAGTGTCCATAGCGCGCTTGATTTCGGAGCGCAAAGTAATGGTTGAATTCGTGCTCGGCCTTCACCGTGCCGATGGCGACATTCGTCCGCAGATAATTGCCGTGCTGGAAGCCATAGTAGTTGTGGCGATCCACCGGCGCGGGGCCATTGAAGAGCCACGGTATGCCGTAGTCCGGAGTATCGTCCGCTTGCTGGTGATCGTAGCTAAGCGTCAGGCGCGTAGTGGTTCCCAAGCCGAGCTCCAGCGATGGCGCTGCGCCGAATCTGCGGTTCTCGGCCACGTCGCGTCCGGCCACGTGCGAATCATGTCCCATCAGGTTCAACCGAAACGCAACGCTTTGCCCCAGCGGCTCATTGACATCAGCGGTGATTCTCCGCGTTTCGTCGCTGCCGAACTGCAGCGTTCCCGCGACGAACGGCCTTGCTTCGGGCGTTTTACTCTGCTGATTCACCACCCCGCCGGTCGAGCCGCGCCCGAATGTGGTCGAGGTGGGCCCCTGCAATACATCAACACTTTCATAGTTGAAAGGATCGCGATAGTAGCTGCCGAAATCTCTCATCCCGTCCAGAAAAATATCGTTCCGGGCCGTGAAACCGCGAATCGTCAAGTTGTCGCCCTGCGCTCCGCCCTCCCCCGCCGCCAGGCTGATGCCGGCCACATTGCGCAGCACATCGCGAAGCGTATTCACGCCTTGCTCAGCCATAAGCTGCTGATTCACGATGCTGACGGTCTGCGGGATTTCTCGAAGCAACTCCGTGTATTTCGCGGAAGCGACGATATCCGAAGTCTCGGCGATCACTTCCACGGAGGTCGCCATTCTTTCTACTTGGATCCTAACCTCACTTGCGGACTCGAATCGGTAAACGAGTCCGCTTCCCCTAAGCATCGCGGCGAGAGCTTGTTCGGGCGTGTACAGCCCGCTCAACCCCGGCGCCGGCAAATCCTTCATGCCGTCGTTGGCCAGCGTCACCTGAATTCCGGTTACTCTCGTAAAGGCCCGCGCGACTTCTCCCAGAGAACCTGCGGGTATGTCGAAACGTCGCACCACCAACGCTTGCGCGTCCGTTTTCTTCTCCGAACCGTTGCCTTCGCGTGTGGGCAGCGCCAGAGCTACTTTGGTCGCTCCCAGTGCGGTGTAAGCGACAAGAGTGCCCATCGCAACCCAGCGGTACGTAACCGGCCACGAAGAACTATTTGGATCTGGTTTGGCCTTCTTTTGAGCTGTCTTCAAGAGTCACCCCGTTTCAAGCCACAGTGAGACACCGATGGCTGTTTGCAAATACATTGCAACAGGACGCCGGTCATTTCCCCTATTTGCAACTGCCTCGCAACTGGGAGGCGGCCGCAGGGCGGAATCCGCAGTAACGAGTGGAAATAAGACCTGGAAAGTCCTATAGGACTTGTTTAGTCCGCTTTGAGTCTACAGTTCAACGTGTCGGCAGTCAACAACAACCAGCAGCGACACCCCCACACTGAGTTGCCCAAAACCAAGCGCCACAGGCAGGCTCGCCGTTCTTCGTCACCGCATCGTCAAAAATGGCAGCTCGCCGGGGATCGCTTTTGCAGGTAGTTTTGATGATATTCCTCGGCCCGGTAGAACGGGCCAGCTTCCGTGATCTCCGTGGCCACTGGACGCCGCAGTTTTCCGCTTGCCTCGAGGGCAGCGCGAGAGCGCTTCGCCGTTGCTTCCTGCTCTGGCGAGTGGAAGAAGATCGCTGAGCGATATTGCGTGCCAAAGTCGGCTCCTTGCCGGTTCACCTGGGTAGGGTCATGGACCCGCCAAAAGACCTCGAGCAACTGTTCGTAGCTGACCTTCGCGGGATCGAAAGTCACGCGAACGGCTTCGGCGTGCCCGGTTTCGTCGGTGCACACATCGTGATAGGTAGGGTTCACGGTGTGGCCATTGCTGTAACCGACCTCCGTCGCGAGTACGCCCGGCACAAGCTGAAACGCCGCCTCGACGCTCCAAAAACATCCTGCTGCAAACGTTGCTACTGCGCACATGCTGCGCCCTCTCCCTTATTGCGATTGCGCACCTTGCCGTGCTTCGGAACCCCTTGCCTCGAACGTTGGACGGCGCACCCATTCGCGGGGCTGCCTGCACGCCGAATCTCGCGGGGAAAAATGGATTCCCGCTTATTTGACCAACCGAGCCATTCGCGAGAGCATAAGCTCTCGCACTTTTCAAGTTTCCGGTTTGGGAGCGTGCCAGTGGACTTGGGCCTCGAGGGGCGCGTGGCGATCGTCGCCGCCGCCAGCAAGGGACTTGGAAAAGCCGTGGCTTATTCTCTCGCTCGTGAAGGTGCGCGAGTCGCTATTTGCGCCCGCGACCCGGAAAGTTTGGCTCGGACCGCGGAAGAGATTCAGCGCTCCTCTGGCGCGGAGGTCTTCCACCAGCCCCTTGACGTCGCTCAGCCGGAGGCGATTTCCAGTTTTGTGGCCGCGGTCGAGGAGCGTTTCGGCCGCATCGATATTTGCGTTACCAATTCCGGCGGTCCCCCGTCTAAGCCCTTCCGAGAAACGTCGGCCGACGAGTGGAAAGCGGCCGCCGAGCAGTTGCTCTTCAGCACCGTGCATTTCTCCAGGGAAGTGCTTCCTCGAATGCAACAGAGGGGATGGGGACGCCTGATTACCATCACTTCGTCCGCCGTAAGGCAGCCCGTGGATGGACTATTGCTTTCCAATTCTCTGCGTGCGGCTGTTGCCGGACTTGCCAAAACGCTTGCCACGGAATATGCGCCATTCGGCATCACGGTGAACAACGTGTGCCCCGGCTATACGCGCACGGATCGCCTCGATGGACTTGCGCGCTCGATTGCCACGCGTTCCGGCATCAAGCAGGAGGAAGTGTTCGCCAATTGGCAGAAGCAGATTCCTGCCGCGCGGCTTGGCACTCCCGAAGAGTTTGCTGCTGCTGTAACATTTCTCGCCTCCGAGCCTGCCGCGTATATCAATGGCGTTTCGCTGGCGGTGGACGGAGGCTTGGTACGCAGCCTTCTCTGAGTATGGCGCCACCGCTTCGGCTTTCCCTGACGTTACTGCCGGGGGTCTTTGCGATTGCGCGTTATGCGCCCGGCCAGAAAATCCCGGGGCCGCCTCCGGATGGCCGCTTCTATTCCGTTACGCGCACTGACGAGGAGTGTTCCGTGGTTTGTGAAGAGAGCCTGCTAGCGGCGGGCGCAAGAGCGGAGCGAGGGCGCAGTCTCCTGCGAGTGGACGGCACGCTGGATTTCTCTCTGACCGGCGTCCTTGCCGCGCTGGCAGCGCCGCTGGCCCAGGCCAAAATCAGCATTTTCGCCCTCTCGACGTATGACACCGATTACCTGCTGCTCGCCCAGAACGATCTCGATCGCGCGATCGCCGCTCTGGAGCGGGCGGGCCACAGCGTCAAAAGGAGCCTCAACCGATGATTGCTGCCGAAAATTTCCAAATTCCCGCGGGACACCGAACTGGACGGGTGCTCGGTGTGCTCTTGGTGCTTGCCATGGCTTACTCGGCGTGCGCCGTCCTCGCGGACGAACCTTACGCACGGAGCAAGCTGTACGACTTGCAGCACTCGCGCATGCAGTTCAGCTTCGACCTCGGCCAAAAGCGCGTCATTGGCGACGTCGTGCATACGCTGGTCATTTTGCGTGAAACTTCGCAGGTTACGTTCGATTCGGTCGGCCTGAACATTCACGGCGTTACCGTGAACAAGTCCAAAGCTCAGTTTGAAACCACGCCCGAGAAATTGATTGTTTCGCTCCCGGCCACAGCCAAGCCTGGCGACAAGTTCGAGATCGAGATCAGGTATGACGCAACACCCCGCAAAGGCATGTACTTCATCCTTCCGGACAAGGAGTATCCCGATCGTCCTAAACAAGTCTGGACTCAAGGTGAATCCGAGGACACGCGCTATTATTTGCCCACCTATGACGAACCCAATGACCGGCTCACCACGGAAACGATTATCACGGCCCCGGCGTCCTGGCTCACCATTGCCAATGGCAAACTCATCGGCGTCACTCCGGCCAAGGATGGCATGAAAACGTGGACGTGGCGCGAGTCACAGCCAAGCTCGACGTATCTCACCACCGTGGTCGCCGGCGAATTCGATGAAGTGAAAGATTCCTGGCGCGGGATGCCTGTTACTTACTACGCGCCCCATGGCCGCGGCGACCGCCTCGGAATTAATTATGGACGCACACCGCAGATGATCGAGCTGTTCAGCAAACGCTACGGCGTCAGCTACCCGTGGGAGAAGTACGCGCAGGTCATGGTCGATGATTTCGTCGCCGGTGGAATGGAAAATTCCAGCGCCACGACAAACACCAGTCAATCGCTGGTCGATCCCAAGCTCGTCCCGGAGTTTCCGACGGGCGAGGACGACCTCATCTCCCATGAATTGACGCACCAGTGGTTCGGCGATCTGGTTACCTGCAAGGATTGGGGCGACATCTGGCTGAACGAAGGCTTCGCAACGTTCGGTGAAGCCGTTTGGCAAGAAGCGCATTTTGGCAAGGACGTGGCCGACTATCTGAGATGGGAAGCCGCGCGCGAGTGGTTCAGCGAATCCAACCTCTTCAAGAAGCCCATTGTCCGTCACGATTTCGCCGAGGGTTCCGACGAATTTGACGGGAACGCATACGCCAAGGGCGGCTGGGTTCTCTACATGCTTCGCCGCCAGATGGGTGAGGACGCCTTTTGGGCCGGCATTAAGCACTACCTCGAGGTAAATCGCGGCAAGAATGTCGTGACCGCGGATTTCGCCAAAGCCATGGAAGAGGCCACGCACGAGAATATTGACCAATTCCTGGGTCAATGGATCTACGGAGCAGGCGCGCCGAAATTCGACTTGTCCTATACCTATGACGACGCCAAGCACCAGGTGGCGCTCACTGTGAAACAAACACAAGCACGCGAGGGCCGTGTGGGAATTTTTCGCGTACCCGCCGAAGTGGAGATCACTACGGCCGCGGGTCCGCAGCTCTACAAGATCAGCGTTTCCCAGGAAAACCAGACATTCGATTTTCCGGCTCCGGGCGTCCCGCTGATGGTGCTGTTCGACAAAGGCGGCCAGTTGCTGAAATCCGCCGAATTTCACAAGGAAAAAGCGGAATGGCTTTACCAGCTCAAGAATGCTTCCGAGCTGGCTGATCGCGCCGACGCAGCTATCGCGCTGCGGAAATGGAAGGGCGACGACGCGGTCGCCGCCGCGCTTGGCGACGCCACTCGCCACGACAAAGCTTACGGCGTGCGCATCGTTGCCGCCGAGTCGCTCGGTGAGCTGGCTACGCCTGCGTCACGGTCGCAACTCCTCCAAGCGCTTCAGGAAAAGGACGCTCCCTGGGTTCGGCGCCAGCAGGTCGAGGCGCTCGGAAAGTTCCGCGACGTTACGGAGGTCGCCGCGAAGCTCAGCGAGATTGCCCGAAGCGATCCTTCCTACCGCGCACGCGCAGCCGCCCTGCAGGCGCTTGCCGATGCGAAGGCGCCGGACGCACTCGGCATTCTCACCGCTGCTGTCGAAAATGAATCTCCCGACGACTTCCTTCGCAAAGCCGCGTTGCGCGCTTTTGCAACTCTGGGTGATGACAAGGCCGCGCCTCTCCTTAGGAAGTGGTCGCAACCGGGCACGCCTATCGAGGTCCGCACGGCCGCGATTTTCAGTCTGGGGCGCGTGGAGAAGAAGAATGCCGAAATCACGCGGCAAATCGCGTCCTACCTGGACGAGCCACATTTTCCGGTTCGCATGGCAGCCATTCGCGCGCTCGGCGGTCGCGGCGATACCTCCGCCATTCCTGCCCTCGAATCGCTGCTCACAAGCAAGGACCTGAGCATCGAAATGGTGCCCGCGATCAAGCAGCAGATTGCGCGCCTGAAGAATGGCGGCAAGATGCCTGGAGACGACACGCAGGAGAGAGGGGAAGCCACGAGTGCAAGCGGCACGCCTGCTTCATCAACGGACGTGCGCTTGGAGCGCCTGGAGAAGCTCGTGCAGGAAATGATCGGACGCCTGAAGACAATCGAGAGCCGTTTGCCCGCGCCCAAGGCGCCGTCCGCCGCGCAAACTCCGGGCGCCTCGCAGGGCCAAAACTGAGCTTGGCCCTCTGGACCCCGCCGGGGCAATCGGCCGTGCTGTTCTTGTCGAGCGACGGGTCCTGCGCTAAGGGTCCGCGACAAGAATTCGCAGGTCCCGCAGATTCGTCCCGGTCGGCCCGGTGATAATGGCATCGTCCAGGGCGGCAAAAAATGTGAAGGCATCGCTCTTCTGAGCCGCACTCGCCGGGTCAAGTCCGGCTGCTTGGGCGCGCGCCAGAGTCTCGCCGTCCGCCACCGCGCCCGCTGCCGGGCTGTTCCCGTCGATTCCGTCTGTGCCGGCGCTGAGCACCGCGATTGGCTTATTCGCGATCTTTTTCACGCATTCCAGTACAAACGCGGAATTTCTTCCTCCTATGCCATCGCCCGTGACCGGCGAGCGCAATTCGCCGTCCGCGATTAGCGCCACGCGGCGTCCATAACTCTTCCGCCTCATCTCCTCGATTTGCGCGAGCAGATAGTCCGCGGCGCGTTCGATGGGCCAGTCATCCGTCGTGTTATCGCATGCCGCGATGCAGCCCTTGGCTTCCGCCGCGAGGTGCGCAGGATGGAATAGGTCCTCCATTCCAAGCAAAAGACAAAAATGCGTGTTTGCCAGCGCGGCGCTTCCCGGTTTTGGTGTTTCGCACAATCCGCCTTCGGTCAGCCAGCGCCTCAGCGCCGCGGGAAACTTCGGCTCCAAGTTGTACGCCGCTATCACGCGCCGACAGTCCTCTATGGTGCTGGGGTCTGCGAGCGTTGGACCGCTGGCCAAAGCGGACTCCTTGCCCGCCGGAACGTCGCTCACGGCAATGGTGATTTTCGCGGCCTCGGGCGCCGCTTCAGCGAGCCTTCCGCCCTTCACCGCGGAAAGATGCTTCCGCACGACGTTAATTTCATCGATCGAAGCTCCGCACGTCACGAGCGTCCGGAAAACGCTCTGGACGTCCTCGAGCGTTTGACCTGGATCTTGCGGCAATTCGACCAGCGCCGATCCGCCTCCAGAAACAAGAAAAAAGACCAGCGTATCCGGCCCGGCTGTCTTCAAAAGCGCCAGAATCGCGCGGGCGGCCTCCCAACTCTGCGCGTTTGGCGCCGGGTGGCCTCCCACAAAGTAGCGCAGCCCCGGCAAAGGGGATGAGGGCGGCGTCGGTGCGGAGACTAGCCCTTCGATGGCGACGTCTTCCGGCAGTATGGCCCGCAAGCCCGTCAGCATGGCATGCGCCGCCTTGCCCATGGCGATCACGCATACTCGCCGGAAGGCGGCCACGTCGATTGTGAGCGCATCAATCGTCAGAACGGTGCCCGTCCGTGGAATTTTGCGCTGCATTGCCGCGGGTATGTTGATGGCCCCGAGCGTCTCGAGGAAGATTCTGCGGACGAGTTGCTTCAGCTCCGGCATTGCTGCGGCAGCCAGCTCGAGTCAGGCCGTCTTTAGCACTTCAGGATTGAGCAGATTGGCCGGCCGCCGCCCTGCCAGAAGCGCTGTGACGTTCTCCGCGGCCATGCACGCCATTTTGGTCCGCGTTTCGACGGATGCCGAGGCGATATGGGGAGCCAGCACGACGTTCCTGCGCTTCAGTCCCGGATGAATCTCCGGCTCCTTCTCGAACACATCCAGGGCCGCCCCGGCAATTTCGCCCGCTTCCAGCGCGCGAACCAGCGCCGATTCGTCAACGACCGCTCCGCGCGCGGTGTTGATCAAAAAGGCGGACCTCTTCATCCGTGAAAACTTCGCTGCGTCAAAGAGTCCGCGCGTTTCCGGCAGCAGCGGCACATGTAAGCTGATGAAATCGGATTCCGCCAGCAGCGCGTCCATGTCGCGAAATTCCGCTCGCAGCTCCCGCTCCGTTTCCTCCCGCGCCCGCACCGCGTCCGTGTAGATTACCTTCATCTGAAAACCTGAAGCGCGCCGCGCCATCGCCCGGCCGATGCGCCCAAATCCCACGATGCCGAGGGTCTTTCCCCACACGTCCGTTCCCACCAACTGATCCAGGTCCCAGCCTTTCCAGTTTCCGGAGCGCGCCAGTGCTTCTCCTTCTCCCAGCCGCCGCGCCACCGCCATCAGCAGCGTCCACGCGAAGTCCGCCGTGGTTTCATCCAGCACGCCCGGCGTATTTGTCGCAGCCACGCCGCGCTTCGTGCAGGCGGCTACATCAATATTGTCGTATCCCACGGCAACGTTCGCCGCGATGCGCAGCTTTGGCGCCGAGGTCAGCAGCTCTTCGTCCACTCGCTCCGTCAAAAGACACACCAGCGCCTCTTTGTCCCGCACGCGCCGCAAGAGTTCCCCGCGCGGGATCCGTTCCGGCTCTTGCCAATATTCCACTTCGCAATCCGCATTGAGAATCTGCCGCGCCTCGGGGAATAGCGGACGCGTCGCAAGCACTTTCGGTTTCGGCATTCCGCTCCTTTAGGACCGTGGAACCATTGATCCGCGACTACACTAACACAGGCTGCCGCTCTCGTTCGCTCCGGTCTTACCGCTCGCCAATGACATACCGGCAGCCCTGCCGCCCCGCTCTGGCCGAGTGCACCGCACCCGCAGGCACATCGCACCGCTCCCCGGCTCGATAGGTTTTTGATCTGCCTTCTGTTGTCACTGTGATTTCCCCGCGCAGTATGATGTGAATCGTCTCCGTTGGATGCGTGTGGTCGGGATAGTATGCGTTTGGTCCATCTTCCCAGATGTAAGCGTGCCCGAATCCCTCGCCGTGAAGCTTTGCCACCAGCTCGGCCTCGGTTGCCATAAGCACATTTTAGCCCGGACTTTGCCGGCGCCGGAGCGAAGGTGTGGATCAGCCGGAGACGGCTACGCCCTTCCCGCGGAGCGTGGAAGCCACCGGCGAAAAGGGCGCGTCGTCTTCAGGAGAGAAGATCGTTTTTTGTTCGCGCGAGAACGTGACTATTCGCTTGGCGGAGGAGGCGGTACGGAAGACCCACCCTTCCGCATTCCCCTGGGTCCTTGCTGGATCGAATAGCCGGAGGGAACCGTAAAGAGCGCGGCATCCGGTTCGCTGCGCTGTATGTTCGTGAGTGTGTACGTCGTGGTGCCGAAGCGCGGATCGCTCCGTTTGCTCATCACCACGATCTGCAACTCCGGCGAATACCACGACTCGAAGGTGATCACAATCGGCTTGGCATTGCCGATCTGGCCCGCAGGCACCGTGCGCGTCGTACGTTGCCCCTGCGCGCTGATACCCTGAATGACTTGTGTGCCCAGGTCCTCCGTAACCACGCTGCCTTCGGGCCCCTTGCCCATTCTCAGTTTCGAGCCGATGGGACCCGGACCCGGTCGTCGTCCTTCCGGGCCACCGCTCGCGATTTCGTGCGCCACTTTTTCTGCCGGGTTCAGAACGTAAGTCTTTCCAGCCACCGGGTCAGAGATCACTACAAACGTGCGCGCCCCGCCGGAAGCGGCCAAGGGGCCGAGTCCTTCAATCGTGCTGTCCTTCCGAAACCGTCCCTGACTGTCACGGTACAGATTGGTTTGGCTCTTGCGGTCGATGGTGTTGCCGTCGGCCAGCGTCTGGACGGTTTCGGACGTGGCAATCGCGCTGAATGGCGCTCCGGTCACAACCTTTCTGCCGTGGCCGCCAGCCTCGAACCCGAGTATCTCAATCGGCCCCCACGGCGGCCCCATTTCGGGCGCCGCGCCTTGCGCCATCAGCGTTGCCGGACTCTCAGGCCGGGGCGGGGGAGCAGGTTGCTGAGCACAGACCACTGTGGCGCTCGCCAAACAAGCGACGCTTGCCAGGGTGCCAATGCGCGTCTTGCGATTCATCTTGCTTCTCCTTCTTCTCTCCTGATTGGCGGCGCTGACCTTTGCCGCTCAAGTTTCTTTCATCAAAGGCTATTCCGGCAGCCGTATGGCTTGAGGATCGCCGTCGTCAGTCACCAGCAGATCTACCTGAATCCACTCCGAGGCGTTCTCTTCATTGATGGGCAAGCCCAGGCTGCTCAACGCGCTTCGCGGCATGCTGACGCGCACCACGGAAGTCTCCTCTTGTTCGCTCATCAGCGCGCCCGGAAGTTGTGTAAAACCAGAATCGTTCGAAGCCAGAGCCGCCGCATCCGTATCTGCACCCTGTCCGGTCACGAAGCCCGGCTGAACGCCGGCTGCGGCACGGTTGCGAGATCCTCGTGTCCGCCAGTCATGCCAACTGACGGCTCCTATGACGAGAGCCGCGCCAGCTAGCGCCCATGACGCAATGGCGGCAATACTCCTCGTCTTCTTTGCCTGATGACGCGAACGGAACTCCCAGCGAAGCCGCATTTCAACCCGCTTCGGAGTCGCCTCGCCCTCCGTCGCTGCCGCGAACTCACGCAACTCCGCGAGAGCCGCGGCCCAGGACTCTCGCAGCGCCGCGCACCGGGGACATGCGAGCTCGTGCGCCGCGGCCGCCTCCCGCTCCGCCGCGCTCAGACTCGGATCGCGCTCCGCATCCATGCCGATGATTTCAAACTCTTCGCAGTTCATTGCTCGGCCTCGAACCTCTTTTGCCGCGCGCATCCGGCGTGAGCCAGAAGCATCTGCGCCAGCCCTTCGCGCAGCGTGACGCAGCCGGCCCGCAGCCGGCTGGTCAGAAAGACTCCGCGCTGTTCTCCCTCTCCGTCCTTTCCAGTCCCGTTTGCACTGCGCGACTCGCAAATTCTTCCATCCATCACGCCCCTAACGAACCGCATTGGCCCTCCTTGGCTGGGCGCGCAGCATCTCCAGCTTTGCTAAAAGCAGAGTCCGGCCCCGATGCAGCCGCGACCGCACCGTCCCGATGGGACAGCCCATGCGCTCCGCGGCGTCCTCGTAACTCATCTCTTCCAGGTCGCACAGCACGACGGCCTCGCGGAATTCCGGCGGCAATTCCAGCACGGCGGCGCGAACGCGCTCCCTGCGCTCCCGATATTCCGCCCATGCTGCCGGGGTGCGATGGTCCTGCAATGCGGAACTCGGTGTTGCCTCGCCGGCCGGTTCCTCGAGAGCGATCTCGCGGGGCGATCTCTCCAAATGCTTGAGGATCCGATTGCGGGCAACCCCAAAAAGAAATGCGGCCAGCGTCCCCCTTTCCGGCTCGTATTTGCCCGGATCGCGAAGCAACAACAGGAACACCTCCTGCACAATCTCCTCGGCGGCCCACGTGCTGCCGGTCATGCGCCGCGCGAAGCGATACAGTACCGCCTGGTGACGCCGGTAGAGGGCCGTGAAAGCCTCTTCGTCGCCCTTGGCGGCGCGCCGCAGCAGAAGGCCGTCTGGCATTCGATCGTCGATGCGCATTTCTCCTGCTGAGACGTTCGGTGCCGTTACTAGAGTTACTTCCGGGCAGCGCAGAAAAAGTTCCCACCCGGAGCCATCGCTGGCTTCCGGTCCGGCAACGGTGTAACGCCTTTGGATTGAGTGATATCGAGATGATCGCGCCGGCGAGCTCAGGCGGGAAAAGCCGCTTCAAGAGCAGACGTCCGCCGGGAAACCCCGCTATCCGCGCTTCGGTGGCCGGAACATTCCGGCGGCGATTTGGCTCACCAGTCTGCGCGGCACCAGCCGCTGCAAGTTCGCGCCGAGATAATTTCGCGTGCCGGAGATCACGCAGCTCTTTCCTGCAAGGAGCGCCGCCAGCCCTGTGCGCGCGACCTTCTCCGCGCTTTCCTGCCGGTGACGCCCTATGAATCGCGTTTGTCCCGCCACTTCGTGAAACTCCGAAATCGTCGAACCCGGGCAAAGTCCGCACACGCGAACACCATGCTCTCTCACTTCCTCCGCAAGACCTTCGGCAAACAGCAAATCAAATCCCTTCGTAGCCGCATACGTCGAGATGTAGGGCACTGCTTGGAAAGCCGCGGTTGATGCGACAATCAGTATGTCGCCCTTGCGCCGCGCAATCATCTTCGGCAAGAAAAGCCGCGTCAGATGAATGACGGCGGAACAATTCACCTGAACCATTTGCAGCAGCCGTTCCAGCGCCATATCCGCAAATTCGCCATACGCGCCAAATCCGGCGTTGTTGATCAGCAGATCAATTTCGATCGAGCGCTCCGCCGTGAACGCAAAAACCTGTTCGCGCCCGGCGGGGCTGGCGAGATCGGCGCTGCACACCTCGGCCCGGATCCCATGCGCCGAAGAGAGCGATTGGGCCAGTGATTCCAGGCGTTCGCGCCGCCTCGCAATGAGGACCAGGTTCGTGCCGCCGCTGGCCAGAACCTCCGCAAAGGCCTTGCCGATCCCCGCGCTAGCACCGGTGATAAGCGCCCACTGGCCACGCCAATAATCCATTTGTTTGCTCCAGGCTAAGTTCCCTCACGCGCGGCTATGCGGCCGTCAGCCCCGCGTCTTCGGCGGCAATCCGTCCCAGCACAGACCAATCTTTCGCCGCATTTCCGCGCGCGATCGCGGTCAGCAAGCGATCATGGATCGCGCTGGCCATCGGCATGGGTACTGCAACGCCCTCCGCGGCCTGCAACACGAGCCGATTATCCTTGAATCCAAGCGTCGCGGGAAAACCGGCGTGGTCGTGGTCGCCTTTGACGATCAATCCGCCGTACGTCTTATAGACGGGCGCATTGAACAGAGTAGTCGTCAAGAATTCGAGCAGCACCGAAGCATCGACCCCGGCTTTGCGCGCCAGCGCAAAGGATTCGCTGAGCGATTCGATCACACAACTGATCAGGAAGTTCCCCGCCAGCTTTACAACGTTCGCTTGCGAGGCCTTTTCGCCCAGAAGGAGAAGTTTCGGGCCAAGGGCCTCGAAAATCCCTTTGCATTTCTCCAGCGCGGCCGATGGACCCGCCGCCACCACCGCCAGCCTGGCATTTTCCGCGGCATCCGGCCGCCCGAAGACCGGCGCGGAAATATAAATCTGGCCCTGGCGAGCGTGCTCCGCGGCCAATCGGTCGCTCAGCGCCACGCTGATCGTACTCGAGGAAATGTGGATGCCCCCCTTCGGCAGCGATTCCAGAATCCCGCCTGCGCCCGCGACGACCGACTCCAGCGCCGGATCGTCCGCGACCATGGTAAGAACAACCCCCGCCTTGCATGCATCCGCCAAATTCGAACAGGCCACCGCGCCGAATGCTTCCAGAGCTTTGGCGCGCGCGGCGGTGCGGTTGCAGACCGTGACGCGATGGCCTGCGCGGAGCAGGCTCTTCGCCATTCCCGCCCCCATTTGTCCCAAGCCGATGACGGCAACTTCCATCGAAAAGCTCCAATTTATGTGGGATTTGGCCCAGCGGCCCTGACGGCGTGCACAAGGCACGTCGCCGAAAAAAACAAACCGGCGGTAAGGACCTGGAACCGAAACTCGCTTCGAGAACGTGATGTTCAAACAATTTTTCGCTGGCTCCCGCGGCGGTCCGCCGTTCTCCTAGGACTTGGCTTGCCGCATGACCGCATCCTTCAGTCTCCCGCCCTCGCGCTTGATGCGATCCATCAGGCGTCGCGCCCAGACGAACTCAGCCGCCAGCAACCCGAGACCCAGCAAGATCACGAGCCACCCCGGCCCCGGCGTAACCAACATGATGACGCCAACCAGCAGTAGCGTGAACCCAAAAATGATCCGGAAAATGCGGCGAACCTGCTCGACAGTCTGGAAGAACATGAGCCCGAACTTTCAAGTGGCGGAGAGGGTGGGATTCGAACCCACGGTAGGGGTTAGCCTACACACGCTTTCCAAGCGTGCGCCTTAAACCGCTCGGCCACCTCTCCGGTGCGACTCACCGCCCCACCAATTTAGCAGAAAGCTCGCACCGGCGCACGAACAGGCAAGAGCGCGTTGTTACCGCTGATTGGCCATACGTCGCGAGGCCCCACGCCCGCCAAATCCCCAACGCGGGATGTGCCCAGATCGCGCCGGTCATCAGCAGGGCCATCACGCACGACGGCGCTCTTGCCGCAAGGCGAATGGGCGGCTCGGCGGAACTTTGGTAGAATTTGACTGCGTTTCCGGGATCGTCTAATTGGTAGGACATCAGCCTTTGGAGCTGAGTATCCTGGTTCGAGTCCAGGTCCCGGAACCAGCTTTGCCTCGCATCTTTCTTCGGTCGGCCCCATCGCCGAACTTCCAGGAACGCTTCTTCGAATCAGCCCACACGTACCGCCAAGGTCTCGCGCCGGAAATCCGCACGCCTTGCCCGCGCATTTACCACCGGAAATTCGGCAACCGGAAACTCGGCCTTTGGCGGCCGCAAAGAACCTGCTAAGATGCGCGGCGGCTCGCGAAAAGCCTTAACCGCTTAACTCAGCCCGGGCGCCCGCCATGCGGGAATACCAGGCCCGGGTGCCGGGATGGGTGCTCGGCGCGTTCGTTTCCCCGATGGCATTCGGCGGTAAGGCGCGGAGGGAATTGTGCAACGACGGGACTTCCTGAAGACGACCAGCGCGGTAATGGCGGGCGCGGCTCTCGCGCCCGGGGCTCTGGCGGAAGCGGCACGCGCGTCGTCAAGTGCTGGGGGCCGCCTTGTGCTGCCGATGAACCGCAACTGGCGCTATCACCACAAATTTGTTCAGGGCGCGCACGAAAAAAACTTCGACGATTCCGGATTTCAACGCGTGGTGATCCCGCACGCAAACGTCCGTCTGCCGTGGCACAGCTTTGACGACAAGCAGTACGAGTTCGTCTCCATTTACCGGCGCAAGTTCAAGCTGCCGCCGGAGGCAAAAGGGAAGCGCGTGTTCGTTGATTTCGAAGGCGTGATGACTGCGTCCACCGTCCACATCAACGGCGTGAATCTCGGCGAATACAAAGGCGGATACACCCCGTTTTCCTTTGACCTCACGCCTCATCTCGATTTCGACGGCGATAATGTTCTTGCTGTGGATGTCGATTCCACCGAGCGCCCCGATATCCCGCCGTTCGGCTATCAAATCGACTATCTCACCTTCGGCGGGATCTATCGCGAGGTGTGGCTGCGCATCGTCCCGCCAATTTTCATTGAGAATATCTTTGCCAAGCCGAAGGATGTGCTCACCCCGCATCCGGGCTTGGACGTTGACTGCTACCTGCAGCACACGCAACCCTCCCGGGAGCCGATGACCCTCGACGCCGAGCTTGTGGAAGGCCAGCGCGTGCTCGCCAAGGCATCGGTCAAGGTGCCTCCCGCGCAACCTGCCGCCGAACCGATGGTGCATACCGTCAGCTTCGCCAATCTTAGCGGCATTGAGCTTTGGGACCTCGATCACCCTCACCTTTACCATGTGCGCGTTCGCCTCTTGCGCGACTCGCAAACGGTGGACCAGGACGAACGGCGCATCGGTTTCCGCCAGGCCGAATTCACTGACCACGGCTTCGAGCTCAATGGAAAAGTGGTCAAGCTCCGTGGACTTGACCGCCACCAGACATTCCCCTTCGTTGGCCAAGCCATGCCTGGACGCCCGCAGCGCAGCGACGCGAACATTCTGCGCAACAAGCTGAAGTGCAATATCGTCCGCACGTCCCACTATCCGCAATCCCGTCATTTTCTGGACGCTTGCGACGAAATGGGCTTGCTCGTGCTTGAGGAAATCCCCGGCTGGCAGCACATCGGCGACGAAGCCTGGAAGCTCCTCGCCATCGACAATGTCGGTCGCATGATTCGCCGCGACTGGAATCACCCCAGCATCATTCTGTGGGGCGTTCGCATCAATGAGTCACGCGACGACCACGACTTCTATGTCCGCACAAATGCGCTCGCCCACAAACTCGATCCCACTCGCCAAACCGGAGGCATCCGCTATTTCCAGTCTTCCGAATTTCTCGAAGATGTCTTCACCATGAACGATTTCGGCTGGCCGCTCAAGCCGCCGAACCATCCGCGCTACCTCAATACCGAATTTGTCGGCCATACTTATCCGACCAAGACCATTGATCAGATCGAACGCTTGCGCGAACACACCATTCGTCACGCTCGCGTTCACGATCAGCTCGCGTCCAATCCCCAATACGCGGGCGGCATCGGCTGGTGCGCTTTCGACTACAATACGCACGCCGATTTTGGCTCCGGCGACCGCATCTGCTATCACGGCGTCACGGATATCTTCCGCGAGCCCAAGCCCGCCGCCGGTTTCTACAAATCGCAGTGCGATCCGCGGGACGAGGTCGTGCTGGAGCCTGCCTTTCACTGGGCGCGCGGCGATGAGTCCATCGGCTTTACCAAAGCGCTCGTCTGCTCAAATTGCGACCACCTGAAGTTCTATATCGGCGATCAGCTCGTCGCGGAAGCGGATCCCGACCGGCAGCAGTTTCCACATCTCAAATACGCCCCCTTTGTTGCCGATCTCAGCCACGCGGTTGACCACTGGGGCGATTTGCGCATCGAGGGCTATATCGGCGGCAACAAAGCTGTCTCCAAGACGCTCTCCGGCCGCGGCATCGACCAGAAATTCGCCCTTGTGCCCGACGATACCAGGCTTCTTGCGGACGGAGCCGACACCACGCGTGTCGTCCTTCGTGTTACCGACGAATACGGCGCCATCCGCCCATTTGCAAATGACGCCATTCAGCTCGCACTCGACGGGCCTGCCGAGATCATCGGAGATAATCCTTTTGCGCTCGTTGGCGGCACCGGCGCCATCTGGATTCGCTCCAAGGAACAGCCCGGAACGGCGCGCCTTAGCGCCAAGCACCCCGTGCTCGGCACGCAAACACTGGATATCGAATTGGTGCCGGCGCCGGAGGAACTGGTCTAGGGTTTTTCCCTCAGAGTGACTTCAAAAACTCGACCAGGTCGTGCTTCTGCGCGTTGCTGAGCTTTAGTCCGAAAAAGCTGTCGTAGTGCGCGACCACGTCGGCCAGCGTCGCAAACCTCCCATCGTGATAGAAGCCGCCCTTTTCATGCGAAAAGAGCCCGCGCAACGGCGACGTCCGATACCGCTTGTCGGGCGAACGGTTCGCCTGAAAGTCATCGATGCCAAGCTCCTGCGCGGTGTGCATGTTCCATCCCGGCTCCGTGTAGAGCGGCGGAACATGACACCTCGCGCATTTCGCGTCGCCGTTGAAGACTTGCCTTCCTCGCTCCGCCGCGGCCGCATCGAAACTCCCGGCGGGCGGCCTTGGAACCGGCAGCGCCAGTTGATACAGCTCGAGATCTCCGAGTTTGCTCGTGATCAGGTCCGGGTCATTCCGGACGTCCCCGAATCCGTTCTTCGCCGCGATGGGGAACGTTGCCGCGTCATTCAGCCGCGGATCGAGGAAATTCCCCTTGCCGTGCATCTCCAGATTGGCCACGAAGGCATTCCAATAAGTAATCGAGCCCCACCCCGTCCATGTGTGGAGATTCACGCCGGAGAGCCCGAATGCCGGTGGAATCAATGTCGCGGCCGTTTTCCCGTCTGGCCGGAACGCCTTCCCGTCGAGAAACAGCTCCGCGTCAAAGTGCCCGGGTCCCCAGCTGTTGAGCACCGCGCGCACCGTCGCTTGATCCGTGCCAAGCAGGTCCGCCACCGGCTGCAGATTTGGCGCCAGCGCCACAATCGCACCTACGTTCAGATCGCGATTCGCCCAACCATCCAAGCGGTGACCAATCCCAGGCGCCAGCGAATCATCTACCGTGGAGTGGCAGAGCGCGCACTGGATTCCGATCGACCGTAAGCCCGGATTCCCCGGGAATCCCGTCACGCCAACGATAGCATTTCGTTTCAGCAGCGCCACCGTCGTTGCTGGATCGTCCAGATTTACTTTGCCGTGGCGCAACGCCTCGATGAGATTCTCCGGCAGAGCGTCCACATCGACTTTGAGCCCGGCCGCCAGTGCTGTGCGCGGACTCACGCCAGGTCCCACACCGCCGAGATTCGCTCCTTCAATCGCTTTGTGCAGCCCAAGTGTATCGCCCCAGAAGGCCTCATCCCCGAAAGTGTCAAATCGGAATGTTTGCTCGCCCCGTGCAAGCCGGGCATCTATTGTGTTTTCAGCATCCTCATGTTTGCGATTTTGCTGAGCAGCTTCGTCGCGAAACGCGGCGGACGCCGGCTCGGAGTTGTAACCTCCAGCCAGCAGAAGCGCGAGGGCTGCTCCCACAAGAATTGTCGAAACCTGTGTAAGTCGTCGAGACTGGCGCATGCGATACCTCCGGCAAGGGCTTCACGCTTATGGATAGCGCCTTCGCTCGCGCGTTGTCAGTTACGTGCGTCACATTCCCGATGCGCTCGCGAACAAATCATCCCGATTTCTGCTTCCCTGATCGCGCCGTGTAACCAAAACGCTCTTCGCTTCTCCTCAAGTTATAGCGGACAGGGTTCAGGCAGAAGGGCGGTCGCGGTGTTGTCGTCGGCGGAGCTGGAAAATGATTGCGTGCCGCTTCGGCTGCACGGCGCGCTTCGCGGCAGGTTCTGCGAAGTTTTGGCGCGCGGCCGCGTTCCCTTGACGTTCACCAAAGGTTCAGTTCTCTACGAACCGGGCTTCAACGAGAATCTTCTATTTTTCGTTCATCACGGCGTGGTCAGCGTCGGCACCTTGAGCGAAGACGGCCACGAGATCATCTATGATCTCCGCAAGAGCGGGGATGTTGCGGGTGAACTGTGCGCTTCGGTATCTCCCAGGCGCGACCGCGCCATTGCCCTCGAGGACACAAAAGCCACCTCCATCGCCTACTCGGAGATCCTCGACGCTTTGCATCACAACCGTGCCGCCCTTCAGGAAGTTCTTCAGATCTTCGCTTCGTCGCTCGCCCGCGCTTATGACCAAACGGAACGCCTGTTCACCCGCGACGTGGCGCGCCGCGTGATCAGGACCCTTCACCAACTCGCCGCGCAAGCCGGCCGTCACTCTGGCGATGTCGTCGAAATTGAGATTTATCTTACTCAGGAAGAGATCTCGCGCATGGTCGGCGCCAGCCGCGAACGTGTCTCCCGTGCGCTCAACTCTCTCCGCGCCGCCGGCTTGATCGCCTACTCCCGTCGCGGTCACCTGGTCCTCCGCCGCCGCGCCCTTGAACGTGCTCCCGCGGCAGCTTTTTGACGAACCTCCCGCTGCGCTTACGCTAAGCCGGCTACTCTCGTGGAAGATCCACGAGCACCAAATCGGAGCGTTCTTGGACGCGCTCAAGTATGGCTTCGCGGCCATCGCGGGAGATATCGAAATCGCGAACATCGAAATCAGCGGGGAAATCTGTCAGTTGCCGTTCTGCGCCGGATTTCAGGTCAATGAGCCAGAGATTTTTGTGTTGAATTTCACCGCTTAGAACAATCAGCGCGGGCGATGCGCCGCGAAACACCGCGTGCCGCGCCCCGCGAGCCAGAGTGATCGCAGGAAGCGCTCGTGCAGAGCCGTCCGCGTTTGCGGCCTCGACCGAAAACTTTGTCCCGATGTCGGGTCCCGAATAGACAAGGGATCGCCCATCAGGTTCCCATACCGGATCCAGGGAATACCTCTGCACCAGCGGCTTGGGAGTCCCGCCGGCAAGAGGTATCGCGTACAGCCGTGGCGTGCCATGCTCATTCACTGCCGTCGCAATCGCCTGACCATCTGGCGCCCACCCCAAGTCTCCCTCCAACTCGAGCGAATCCGACAAAACTTTGACGCCCGTTCCGTCCGCGTGCATCGCATACAAAAAAATTCGGCCGTTTTGTTCAACGGAAAACGCCACCTCTCCGCCGTTGCTGGAAATCGCTGGACCGCCGATCACTCTCGCGTTTTGGGCGCTCCACAATTGCTGTTCTGCGCCGCTCGCCAGCTTCCAAATACTCTCGCTCGACCCTGTTCGTGAAACGCAGAGAACATAATCAGGTCCGAATCGCGGCGTACTGCCGCCGTCGATGCTCAATGGAATGCGACTCGGCGCCGACGCGTTTGCCGGGGAATCCCCGATTCGCATACGCCACAGCGTTTTTCTGGGATGCGCCAGCGTGAGAACGAGCCGGTGCCCGTCGGCGCTCGCCGCCATCGAAGTGTATTCCTCCGGCCCGTTTGTCAGCCGGTGTGGAATGCGGCGCTCCACATCCTCGCCGTAGAGCCACGGCCCGGAACCCTCACGGTCGCTTGCCAGGTACAGCAGAGTCCGGCTATCAAGCAACGTCGGATAGCCGAGGCGTCCAGCTCGGAACGTGATCCGTTGCGGGTTTACGCCGTCGGCCCGAATCCGCCATAGGTCCAATGGCTCCGGCACGGGACCCTGCACAAAATAGATGAACTTCGAGTCCGGCGACCACACCGGAAAGTGGCAGTGAAGCCCCGCGGATGCTTGGAAAAGCAGACGCCTTGTTGTTGGCGAGCCGTTCTCCCCGACGTAGAGGGGGTCCCCGGGTTCCGTCGTGTGGTACGCAATCCGCGAACCGTCGCTCGACCAGTCCAGTTCCGCCGCCTCCTCCAGGTATGGCCTTGCTGCGCCGCCAAGAGTTGGCACTGCCCAGATGCCAATGTGCGGTTCCTTCAGGCCGCCGCGCTTGCGAACCCAGAACGTCACCAGAGACCCATCCGGCGAAAATCCCAGCGTTCGCACGGAGGGATTCATCAATTCCGGCTCACTGCCCTTCGTAAGGTTGTGAAACTGTCCCGAGCCGACCTGCGACACCCACACGTCCATGGGACCGTCACGATCGGAGAGAAACGCCACAAAATGACCGTCTCGCGAGATTGCTGCCGCTTCGGCCACCCCATCGAAATCGGTGAACTGCCGGAACTTCGCCCCGCTCAGCGGATTCCGCCAGAAGTAGTCCTCGCTCCGCAGCCAGAAGACCGCGCTAAGGATCAACCCAGCAGCCAGCCCGGCGGCCACAATGTGCGAAACTCTGCGGCCAGCGGGTTCAGCCGTCGTGCCCGGATCTGCCCCCGGGCTCGTCGTCTCACCTTGACTGCTTTCGCGCCCCCGGGGACTTCGGCTTCTTGCCCAGTCGTCCAACTCGGCGCGAAACGCATAAACCGATCCCGCTTTGTCGTGCACGTGCCGGTAAACCGGCATCCCTTCCCGCTTTTCCCAGCGTTGCACGGTCGTTACATCGCGATTTAGGTAGGTCGCAATCTCTTTCCAGGAATCCAGTCGGCCTTCAGGACTCTTCGCGGATGACGGTGCGTCACGGATTTCTTCGCCCACGTCGTCCTCCGGATGGGTGGGGCTGCCCTATTTAGAGCCGGGCGATTGTAACCCTCTGTAACATCCGCGGCAAAGCACTGCATTGAGCGGTACGCCGCACATTCCGGCTTTTGCTGCTTGGCGAACCTCTCGACCGGTCCCATGCTGCTCCCGCAGCTCTCACTTCGGAGGTTCTCATAATGAAATACGGTTTGTCGGTTGCAGCTCGGGTTTTGATTTCGCTCTTGGCCATCGCCGGTATCGTTATGTCCCAGGAACGATCTCAGCAAAAGCCAAGATATTTCAGCGGCACGATCAGCGATTATACTCCCTCCAACATAACCCCTGCCGGGCCTTGGGAGGTTCGCGGGACCTGGAGTCTAAGAATGGACCGCGATCGCGACAAGGCAAGCTTCTCCGCAGCTCTTGTCATGGTCCTCTCCGACTTTACTCGGACGCCGGCCAATGTCGACTCCACTTCAGGTCCAACCTCGCGCATGCAGCACACTCACCACATTACAATTGAAGACGGGACGGTAACGCCGCTGCCGAACGGTGGCTTTGAACTCGCCGGAATTGCCACTATAACCAAGGACGGGAGCCCGGCCCCGCTTCAGCCAGCCACCTTGCACGTTCAGATTACCGGAGGAACGCTCCTCGAATACTCCAACCTGACGATGCAGTTCGATGTCATCTCCGGCGGCCCAACCATTCACTTTGGTACGCAGACCATTCACGGAGTTGTTCGAACAACACGGTAGGACACCCTGCCACTCCTCTATGCCCAGGGGCGCTCGCGGTGTCCCGTTCCGACGGTCGCTGCGAGCCCCCTCGGATGGAGCTGCTCGTGCTGACAAGAAATTCGATAGCTTGCGGAAGACTTGAACAGCTCTCAGCCGGTGAGCAGTTATGTTCAGGAAGACTGCTCACGGAAACTGCTGTTTTTCTCGCCTTCTTCGGATGCGTCTCCGCGTCATCCTTGGGTTCGGCAGGCATCCCTCTAAGCGTGGGCGCTTGCAGCCGCTTCCCTCACGGGCTGCTCCGGGTTCCTCAGTCGCTCCGCCGAAACTCTCTGACCCGATCTGATCCATTCCTGTGCCGCTTCGCGCTCTTCCTCCGGCCGGCTCATGACGAACGCGCTCACAAGCCGCTCACCCTTTAGCCACCATACGCTGAAGCTCGCCGAATGCATGTCGCCTCGCGTGACCACATCAGTGGCTCCGCTTGCATCACCCCACAATTCATACGACAAATCGAAAACGTCCGAAAAGAAATACGGCACATGCACAAATGGCTTTCGCTCGCCCGTAACCACCGCCGCCCAATGCTGCCCTTGGGACACGGCGTTGTCCCAGTGTTCCACGCGCCTCCGCTTCCCAAAGATCGTATCCGCGTAGTTTGCCACGTCGCCCGCCGCCGAAATTCCGGGCTGCGACGTTGCCAGGAATTCGTCCACAACGATTCCATTCTCCACCGCCAGTCCTGCTCGCCCTGCCAGGTCCGTTACCGGCACGACCCCGATTCCCGCCACTACCATGTCGCAGCCCAGCGGCTCGCCCCCGCCAAGCACAACCGCCGCGACTCGTTCCTTCCCGCGAATCTCCGCGACCCGCTGCTGCTTGCGGATGCGCACCCCTCGCGCCGTGTAGTACCGCTCGAAAAATGCGGACATCTCCGGCGTAAACACACGGCTCCAGACGCGATCCTCCTGGATCAACATCGTCGTCTCGATGTTCTTCTGCGCCAGCACGGAAGCCACTTCCATCCCTATGAATCCGCCGCCAATCACCACGGCCTGCTTTGCCGTTGCCGCCGCCTCCCGAATCGCGCGCGAATCATCCATCGACCGCAAGTAGAATACGTTCGCCAGCTCCGCGCCCGGGCAATCGAGCTTGCGGACTCTCGCCCCGGTGGCAATCAGCAACTGCTCGAAGGCGATGGTCTCTCCCGAGTTCGTCCGCAGCCGTTTGCCCGGCGCGTCAATGCTCTCCGCCACCGTCCGCAGCCGCACCTCGATCCCTTTCTCCCCGTACCATTCCGGCTTGTTGATTAGGATCCCCGCCTCGTTCTCTTTGCCCGCAAGAAATCCCTTCGAAAGCGGCGGCCGCTCATACGGCAACGCATCATCGGAAGACACGATGCACAGTTCGCCGCTTTTCAGGCCTCGCTCGGCCAGCTCCTTCGCCGCGTAGCCTGCCACCATTCCGCCACCCAGAATGACGTATTTGCTTCCAGCCATCGCTCGTATCCTTTCAGTCGGACTGGCTCCCCCCTGCCCGCGCCTCCGGGAAAACCCCCGAAGCGTCCTTCTCGCACACGGATTGGATGCTCCTAAGGAGAGTTTTTCCCCGGCAAATGGATACACTCGGCCGGACATCCCCGCCTGAGCTCTCGCGTGCGGATGGTTCGTGGCGCCGGCCGCACTCTGTGAGAGAGCGTTCCCGAGCTCTCATTTTAAGGAGTGATTACAACTTGAAGGGGTCCATCGGCCTCTCGGCTGAAAAACATTGGTCCTGCCGCCATTCGCCCTATACCGAGATTGGATCACCCGTCATCGCGGTTTCGTCAGCTCGCAGGATCACCCCACGCGCCTTCAGTCTGGCGATCTCGGCGCTGTCCATTCTTAGCACTTTCTGTAGCACCGTCTCCGTATCCTGCCCCAGCAGCGGCGCGCCCGTGGACGGCCCTCCCGGCGTCTCGGACATCTTCACCGGGGACCCTGTGGCGCGATACCGCCCTAGCGTCGAATGCGCGATCCAAGGAAACATCTGCCGGAACGCGGCTTGCGGATGCTCAACCACCTCATCGAAGTCATGGATGAGCGAACAGGGAATGCCGGCCGCGCGCAGCACGCGAGTCCACTCCTCTGCCGTTCGCGCTCGAAAAATCTCGCCGAGTTTGCTCTCCAGCGCCTGGCGATTCTCGATTCGCAGCGCATTCGTCGCATACTGCGGATGCCTGGTCAATTCGCTGTGTCCGATAGCCTCGCAAAACTCCGCCCAGAGCTTCTCGCTGCCAACCGCTATCGAAAACACACGGTCGCTTGCCGCATACACCCGATACGGCACGACGGTCGGAAAGGCCGTGCCCATGGGCTTCGGCGTCCGCTGTGAACCGAGATAGGACATATAGTTTGAGCTCATTGCCGAAATCATGCTGTCGAACATGGACACGTCAATGTGCTGGCCGCGCCCCGTGCGATGCCGGTATTCGAGCGCCATCAGAATCCCTATCACCGCGAAGAGCCCTGCGTTGATATCCGCCACCGCATAGCCGCTGCGCACCTGCTCCCCGCTCTCCGTTCCGGTAATACTCAGGAACCCGCTCGAGCACTCCACGATCAAGTCCATCGCTGCTTCTTCGCGCGATGGACCATTCTGCCCATAGCCCGAAATCGAGCAATAAATCAGCCCCGGGTTCCGCTCCCGCAGGGCCGCATACCCCAGCCCCAAGCGCTCCATTGTCCCCGGCCGGAAATTCTCCACCACCAAATCCATTTCCGCCGCGAGCCTCCGGCAAAGTTCCGCTCCTTCCGGCTGCTTTAGATCAATCGAAAGGCCCCGCTTTCCGCGGTTCAATCCCAGGAAGAACGACGACACGCCTCCCGCGAACGGCGGGCCCCATCCGCGGCTCAATTCTCCTTGCGGAGGTTCGACCTTGTAGATTTCCGCCCCGTAGTCGGCCAGCAGCATCGTGCAATACGGACCGGCCAGCGCATGCGAAAAATCCAGTACGCGTAACCCGTCAAGCGCCTGCTGGCGATTCCGTTGTCCGTCTGGTGATCCAGCCGAGTTTCCTGGCGTCATTCGTTTGTTTCTCTCCCCCGATGAAATCGGCCTTCCGGGCTGGCGGTTGCAGTTCAGCCCTGGTCTCGAATTGCTCATTAACAGAACCCAGCGTATATTGTCCCGCGGCTGATGCAATGGAGAAATTCTTCGCGCTCTCCGCGAAACCTCCAGGAGGACTCATGGCCAGGGTTTGTTTTTCTCTGCTCGCGCTGCTCCTGCTTGCGACAATGCCGTCGTCCGCTCAGGCGCCCAGCCTCTCGGACGTGTACGCGCAAATTCGCGCCGAGGAAACCAACAATTCCAAGATCATGTGGCTGATTCACGAGATCTCGGACGTTTACGGCCCGCGCGTCACCGGCACACCGAGCCTCAAGGCTGCGGACGACTGGGCCGTCAAGACGCTCACCTCGTGGGGCCTTTCAAACGCTCATCTCGAGCCGTGGACCTTCCAGCCTCCAAGCGCGGCCAAACCCGTTCCCGGCTGGGAGAACATCTCCTTGCTCGCCGAAGCAGAATCGCCGTTTCGCGGCCAATTGATGGTCAAGCCCCTCGCCTGGACTCCCAGCACCAAAGGCGTGGTCACGGCGCACGTCGTTCAGCTTGATCCTCCCGGCCTCGCCCCGCCCTCCGGTCGCGGGTTCAACTTCTTCGGCGGCCCCGCTCCTTCAACGGAACCCAAGTGGGCCGCGCCACCCATGCCCGAAAGGCCCAAACAGGAAGATCCTAAGCAGCCGACGCAAGCCGAACTCGACAGCTATCTCAACTCCGTGCGGAGCAAGGTTCGTGGCGCCATAGTTTTCGTTGGCAGGCACATCGAAGTGCCCGAAGAAATGAATCCGCTGCCGATGCGGCGCCCCGAAGACGAATGGAAGGCGCGCTTCGATCCCCAGAACCCGCGTCCTTTCCGCTTCCCTGAGCAGCCAAAGCTGCCCGAAGGTCAGTTAACTCGCGCGGAAGTCTCGCGCGAAATTGATCAATTCCTCGTGGATGCGGGCGCTCTCGTCCGCGTCAACGACTCCGGCCGCGCTCACGGCGTCATCGTCGCCCAGCAGAACGCCACCTACGATTCGACCCGGGCCGTTCCTACGCTCGTGATGCGCAATGAGGATTATGGCCGCATCTCGCGCCTGCTCGCGGACGGCACTCCCGTTACTCTGCGTGTGAACATCCAGAACAGGGAATATCCCGAAGGCGCGACCGCCTACAACGCCATCGCGGAAATTCCCGGCACGGACAAAAAGGACGAAATCGTCATGCTCGGTGGCCACTACGATTCCTGGCATGATGCCACAGGCGCCACCGACAACGGCATCGGCTCTTCCATGATGCTGGAAGCCGTCCGCATTCTTTCGGCCCTTCACGTGAAACCCCGCCGCACCATTCGCATCGCTCTTTGGAGCGGCGAAGAAGAGGGCTTGCTCGGCTCGCTCGCCTACGTCGAGCAACATTTTGGCAGCGCCGAAAATCCCAAGCCGGAATTCGCGAAACTCGACGCCTACTTCAACATTGATTCCGGCACCGGCAAGCCTCGCGGCGCAGGTGTCTTCGGCCCTCCCGCGGCGGCCGACATGATTCGTGAAATCCTCGCTCCATTTCAGGATTGGGGGCTCGTCGGCGCCATTGCCACTGACAGTCGCAGAACCGGCGGCACCGACAGCACTTCCTTCAATCACGCCGGCCTGCCGGGAATTGGTCTCGCGCAGGATCCCTTCGACTACGGTTCCTTCACGCATCACACCAATCTCGATACCTACGAACGCATTTATGAGGAGGATGTGCGCGAGGGCGCGGTCGAAATTGCCTCCGCCGTTTACGCCGTTGCCATGGCGGACCAAATGGTCCCGAGATTTACCGCCGAAGCCATGCCCAAGCCGGTCGAGGAGCCAGGCCCCGGATCACGCGCCACACCAGTCCGCCATGTCCCCGTCAAATAGAGGCGACTCGAAGGCGCGCTCTTACAAAGTATCTTGAAGGGATCCGATTCGCGCCTCATCCCGGCTACGGGTGGGGCGCGGCGCGGCGCTCTCAGCGTGGCTGAGGTAATTCACTTCGCTTGCTGGGGGCAGGGCGGCCAACCCTTGCAGTCTTGCGCGGCTTCCGTCCGTGGAGGACGTCGCCTCAATTTCCCCCTGTCGCGGAGATTCCGTGCCGGGCCGCGTAGTGCACCAATTCCACAAGCGAATGCGCTCCCAGCTTCAGCATGATTTTGGCGCGATGCGTTTCCGCCGTACGCACGGTCATCCCTAGCGTCGCCGCAACCTGCTTGTTGCTCTTGCCGTCCGCCAGTAGACTGAGGACCTCGAACTCCCGCGGTGTCAGTGGCACGCTCTCGCGCTCGCCGCCGTTGGACTTCGCGGATCCATTTGCGATCCCTTCCGCCATGATCGCGGAGGCTTTCGGCGTCAGATACGTCCTGCCCGCCAGTACCTCCCTTACCGCTTCCACCAGATGTTCCGCCAGGTCGCTTTTCAGAACATAGCCCCGGGCGCCCGCTTCCAGTACACGGCACACCATCTGATCCGATTCGTGCATCGTTAGCACAAGCACCTGAGTTTCCGGCGCTTCGCTTTTAATGCGCCGTGTCGCTTCCAATCCGTCCAGTTTCGGCATGGTGATGTCCAGAATGGCGATCTCAGGCTGCAACTCTGTTGCCTTCGTCACCGCCTCGCAGCCGTCCCTGGCTTCGGCCACCTTCCAGTCCCGTTGTTTCCTCAGCACCTCGCGAACGCCCCGGCGCACCAGTTCGTGGTCGTCCGCAATCAAAATGGCCACTTTTTTGCGCGCTCTACGCATGGATTGGCACCGATAGTTGTACGGACGTCCCATGGTGACTGGAAACGATCAGCAGTTCTCCCCCGACCTGTTTGGCGCGCTCTTCCATGCTTGGAATCCCGACGCCATATCGGCCTCTGCATGCGCCATTCGCGCTCCCGTTTTTGGACGCGATTCCCCGGCCTTCATCGCTTACTTGCAGCAGCACGCGCCCCTGGTCTTTCTGCAGGCTGATCTTTGCTTTCAAGCTCCCCGAATGCCGCTGGATGTTCGTCAGGCTTTCCTGCACTACCCGAAAAAGCCCCAGCTCGATGTCTTCCGGCAGCCGTCCAAAACCTCGGGAGACTTCCAGATCCACCGCAATCCCCGTGCGCTCTCGGAATCCGGCTACAAAGTGCCGGACCGCGTCCTCCAATCCCGATTGATCCAGCAAAGGCGGGTGCAGTAAATAGGAAAGCGTCCGAACTTCACGCAGCGTCCGGTCCGCTATCCACCGGCATTGCGCCACTTGTCGCCGCAGCTTTCTGCGCTCGGCCGGTATGCCCTCGTGGACCTGGCTCAATGTCGTCGCCAGCGCCACGAGCTCTTGCCCGGTGGAATCGTGCAGGTTCCGTGCGATCTTTCGCCGCTCTTCATCTTGGATTTGCAGCAATCGGCCGGAAAGCCGGTGCAATTCCTCGTTCGCCCGTTTGCGATCGGTGACGTCCTGCACCACGCACGCGAGCCGGTCCACGCCCTCCGCTCCGTCCACGGGGAAGTAGGAAATGGCCACGTCCCGTTCGCCGATTCCCGGATAGAAGTACTTGGTCTCGTATTTGACGGTTTTTCCCGCAAACGCCTCGTCCATGCGGGGCTTGGCCACCTGCTCGAAAAACGTCCTGTCTAGCACCTCGTAAACAAAGCGGCCCACGACCTCACTCCTCGTCATGTTCCGGTAGCGCAAAAAGGCTTGATTCGCCAGCAAGTAGCGGTAGTCGCGGTCAACCACCGCGATCATTTCCTCCAGGCCCTCTACGGCTTTCTCGTATTCCAGCAGCCGCGCCTCCGCGCGCTTGCGTTCCGTTACGTCCTCGCACACCGAAAGCAGGCATTTGCGCCCGCCCAGTTCAATCGTCTCCGCCACATACTTGATGATCAAATGATCGCCGGCGGCCTTCTGCAGCACCACCTGGCGCGCTCGCACCCGCCCCGTCTTCCGGATCTCCTCTGCAATTTCCTCCCTCTCTCTCGGACTCACAAAGATCCCCAGCTCGCCCGCGGTCCGCCCAATCACCTGCTCGCTCCGCAGCCCCGCCATTTCCAGCAGGCTTCGGTTCACGTCCACGATCCGGCCCTCGTTGAGCGTTGTAATCGCGATCCCGTGCGGGCTGGCCAGAAACGCTTTCGCGAATTTTTCCTCCGAGCGCCGCAATTCCCGCTCCATGCGCTTTTGCTCGGTGACGTCGTGCGCCACCCCGCGCACGATCGGAGGAGCCACTCCCTCGGTTCGCAACGTGTTGTGATATTCCCAGATGCGCCGCTCCCCGCTCTTCGTCACCACGACCATGAGTCCTTTGACGAAGCCTTCGTTTTTCAGTTTCACCAACGCTCTTTCAAATTCTTCGCGAGCCTCGGGCAGCAGCAGGTCGCTCATCGGCTTGTTTAGCAGTTCCTCTTTCGTATAGCCCAGAACCTTGATCGGCAATTCGTTTACCGAGAGCAGCCGCCCGTCAAGAGTGTGCGTACAGATCAGGTCCGTGGAATGTTCGACCAGGTCGCGATACCGGTCCTCGCTTTCCCGCAGAATCGCCTCCATTTCCTTCCGAACGGTTACGTCTTGCGCTGACCCCACGAACGTCGCGATTCGCCCCGTCTCATCCTTCACCGGAGACGCGATCGACCGGAGCCATTTCACCTTTCCGTTCGGGCATACGATTCGGAATTCCTCGTCGAATCGGTGCCCCTCCGCCATCCGGTCCAGCGCCTTCAAAATCCGTTCGCCGTCTTGCGCGTGAATTAGCTTCATGTAGGACATCGCTTCCGATTCCAAAAACGCTGCCGGGAGTTCGCAGATTTGCTCGAACGCCGGACTCACGTAGGTCACCGCCTTTGTATCCGCGTCCATGACCCAGAAGATCTCCTGGATGTTTTCCGCCATTTGCTGAAACCGCTGCTGGCCCTGCCGCAGGCTCTCGCTTTGCTTCCGCAATTCCTCGTTCGCTGCGCGCAGTTGCGCCGGACTCGGCAGCTCCAGGGCCTGCGGCACCATCCGCACAAGAAACGCCGCGGTCGGAACCGAGGCGAGCGCCGTGACCGCCTTCACCGCGCCCGAGATCCAGTACGCCGGAATCCACAGCGTTAGCACTTCCATCGCATGGGTGGTTCCGCACGCCAGGATGAACACCGCGAAGCACACAAACATCCAGTGAAATGGCACATCCCGCCGCTTGCGCACCAGCCGCAGGAGCGCGCAGGGAATCGTGAAATACGCAAGGGCGATCAGCGTGTCCGAGGCCGCATGCAGCCACACCAGGCCGTCCTTCCATTGGTAACAGAAGCCGTGCGGCATTAGCCCGCTCGTGCCTAGCGATCCATCCAGGAGATTCATGACTGCTCCTCCGCTGCGGTCGCCTGGAACCCAGATCGTTGGCGAGAGGATCGCGAGCAAACCGTCCTAGTATCCGCATCCGTGCGGGACGGCCTCGGATCGGCCCGCCCCCCAAATCGAATAAGATTCCTCTCTTGCTGTTATGAGCAGTACAAATATAGCAAGATGCCATTACATGCAAGCTCAAAGTGCCGGGGACGTACGTAGTTTACGGTATTGAGCTTATGATGCTCTTCTGAATAATTCCCTCCCGCCACACTCCCTCTCGGCCTCGCTTGGCGCAATCCTGGGGTCCGCGTCCTTGGGAGTACGTGACGTGTGCGGCCAGCCGCCGCGCTCCAAGCACACTACAAGGGGGGATTCGATGCGCGATTCTAAAGCCCTTCCGTGGGATCCATGCGAGGTTCGTTTGGCCACTGCGGTGATGGATATGGCCGAGGCTGCGAATGTCCGAGCGACCGTTGAACTGTATTACCCCGCGCGCGTCTGTCCCCATTGCAACAGCAAGGGCACTGTCTTTGTCCAGCCGGAGGGTATCTGCGCTGCGTGCTGGTCTCTCTATATTCTGAAGGGCACGGCCGACCGGCTCAAGACCATCGTCGGCAGGATTCGCGAGTCCTGGCCTTATCTCAAGCTGGCTAGCTGACAACCGCTCGAGAGCGCGTTACGACTCCGGTGCCACCGCCTGGCGTCCCTCGATTGGTGTGCCGTTCCAAAAATCCGGCAAGCCGTAACGTACGTCCGGCCTCCGCAGCAGCACATAGAGTTCGCCGGCCCAGAGCAGCAGGTCCAGCAACCGCCCGCGCTCCAGATTGCTCAGTCTTTCCGTCGTTAGGGAAACCCGCAGCGCCTGCGTCGAACACTCTTCCACCATGGCCATCTGCGCTGCGAGTTGCAGCGCGCCTGGCGGTATCGCGCGTCCCCTCGGATCCACCTCGCCAAGCTGCTCGTAGCACCGCGCTACGAAGTGCTCCAGGCACAAGGTTTGCTCGCCCAGCACCGCTACTCCAAGGTCCCGGCACGTTCCAACGCTGCAATTTTGGCCCGCCATCGCTTTGCCCATCCCTGTTTCAACCCTCACCTGGATTTCAGGCTGGTACCGCACTCAAAACCGCATCACGCCACACAGAGCTCTTCGGCCTTCCTCTCGCTCGCCATCATTTCCTCACCTTTCGGCTCCGCAAGTCTCTCCGAAATCAAATTTGACGCCGGAAAATGCGTGATATAGGTCCGGCATCTCAGCCCGCCATCCAGATACGGCTCCAGCAGCTTGCAGATCCATCGCGTGTTCTGCATGCAGCGCCGCCCGCGCTCTGCGCCCTTCCAGAACGTGATCACCTTCATTAGCCGCGCTTCCTGGTCAGAACTCATCACCAGGCATCCTGCAAATCCCGTCACATTTCGCAGCGTGCTGCTCACCGCCGCGGGCACGGCCGTCTGCGCGCGCTGCGCTTGGTTCGGCTTGGCCACGAATTCCACGCTCAGCGCGTGTACGGCGTCTCTTTCCAGTTCGCGTTGCACGCTCTGCCGGGCCTGGCTTGCGTGTTTTTCGATGCTCCGGGGACCAACGGGCCCAAACTGTCGCGACACACTTCCTCCGAGTTCCCGCTCCGCCTTTTGTTTGAAAAGGGGTGGGCGCATCGCCACACTGCCAGGCTGCGCGGAGATGCGCCCCTACCGTGAGCGTGAGGACGGGAATGATCCCCACGGCTAAGCCCTCCCTACGCAGTATGGGGGGCCATACAATTCGATAGTGCGGCCCGGAGCCCGTTCGTTTCATCTCGGGAATTTCTCAGAAACCGCTTGCGTTCACGGGGAAGTCGCCCGCGAATGGCCCGCAAGTTGATGGTGCCGGGGCGCTAGCCGCCTCGGCCACCCTGCTAACCCTCAACGCGGTTTCCTTGCTCCTGTTGCTCCTTCACTCGGCCGCCCGGTTCATTGCTCCTGGCGGAGAGCCTCGTTATACTCCCCTGCTTGGCGTCTACCCCGAGTTATTCGGTCCGCTGGAGGCCGCTTGGAACTCTTTTCGTTCGACCAGGCCTATGTCGAACGCTTGCGCGATGGCGATTTCGCCACCCAGCAGCATTTTGTCGGCTATTTTCAGCCGCTCCTTCGCATCATGATGCGCGCCCGCATGATTCCGGCCGACCGTATTGATGACCTCACGCAAGACACCTTCATTCGCGTCGTTTCCGCCCTGCGGAAGGAAGGCGGCATCCGCCAGCCGGAGCGTTTCGGGGCGTTCGTTAACTCCGTTTGTAAGAATGTCTTACATGAATACTATCGTTCGCTCCGCAACACCGATCCGCTCGAGGATTCGCATTTCGAGATCCCCGACAAGGCCATAGACCTCGAAGGGATGCTCGTTACCCAGCAGCTCCGCGAACAGGTCCATAAAGTGCTCGCGGAAATGCCCGCTCGGGATCGGGATCTCCTTCGTGCTATCTTCTTGGAAGAAAAGGACAAGGACGAAATCTGCAACGCCTTCGGCGTTGACCGTGACTACCTTCGCGTGTGTGTCCATCGCGCAAAGGAAAAATTCCGATCTTTGTTCGAGAAAGGACAGCAAGCGCCGGTGCCGGGAGTGTCCGTGGCGGGTGAAACGGCGTGAAACGAACCGCTCGGTACCAGCACTACCTCCTTGGATGGCAGATATGAACCATACTGAGGCCCTCCAGATGAACGCTGCGGAAAAGTACGTGTTGGGAGAACTGCCCGCCAATCTCCGCGATGCTTATGAGGCCCATTATTTTGAATGCGCCGAGTGTGCCTTGCAGGTCCGCACCGCCGCCGCCTTTGTTGACGCCGCCCGCGATGTCTTCCGCGGCGAAGCCCGCAACCTGATCCTCGCTCCCGTAACTCCGCAGGAAGCCCAGCTCGCGCGAGGCCGCACGCCTTCGCCTGCGCGCGAAAAGTCCGGATGGTTCGGCCTCGGCTGGCTCAAGCCTGCGGTTGCCGCTCCCGTTTTTGCCGCGGCGCTCCTGCTCTTGGTGGCTTACCAGAATGTGGTTCAGATTCCCCGGCTCAAGCTCGCTTCCGCTCAACCCGCCGCGGACGTTTACGGCCCTTCCGTGCGGCTTGTTGATGCCCGCGGAGCCAGCGAAGCTAGCGTTACCATTCGTCCCCGCGAAGGTTTCCTGCTCGACTTCGATTTCACTCCCTCGGTGAACGCCGCTTCGTACACCGCGGAGTTGCGCGATCCTTCCGGCCGCGCCCTGTTGCAAGCGAAGATCGCCGGTAGCGAAGCCAACCAATCGCTCCACCTGCCGGTTCCCCCGGGCCTCGTGCGCAACGCCGGCCGCTACGCGCTGGTCTTCACGGTCGCAGGTCCGTCCTCGCGGACGGGCGAGTCGCAGCCGTCTGCGTCTGCGCAGCCCTCGAGCGCCGCCGAAGTCCAGCGCTTTGCTTTTACCGTTGCATTCGGGCAATAGCCCTATAGGATGTTACTCCCGTTTCCGAAATCTTCCGGAAGGCTGAGGTGTCCCCGTGTCTCAGCAACGCATCCCGTTTCACTTTCACGCCGAAGGTCACGCCTTCAGCGGCGAATTTCGCCATCCCACCTGGAGCATTATTCCCGCGCAAGCCGCCACCTCCTTGCCCACCATTGGCGGACACGCGGAGTCCACGGTCGAGAATTTCCGCTTTCTTGACTATGTTCAATTCAAACACGCGCACACGCATATTTCCGGCAAGCGCCGCGTCAGCGATTCCGGCGATTCCTACGTAACGCATGCGAGCGCGGTGATCGAAGGCCTGGACATTCTTGGCGTGGTCACGGCCGATCGCATCATTTCGCGGCTGACCTCCCTGCACAAGGTCGGCGATCCCGAGGCGCACATTGTTGCCGAAGACAGCCGCTTTGAAGGCCTGCGCATCGCCGGTCAAAACGTAAAGGTGACGCTGCGGCACAAACTGCTCGTCGAGAACAAAACCGCTGCCGATGTGATCGCCAAGGGTCTTGCAAGCGACAAGAAAAACGGGAGAATGGTCGGCGTCGATCCCAAGGGCCGGGTGGCCATTTGTTCTCTCGTCGAGAAAATCGAAACCAAGCTTCCGGGTGTGGATGCGAAGAAGCACCTGATCGAAGTGAAAAATTTTGGCCGTATCTATTTGGCCGAGCTTTTCGTCGAGGAAAGCACGCGAACACTGACGATGCTCCGCCTCGAACTTGGCTCGCCTCACGTCGCCACCATCACCGCCGCCGAAACCCGCTCCAACGGCCAGCCCGTCCCCCCGTCCGGACCGTAGGTCTGTCGTGGCTCATTGCTGGACTGCTCCTGGCTCTTGGCTGTGCGGCGTGCCGGCCGCGCCAGACCGCATATGATCGGATAAAAGCTGAGGTTGACCGAGGCGATTTTTCCTCAACTCTCGCCTCAGTGAACTCCGCGCTGCTCCGCTGGGGAGATGAAGAGAGCCCCTGGAAGTGGCGATTTCTGCTCTTGAAAGCACGCATTTTGGTCTCACGGTCGGAAACGAAGGAAGCCCTTGCGCTCCTTGCGCCAGAACCTCCCGCTGCGCTTTCCTCCACCGAAATACCCGAACAGCGTTGGTATTACCGGGGTGTCGCGCATCGCCTGAATCAAGAGTTCTCGGCAGCGAGGGCGGATTTCCGGAAAGCCCAGGAACTGGTCGGGCACTTGCTCCCCGCCTACTCCGCGCAATTGCTGATCGCGCAAGCTGCTGTAGCCGTTGACGAAAGGGACTACTCCGAAGCCGAGCGCGATTACCGGGATGCATTGGCCGTCGCGCGCCAGCATGGGTCCCTGGTTTTGCAAGCGGACTCGCTTGCCGACCTGGCCCGTCTAGCCACGCTCGAGAACCGCTTCGATGAAGCGTTGGACCTGTATTCCCCGGCCTTGCGGCTTTCCGAACAGCTTCGAATGCAAGGGAATGTGGCAACGATTCTCGGGAATTTGGGATGGAGCCATTACGAGTTGGGAGATTTCGAGTCGTCGCTCGAGTACTACAAACAAGGGGCTGAGGCTTCGGCAAAAACCGGACTTCCGGTACTCTCGGCGTATTGGTTCTCCGGCATGGCGGATGCCTATATCGCGATGGCCGACTACGCTGCGGCGGAACATCTGGCGCGGAGCACGCTGGCCGATGCGCTCAGACTCAAGAACGCGCAGACGACAACGGCGTGCCTCAATACCCTGACGCGGGTGTTGCTCCGAACCGGCCGCATTGCCGAAGCGAAACAGTTCAATGAACAAGCCTTGCAGATGGAGGAGAGCGGGCAGGACCAATTCGGCACGCCCGAATCAAAGCTGCTGGCCGGCAGTATTGCCGCTGCGGAGAAGCGCTTTGCCGGCGCCCACCAAAGATTCCAGGACGTTCTCTCCGATGCATCCGCGGAGACGCCGCTGCGCTGGGAAGCCCAGGCCGGCGAGGCTGGAGTGCGGGACGCGATGGGGCAGACCGCGGAAGCCGGCCGGTTGTATCGCTCCGCGATTGCGACGATCGAGAAAGCGCGCCGCTCGATTAATCACGACGAGCTGCGCCTGAGTTTCCTTTCCAGCGGCATTGCGGTCTACGGCGACTACATCGATTTCCTCGTGCGGCACGGACGCGCAAACGACGCGCTGACTCAGGCGGAACTCAGCCGCGCGAGGACACTCGCGGAAGGGCTTGCTTCGGAGGAACCCGCGCGAACGAATGCGCCGGTGCATCCCGAAAGCCTCGCGCGGCGTTTGCGTGCAACCCTGCTGGTCTATTGGCTCGGTGAAAAGCATTCCTATCTCTGGGTGATCACGCCGGAAAAGACCGCGCTCGTTTCGCTGCCGGCTGCCGGCCAGATCGAGCCGCTGGCCAAGTCGTATCGGCAAGCCCAGGCGGCGGGAGCGGACGTGCTGCGCACCGCCGCGGCGGATGGCGAAAGGCTCTATGAGCTGCTGATTGCGCCGGCGAAAAAATTCATCCGGCCGGACTCACGCGTGGTTGTGCTCCCCGATGGAGCCCTGTACACGCTGAATTTCGAGACGCTCATCGTTCCCGAGCCCCGGCCGCATTTCTGGATTGAGGATGTGACCCTTACCACCGCGAATTCCCTGACGCTGCTTGCTTCGGGAGCTGCCGAAGCTTCGCATTCAGCGGCGCCGGGGGCCTCGGCTGCGCCTTGCTTGCCGGGTGTTGGCTTCCGTAAGGCTGGCTCTTCGTCCCTCGGCGTGAATCGGAGTTCCTGCGCCGCGGATCTGTTGCTCGTCGGCGACGCGCTGCAAGCGAGCGCGGATTTCCCGCCGCTGCCGCAAGCGCCCAAGGAAATGGCGCTCGTTGAAAACTATTTTCCGGCGGATCGGCGCGTCGTGCTCTCGCGCGAGAAGGCCACCGCATCCGCCTATCTGGCGAGCAACCCCGAGCGCTACTCCTACCTGCACTTCGTCACGCACGGGACCGCCAGCCGCACGCGCCCGCTCGAGTCCGCCGTCATCCTTAGCCCGGAAAGTTCCGGCGGCGATGCCTACAAGCTCTACGCCCGCGACATTGTGAAGCGCCGTCTCAACGCCCGGTTGGTAACCATTTCCGCGTGCAACGGTTCCGGCACCCGCGCCTACTCCGGCGAGGGCCTCGTCGGACTTGCCTGGGCCTTCCTTCGCGCCGGCGCCCATAACGTGATTGGCGCGCTCTGGGAGGTCAGCGATACCGCCACTCCGCAGCTCATGAATCAAATGTACGCCGAACTGGCGGCGGGAAAGGACCCTGCGGCCGCGCTGCGAGATGCGAAGCTAAAGTTCATCCACTCCGGCAATGTTTTTGCCAAGCCCTTCTACTGGGCGCCCTTTCAGCTCTACTCCCGCTCCTGAGCCGCTCGCAACCGGCTTGAGATCCTTCCGCTACGGCACTACCTCATACGGCCGCATCATTTCGTTGTCCTCATGCTCGAGGATGTGGCAGTGCCAAACGTATCGCCCCGGATAGCCCTCGAACCGCGCGATGATCCTCGTCACCATACCGGGATGCGCCTGGACCGTGTCCTTCCATCCTGCTTCGTTCGCGGCGGGTGGAATCGCTGCCCCGGTGTACCGGATTTCTCCCCCTTTGTAGTAGTACTCCGGCTCGAAAGGCCGCCGGTCAAGGATCTGAAATCGCACCAGATGGAGATGGACCGGATGCGAGTCGTCGGTGAAATTCAGCAGACTCCAGATTTCGACCGAATTCAACTTGGGCGATTCCGTTACCGGCATGTTCCAATGCGCGTTGTTCAGCAGCATCATGGCGGGATTCCCGCTTGTATCGTCCTTTTCGCCCAGCGTTAAAATTCGCGATTGCACTGCCTCCGATTCGGCAATTTTTCCGACTGGGCGCAAAGCTGCGGGCAGCGTACTCGAATCCCGAACCGGACCTCTCGACACACGAAACTCCATCACGCTAAGCAAACCATTGTTGAGCACAATCCGCTCGCCCGCGCTTTCGGAGAAATCGATCACAAGATCTGCACGCTCCGCCGGCGCCAGGACCAGCGATTGAAGCGCTACTGGCGCTGGCAACAGCCCCAAATCCGTCCCAATCTGATGGAACTCGCCCCCATTCGAGAGTGCCAGCCGGAAAAAACGTGCGTTCGCCGCGTTGAGCACGCGGAACCGGTACTTCCGCGGCTCGACTTCGAGGTACGGAAACAGCTTCCCGTTCACCGTCGCGGCATCCGCGAAAATTTCCGGCACCCACGGCGATGCCGGATCCGGCGAAATCGTGTACGATAGCTGGCCGCCGGCGTCGAAGGAGCGGTCCGCAAGCGTCAGCGGTATCTCGTGGCGTCCCTTGGGCAGATTCAGCGCGTCCTCAACCGCATCCCGCACAAAATAGTTCCCGAAGAGCCCGGCATACATGTTCAGGCGGGTGATGCCGATGGCGTGGTCGTGATACCAGAGATGCGCGGCTTCCTGCTGATTCGGATAAAAGTAGGTCGCGCCTTCGCCGGGAACGAACCAGTCTTCGGGGTAGCCGTCGCTCGTTGCGGGCGCTTTCGCGCCGTGCAGATGCGTCACCGTGCGCACCTCCGGCTTGCCGGCTTCCGCGCCGTGAATCGTGTGATCAACCGGCAGGAAATGCGACCGCGGCAGCTCGTTTCCCCATTCCACCAGCACCGGCTCGCCGCTGCGCGTCTCGAACGTGGGTCCCGGCGAAGACTCGCCAAAGCCCCAGCACCGCGTCGGTGGCAAATCGCGATGGACCTTCATCCTGATTTCCCGCATCGCTACCCGGTAAAAGGGAATGGAAATACCCGGGTGTTCAGGATGAGGACGCTTGCCCGATGCGCGAATCACTGGCGGTATCGGAAGCGGATCCACGAACTTCTCGAGCGACTCCACGTTCAGCAGGCGGCGCGAAGTAGGCGCTTGCGCGGATAGCGCGCCGTGCGTCTTCCACGCCAGGACCACGCCTCCAAAGCGCCGGAGGAATTGCCGCCGCGTCCAGGCATGCACAGGCACATTGGAAAATGGTTCGCTCATCCTTTTTCCTGAGATTCGTTGCCGGGCGATGAACAGCACAACCCGCAAAAGAGGAGGCGCGCCGCCCAGTGCGGGGGTACGCCTTCTCCGCCCGTTGCCGTTGCCCGCAAACGATGGTTTTTTTCAGTGGCCGTGCCCGTCGTGGTCGCGGTCGGTGACGAGACCCGTGACCGGGTCGAGAAACAGCCGCCCGTCGTCCTCCCGATGACGGTCGAAGTCAAACATTTGTTCGATCGAGTTGGCGATGCCGTCAAACGAGCCTTCCCCGATGCGCTGCCCTTCGAGCCAGTTGTCTTCAATGAATCGCAGAACCGAAGTCTGATCCGTTACCGTGTGATCCACAAAATTCCGCTTTGCCCACGGCGAAATGACCAAAAAGGGCTGCCGCGGGCCATAACCGCACCGGCCCTGAGCGTGTGTCGCGCCGGATTGTGGCCCCGGTAGCGCCGTGCTGCCGTCGCCACACGCGCCCGGTCCGGTCAGCAGGTCTGCCGGACTGCTGGACTGATTCACGATGGGGCTCATCACGTGGTCGTACCAGCCGTCCGAGTCGTCATAGAGAAGGATCACCGCCGTGCTATCCCAGTCGCTGGATTTCTGCAGCGCATTGATCACGTTCACGATGAATGTCTGTTCGTCGAGCGGATCGGAATAGCCGGCATGCCCGTCCTGGAACGCCGGCGCCTTCAGAAAACTGACCGCCGGCAGCCGGTGCGCTTTCAGCGCCGCGAAGAAGTCGTTGATGTCGTAGTTGTGATTCGCCGGCCCATCATGGCCGATCTCCGCGATCGAGGCCGGGCGCGTATGCCGCGGGTTGGCCGTGGACGCGTAGTATTGGAAGAAGGCGTGGTGCGGAATATAGTCAAGCGTGCCGCCGGGGGATGCGATTCCTGCCGAACTGCGGTTGCACCCCGTCGTGCCGTTGCTGTTCACCGCCGTCAAATCAAATCCGCCCATGAACGATCCCCAGGTCACTCCGGCCGCATTCAGCAAGTCGCCAATGTTCCTCCCCGCCATTTGCCCTTGGTTCCGAGTCGGCGATGAACAGATATCGTTCAGGGGGTCGGCATCTCCTACCATCGTCAAAGTGCCATTGCCACCGTCAGTTTCGTTACCCGTGCCGTTGATGGTGTTGATCACACCATTGGTCTGTCCCGATACCAGGTTGAGCAGTCCTGGAGTCGACGGCCCAAACGTCGTGCTGAACGAGTTGTCGCTCATCGCGAAGTTCTGCGCATAGTTCCAAAGCGCCGTGACTGTATTGCCGTCGTAATAGCCCATCACCAGGCCCTTCGTGGTCACCGTTTGCGGCGGCGCGTTCGGCGGAGTCCCCGCCGCGCCAACTTTCACTGGAAACAAATCCATCAACCCAAAATGAGCGGCTGCCTGCTCCGGACCGTACGCATGATTCTGATCCGCCGTCGCAGCCTGCGAGCGGTCCAGCCGGAAGGGATTGGCGCTCCCGGCCCCGTTTGCCGTACCCAGCGAATTCGGATTGTTATTCAGCAGCGCCGCTGACAGCCCATTCACCGTCGGAGTCCCCTTCCTGGCATGGAACTCCGGTTCTCCCGGCGGGTTCGCGGCGTTCGGGTATGTCGCGAAATAATGATCGAAGGACACGTTTTCTTGAAAAATGACGACAAGGTGTTTGATCGGTGTAGTGGTGTCGCCGGTTCGGTGGCCGGGATCAGCCAGAACCGGCGTGGCTGGAACCATGCCGAGACCGGCTGCGGCCATCACCGCCAAGGCCTTCGTGACGCGATTGTGCATTGAGCTTCTCTTCTCCTTAACCAAATTGCTTTCTCTAGACGGAGCTTCCGCGGCCGCAACCGTTAACGCGACAGTCTCAGGCAGCGGAGGACACGCGCCAACGCTTGTAGGCTTTCTCTGTTACCTCCAGATAAACGAACCGTCAAAACTGGCGTCGGCCGCGATCAAATCCGCAGTCTTTGCCTCGATGACTCCGCGTTGACGCCCGGCGGAGCGGAAACTTAAGATGCCTCGCAATGGGCAATTTCCCAGGCTTGTATCGGGTGCGGCCTGTGCGTCGGCGGGAGCGCTAAGTGGCGAAGCTCGCGCGCAAGCTGCGGCTGCACGACTACTTCGCGCTGGCCTTCGGCACCATGATCGGCACCGGCTGGCTCGTGCTGATGGACGACTGGCTCGGACGCGGCGGCCCACTCGGCGCCGCTCTGGGGTTTGCGTTGGGTGGATTGCTCCTTCTTCCCATCGGCTACGTCTATGGCCAGTGGGTGCGGCGGCTCCCGGACGCCGCCGGCGAAGCCGCCTACGCAGCTCAGGTCTTTCCTGCCGGCGTGAGCTATTTCACCGGCTGGACCATGTTGCTGGCGTATTTCATCGTCTGCCCGTGGGAAGCCGTGGCCGTCGGCAAGATCGCAGCCTACATTTTTCCGTGGCTGGATCGCATCGAGCTATATCGAGTTGCCGGCCAGCCCGTGTTTCTCGCGCGCCTTCTGCTTGGCGCTGCGCTGACCGTTTTTCTCGGCGTGCTCAACTATCGTGGCATTCGGCTGAGCGCCAATTTCCAGAAAGCCATGACCACCACCGTGCTGCTCCTCTTCGTGGTGATCGCTGCCCTGAGCGCCTCCCACGGCCACGCGTCGAACCTTCGTCCGGCGTTTTCCGCCACGCCGCTGATCTCCGTTCTCTTGACGCTCCAAATCGTGCCGTATTTCATGACCGGCTTTGAATCCGCGCCAAAGTATGCGGAAGAAGCGCGAGCCGGTTTCAGCGGCAGCCGGTACCTGATCGCCATCGGCATGGCTCTCGGTGTGGGCGCATTCTTCTACGCGCTCGCCGTGCTCGCCGTCGCTTACATTGCCCCCTGGCGCGCGCTGCTCGGCCACCGGTTTGCAACGGCAATTGCATTTGAGGGCGCGCTGAAGTCGCACTGGCCCGCCGAATTGATTTTGATGATGGGCCTCTTTGGGCTTTTCCAGTGTTTTAACGGAAATTTCGCGGCCGCCGCCCGCCTGCTGTTTGCCTTTGCCAGGCGCGGAACGGCCCCTGCCCGGTTTGCCGCCATTCATGAACAATTTCTTACCCCCTCGAGTGCCGTGGTCGCCGTCACGCTGGCGACCCTGGCCGGACTCGCCTTGGGCGATGCCTTGCTTGTGCCGGTCACGGAGGTCGGCTCGCTCGCTTCCGCCACCGGCTGGCTGATGGCGAGCACTTCCTTCTTTTTAGTGGAAAAGCGCGGTCGCGCGCGCGCCGTGACCGCGGTCGCCGCTCTCGTCTCGCTCCTGCTCATCGCCATGAAGCTGGTCCCGCTCTTTCCGGGGCACTTCACGTGGACCGAGTGGCTCGCCTTGCTCGTGTGGCTCGCGCTCGGGACCGGGCTCAGGCGGAAGCCCGCCGCGGGACACGCGCCAACAGGAGCCGTCCTCGATTCCAGGTAGCCGCTTTTCGGCGCGCAGTCCTCTTGCTATACTCCGGCGGGCTTGCCGGCCCGGCGCCTTCAACATTTGTTGCAAATCCGGATGTCGCCTGCGAAATAGGGGGTCATGCCATGGTGCGCAGAACGCTTCTTATCCTCGCCATCGGTCTCACGGCGGTGGTTGCTCTGGCGATCCTGTTTCGCGCCCGCGCGCAGGAGGCCCAGCCCGTCTTCACCTGGCAGGAAGTGATGATTCCCGTCCGCGACGGCGTGCACCTGCAAACGGTGATCTTGAGGCCGGTCGGCCAGCAGCAGCCGCTGCCGATCCTCTTCCGCCGCACGCCGTACGGCGTCCCCGAGAAGGCGCCGGACCGCATGCCCCCTTCTTGGAAAGAACTTGCGGCCGACGGCTACATCTTTGTGATCCAGAACTTGCGCGGACGATTCAAGTCCGAAGGCACTTTCGCGCTGAGCTCCCAGGTCAACCTGAGCGATCCTAAAGCCGCCAGCGAAACCACCGACGCTTACGACAGCATTGAATGGCTCGTCAAAAATGTCCCGGACAATAACGGCAAAGTGGGCATGTATGGCGTTTCCTACGACGGCCTCACCACCGCCCTCGCGCTGCTGCTTCCTCATCCCGCGCTAAAAGCCGTCAGCGAGCAAGCCTCCCCGGTCGATCAATGGATGAACGATGATATGCACCGCTACGGCGCATTGCGCGAGAGTTACGCCTTCGAATACGCGGTTATGGAGCAGGCCGATAAGAACGCCAATGTTCACTTCGATTTCGAAACCTACGACACCTATCAGTGGTATCTGAATCTGGGGCCGCTCTCCAACATCAACGCGAAGTACCTCCATGGAAAAATACCGTTCTGGAATTCCACCGTTGAGCACCCGAACTATGACGAATTTTGGAAAAAAGAGGCGTGGGTTCGCCAGTTGCACGCCTCCACCGTGCCAAATCTGAATGTTGCCGGCTTCTGGGATCAGGAAGACCCCTGGGGGCCCTGGCAGATTTTCCAACATGCCGCCGAACACGATCCTGAACACACCAATTTCATCGTCGCGGGCCCCTGGTTTCACGGCGAATGGCAAACCGCGGAGGGTGATAGCATCGGCCAGATTCCTTTCGGCGGGCACGAAACCGCGCGTGAGTTTCGCGAGAATATCGAGGCGCCTTTCTTCCGCCACTACTTGCACGGACAAGGGGAAAAACCGAACTGGCAGGCAACGACATTCCAGAGCGGAGCAAATTCGTGGCGCACCTACACCGCTTGGCCCCCCAAGGAAGCGAAAGCTACGAATCTCTACTTGCACGCCGACGGCACGCTTTCCTTCAGCGCGCCTGGGCCGGCCGAGAAACACCCCTATCGTGAATACGTTTCCGATCCAGCGAATCCCGTGCCTTACCGGCAGCGCCCCATTTCCCCAACCTATCCCGGCGGCGATTGGCGCACTTGGGAAGTCGCCGACCAGCGCTTCGTTGACGGCCGCCCCGATGTGCTGACCTTCGTCAGCGCGCCGCTCGATCACGATCTCACCGTGACCGGTCCGCTCGCCGCCACCCTCTTCGCATCAACTTCGGGAACGGACAGCGACTTTGTGGTCAAACTCATCGACGTGTTCCCAGAGAATGCACAAAAAAACGGATGGGATCCCGGCGCCGGGCCGAAACCCGGCGAATACGCCAAATCGCTGAACGGTTACGAACTCCCCATCGCCATGGAAGTGCGGCGCGGGCGGTATCTGCAAAGCTATGAGCAGCCGCATCCCCTCCCCTCAAACCAGGTCATCGAATGGAGCGTGCCCCTGCGCGACCACGACCACGTCTTCCTTAAAGGCCATCGCCTCATGGTGCAAATCCAGTCCACTTGGTTCCCCGTAATTGACCGCAACCCGCAGAAATTCGTGCCCAGCATCTATCAGGCAAAGGCCGAGGACTTTACGCCCGCGACGCAGCGGATTTACTGCACGGCGTCAAAGCCTTCCCATGTCACGCTGCCAGTCGTGCCCTGAGCCGGAAGCCTGGCTGCAACGCGCCACCACCTGTTCACGAATCCCCGTGCATCGCGGGCCAAGGCCCAGGTTATTCCTGCGCACCGGGAGGCATTGTTGATTTGCCACGCTCCACCGCCAATGGGACAATGCAAAAATGTCGAAAACAACTGCCCTGTCTCTGTTTACCCTCTCGGCCGGACTGATCCTGGCCTCCGCGCTGGCCCAGCAGAATCCAGCGCCGCCCAAGCCGCAATCGTCGCAAACACCCGCTGCTGCTTCGCAGCAATCCCCAGCCGCGGCGACGAAGCCTTCCTCCGGCGCGACGAAAACCACCCGGCCGCGCTCCCCGCAAGCGCCCCTCACCCTCAAGACCGAAAAGGACAAGGTCAGCTACGCGCTCGGCGTCAATATCGGCAAGAGCTTGCGTCGCGACGCCGTTGACCTTGATCCCGCCATCATCGCTCGCGGATTGCGCGACGCCATCACGAACGGCAAGACCTTGCTGACCGACGACGAAGTGCGGGCGACCCTCACCGCGTTCCAGAACGAAATGCGGCAGAAGCAGCAGGCCAAGATGATGGAACTGGATCAGGCAAACAAAAAAGCCGGGCAGGAATTCCTCGAAGCCAACAAGACCAAAGAGGGCGTGATCGCCCTGCCGAGCGGGCTCCAATACAAGGTGCTGCAACAAGGCACGGGGCCGAAGCCCGCTCCAAACGACTTGGTGGTCTGCAACTATCGCGGCACGCTGCTCGACGGCACGGAATTCGATAGCTCGTACAAACGTGGTCAGCCCGCAACCTTTCCCGTCAATGGCGTCATCAAGGGCTGGACGGAAGCGCTGCAAATCATGCCCGTCGGTTCAAAGTGGCAGCTCTTTATTCCTTCCGATCTCGCTTACGGCGACCGCGGCGCCGGCACCCAGATTGCGCCAGGCGCAACCTTGATCTTCGAGGTCGAGCTGCTTTCCATCAAGAGCAAGGAACCCGCCGCCGCGCCGGCGCAGCCCGGAGCGGCTCAACCGCAAGCTGCGCCGCAGAAACCGCAGCTCTAGCCTGCCGCCGCGGCCAGCGCGCGTTTGTTCCCGGCCTGTGCGGGCGTGGGTCGCTGACCTTCCGCTGCGGCTTTCGCCTGTTGTCCATTTTCTTTTGTGGAAAATCCTTCCTCGCCGGGCCTGCCTGCATTCATCGCGCGCGGGCGGTGCCGGAGCTGATGATGCGCGTTGACGTCTGGCCCAGCGCCGCCTACTATGACGACGCCAATTTCAATTCTTCCAAGCAAACGAGGAAACATGCCTTTGCGCCGCATCCTTCCGCTTTTTTCCCTGTTGGTCTTCGTCGGCGCTGCTGGCAGTTGGCCGGTACGCGGTCAAGGCCTGGTCAGCAGCGATCTCTCTCGCTTCCGCTCCGTTGGCGCGGTTGCGCTCTCTCCCGATGGCCGCCGCATTGCCTACACCATCACGATGCGCGACCGGCCCGGCCGCCCCTACAGCCAGCTTTGGATCATGGACCTGGCTACCCAAAACTCCTCGCGCGTTGGCGGTGAAAAAGACGCGGCTGCCGGACCGATGTGGTCCCCCGATGGCAAATCTCTCGCCTTCTTCGGCAGCCAAGGCGGCAAGCACGGCCTGCTCATAGCGCGCGCCGACGGCTCCGACATCACCTTCCTGGCGGAGATGAAAGGCACCAACAGTCCCCTGCCCGGACAGGGCAAGAGCGCGGCCTGGTCGCCCGATTCGAAGCAGATCGCCTTCGTTTCGTCGGTGCCCGGCGAAGCCGCCGCCGAAGCCGAAGGCGATCCGCGTGTAATTACACGCTATCTCTATAAACCGGACGCGGGCGAGGGCATGACTCGCTTTAACGACAATCAGCGCCTCCACATTTTTGTCGTGGACCTCGCTACCAGGCAGGTTCGCCAGCTTACGCAGGGCGAAACCGACGAACACTCCATCGACTGGTCGCCCGACGGCAAGCTGATTCTCTTTGCTTCCAACCGCGAACCCAATCAGGACGAATTCTTTAACTACGACCTCTTCACGCTGCAGCTCTCGGACAACAGCATTCACCGGCTCACAGCAACGGAATCGAATGAATACGATCCGGTCTATTCGCCCGATGGCAAATACATCGCCTTTCGCGGCACTCGCCGGGGCCTTACGGACCGCGAAACCACCATGGAAGATACCCACGTATGGGTGATGAACGCCGACGGCAGCCGCCGCCGCGAAATCGGCGCCGTGATTGATAATCGTCAGGGCGCTCCCCAATGGACGCCCGACAGCAGCGCCCTGCTCTGCACCGTGCAGGAGCGCGGCAGCTTTCATCTGGTGCGCTTGCCCGTTTCCGGCGGCGCCCCGGAATATTTGCTTAAGGAAGACGGCGCGGTTTTCGCCTTCTCTCCCGGGAAGGACGGCGCCCTTGCTTACGGCTACACTTCGCCCGCGGATTTTGCCGAGCTGTACTACAAAGGCGCGAATGCTCCGCCGCGCAAACTCACCGACCTCAACCGCGAGGTCCTGGCCGGCAAACAGCTTGGCGAGGTGGAATCATTTACCTTCGTCAGCAACGACAATAAATTTGAGGTGGAAGCGTTTCTCACCAAGCCGGTAAACCTCGCGCCCGGCTCCAGGCATCCCCTCATTGTGAATATTCACGGCGGTCCCCACGGCGCGAATGGCCCCGCTTTCAACTGGCGCAATCAGGTTTACGCGGCCCACGGCTTTGCCGTCCTCAACGTGAACTACCGCGGCTCGACCGGCTATGGGCAGAAATTCGCCGACGCCGTTTTCGGCGACCAGGACGGCAACGAAGGCCAGGACGTCTTGTATGGAGTCAGCGCCGCCGTCCGCCGCTATCTCTGGATTGACCGCGAGCGCATGGGCATCGAGGGCGTCAGCTATGGCGGCCAGCTCACCGATTGGCTCATTACGCAAACCAACGAATTCAAAGCCGCCATCCCCACCGCCGGCATCGCGAACCTGATCAGCTATAACTACATGACCTACTACAACCAATACGAGGAAATGGAATTCGGACAATTCCTCCACCAGGGTACGCTCATGGACGAGGCCTGGAAGCGCTCCGCTTTGCGCTTCGTCGCCCAGGCCCACACGCCCACCATGCTGGTCCACGGCGAAAACGATAACGACGTGCCGATTGCGGAAGCGGAGCAATTCTTTATCGCCTTGAAGGACGTCGGCACCGAAGCCGTCTTCTTGCGTTATCCGCGCGAAGGCCACGGCCTCTCCGAAACCAGGCACCAGATCGACTGGACCGACCGCTCCATCGCCTGGTACGACAAGCATTTCCCCAAACCGGGCGCCGAAGGCGTCACCAACGTCCAGCCGTGATCCGCTGTCTTCGCGCAGGCGCGGGGTGCAGCGGCCGTTCGGGAGAACGCCCTCCGGGAAAACCGGCCAGTTGCATGCCATCACGAGCCCTCGCCAGCCCTTCTGAAAAGCTCGTGAATTTCCGCCTGCAAATCTGCCACAATAGCGGCTCGTGATTTCCAGCGCGCTTATAAAATGAAAAGGCTTTCGTCCGCGCTTTCTTCTGATACCGGCATTCTCATTCTTATCTCGCTGGCTTTCCTGATTTTTCACGTTCTGACCAACGGCCAATACGGCTTCCATCGCGATGAACTCCAAACGCTCGACGACGCCCGCCATCTGGACTGGGGCTATGTCGTCTACCCGCCGCTTACCCCGCTGATCGCCCGGCTCGAACTGACTCTCTTCGGCACCTCCTTGATCGGCTTCCGGTTTTTTGCTGCTGTAGCCGTCAGCATCGTCTCCGTTCTCGCGGGCTTGATGGCTCGCGAACTCGGCGGAAGCCGCGGCGCACAAATCCTTGCCGCTGTCTCCGTTGCTGTCTCGCCGCTCGCGCTCACCCAGGCCGCGGTCATGCAATACGTTTCCTTCGACTATCTTTGGGGCGTTCTCGCAACCTACTTCATTTTGCGCCTGCTCAAATCCGGAGACCCGCGCTGGTGGGTGGCCATCGGTATCACGCTCGGCCTCGGCATGGAAACGCGCTACACCATGGGTTTTCTCGCCCTCGGCATCGTGGCCGCTGTTTTGCTCACCCCCGCGCGGCGTTATCTCCTCGGGAAATGGCTTTGGATCGGCGTCGCGCTCTCCATCCTCATTTTCCTTCCGAACCTCATCTGGCAGGCGCGCCATCAATTCATTTCGCTCGATTTCCTCTCCCATCTGCATGCGCGAGACTTGCGCCAGGGCCGTTACCGCGGTTTCTATCGCGAGCAATTGCTCGTTAACGTCAACGTCGTCACCGCGCCGCTCGCGCTCCTCGGCCTGTGGTTCTATATCGCCTGGGCAGAAGCCCGGCGCTACCGCATGTTGGGCTGGACCCTCGTGGTCACCTTCGCCCTCTTTGCCATCGCCGGCGCGCGCTCGTACTACACGGCGCCGCTCTATCCGGCGCTTCTGGCCGGCGGCTGCGTCTTCTTCGGCATATGGCTGAGCGCAGCGCGTCCTCTCTGGCGCCGTACGCTCTATGGTTCGCAGTGGGCTTTGCTTCTGGTCGGCGGCATCAACTTCGCTCTGCTGGCTGTTCCGCTCGCTCCCATCGGCTCGCGCGTGTGGCAGGTGACGGCGAAAGTGCATGACCAATTCCGCGAGGAAGTCGGCTGGCCGGAGCTGGCGCAAGCCGTCGCCCGCGTTTACCATTCCTTGCCGCCTGAAGAGCGCGCTCACACGGGGATCCTCACCGGAAACTACGGCGAAGGCGGCGCCCTGAATCTCTACGGTCCCGCCCTCGGCCTTCCTCACGCCATGAGCCTCACCAACTCATTCTGGTATCGCGGCTATGACCCCCGCCTTCCCCAGACCGTGATCCTCACCGGCTTCGGTTTGGACGAAGCGCAAAAGCTCTTTGCCAGTTGCGTTGTCGCCGCCAAAAACACCAATCCCTACAACATCGAAAACGAGGAATCGCGCGATCACCCGGATATTCTGCTCTGCCGGAATTTGAAAATGCCCTGGCCCGTCTATTGGGCGCATTTCCGCCGCTACGGCTGAGCCGCCTTCCTTTCTATCCAGGTTCTCTTCTCCAGCGATACGCGGCCGAAATCTCGGTTTGTCCCCGGCACCGCACAATTCATCGCGGCGATTCGACGCCGCCTCCGGGCCTCCTGTAAACTACCACCGGCGTACTGATGTTGCCCTTTCTACATCTCGGCCCTCTCGCCATTCCCACTTTTGGCCTGATGGTCGCCGTCGCGCTCATGGTCTCCGCCTGCATTCTCCAGGCCGATCTTAATCGCCGCCGCCCCGAGCTCACGCGCATGGGCTACAAGTTTCATCCCGACGAAGGCTTCGTCATCATCGGCATCGCCGGAATCGCCGGCATCGCGGGCGCGCGCCTTTATCACGTCCTCGAGAGCCCGGGCGAATTTTTCGCCGCTCCTTGGGGCCAGCTCTTCAGCCGCTTCGGTTTCGCTTGGTTTGGCGGACTCATCGGCGGCATCCTTGCCCTGCTCTTTCTTGCCCGCCGTCTCCGCCTCCCCTGGCTGCTCTTTTTCGATATCTGTTCACCCGCTGCTGCCGCCGGGTACGCCGTCGGACGCATTGGCTGCCTGCTTTCCGGCGACGGCGACTACGGCATCCCCACCACGCTCCCCTGGGGCATGAGCTTTCCCAACGGCGTCGTCCCCACGTCCCAGCGCGTCCACCCAACTCCCCTGTACGAATTCTTCATTTTCCTCGGCATCGCCTGGGTGCTCTGGCGTCTTGGCGCTCCCCAGCTTCGCGAATCTTCCTCGCCTATGCTCACCGGCGGCGGAATTTTCGCCGCCTACCTCGTCCTCACTGGCATCGCCCGCTTCCTCATCGAGTTCATTCGAATCAATCCGCGCTCCTTCTTTGGCCTGACCAACGCCCAAGCCGCGAGTCTCGTCTCTATCTTGCTTGGCGCCATTCTCCTTCTCGCGCTAAAGTGGCGCTCGCGCATTCCGCAAAACGCGCCTGGCCAATGAAAAAATTGAATCTCTCATTCCTCCTGTGCCTTCTGCTGTGCTCTTCCGTCGCCCGCGGGCAGAACGCCGCTCCTGAAGCTTCGGTCACGGCCATCAAAGCTGGCAAGCTCCTCGACGTTGACGCCGGCGTCGTCCTCTCCAGCCAAATTATCCTCATTCAGCACGGCACCATCTCAGCCGTCGGCGCAAACCTCGCCATCCCGCCCGGCGCTCAGGTCATCGACCTCTCAAAAATGACCGTCCTTCCCGGACTGATCGACTGCCACACGCACCTCGCCGACCTTTCCGACCCCGAACCTCTCCACGTCCTGCAAAAATCCTCCGCCGAACTCGCCTACGCCGTCATTCCCAACGCGCGCAACACGCTCCTCGCCGGATTCACCACCGTACGCGATGTCGGCGTTTACCGCGCCTTCAACGATGTCGCTCTGCGCGACGCCATCGCCCGCGGCGACGTCATCGGCCCTCGTATGTTCGTCGCCGGCGCCTACATCACCATCAGCGAAGGCGCCGGCGCCATGACCGGCCTCGCCCCGGATATCCAGCTCCCGCTCGATCTGCGCTTCGGCGAAGCCAACAGCCCCTGGGAAGTTCGTCAGAAAATTCGCGTCCTCGCCCATCGCGGCGCTGACCTCATCAAAATACTTTCCACCGGCGCCGTCCTCACCCACGGCAGCAATCCCAAATCCATCGAGTTCACACCCGAAGAGCTGCAAGCCGCCGTTGACGAAGCCCGCAACTTCGGTCTGCGCGTCGCCGCACACGCCCACGCACCCGAGGGCATCAAGAACGCCATCCGCGCCGGCGTTGCTTCCGTCGAACACGCCACACTCATCGACGATGAAGGCATCGCCCTCGCCAAAGAGCACGGCACCTATCTCGATATGGATATTTACGACGAGGAATGCATTCAGGCCGCCGCGAAAGAGGGAAGCGCCCCCGCCGATTTTCTCGAGCACGACCGCGATCTAGCCGAAGCCCAGCGCCGCAACTTCACCCGCGCGCTCCGCGCTGGCGTCAAGCTCTCCTTCGGAACCGACGCCGGCGTCTGCCCTCACGGCACCAACGCGCGCCAGTTTGCATTCATGGTGAAGTACGGCATGACACCCATGCAGGCCATTCAGTCCGCCACCTCGAGCGCCGCCGATTTGCTCGGCAAGTCCGGTCTCCTCGGCTCCATCAAGCCCGGCAAATTCGCGGACATCATCGCTGTCTCCGGCGACCCGCTCGCCGATATCCGCGCCCTCGAGCACGTCGCCTTCGTCATGAAAGAAGGGAAAATCTACAAACCCGAGTAGCCCCGCCTCACAGCATTTGCCGCAGCACGTACTGCAAGATTCCGCCGTGCTGGTAATACAACACTTCCTCCGGCGTATCCACTCGCGCCGTCACCTGGAATGTCTTCTCCCCTCCGTCGGACTTCGCCTTCACCGTCAGCTTCTTCTTCGGCGCCAGCGTCTCCACCCCCTCAATGTCAAACACTTCCCGCCCTGTCAGCCCCAGCGATGCGGCGTTTTCCCCGCGCAAGAACTCCAGCGCCAGCACCCCCATCCCAATCAAATTGCTCCGGTGAATCCGCTCGAAACTCTCCGCGATCACCGCGCGCACTCCCAGCAGCCGCGTCCCTTTCGCCGCCCAGTCCCGCGACGACCCCGATCCATACTCTTTCCCCGCCAGAATCACCAGCGGCACCCCGTCTTCGCGGTACTTCACCGACGCATCGTAAATCGTCATCTTCTCGCCGTCCGGAAGATGCGTCGTCCACCAGCCTTCCGTGCCCGGCGCCAGTTGATTCCTCAGCCGGATGTTCGCGAACGTTCCTCGCACCATCACCTCATGGTTCCCGCGCCGCGCTCCGTACGAATTGAAGTCCGCGTGCTTCACCCCGTGCGCGATCAAATATTTCCCCGCCGGTGATTCCGCCGGAATGGAGCCTGCCGGCGAAATATGATCCGTCGTCACGCTGTCCCCCAAGACCAGCAGCGCCCGCGCTCCATGAATATCCGCCAGCGCCGGCGGCGTCTTCGGCATATTCTCGAAATAGGGCGGCAGCTTGATGTACGTGGACTTGGGGTCCCACTGATACAAATCTCCCTGCGGTACCGGCATGGACTTCCATAGCTGGTCGCCCTCGTACACTTCGCTGTATTGCTTCCGGAATTGATCCTCGGAAACCGCCTTCATCACCGTTGCTTCCACTTCTTGCGGCGTCGGCCAGATATCGCGCAGATACACCGGCTTCCCCGCCGTGTCGTTCCCCAGCGGATCGCTCGTCAAGTCCACGTCCATTCGTCCGGCCAGCGCATAGGCCACCACCAGCGGCGGCGATGCCAGATAATTCGCCCGCACCAGCGGATGGATTCTCCCCTCGAAATTCCGGTTCCCGCTCAGCACCGCCACCGCCACCAGATTGTTTTGCTTGATCGCCGCGCCAATCGGCTCCGGCAGCGGCCCGCTGTTTCCGATGCACGTCGTGCAGCCGTAGCCCACTAAGTTAAATCCCAGCTTGTCGAAATACGGCGTTAGTCCCGCCGCATGCAAATACTCCGTGACGACTTTCGATCCCGGCGCCAGGCTCGTCTTCACCCACGGTTTCCGCTGCAAACCCCGCTCCACGGCTTTTTTCGCCAGCAGCCCGGCGCCCAGCATCAGCGAAGGATTCGACGTGTTCGTGCAGCTCGTGATCGCCGCGATCACCACCGCCCCGCTCGACAAATCGAACGAATCGCCGTTGTTCTGCACATGCACCGGCGCGCTCGCCGCCCCTTCCACCGCCTTCAAAAACGAACTCTTCGCGTTCTTCAGCGGCACCCGGTCCTGCGGTCGTTTCGGTCCCGCCACCGTCGCTTCCACGCTTCCCAAATCCAGCTCCAGCTTGTCCGTGAACTGCGGGTCCGGCGTCTCGTCCGTGCGGAAAAGCCCTTGCTCCTTGCAGTACGCTTCCACCAGCGCGATCTGCTCCGCCGGCCTGGCCGTGAACTTCAGATACGTCAGCGTCTCCGCATCCACCGGGAAAAATCCCATCGTCGCCCCGTATTCCGGAGCCATGTTCGCAATCACCGCGCGGTCCGGCACGCTCAGGCTCGAGAGCCCCGTCCCGTAGAACTCCACGAATTTCCCGACCACCCCTTTCTTCCGCAGCATCTCCGTCACGTACAACACCAGGTCCGTCGCCGTCGCCCCTTCTCTCAGCCGCCCGTGCAGCCGGAACCCGATCACTTCCGGAATCAGCATCGAGGAAGGCTGTCCCAGCATCGCCGCCTCTGCTTCGATGCCGCCTACACCCCAGCCAAAAACCCCAAGCGCGTTCACCATCGTTGTGTGCGAATCCGTGCCGAAAATCGAATCGGGATACGCCTCGAAGCGGTTTCCGCTCGGCATCGCGCACACCACCCGCGCCAGGTATTCCAGATTCACCTGATGGCAAATCCCCGTATCCGGCGGCACGACCTTGAAGTTCTGGAACGCCCTCTGTCCCCACCGCAAAAACGCGTACCGCTCCGCATTGCGCTGGAATTCCAGGTCCCGGTTCAGTCCGAACGCCATCCCGCTGCCGAACGCGTCCACCTGCACCGAATGGTCAATCACCAGCTCTGCCGGAAACAGCGGATTGATCCGCTTCGGATTCCCGCCCATTTTCGCGATGGCTTCCCGCATCGTCGCCAGGTCCACCACCGCCGGCACACCCGTCAAGTCCTGCAGCAGCACGCGCGCCGGCATGAACGCAATCTCTTTTTCCGGCGCATCCGGCTTCCACTTCGCCAGCGCTTCAATGTCCTCTTTGTGAACGAATCGTCCGTCTTCGCACCGCAGCAGATTCTCCAGCAGAATCCGGAGCGAAAAGGGCAGCGTGCTCAGGTTTCCGAACCCGTGCTTTTCCAGCAGCTCCAGCCGGTGCACCTCGAATGTCGCCGCACCGACGTTCAGCTTGTCCCGCGTCCCGTACGAATTCCCCGCCGATATCGCCATCGCCGCCCCTCAGTTCGGTCGTCTCCTGCAACGGTCAATCCCATGTCGTGGCCGATTTTTGGCTCGGCCAGGTCCTTGGGCTTGTCATTTTGTCCTTCCCCGCGCGGGCTTTTGCGGCAGACCTGGCGCTCCGCCTCCGCCGCGCGGCGCGACCCGCCCAGCCCTTCATCATAGCTGAAATTACCCGCGGACAGTCAGCGCAAACCCGGCGGCATCACTCGCTCCGCGCTGCCGCAATCGCTTTCGCAATGAGCGATTCGGCGAAGCTGCGGAACTTCAGCTCCGCGGATGGTTCCCGGTACTTCCCATGTCGCCCGGTCTTTGCGTCGGACATCAGAAGGCAAGCCCCGTCGTACAGGCACTCACGTACGAGCTTCGTAAGCAGGCAAATCTCTCCAGGGAGCTATACTAAGCTCATGAACGTACTCCTGATCTCCACCTACGAACTGGGCCACCAGCCCTTCGGCCTTGCTTCGCCCGCCGCTTGGCTCCGCGACCGCGGCCATCAGGTCACCGCCCTCGACCTCTCCCGCCAGGAACTCGGCGAGGCCGCCGTCCGCGACGCCCGCCTCATCGCCTGCTTTATCCCCATGCACACAGCCGCCCGCCTTACCCTCGCGCTCGTCCCCGCTCTGCGCGCCCTCAATCCCTCCGCGGAACTCTGCGTTTATGGGCTCTATGCCCCGTTGACCGAAGAGAGCTTCCGCCAACTCGGCGTCCGCCACTTCTTCGGCGGAGAGTTCGAGCAGCCGCTCGCCGCTTTCGCGGATTCGCTCGCTTCCGGCGGCCCCTGCAATCCGCCCGGCATCGAGTCCAGCTTGAGCTCCGGCTTTGACCTCTCTCGCGCACCTGCCGCGCCAGCCTCCGTTTCCCTCCGCCGCCAAAAGTTCCTCACCCCGGACCGCTCCGGTCTTCCCTCCCTCGCGCGCTACGCCCGCGTCATCTTGCCGGACGGCGGTCACCGCGTCGCCGGCTACACCGAAGGAAGCCGCGGCTGCAAACATCGCTGCCGCCATTGCCCTATCGTCCCCGTGTACAATGGCATTTTCCGCATCGTGGAAAAAGAGACGGTTCTCGCCGATATCCGCCAGCAAGTCGCCGCGGGCGCCGGGCACATCACCTTCGGCGATCCCGATTTTTTCAATGGCATCGGCCACGCGCTCGCGATCGTCCGCGATCTGCACGCGGAATTTCCCCGGCTTACCTACGACGTCAC